>OFMJ01002048.1_pt1 | contig 12952 bp, 14 predicted proteins | sample 1541801 | NCBI WGS metagenome assembly OFMJ01 (sample SAMN04209234, study PRJEB22552) | human gut metagenome | biome: gut; material: feces | host: Homo sapiens | place: USA: Oklahoma
CCGACATCAACGGCGTGTTTGCGGTGGACAGCTGGGCGGTCTCTCAAAAGCTTGTAGTAATGAACCCGCCTGCCATTAAGCAGGTGTCGTCTGCGCTCCTTGCGGGGCAGAGTGTTTCGCTGTTTAGCGCGTTTCCGGTTTCGGGAGAACTTCCCGCCGGGGTGCGCTTTGCAAAAAAAGAGGAGGCGGACGTGGTCATCGACCTGTTTCCCCCCGAACGGAAGGAAGTGCTCTTCCTTGTGCCGAAAGCGCTGGTGCTCGGCGTCGGGTGCCGGAAGGGCATTTCGGAGCAGGCGGTGGAGGCGGCGGTGGAGCAGGTGCTTTCGGCGCATCATCTGCCGGTTAAAGCGGTGTGTGGTGTTTACAGCATCGACCTGAAAGCGGAGGAACTCGGCCTTACATCCTATTGCCAAAAATATGGCTTCCCCTTTCAAACCTTTTCCGCGGAGCAGCTTGCCGCTTTGAAGGGAGCGTTTTCCGCTTCCGCGTTTGTTTCCGGTGTCACCGGTGTGGATAACGTGTGTGAACGCAGCGCTGTGCTGGGCAGCGGCGGAACCCTTCTTATTGAGAAACAAGCGTGTCACGGTGTGACCGTTGCGGCTGCGGCTTGCCCGGTCAGCCTTTCATTTTAGGAGTGTGTTATGAAACAGATTTATGTTGTCGGAATCGGGCCGGGCCATCCGGATGGGATGACCTTTGAAGCACGCCGTGCGCTGGAGCGTTCCGATGTGCTTTGCGGCTATACCGTTTATGTAGACTTGATCAAAGACAGTTTTCCGGAAAAAGAGGTGCTCTCCACCCCTATGAAGCAGGAGATCGCCCGCTGCCGTGCGGCGCTGGAGCTTGCGAACAGCGGCAGGACCGTTGCCATGGTGTGCAGCGGAGACGCTGGCGTGTACGGCATGGCCTGCCTGATTTTGAAGCTGGGCGAGGAGTATCCGGACGTTGCGGTCGAGGTCGTGCCCGGCGTGACGGCGGCGCTTTCCGGCGCGGCGGTGCTTGGCGCTCCGCTTTCGCACGATTTCGCGTTAATTTCGCTCAGCGACCTGCTCACCCCGTGGGAGATGATTGAAAAACGTCTGGATGCCGCCGCCTCGGCGGATTTTGTGCTCTGCTTATATAATCCATCCAGCAAAAAGCGGGCGGATTACTTAAAGCGCGCCTGTGACATTGTTCTGCGCCACCGTGCGCCGGAAACGGTTTGCGGATATGTGCGCAGCATTGGGCGGGAGGGGCAGGAAAGCCGTGTGCTGAGTCTTGCTGAACTGCGTGAGACCCCGGCGGATATGTTCACCACCGTTTTTATCGGTTCGAGCACCACAGAAACCCTTTCCGGCCGGATGGTCACCCCGCGCGGCTATGAGAAAAAGCTATGAAAAAGGTCATACTGTTCGGCGGCACGTCGGAAGGGCGTGAGCTCGCTTGTAAGCTCTCCTTGCTGCCGCTCACGCTCACGGTTTCGGTTGCCACCGATTACGGCGCGGAGCTTTTGGAGGGGATTCCCGGAATCACGGTGCTCACCGGGCGGCTGGACGCAGAAGAGATGGTAGGTTTGTTTCGGCGGGAAGGTTATCTTCTTGCGGTGGATGCGACCCACCCGTACGCAACGGCCGTCTCGCAGAACATCCGCTTTGCCTGCCGTGAAGTGAATATCCCTCTGCTGCGGCTGGTGCGGGAAAAACAGGCGGCGGATGGCGCCGTGACCTGCAAGGATGCCCAGGAAGCGGCGGCGTATTTGAAAGAGAAGCCGGGCAATATCCTGCTGACGACCGGCAGCAAGGAACTGGAACCGTATACGCATATCCCGGACTATGCAGACCGGGTGTTCGTACGGGTGCTCCCCACAGCGGAGGCGCTTGATAAATGCCTGTCGCTCGGGTTTCATCCATCACACATCATCGCCATGCAGGGACCGTTTGGAAAAGAGCTCAACGAAGCCATCTTCCGGCAGTTTGATATCCGCCTGACGGTGACCAAGGACGGTGGAGCGGCCGCCCGGTTTGAAGAGAAGCTGGAAGCCGCAAAGGCGTGCGGCGTTCAAACGGTCGTTCTCGCGCGCCCGGAGGAGGACGGCCTTTCCGAACAGGCAATATATGAAAAAATCGTTGGATTATTGGAGGAACAAGCATGAAGGTCACGCTGGTCGGCATTGGCATGGGAAATCCGGATACCCTTACAGTCAAAGGGTTTCGTGCGCTGGAACGCGCTTCGGTCATTGTGGGCGCCGGGCGGATGCTTTCCGCTCTTCCCGAAACCTGTACCCAAAACCGCGTTCCGCTCATCCGTGCGGAAGAGATTGCCGAATACCTAAAGACTTGTGGCCTGCCGGATGCCTGTGTGGCGTTCAGCGGTGATACCGGCTTTTACAGCGGCGCTTTCACCCTCCGCCCTTTGCTGGAATCGTTTTGCGAGGTGGAGACCCTGTGCGGTATCACGACCGTGCAGTATCTTTCGTCTCGGTGCGGCATCCCGTGGCAGGACGCACATCTGGTGAGCGCGCACGGCAGAGCGTGTGACCCGGTAGCTGAACTGCTCGGTCATCCCTCCTGTTTCTTTTTGACGGATGGGCAGATGACGCCGAAGAAAATCTGCACCCTGCTGTGTGAGGCGGGGCTGGGTGAAACAAGAGTAATCGTGGGAGAGCGGCTTTCCTACCCGGAAGAGCAGGTGTGGGACGGTACCGCGCAGGAGCTTTCCGGGCGGGAATACGCCTCGCTCAGTGCGGTATGGGCGTTTGGGGGAGAAAATCTCTCCGCTTCCCGCTGTGCCCACGGCCTGCCGGATGAATCCTTCATCCGCGGCGGCACCCCCATGACCAAGCAGGAGGTGCGCAGTGTGGTACTTTCCAAGCTGGGCATCGGTGAGCGGGATATTCTGTGGGATGTCGGCGCCGGCACCGGCTCGGTTTCGGTGGAGATGGCGCTGCTCGCACAGCGTGGCCGAGTGTATGCCGTTGAGCGGGATGAAGAAGCACTTTCGCTCATCCGGCAGAACAAAGAGAAATTTTCTCTTCCAAACCTGACTGTGGTGGAAGGAAGCGCACCACAGGCATTGCAGGAACTTCCTGCGCCGGACGCTGTGTTCCTAGGCGGAACGGGCGGCAGCATGGAAGTGTCGCTCGCGCTTGCGGCAGAGAAAAACCCGCGGGTTCGGGTGGCGGCGACTGCCATTGTGCTGCAAAACGCTGTGCGGGCCGTGGAAGGCATGCGCTCGCTTGGGTTCCAAAAGGTGGAGCTCATCCAGCTTTCGGTCAGCCGCAACCGGGAGACCTCTTCCGGCGATATGATGATTGCCCAGAACCCCATTTACCTGATCACCGGGCAGGGGGGCGGAATGTCATGAGCGTTCACATCCCTCGTTTGATGCTTGCAGCACCCATGAGCGGCAGCGGAAAAACCACCCTGACCTGCGCGCTGCTCCGCGCCCTGCAAAAGATGGGCGAGACCCCTTCCGCGTTCAAGTGCGGGCCGGATTACATCGACCCGATGTTCCACACCCGTGTCACAGGCGCGGAGTGCTGTAATCTGGACCTGTTTTTTACCGAGGAGGAAACGGCAAAAGGCCTGCTTGCGGAACACGCGCAGAGAAGCAGCATCGCGGTGTTCGAAGGAGTCATGGGGTATTATGACGGGGTCGGCGGAAAAGAGCCCGCCAGCAGTTATGACCTTGCCAGAGCAACCCGCACTCCGGTGGTGCTGGTGGTGAATCCGAAGGGTGCTTCCCTGTCTTTGGCGGCTCTGGTGCGCGGGTTTGCGCAGTTTCGGCCGGAGGCGAATATTCGGGGGATTTTATTAAACCGCTGTTCCCGTTCCCTTTGTGAAATGCTCACCCCTCTTTTGGAGGAGGAGACTGGTATCCCGGTTCTGGGGTTTTTGCCGGAACTTCCCGAATGCCGAATCGAGAGCCGGCATTTAGGGCTGGTGACTGCCGGGGAAATCGCCGACCTGCGGGAGCGGGTCGAACGCTTGGCGGATGAACTCATGCACAGTGCCGACTTAAACCGCCTTGTGGAGCTCGCCCGGTCGGCTCCGACTCTGGATGCCAAATTGCCCGCGGTTTCCCCGGTCACGGATGGAAAGCCGCGAATCGCGGTGGCGCGGGATGAAGCCTTCTGCTTTTATTATGAGGATAATCTCCGCCTGCTTGAGAAACTGGGCGCGGAACTCAGCTTTTTCAGCCCGCTTCGGGACGACGCGCTTCCGCCGAATAGCTGCGCGCTTTATATTGGCGGCGGTTATCCGGAACTGTACGCGGAAGCCCTTTCCCACAACACAGTCATGCGGAGCGCGGTGCGTTCGGCGGTTTTGGGCGGGATGCCGACCGTTGCCGAGTGCGGCGGGTTCCAGTACCTGCAACAGCGTTTGAAAGATACGAATGGTGTTTCGTTCGATATGGTGGGAGCGATTGCTTCCGAAAGTTTTCCAACCGGCCGGCTTTCCCGGTTTGGGTATGTGACGCTCACTGCGCAGCAGGATACTCTGCTGTGCAAAAAGGGGGAGAAGATTCGCGCGCATGAGTTTCACTACTGGGACAGCACCGTCTGCGGCGATGGGTTTATAGCTAAAAAGCCGGGCGGCAAGCGCAGCTGGAACTGCGTTGTCGCGCAGAAAAACCTGTTTGCCGGGTACCCGCACCTGTATTTTTACAGCAACCCGGCATTCGCGAAACATTTTGTCCGTGCGGCAGAGGAGTATCAAAAAAGATGAACAGAGAAACGTTATTAAAACAGCTTTCACAAATCACCCCGACGGATGAATTCGCCATGGAACAGGCGAAAAAGCGGTGGGATTCCATCGCAAAGCCGCTCGGCAGTCTCGGGTTGCTTGAGGATGCGCTCATCCGCGTGGCGGGGCTCACCGGCGACGTGTCCTGTGACCTTTCCAAAAAGGGGGTGCTGGTATTCTGTGCGGATAATGGGGTGGTCGCGCAGGGCGTGACCCAGACCGGAAGTGAGGTCACTGCGGTGGTGGCGGAAAATCTCACCCGCGCACAGACCTCTGTCTGCCAGATGGCGCGGGTCGCCGGGGCTACGGTCATTCCGGTGGATGTGGGCATGAACACCGTTGTGGATGTTCCCGGTTTGGTTCAGAAAAAGGTGGGAATGGGCACCAAGGATATCAGCGTTGGTCCGGCCATGGAGAAGGAGCAGTTTTTCTCCGCGCTGGAAACCGGCATAGAACTGGTTCGGGAATGTAAGGAAAATGGTTATCATCTGCTCGCCACAGGGGAAATGGGAATCGGCAACACCACCACCAGTTCGGCGGTCGCCTCCGTTTTGCTCGGTCTGCCGCCGGAGAAGGTCACCGGTAAAGGCGCCGGCTTGAGTGACAGCGGCCTGTTGCGTAAGGTGGAGGTCATTCGTCAGGCCATTAAAGTGAACGCGCCGGACCCTTCCGACCCGTTCGATGTGGTGCGTAAGGTGGGTGGATTTGATATCGCCGGTATCATGGGGGCATTCCTTGGCGGAGCGCTGTACGGCGTTCCGGTGCTGGCAGACGGGTTTATCTCCTGCGTGGCGGCGCTCTGTGCGGTGCGTGCCTGCCCCCTGGCGAAAAAGGCAGTGTTCGCAAGCCATGTTTCGGCCGAACCGGCTGGGCATATGGTGCTGGAGGCGTTGGGCCTTGAACCGCTCATCACCGCTCGCATGCGGCTGGGTGAGGGAACGGGCGCCGTTGCGGCCATGCCATTGTTTGATATGGCGGCGGCGGTCTACCGTGGCATGAGCACCTTTTCGGATATTGAGATTGAGGAATACAAACCATTGTGATAACATGTTGCGGAAAGGCGTGAACGGTTGTGTTTACACTGGTCATTGGCGGGAGCGCCAGCGGAAAAAGTGAATATGCCGAACAGCTGGTCACCTCGTCCGGCGTGTTTCCTTGCTACTACATTGCTACCATGCAGCCGTTCGGGGAGGAAGGGCAGACGCGTATCCGGCGGCATCGGGCCCTGCGCGCCCAGAAGCGGTTTGAAACGGTGGAACGTTACACCGGTCTTTCCGGACTCACATTGCCGCAGCCGGGCGCCGCTTTGCTCGAGTGCATCGGTAATCTCACCGCAAATGAGCTGTTTTCAGAAAGCGGAGCGGGCGAGCAGACGGTGTCCGCCGTGGTAAACGGTGTAGAGGGGCTCATCCGCAGTACAAAAGAGCTGGTAGTTGTAACCAACGATGTTTTTTCCGACGGTGTTGTCTATGACCCTTCCACAGAGAATTACCGGGTAAAACTTGCTGAAATCAACCGTGCGCTTGCCGCTCGTGCCGACCGTGTGGTAGAGGTTGTCTGCGGCCTGCCGCTTTATTTGAAAGGAGGCGCTTCGGTGTGACATTTTTTAAAACCATCGCGGTCGCGTTTTCCATGTACTCCAAGCTGCCTATGCCGCGTGTGGAATGGACCCGTGAAAACATGCGTTATGCCATGTGCGCGTTTCCGTTCATCGGCATTGTGACCGGCTTGCTTGTGTTTTTGTGGGATTACATCGCACGCCTGCTTTCGTTTGGCCCGGTCCTTGTCGGAGCGGGGATCACCCTGCTGCCGGTCTTAGTCTGCGGCGGCATCCATCTGGACGGATTCTGCGACACGGCGGATGCGCTTTCCAGCCATGCGCCGCGTGAGAAAAAGCTGGAGATTTTGAAGGATTCCCACAGCGGCGCGTTTGCCATTCTTGCCGCCGTGTGTTATTTTCTGCTGTTCTTTGCGCTCAGCACCGAACTGGAGCGCACTGTCCCGGCACTGTTTTGCCTGTCGCTCAGTTTTCTGCTCAGCCGGACACTCAGCGGGCTTTCAGTGGCTTCCTTTCCCTGCGCGAAAAACAGTGGGTTGGTGTACGCGTTTGCGGACGCTTCGGCAAAAAAACAGGTCCGCATTTTTCTACTGGTGCTGGCGGCGGTTCTCTGCGCGGCGCTTCTTTGCGTCAACTGGTTTTCCGCGCTGTTTATGATTGCGGCGGCAGGGCTTACCTTTTTGTATTACTTTATCATGTCCAAACGCAGTTTCGGTGGTATCACCGGCGACCTTGCCGGGTTCTTTTTAGTGCTCTGTGAGCTTTTCATGCTGGCTGGACTGGTGCTGTCACAGAAACTCTGTTTGTTTTAGGGGGATTTTTCATGATACTGGTCGTGGGCGGAAAAGGTTCCGGGAAACGGGAATTTGTGTTGAAACGGCTGGGCTGCCGTGAGGAGCAGATTGCTGATGCTGTTCTTGACGATCGCCCGGTGGTCGATCATCTGGAAACGATGGTGCGAGGTTGTCTCCCTAAAGCGGAGGAACTGCTGGAGCCGCTTTCCCACAAACAGGTGGTCATCTGCGATGAAGTGGGCTGTGGCGTTGTGCCGCTTGACCGGGAAGAGAACCAGTGGCGTGAGCAGGTGGGCAGGCTCTGTGTAGAACTTGCAAAGCGTGCATGCTGTGTGGTGCGTATCCAGTGCGGTATCCCGGTTGTGCTGAAAGGGGAGTTACCATGATCCTTTATTTCTACCGTCATGCGCAGACGGAAGGAAATCTGGAACACCGTTACATCGGGCGGACTGATGAGCCCCTCTGCGCCGCTGGGATCGAAGCGGCAGTGAAAGCTGCACGTTCCGCGCCGGAGCGCATCCGCACCGTGTACGTTACGCCGCTGCGGCGCACGCTGGAAACCGCGCGCATCCTGTTCCCGTCGGCAGGGTATATCTCCTGCCCGGACCTGCGTGAGATGGATTTCGGCCGGTTTGAAGGAAAAAATTATCTTGAACTGGCAAACGACTCTGCGTATTCCATCTGGGTCGAGGGCGGATGTGAAGGAAAATGCCCGGGTGGGGAATCCAAAGCGGCGTTTTCCGATCGCTGCTGTACTGAGTTTGAACGAATCGCCGGTCAGCTGTGCAGCCGGCATCAAACAGAAGACGTTGCCTTTGTTCTGCACGGCGGTACCATTATGGCGCTGTTTGAGCGGTACGCTCTGCCGCAGAAGGATTATTTTGACTGGCAGCTTCCCAACTGCGGGCGGCTTTGCCTTGCGTTTGACCCGGCGCTCTGGGCTGCAGAGCGCAAATTACCCGTTTCGGAGGATGTTTTATGATTCACCTATGCGCGCTTGCCGCCGGATATCTGCTGGACCTTTGTTTCGGCGACCCGCGCTTTCTTCCGCACCCTGTTGTGCTGATGGGAAAGATGATCACCGGACTGGAACAGCTTCTGCGCCGTATTTTTCCAAAGACTCCGCGCGGTTTGATCGGCGCGGGCGCTGTGCTCGCGGTGTTTCTTCCGCTTTTCTGGTGCGGGATATCCGCGCTTATTTTGTGGCTGTTGTGGCTTGTCCACCCGGCGCCGATGTTTGTTGTGGAAAGTTTTTTCTGTTACCAGCTTCTGGCGGTCAAGGATCTAAAAAAGGAAAGCATGCTGGTTTATAAGGCTGTGGTGGAGGGGGACCTGCCCCGTTCCCGCAGCATGGTTTCCCGCATTGTCGGGCGGGACACCCAAAACCTCAGTTTCACTGGCGTGACCAAGGCGGCGGTGGAAACGGTGGCGGAAAATTTGAGTGATGGCGTTATTGCCCCCATGTGCTTTATGCTTGTGGGCGGCGCGCCGCTCGGCTTCTTTTACAAGGCGGTCAACACCATGGACAGCATGATCGGTTACAAAAACGACCGTTACCTGTTCTTCGGCCGTGCCGCCGCCCGGTTTGACGACCTGCTCAATTTTATCCCGTCCCGGTTCGCCGCACTGCTTTTGATCGTTTCTGCCTTTTTTCTGCGGTATGACGCGAAAGGCGCATGGCGTGTTTTCCGGCGGGACCGGTTCAATCACGCGAGTCCCAACTCCGCACAGACCGAGTCTGCGTGCGCGGGGGCGCTTGGCGTACAGCTTGCGGGGGATGCAAGTTACTTTGGAAAATTGGTCCACAAAAAAACCATCGGTGACCCGCTGCGGCCGGTGGAAGCGGAGGATATTCGCCGGGCAAACCGGCTGCTTTACCTGTCTTCCGCCTTGTGCTTGCTTATTTGCTGTGTTTTGCGCGCGGCGGTGTTCGTTTCTATTTTTTGCGTGACGGGGGGATGGCATTGGCTTTGATCCATGGAGGAGATATCGAAGGGTACCGGGAACGGTTCGGCGCCCTTCCGCTCGATTTTTCCGCGAACCTCAACCCGCTTGGGATGCCGCGCGGAGTGAAAGATGCCATCGTGTCGGCGATCGAGGCTTCGGCCGGTTATCCCGACCCGCTCTGCCGCCGGCTGACCGCGGAGCTTGCGGCGTATGAATCCGTTCCCGCGGGATATATCCAGTGCGGCAACGGGGCGGCGGACCTCATCTTCCGATTTGTTCGGGCGGTGGGGCCGGAACGTGCCTTTTTGCCGGTTCCGTCGTTTGCGGAATACGAGCAGGCGCTCGCCTGTGTAGGGTGCGCGGTTGACGATTATCCGCTTTCGGAAGAAAAAGGTTTTCTTCCGGGCAAAGACATGCTCGATGCGCTGCGGGACTGGGCCGCGGAAAACAGCGGCAAACGGCTGATGTTCTGCCTGTGCAACCCCAACAATCCCACCGGGCAGACAGTTGCCCCTAAACTACTGGAAGAACTGCTTCTCACCTGCCGGGAAATGGGCGTTTTTGTTCTGCTGGATGAGTGCTTTACGGATTTTCTCGAACCGGAAGAACAGCACTCGATGACCGGCAGACTCGCGGAATTTCCCAACCTGCTGGTGCTCAAGGCGTTTACCAAGCTGTACGCAATGGCAGGCGTCCGTTTGGGATACGGCCTGTGCTCCGACCGCCTTCTGCTGGAACAGATGGCCGGCACCGTACAGCCGTGGAGTGTTTCCACGCTGGCGCAGGCGGCTGGGATTGCGGCGCTAGGTGAGGCGGATTATCGCCGGGAGACAGCCCGTCTCATTCGGGAAGAACGCTGTTTTCTCAAACAGGAGTTTGCGCGGCTCCATCTTCCGGTGGTTGGTTCCAAAGCGAATTTCATCTTTTTTCGTTCGCCGGTTTCACATCTTCGGGAAAAGTTGGAGCCGCTTGGCATCCTTTTGCGAAGCTGTGATAATTACCGCGGCATGCCGCAGGGATACTGTCGTGCGGCGGTGCGCACCCGTAAGGAGAATATCCGGCTCATTGCCGCGCTGGAACAGGTGCTAAAGCAAGAAAAATAAAGGACTGTTTTTGTAAAACATCCGCAGGCATATCCAACACAGCTGTAAGAAAAGAAATGCTAAACGGTCTGCTTTAATAGAAAATGAACCGATTCAGTCATTGTCATCATTGCCGTAAGGCGGTATTGGGAGGTCCGATATGGCAAAATCCATTATGGTGCAGGGAACGACTTCCGGCACCGGAAAAAGTTTTCTGGTTGCCGCGCTCTGCCGTATCTTCAAACAGGACGGTTACAGGGTCGCTCCGTTCAAAAGCCAAAATATGGCGCTCAACAGCTTTATTACCAAAGACGGCTTCGAGATGGGGCGTGCTCAGGTCATGCAGGCCGAGGCGGCCGGCATCGAACCATCGGTGCTGATGAACCCCATCCTGCTCAAGCCCACCAACGATGTGGGCAGTCAGGTGATCGTCAACGGGGAAGTGCTGGGCAACATGAGTGCCGTGGAATACTTCCGCTATAAAAAGAATCTCGTTCCGCAGATCATGCAGGCGTACAATGCCCTCGCTGCGGAAAACGACATCATCGTTCTGGAAGGGGCGGGAAGTCCGGCGGAAATCAATTTAAAAAGCGAAGACATCGTCAACATGGGAATGGCGGCGATGGCGAATGCCCCGGTTTTGCTTGCGGGGGACATTGACCGCGGCGGCGTTTTCGCGAGCCTGTACGGGACGGTCGCCCTGCTGGAAGCGGAAGAACGCCGGCGGGTGAAAGGACTCATCATCAACAAGTTCCGCGGGGATGTTTCCATCTTGAAACCGGGGCTTGTTCAGTTGGAACAGCTGACAGGCGTTCCCGTTGTCGGCACAGTTCCCATGCTTTCGGTGGATGTTGACGATGAGGACAGCGTTTCCGAACGGCTGGACCGCAGAGAAAAGCAGGGCATTCTTGACGTTGCCGTCATCCGTCTGCCGCGCATTTCCAATTTTACCGATTTTCACGCCCTGGAACAGATCGAGGGGCTGGGCGTTCGGTATGTTAAAACAGCGGCCGAGCTGGGTGAACCGGACCTGCTCATCCTGCCCGGTACCAAAAACACCATGGGCGACCTTCTCTGGCTGCGGCAGAACGGGCTGGAAGCGGCGGTGAAAAAGCGCGCGGCTTCCGGTACGCCGGTCATCGGCATCTGCGGCGGGTACCAGATGCTCGGCGTTCGTTTGTCTGACCCGCTTTCGCTCGAACAGGGCGGGGAGATGGCGGGCATCGGCCTGCTGCCGTTTGTCACTGAGTTCCTGCCGCAGAAGACCCGTACTCGGGTGGATGGTGTGGTCCTTCCGTTGGAAGGGCTGTTTGCCCCGCTTTCCGGTGCTTCGGTCACCGGCTATGAGATCCACATGGGGAAAAGCGAAGCGGAACAGCCGGTCCAGCCGCTTGTCCGGCTTGAAAACGGTATAACTGACGGCGGCGTGTGTAACAATGTGTTTGGAAGTTACCTGCACGGGTTGTTTGACAGCGAGGAATTCCGCCGGGCGCTGGTGTCCATTCTGCTCAAACGAAAAGGGCTGGAAACGCTTACCCTTGAGGTGACGGATTATGAAGCGTACAAACAGCAGCAGTATGACAAGCTCGCGCAGGGTGTGCGGGACAGTTTGGAGATGGAACAGATTTACCGGATTCTTGAGGAGGGTGTTTGATGAACAAGGGTTTGGTTCATGTATATTGCGGTGATGGAAAAGGAAAAACGACAGCCGCCATGGGGCTTTTGATCCGTGCGGCAGGCGTGGGGAAGCAGTGCGTTTTGGTTCAGTTTATGAAGGATACTCCTTCCGGCGAGCTGGAATCGTTAAAAAAACTGGGCATTCCGGTGCTCCGTGGTAAGCAGGGCAGTGCGTTTTTCTCAGAGATGACCGAAGAGGAAAAGCAAAATACCGTAAAGGGACACAACCAAGCGCTGAAAAAGGCACTTGAGTTGGCATGCGAAGGGAAATGCGATCTGTTGGTACTGGATGAGGCCTGTTCCGCACTCCGTTACGGGATGCTGGATGAAGCGCTGCTCAAACAGGCGCTTTATGAAAAGCCGGAGGGGCTGGAACTGGTACTGACCGGGCGGGACCCGGCGGACTTTATTTTAGAGCGTGCCGACTATGTCACCGAAATGTGCAAGCGGAAACATCCGTATGACGCGGGTATCCTCGCGAGAAAGGGGATCGAATTTTGAGCATTCATCTGGAGCGGGTTCTTCCCGCGGATATTGAAAAACGGAGCTTTGAGATCATCACCGCCGAACTGGGTGACCGAAAAATTCCGGCTGACCGGGAAGCGGTCGTCAAGCGGGTGATCCATACCACGGCGGATTTTGAGTATGCCGATACCCTCTGCTTTTCTGAAAACGCAGTGCAGAAGGGAATCGAGGCGCTGAAAAACGGCGCGACCATTGTGACCGACACCAAGATGGCTTGGTCGGGCGTAAGCAAACCTTCCCTGCAAAAGCTGGGCGGAGAAGCACACTGCTTCATCAGCGACAGTGATGTGGCTGAAACCGCCCGGAAAAACGGAACGACCCGCGCGGTAGCAAGCATGGACAAGGCGGTTTCCCTAGGGGATAACACCATTTTCGCCATCGGGAACGCACCAACGGCGCTTGTGCGTTTGTGCGAGCTCATTCGCGAAGGGGCCATTCATCCGAAACTCGTTATCGGTGTTCCGGTGGGCTTTGTCAATGTGGTGGAGAGCAAGGAACTCATCATGCAGGAAGATGTTCCGTTTATTGTTGCCCGCGGCAGAAAAGGCGGCAGCAATGTTGCGGCGGCTATCTGCAACGCGCTGCTTTACCAAGCATGCGGAAGGGTATTGTAAACAGAATGAACAATAAAAAAGCGGCGGAGCA
>OFMJ01002050.1_pt1 | contig 12917 bp, 11 predicted proteins | sample 1541801 | NCBI WGS metagenome assembly OFMJ01 (sample SAMN04209234, study PRJEB22552) | human gut metagenome | biome: gut; material: feces | host: Homo sapiens | place: USA: Oklahoma
CCGGGGAGAAATCTTCTCTGCCGTCCAGATACAGCCTGCCAAGGGAATATTGAGCAAATTGGTTTCCTTGCTCTGCGGAGAGGGTAAGCCATTTTATAGCCTGGGGAAGATTGTAGACACATTCCTCTTCTAAAAGAAAACATTTAGCGAGGGCAAACTGGGCGGTGTCAACACCCTTTTCAGCGCTCTCTGTCAGAAGGGGGATGATTCGGCGTATTCCATCAATATCAAAATTTTTTAGATAGATATTTGCCAGCATATTTTTTGCGTGGACATTTCCAAGCTCACAGGCTTTTTCTAAAAGGGATAAGCCATAGCTTTCGTTTTTCTCTGTCCCGGTTCCCGTATAAGCCATTTGCCCTACACGGTACAACAGGTTATCATCACACCGTTTGTCGAGCAGTTCGGTGAACCACTGATAAGCACGCTGAAAATGTTCGTCCGATAACTGTTTGTTTATATTTGTCCCAATGCCGTCACGCTCCATTTTCGCAAGCTCGTACACCGCATAGGCGTTTCCTTTTTCTGCGGAAGCATTGTAATAAACATAAGCAGTCTGAGGATTTTTCTCGACACCCTTACCGTGCAGGTATAGTCCAGCCAAGGAGTATTGAGCGTATTGATTTCCTGAATCGGCGGCTGGCTGAAAATATTCAGCGGCTTTGGCATAGTCTTTTTCTGTCCCAAGGCCATAATAGTAGTGCTTGCCGATCCGGTAGGCCAGATATGGAGAGGAATCCTGAGAATATAATTCCAGGAATCCCCGCAGCGCTAAGGAATACCATTCACCGGCAGCAGATTGATCGATTTCCCGGCCCATTCCATAGGCAAACATTTTTCCTAAATCGTCCATAGCCAGCACATTTCCTTTTTCGGCTTCTTGAAATAAAGCGTTAAAAGCTTTCTGAAAATCCGGCTTTCTCTTTTTCGTTCCATAAAGAAAACGGCGGGCCAGCTTGTATTCCTTACTCCATTCCAGAATAAATTCTCCGGCAAACGCTGGGTGCGGTTCCCCGTAATCTTCCGGTTCCAGAGGAATTTCAGAATCCAGAGGTTTTTCAAGAATCGAAAAAAGAGGATCGATGTCCGGGGCTGTTGGTAAAACTTCACTTTCGGGAAGTGGTTCTGAAAATTCGGTAAGCCCAGCCTTTTTGACGGCTTTATCCATTTCTTTCAATTCCCGCAGAATAGAATTTCCCATTCTGGTGTATAAATCCTGTAAACGGTTCTTAGTGAATTGGCTAGAAGATTTTCCTTTTCCGTAGGCCAGAGAATACTTATCCTCCTGGAGCTTTAGAAGCTTGACAAGTTCCTGAAAATCCCTTTTATGGTGCTGTGCGATAAATTCTTTGCTGATATAGTCCAGAACAGGACGCAGAGGCTTCATGACGTTGGTATTATATTTCCATAGCCTCCTATCCTTTGGAAGATGAGCGTATAAAGCACGCAGATCTTTTTCAAGATCGGGAGAGGGAGCTTCCAGCCTTGTCCGTATGCCTCCAATGATTTTCCCACGGATCAGATCATTAATCATTTGGTTTTCCTGTTTTTGGTCTAATATCCGGTTTACAGCGGCGCTTTTGGCGGCATCAATAGAACTTTGCTTAAACCGCCCCTTGTATTCCTCACGCCCGCCGATCACCTTAATGGGCCGGGTAGGGAGAGGCTCTGTTGCCGCAATATGAACATGAATATTATCTGTGTTGTAATGAATAGCGGCGCTCCACACAGCGGAACCCTTCAGGGCTTCTTTTTCCAGAAGTTTATCCATAGCGGCCCTGGTATACTCTTTTAATTTAGCGGCCTCAACCTGTTTTGTCAGAGGATTGTACAGTCCGTTTTGTTCTAACCATCGGTTGTCAAAGCTTAGAACAGTCTGCCACATCACACTGTTGTTTTTCTGTGCCTGGGAAAATGCCTGTTTTAACGTTTGTTTATCCTTTTGGCTGAGGATATCTTTTTCAGAGGTAAACAGCCCGGTTGTCTTTTCCGGGTTTTCCATGTAGGCTAAATAGCCCTCTGCCCAGCTATCCCGTTGAAGTTGTCCATAATCATCGTGAAAAAGGTCAAACTTTTGGAAGTTGTCGTTCCGCACCGCCTCGTCACGGTCTATGTAATTAATATACTCCATAAACTTTTTACTTCCCGCCGTTGTGAATTTTGTTTTGAGAATCATTCCCGCCTTGATTGGCTGTTCCATGCGGTCTGCTCCTAACTGTCAAAAATACAGGAACGCTCGTAAGCTTCCAAATCATAAGAGGGAGAATATGGTTCCAGGGTTTCAGAAAACCAACGGGAATATGGGAAGGTGTGTGGAGCATTGCGAAGAGCTGCCGTTAAATAGGCATAGGGATTTTGAATTGTGGCGGTACTATTGGAGAGACAGTGGCAGACATAGCGGATATGTTCCTCCGTGAGTTGCAAAAAAGGGTTGTCCGGTTCTTTAGAGCCATTATTCGATGCTATAATATTTGTGATTGCTTCGAGGTAGGGGGAAACAAGAGGATCGCATTTTAAATTACCATATCCAATTTGATGTTTTACTTGTTCCACAGCCTCATCATTTTTTTGATGATAATAATACCTGTTGCTTTTAGGAACTGTTGCTTTTATATTGTCCTGGTTTTTATGGTACGGGGAAACGGTGTTCGGGAATATAAGGGACGGTTTTCTATTGTCCGGCTTTTTAGGGTACGAAAAAGCCTGTGCTTTCCCTTTGTCCCGGTTTTTAGGGTGCGAAAGTTTTTGAGAATATCCATTGTCCTGCTTTTTAAGACACGGGGAGTTTTTTTCCATGCCTTGCTGATCCTTTTGCCTTAACTGAGATCGGGAAGCGTTGGGAAATTCGTTAAAATAGTAGTCGTTAACGCTGAATTTATGACCGGCCTTTCTTTGCTTCACAGTAAGATAACCGCAGTCTAACAACTGATGGAAATGCTTATAATAGGTGGATTCGCTGATCCCCAAATCATGGAGGATACGGGAACGGGTGGGAAAGGAAACGGTTCCAGCCCCAGCGTAAGAGGAAAGATAGGCGTAAATCGCTTTGGCGGTAATGGAGAGCCGGGCGTCCTTCATGACGGCTTTATAAATCATTCCATATCCTTTGGAATGGATACCGGAAGCAATTAGATTCGATGTTTTACCCTGGCCTGCGGATTTTTTTGCTTGAAGTTTTTTGGGATTACTTACCAGGTAATAGCAGTTTCTATTTAAGTACCCTTTCATTTTTTCAATACGGAGATATCCCTCTTGAATCAACAGCTTAAAGTGGGAATAATAGCGTTCCTTGCCAATACTAAGATCAGAGAGAATTTTTGCCCGTGTGGGAAAGCAGGATTCCCCGGCTCCGGCAAAGGAAGCGAGATAAGCGTAAATGGCTTTTGCTTCCGGGGTCAGAACGGAATCCATCATGACCGCCTTTCCAACGATCCCAAAGCCCATACAGGAAATACCATCTGTTTTTAACAGATTTTCCATCTTTTTTTCCATTTTCATACCCATTGTGTCCTTTCTATTGTCAAATGAAAAAAGCAAGGGGCGGAACTAGTTCCGCCCCTTGCTTTTTGGGTGAGTTTTTATTTATGTAACTCATTAAGCTTTGCAGTTGAAACCGATCCGGGTTTGCTGAAGAAATTTTTGAGCTACAAATTGAGGAAAGTCAAAATCTGTTCTAAAATATTTTGAGCGAGGATAAGCAAAGCCGCCCTGGTGCTTGGGTACACCAGAGCGGTAAGGCCAGCCACAGCTAAACACAAAAGAACCGCCGAAGCCAAAGCCTTGACTAAGGCGGCGATGGTTTTCACTGTGAATTTCGCCATGTTGGATTTTTCAACTACGACTATCTTTTTATCAGCGGTGACATTGTGCTGTCTTTTTAGCTTTTCCTGGCTTTCCTGAAATGCCTGCTGTTCCTTGTATTCTTTGACAAGGCAGGTTTTAAACTTTGCCATCAGCTTTTCCTCCGAAAGAAACGGTTCCGTTTCTTTTTCTTTGATAGCTCCACAGGGATCACCGGGAGCAGCTTGGCGAGCTGTTCCCCGGACTGGGAGGAATACACAAACGGATCAGGAACCCAGGGCGCGAAAAAGGTATGTTCCGCCCGGTCTGCCATCAATTCTAAAATATCCTTGCGGTCTGATTCATGGGTAAAGGAAAAAATATACTCAATGTCCTTGTCGTACAAAGAAGCAAGGATATCGGTCATATAGGAAGCCTCATTCGGCTTAATGCCGCAGACCATGATTTTAAGATTCTTTTCCAAATAGGAAACCAGAGAAAATCCGACAGAGTCAAAAATCCCAAAGTCGTAAATATAATACTCATAGCCCAGCCGCAGAACCTCAGCGATTTTGTCCTTTCGGTAAAACATATCCACATTTTGATAAGTCACCCGGCCTAGTTCATCATCAAAGGAAATACCGTCCTCATACAGTTCCTTCAGAGCCTTGATATAGCCGTTTTCATTGAGTTCAATATAACAGGCCCTATGTCCTTGAAATATCAGATGTTTTACTAGCTGGATTGCCTGGGTAGTGGTTCCGATCCGTTCCAAGCAGCCTGCAACAGCGATGGTTTGATACGGAGGAAGGGCATGAATAACAGGCATTTCAGACGATGGATTTCCTGGATCGGCAGGCGGCGGGAGAGGGCTGTTACGGCCTTCTAAAGCCCGTATAAGGTCGCTTTTTAAACCAGCTAGGGAAGTTGCCGTGATAAAATTAAACACGCCGGAACGCCTTAGAGAACGGATTAATTCCGTATCTTCACTGTAACCGGGAGTTAAAAAAATAAGGGGAGAGGGGACGGCGGACATGATGCGTTTCGACAGTTCAGCAATCGTGTTATAGTCGTTAACCAGCATTTCAGCATCTATGATAATATGGGAGTAGCTTTGTGATAAAATAACGGAATCTATAATTTTTTCCAGGTCAGGGACATAACCGGAAAATTTTACCTCCATATGGGAGGCTTCCTCGATAAAATATCCCCGTTCCTCCGTGCCGATGAATAAAATCATAATTGACAGGTTCCTTTCTGTTTGAGATTAAAAGCTTTCTTCTGTGCCTAGTATTGTTTTTATAAGTGCTGTTCCATTTTCTGTGACATTTTATGGCCCCCTAACGTTCAAGTTCTTTTCTTGGAATGGTAGCTTTTTTTTCGCAATACTTTGCGATAGGTTTTTTTATATCTGAGATATCAGGAGAATTGATTTTAATGATTTCCATGCCAGGACTGGCAACATCGGGGAGGAAGCTTCCCATTGCTTCTGGATTACAGGAAATCACAAATTTTTCATCACGTTCAATAAACTTAATAGAATTTTGATAACGAATACACTGGTATTCCCGCCCTTTTATAGAGTACCATTGACCGGATTGATAATATTCGTCCGCTTCAGCCCTTGTCAGTCGGCAGACCTCTTGAAAAGGCCGATTCAAAATTCCCTTTTGATCTCGAAACCGTTTCTCGACATCTTTTTCAAAATTATAGTTCATGTGAAATGCCTCCTTTTAACGTGTGAGCATATTTTCTTGAACGGAGGGCTTGGCTTGACAATACTGTTGAATAGGGCTTTTACAGTGACGGTCAGGCTTTGTTTCTTTGGATTTCTCAAAGGGCGGAACCAGTTCCGCCTTCTGATCCGGCTGCGGCGCAGGAACCGGCGTCTCCCGAAGCAGGGGAGACGTGGAAAGGAGAACCTGTAGGCGGAGGCTGAGAGAACTTCCATCATCGGAATGGGTAAGAGTATCAGAAAGGAAATCCTTTATATTTTGGTATTCCTCCGGGTCTGCTCCTACGGGATTTTTCTGATTCTCCATGACCGTGTAAAGTGCTTCCAGTTTATCCATTGAAGCCTGATAAAGTTTATCCAAGTCAACCTCTCCATATATTTTTTTCAGACTGAAATAATTTTCAAGCTCTTGGGCTATATGCTCCTGAATTTCCCGGCTTAAAGCCTGGGGATTCTTGTCCCTTATCTCCTTATATTCCCGCACTAGCGAAGCTAAGTGCTCTCCACCTGCCTTTTCCAGCTTATTTACTCCATTAACAGCGTCTGTCAGCGTATCGGAAATACTGCGGAGTTCCTGCTTTAGCAGGATTGGAGAAATCGGCTCGGCTTTTTCAGAGGAACTCTGTTTAGGCGGAACCAGTTCCGCCCCCGGAGACAGAGAGGCCGATGCCTGAAACGCTTTGTTGTGATTCATGCTGTATACAATATTGTCCACGCATTTTTGAATTGTGCTGTGAAAATATGTGCCGTAATAAATACGGTTGCTGTTAAGAAGCTGTTTAACTTCCTCGTCCTTCTGCCTGCTTTCCTCTAAGGTGTGCAGTCTCCCGGACTGTTCATAGTAATCCCCACGTTTTACAAAAAGATTGAAATTGTGGTAGCTGTGAAAGGTATCCATAATTTCCTTTTGAAAGTCAGGGTTAGGCTCTTTTAGATAAACCTGGTTCAAAAGAATAGGTGCGTCAGTCACTACTACGTCAACCTTTCCAATGAGCCGGGCCAGTCGGTGATTTTGCTCCTGGAAAAGCTTCCTCTGGTTTTTTAAGCTTCCGTCCAGCAGTTCCCGTTTTTCGTCCCACACTAATTCTTTAGCGTATTCAGGAACATACTCCGCCTGAATGTTACGTTTTTTCAATTCACTGGCAATTTCCCAGGCACAGGTGGTTTTTCCTGCTCCCGGCCCGGCGAATAGATTAACGATGATGGTGTTTTTGACGGGCGGCATAGCACCGGGCACTTTTTGTAGAAATTTTGTGGAGTATGGAAGCTTAGACAGGTCTGTATTCTGTTCGTCCAATAATTCAGAGCTGATTTTTGGGTTTTGTTCCGGTTCTTTTAGAAAGTCTGGAATGATGGTATATCCAGAGCGATCTACATAGTGGACAGTTGTTTTACCATTTTCATGGAGTACCACAATATCCGAAACCGAAAGGGAATGTCCCGTGAAATCCTCCGGGTGATTTATATTGAATTTTTCAAAAATGTGATCTAAAGTGATGCCAGGAGTAAGCGGAGAGGAATAGACTTTCTCATAATTCTCTTGACGAACCGTTAAACCCAGTTTTTTAAGCTCTTTCGTGCCTTGAAAAAAATATGGCCGAGTTTCGGGTGAGTCTCTTAACTGATAGATTTCATATCGGTTTTGAAGGGCGTTTTTCAACCGCTCGATCATACCCTTGGCGCAGGACTGTATTCCTTGCAGAAGAGCGCAAAGCTTATCCGCTTCCATTCCGTGGCTCCATGCGGCGAGATAATCAAAAGAATAGGAGGAAGTATCCAGCCCGAAATGCTCTGAAACTATAAAGGAAACAGCCTCCGCCTCAATTTCTTTTTGGCTTTTATCCATAGAAAGGTTATGTAGCCAGGAATGGGCCATTTCGTGAAACAAAGTTTTTAGGGCTTGAGCTTCGGAAATACCATTTCGGAGTACAATTTTTTTCGCTCCATATTCACAATAACCATAGGTGCCAGGATCAGGAATATCCTCAAAGGAAATGGAATAATTCGTGATGGCTTGGGCGGCTTTTAGAATATTTGAAAAATCGTCTTTTCCGCCTTGAAGCGGAGGCGCGAGCTGAGGAAGGGGATCGCCTTCTGTTTGAGATATATCAAAGACAGAAACTGCCCGGAATTTTATGATAGTGATTTCCTTTTGCTCTTCTTTTACCTTTTCGTCCGACTGGTCGCTCTCCGGGCCTTTTATCGTTGTTTTATACGGCGCAAAAATCCTAATGGCTTTTTCATCTTTTTTCACATGACGGTTTAAGGAAAGCCAAGTCTTATATCCAGCTACATGGGTAGCGTTCGGACACGCACTGAAAATAAGAATAGAATTTCGATAAGAATAGGTGTGAAGCTTTGACATGGCTTTGAAATATTCCCGGATACGTCCGCTTTGAAAAACCTCCTGAACGCCAGATAACATCTTTTGGGTAAGTTCGTCTAAATATTTATTCTCTGCCATAAAAATCACCTCCTTACGGCTTCAGACTGTCTAAGACAGCTTGCAGTATCCTGCGGTTATATGGGTTAGGCTCCTGCTCAATAGAAATTTTTAGAATTTCAATTTTTTCCGGGAGGATAAAGGGATTTAAAAGCTCCATAACCTCCAGTTCCTCGTTATTCCAGAATTTTTCCATAGTTACGCACTCCTTAAAAATAAATAAGGGCGGAACTGATTCCGCCCTGTTTTGTTGCAACTCAAAAATTTCTTCAGGAAGACCCCATCGGCTCCGACCGCAGAACTTAATGAGTTACAAAGTTTGAAGCTATTAAATTGATCACACAGAATAGTGATAATCGTTAAGCCAAAATATTTTTATCACCACCTTCAATTTCTCAAAATAAAAAGACCGTCTGATAAAGACGGTCTAAAAAATAAACTTAAAAAAGGCTACAAGGATTGGGGCATCATTCATTTTCATCATCAATTTTATTGTCGGTGTCATCGTTATTGCTTTTGTCAGATTTCAGATTTCGTATTGCATCAAGGATAAAAACGGTAGATACAACAACTATAATACAACAATACATAATTAACGCACAGAGTACAGGGCTGTTGTTGTCCAGAAAAGCTTTATAACCTATATGGTTACAAAAAATAATTCCAAAGAGAAAAACGCCAAATGAATATAAAAAACTTTTAATATATTTCATACTTTAACTCCAATTTATTATCAAAGGAATAGCTTCCTACTTGTATAGGAAGCTATTCCTTAATATGAATTTTTATGGGAAAAATAATATTTATGCTGGAGTGTAAATATCATCGGTGATAACTTGTCTAAGTTCATACTTTGAATTACCAGTCAAAGAGATACCAAAATCATTAAAACTGATATTTACACTTAAGCCTATTTCAGTATATTGATGGGCGTATGTTCCGATCGTATTAAAAGTTTGCTCGATTGAAGGTGCACTTATGGTTCCCTCAAAAGACATAAAAACGATTATACGATCATACATTATGTCAGCAGTTCCGAAAGGATTCATAACATCATTAGGCAAGTCAACTTTATACGCAGCCCCCATACCAGAATAAACTAAATTATCAGAAGTAGAATCGAATAAATTAGTTATAGTCGTCATTTGAGGTTGCATACCACTTACATATGTATATTTATCTGCCATCAAATATCCACTAATTGTATTGGGCTTAATAGTGATAGGTGGTGCAGTAATCCCTATAACATCTATCCCACGTTCAATAGGACGTTGCAACCACTCTGCATTGAAGTAGAAAAGCCAGCGATCAGGCTGAAATGCGTGGAAAGCAGAAGTTAAAACAATTTTCATATAGGAATCTTCTTTATCCACCATTCCGTATGGCTGAATACTAGTTTCATTATCTTTTATTTCCGCTAATGCTTCGGCTTCTGTCATGAAAGTCTGATTCCCTTCAATGTCTGTTTTTATGACAGCAACTTCGGAATTAAAATTGGTTGCTTGTAAGAATTTTTGCTTTTCTGCTAATGGCATTTTTTGAATAGCGTTTTCCGAGTAGCCTAAATTTCTCAATAAATCATTAACATCAAAATCATTGATTCCTTTGGTTGCGATAGGAGGGATGGTCACAGTAATATTTTCCTTACTGTTGCTGAAGCTCCGACTTACTTCCATTTGATTTTCCTTAGCTAAAGCAAAACTTTGAGTTCCAACTAAAGTAAATAAAGCAAAAGATAGAATAAGCGAAACAAACTTTTTCATACAAACCTCCTTGAATTTCTGTTCAATGTTTTTTAATGATTTTCATCTTTTTTAATAATTATTTGTTATTATCCTCCTTTCTTTTGTGGAAATAATACCATATTATTTCCAGTGTGTCAATATAAATATTTATTTTGCTTATATTTTAGCATTAAAAAATACACTTCGATAGCAGGGCGGAACTGATTCCGCCCTGCTTTGTTGCAACTCAAAAATTTCTTCAGGAAGACCCCATCGGTTCTGGCCAAAAAATCTAATGAGTTACAGAACTCTTTGTAGCTCAAAAAAGATTCTCCAGCTCGTTGCCGGCGTCAAAAATTGAGTTGCAAGGTTAAATAAGATCGTCGGCCTGCTCCTGGGTTTTGATGATTCTTTGCTCATATTCCGCCTGGTCTGTTAAGTTGTTTTCCTGTTCTGTTTTCAAAGCTTCCAATTGATTTTTATTGGACTGGATTTCCCGGTTGGTTTCCTCGATTTCCTCCGCAGTCTGATATTTTTTTTCGTCCTCTAATTGATGGTTTTTATCTTCCAAAGCGGCTATTTTCTGATTGTTCAGCTCATAGTCGCTTTTCAGAGTTTCAATCTCAGTCTGATACTCCGATATTTTCCGTAAAAGCCTGTCTCTTAAATATTCGTTTTTTGTCTTTGCGTGAAGCTCCGGGACGGTTTGAACGGATTCTGTGTTAGCATAGCATTTTAAAATGTCTGTTTTAGAGGGAGCGTCAACCTTAATTCTCAGGGAAATGCTTTTCCAGTCAGAGGGAACGTCCGAAAGCTGAATGACATAGAAATCTTTGTCGGCTATTATGGGAGTAACTGTTAGTTCAGATTGTCCCAGGTTTTTACTAAGAGCGGTAAATACATAGCTGTCCAGCCCATCAAAGCTTTGATTCTCTATCTCCATTTCGATTTCCATAACGCTTTGTTCCGGGGAATAGTCCCAGCGGGTAAGCGTAACGGTTCTCTGATCGTCAAAGGTTAATGGCTGGTTCATTTTTGTGGCGGTCACGGAATTACCGCCGGGAATTGTTTGAGCAGAGGTAAAAAAGAACAGATATCCAGTAGCTACCAGGAGCAGTATTACAAGGAACATTGTATTTTTCATTACTCTGCCATGACGCTTTCTATTGACGTTTATGTTTTTGGCTTTTTCCATGTCTCATTTCCTCACTACTCGAAAATTGATAAATCAACCAGGGAGGCGGTTCCCACATGATCCACCAGCCAGCGGTTCCGCTCAGAATTGTAAACAATTTTCAGCTTTACCAGCAGGCCGTTATCGGAAACCGTCTGATCGATATATAAGGACTGGCGGCATAAAGCAAGGACAACGGCATTTTGGATATCCGTCTGTTCAATGTAAATGGAATTGACAAACAGGGAAGAACGGTAAGGAAAATATATCGTATCGCTTGAATCTCCCTGGGAATTTTCTATGTCCCTCGTTTGCGCGTAAGAATTGACGTTAGGAGGGGGAGAGCTTTCTAACGGGCATAGCTCGTTTAAATATTCCTCTGTCACAAAGGGGGCAAGCTGTGTTCTCCGTGTTTCCAGAGAAACGCTTAACTCGTCAGTTGCATAATTTGCCTTTAAAAAGTCTGTTACATTGGAACGAATGGTATCCGGGATACTGTTTTCCTGGGCTTCCAGACGGCTCTTTAATTCCTGATTTTCTTCCGCAAGCACAGCGGCGGCACTGTCCGAATCGGAATTATCGGCAACAGCAAGCTTGTCGTATTCCGTTTGAATTTTAGAGAGCTTGTCGGCGTTCAGAAAGTTTAAAATCAACAGTGTGGCGCAGGCGAAAGAAAGAAGAATAACGGTGAGGCCGCATTTGCTGGATATTATGTGCTTCATCTTTCAGGCCCCTTCTTTTCTGTTTCGTGAGCCAATGGCGGTTGCTTAGGAAGCCTTTGCGCTTCCACATATTCGGCTGCGGCTCCAACAGTTTTTAGCTGTGTTGATTGGCGGCAATAATGCTTAATGGTTCCTTCCGGGGTATCTCCTGTTAAGTTCTTAATGTTTTCTTTTAATTCCTCCTGTTTTTCGCAGTTTAGCAGCTTCCTGTTTTCCCATCGGTTATTCAGTTCAGCTACTTTCTGGACTTCCGGCTTTTTATGAATGTCCGTTTTTCTCTTTGCGGGCCGTCCTCTATGCCAGTCCCTATATTTTTCATATTGCTTTACAGCGTTGGGTTCCAATTCTCGAAGAATGTCCAAAATTTCTTGGCGGTTTAACGTGACTTCTGGCGTTAGAAGCTCACGAAGGCGGTTAGAATACGTTCCAATTTTGGGGCCTGAACCATACCCCCAGGGATTTCCGTATTCATCGTGCATGAGCAGAGCAAATTTTTCTTTTGCTAATGGGCTATACCAAAAGCTGGATTCTTGATCTTTTAAAATACATCGATATTTCGGTTGCCCCTTAATTAATTCAAGGGTATTTGCAAATGGTTTCATTTCATGGCTCATTAAATGATCTCCTTTCCATGAGAATGTGAGAGCCGTTGAGCTATTAGGGCAACGGCTCTCTTTTTGAATCTTTTGATATATGTTTTTTATTTTTCCCTATCTGATACTTTTTGCTCTAAATACTGTTTTACATATTTCTCAACACGCAGAGACGTATCCTTTAGAATTTTTCTGAAAAGAATCAGAGGGATCACGGTAGAAATAATTCCAGTGCCGATACCGCTGAAAATGGAAATTAAAATATTGTGTCCCATAGCTTTCTCCTTTTGATACTCTTGTTGTTTTTTTAGGTGTTTTAGATAAAGGGGGGGCGGAACCGGTTCCGCCCCCTGGAGCCTGTTTTTTCAGCAGGTGCGAAAAGGTGGCCCGGCATTTTCGAAGGGCGTTGACATACCCGTGAACGGCATGGTAAACTAAACGGGAAGGGGAATGGTTCCCAGCTTTTTGAGAAGGAACGGGCTGTAAGAAGAAAATAACAGATTATATTTAACTGCTGAAAGGAAGCTGCGGAAATGAATAACGAAGAAAAAATATTATCATTGCTAGAACAGATGAATGGCCGGCTGGATATGCTGGAACAAGGGCAGAAGGAAATCCGCTCGGACGTAAACGTATTGAAAACCGATATGACTGTGGTGAAATCAGATGTCAGTGCCCTGAAAACCGATATGACTGCGGTGAAATCAGATGTCAGTGCCCTGAAAACCGATATGACTGCGGTGAAA
>OFMJ01002060.1_pt1 | contig 12861 bp, 13 predicted proteins | sample 1541801 | NCBI WGS metagenome assembly OFMJ01 (sample SAMN04209234, study PRJEB22552) | human gut metagenome | biome: gut; material: feces | host: Homo sapiens | place: USA: Oklahoma
CCCATCATCGCTCTCGGAGGCAGATTGGTGATTGCAATGCAGGTCTTACCGACCAATTCTACCGGCTCATAATATTCGTGAATACCACTCAAAATGACCCTATCTACGCTGGTTCCGTCGTCCAAAACGAACTTTAAGAGCTTTTTGGACTTCTTCACAGCTTCGCATTCCTTGACCTTTACGGCACGGAAATCACTCTTGGAGAAGGTGTCAAAATCGACCTGATCCTCAAACAAAGGCTCAATCTGAACATTGGAAAAATCAATTTTTTCTTCCACAACGGGAGCCGTCTGAGTAGCCTCCGCAGGAGCCGAAACTTCCTTGGAAACCTTCTTGTCAGAGTCCAACGGCTTCATTGTCGGGAACAGCAATACATCCCGGATGCTGTTTTGTTCTGTCAACAGCATGCATAGGCGGTCGATCCCCATGCCCATGCCACCGGTAGGCGGCATGCCGTAAGAAAGGGCCGTAACAAAATCATCGTCCATCATATGCGCTTCCTCATCGCCCTCTGCACGCGCCTTGGCCTGCGCCATGAAGCGCTCATATTGATCCAGCGGGTCGTTGAGTTCGCTGAATGCGTTGGCCAGCTCCCGTCCGCAGACGAACAGCTCAAACCGCTCCGTGATGGCCTTATCCTCCTTGCTGCGCTTTGCAAGCGGGGATACCTCCACCGGATAATCCAGCACAAACGTAGGCTGGATGAGCGTATCCTCCACAAACTCCTCAAACGCAGCGTACAAACACTGTCCTCTGGTAAAGCCCTCTTTGATGTCCTCTATCTTTAAGCGTTTTGCTTCTACCCGTGCCTGCTCATCCGTCAAGCGTAAAAAGTCCACACCGGTCTTTTCCTTAACGATATCCACCATCTTTACACGCTTATACGGCGGCCTTAGGTTGATGGCCTGTCCCTCAAATTGCACAGACAAATTCTCTTCTCCGCGCGCCACCTTGGCTGCGTTTGCGACAAGCGCTTCTGTCAGATCCATAATGCCATTGACATCAGTATACGCTTGGTATAGCTCAATGGTAGTAAATTCCGGGTTATGCTTGGGGTCCATTCCCTCATTGCGGAAAATGCGCCCAATTTCATATACTTTTTCAAAGCCGCCTACAATCAAGCGCTTTAGATGCAGCTCCGTTGCAATACGAAGATACATATCGATATCCAGCGTATTGTGATGGGTAATAAACGGCCGCGCCGCTGCACCGCCTGCTGTGGTCTGAAGGATGGGGGTCTCTACCTCCATAAAGCCTTTTTCATCCAGGAAATTCCGCATAGAGCTTACAATTTTGGCACGCGTCACAAATGCTTGGCGCACTTCCTGGTTCATAATCAAATCCACATACCGTTGGCGATAGCGCAGATCTGTATCTTTCAAGCCATGAAATTTTTCCGGCAGCGGAATCAGCGACTTAGCCAGCACCTCCAGGCTTTGGGCATGCACGGAAACCTCTTCCGTCTTTGTTTTGAATACAAAACCCGTTACCCCGATGATGTCCCCAATGTCCAGCGTTTTGAACAGCTTATAGGCATCCTCGCCTACATCATCGCGCCGTACATACAATTGGATTGTGCCTTGTTCATCCAGGATATGGACAAAGGAAGCTTTCCCCATGATCCGGCGGCTCATGATACGGCCCGCCACAGCCACGGTTTTTTCCGCCAGCTTATCATATCCATCGATGATTTGCCGGCTTAGGTGTGTTTTGGGGAACGTGGTATGGGCAAACGGATCCATCCCATCTTCTCGCATTTGCGCCAATTTTTCACGCCGTATGGTTTCCTGTTCGCTGGTATCCTGCTCCCTCTGCCCGGACAAGGTTTCCTGATCCATGCTACTCACCTCTTAATGCTTACGATTGTATATTCTACGGCTCCGCCCGGAGTCGCAACCTCTACTTTGTCTCCCTTGTTATGGCCAATCAAGGCCTGCCCTACCGGAGATTCGTTGGAGATCTTGCCCTCCAAGGGGTTAGCTTCTGTGGAGCCCACGATGACATAGGTCATCTTTTCATTGTTTCCCTGTTCCTGTACTACAACGGTAGAGCCAATGCTCACCGTCTTTGTATTCAAGGCGGATTCGTCAATGATGGTGGCGTTGCGCAAACGCTCTTCCAGTTGTTTGATTTCGCCTTCGATGCGGCTCTGCTCGTTTTTTGCCTCATCATATTCTGCATTTTCGGATAGGTCGCCAAAGCCACGCGCTTCCTTGATCTGTTCCGCGATTTCCTTGCGGGTAACGGTTTTCATATATTCCAGTCGTTCTTCCAGTTCGCGTACGCCTTCGGCCGTCAAAATCGTTTCATTCGCCATGGTTTGTTTATGCTCCTTCCACACAGCACGAAATAAAAAGGACGGGCGTATGACGCCCTCCATGAATTTCTATTTATTATACGGGGCCTTTTGCTACTTTGTCAACTCAAAAAGCCTGGTGCTTCCTTGCAAAAACAGGCTTTCCGCCTCTTTTACCCCTTCAACAGGATTTCCTTCATGCGCTGTTTCAGCTCGTCTGCCCGTTCTACCTGATTGATGCTGGCGCGCGCCTTGGCCGCCCCCGGCGCGCTATGGATATACGCTGCCATCAGCTTGCGTAAAAACGGCACCGCAAAGGCCTCGCCGCGCAGCGCTACCTCCAAATCAATATGCCTTTCCACCACCGCATACCGTTCCTCGGCTGTTGGCGTCTTGCCGGCAAAGACCCACGGATTGCCCATAGCGGCACGGCCAATCATGACCGCATCGCAGCCTGTCTCCAGCATGCGTTTTTCCGCTTCCTCCCTGCTTTTCACATCGCCATTGCCTATCACCGGGATGGATACGGCCCGCTTAGCCTGGCCTACTGCCTCCCAGTCTGCCAGCCCTGCATAGCCCTGCTCCCTCGTTCTTCCATGCAGGGTCAGGGCAGCTGCCCCGGATGCCTCCGCCATTTTAGCAAACGCAGCGCTCACGTTCTGTCCTGCCAAAAACCCCATCCTGGTTTTCACCGTCACCGGCATCTTGACAGCACGCACCACTGCTTCAATGATACGCCCCGCCAGAGGCAGATTCCGTATCAGTGCGCTCCCATCTCCATTTCTCACGATTTTCACGGCCGGGCATCCCATATTGATATCCAGCATCACGATGCGCTGATCCTCCCTGTACTGGATACGCTTGGCGGCCTCCGCCATGGTCTGGGGGTCGCTGCCAAATATTTGCGCGGCAAGCCGCGGCTCCTGAGGATGGATCTGCAAAAGCTCAGCGCTTTTGGCGCTCATCAAATATCCCTTTGCGCTCACCATTTCAGTATATGAAAAATGGCAGCCCATCTGTGCACAGATGAGCCGCATCGCTTGATCCGTAATCCCCGCCATCGGCGCCAAAAACAAGCGCCCCGGTATAATCACAGACCCAATGTTCCAATTTTGGTCTATCCTCCGCTCCATATTTTATGATTCTCCCGAGGGCGAAGGGCTTGTCTGCTCCTCCGGCGTAGGCGTCGTTGCCAAGGTCGGCATCGGCGCAATGCTTTCCACCGGGTCTTGGGAAATACAGCGCATGTCCGTAATGACCCATTGCCCGCCGCTCTTTCTCATTTTCAAGCTGTAAACGCCGTTGACAAAAGCCGGAATAGAGGGCACCTCGTCTCCTTCTTCCGTCTCCACCGCATAATCCCCCTGCAAATTTTTTACCGAAACATGGATCTTGACCGTCGCCGAAAAACCCCAAGGCCAAGCCCATACCCAGCTCGTCTCATTGCTTTCCACAAAGTTTGAAATCGAATACTGGTCATAAACGGTTTTCAATTCATCCAGCTTTCCGCTGTTCACAAACGATTCTGAAAAGTATTGCCCTAAGGTTTCCTTTGTAATGTCCTGGGTATCCTGCGAAAGCGTATAATCAATATAGGTCGACATTGCCTCATCCCCAAAGATCATAGCGCTCGTGATCTGCATCGCCGACAAAAACAAAACCACACCGATCAAGAGCACAATGCCGCAGATGATCAAGCGTCGCTTAAAAAAATCTTTTACGGTAGTCGGATGATTGCTTTCCAATCCTTGCCACCTCCCATAGATTGTCTTATCATATCACAGCTTTGTTTGCTGCCGCAAGCAATGCTTTTTCTCACGCCACTGGCCAGTCCACACAGATTGTCAGCATCCCCTGCTGCAGCTTAGCAGACACGCTGCCCCCCATCTGCTCTACCAAATTGCGTACAATGGCCAATCCCAGGCCTGTATTTCTCCCGGTCCGCATCTTGTCCGCCGTATAAAAGCGGTCAAATAAATGCACCACATCTTCCTCCGTTAGCATTTCTGCATGGTTGGAAAAGGCCGTATGCAGCCAAGAGCCCTGGCAGCAGGCCGTAATGATCAATTTGCCCTTTGCATGCTTTAGCGCATTTTGAAGCAGATTGGTGTATACCCGCACCACTGCTTCCCTGTCCGCTTGAATCGTCGGCAGGTCTTGAAGCACGCCCTCTAAGTCCGGCTCCATGCCCGCCTCTTGAAAATCATAGTAAAAGGCCGCGGCCAGTTCATACAGCAGGCTTTGCACCTGGATTGGTTCCCTCTGCAGCACATACCCGCCAGCCTCCAGCCTGGATAGGTCATACAATCCTGTAATGAGCGCCTGCAAGGCCCTCGCCCTATTCTGCACAATGCCAAGATAGCGCTGTCGTTCCTCTTCAGGCAGCTTATCATCCTGCATGAGCTGCAAATAGCCCAGCACACTGGTCAACGGCGTACGAAGGTCATGGGTAATGTTTGCAATCTCCTGCCTGAGTTCGTTTTCCCTTCGTGCATGCTGCAAATCCCCTTCTCTCTTGGCGCAAATCAGGCCGTTGATTTCCTTGAACAAAGCCTCCGTATCCTTTTGCGGCATCGCCAAAAGAAGCTGCTGTGCTGTATCAGACCGCACAATTTCACGCATAGCGCGCGCTGCCTGCCGCAGATTTTTCTTCACCAAGCAGACGATTCCTATGCTGACTGCTGCAACGACCCAGGATACCGCCATCCAAAACCACGCCATGCCGTTCCCTCCTTTTTTCATCATATCATAATACCCCAAGATAAACAAAAAGCGGAACCCTCCAGTTCCGCTTTTAAGCGCCGTCCCTATTTGATTTCCTTACGCTGGAACAGTGCCAAGCCGACTACCGTAGCCACGATGGCATAGCCGAGGCCGACGATCAAGCATTTCCCCAATACATCGCTGAATACAATGGTATTTTTTACAATGCTTTCAAACTGCGGCATCAAAAGCCAATCGCGGATGGTCAGAAATACCGGCCCTATAAGCCGCGCCAGCAAGACACAGACCTCTGCGCCCAGGGCGAACATCGCAAAAAATACTGTCATGCATAACCCGTTGCTCTTGATGGTAAAGGATAAAAGGTTTGCCACACACAGCGCGCCGACAAACAAAGGCAGGCTCAGGGCCACCCTCTGGAAAAAGATCGGAAGTGCCGCCTGTAAAACCATCGCATCCCCCGGCCCAATCAAAATCAAGGTGCTAATGATCAGAACTGCAAGCAAAATAGCCAGGCTGATGATTGCTACAATCAGTTCTGCTATGAGCTTGCCAAAGAACACACTGGTTCTGGAAATCCCAAAGGCTATCGTATTTTTCATGGTCTGGTTCTTATATTCATCGGAAAACACCGCGTCCACGATCAATGCGGTCACATAGACCCCCATGCTCAGCAGCGGTACACAGGCCATCAATATATCTCCCAAGCCAAAGCCGGTGCCGTTGGCATTATCCTGCACTGCGATTACGCTGATAAAAAACAGGATGCATGCGCTCAGAACGCCCACCAAAATATAGGGATATTTGCGATGTCTTGTTTTGTATAGTTCACTGCGGATGATATTAAACATCTCTATGCCTCCTCTTGTCTTACTTGTCCTGGCCGATCAAGGAAAGGAAATATTCCTCCAGATTCGCCGTGTGCGTATTGATGGAAAGTATGCTTACCCCTGCCATAGAAAGCGCTTGCGCTACCTTGCCCGGCGCAGACAGATACGTATATACCCGCATCTTATTCTCTGGCAGCACTTCAAACTCGCGGCAGTTGAGCCTGCTTTCCAACGCCACAGCGGCATTGGCCGTATCATCCACCGTCAATTCGATAAACTCCCGGCAGCGCTGCTCTATCTCCTTGGCCGTGATCTCCTGCAGCATGCAGCCATGATCGATAAAGCCATAATGCGTCGCCAGGTTTGTCAGCTCCGACAAAATATGGCTGGAAATCAAAATCGTCGTATTCTGCTCTCTGTTTAGTTTTAAGAGGATCTCCCTAAACTGAATGATCCCTGTGGGGTCCAGTCCATTGATGGGTTCATCCAGCACCAAGAAGTCCGGATGCCCCATCACAGCCAGCGCCAATCCCAGCCGCTGCTTCATCCCCAAGGAAAAATTTTTGAATTTTTTCTTGCGCGTATCCGTTAATCCTACCATTTCCAGCGCCTCTTGGATACAGCTTTTTCCTACGATGCCTCTTTGGATCCGATAATACTCCAGGTTCTGTTCCGCCGTCATAAATGGGTAAAACGAAGGCGTCTCTATCATTGCTCCGATGCGTGTTCTCATTCGCCGCACACTATCTGGCTCTGTGCGGCCAAAAAGAACGATTTCCCCGCTTGTGGGATAGCTCTGCGCTGTTATCAGGCGCATCAGCGTTGTTTTGCCTGCCCCGTTTTTCCCAACAAGGCCGTAAATATGCCCCTTTTCCAAATGCATATCCACATGATCCAACGCTAATGCATGCCCATATTGTTTTGTAAGCTGTTTGGTTTGCAAAATGCTTTCTGCCATGTTTTTATCCTCTTTCCTCTTGGTCTACAACTGTATTGTAAGAGGGCATTGCCAAGAAATCCTAAAGTAAATCTTAAGAAATTCTAAAGATCCCCGAACAAAAAAAGGGCTGCCCGCCCTTTTCTCTCCTCGCTTCATTCATCGCTCATCTTAAATCCAACGCCCCATACCGTCTTGATATATTCGTTGTCCGGGTCTTGCTGTGCAATCTTGCTCCGTATATTGCTGATATGTACGTTGATTGTGTTATCGTCGCCGTAATAAGGCTCTCCCCATACCGTTTCAAAAAGGTTTTCTCTTGTAAAAACCTTGCGCGGGTACATGAGCAGCAGTCTTAATATATCGAACTCATGCGAAGTAAACGCAACACGATTCCCCTGAATTTTTACTTCTCTAGCGTCTATATCCAAGGTGATTCCTTTGAAACGGTGCTTCCCTGTTTCCTGTTTATGCACAGAAAACTGCGTATACCGCCGCAGCTGGGCCTGTATGCGCGCCATGACCTCCTCCACATCAAACGGCTTGGAAATAAAGTCATCCGCCCCCATGCGCAAAGCATTGAGCTTATCCTCCTGGCCTTTGGCAGATATCACCAGGATGGGCATGGTATGTTCGGCCCGGATCTGCTCTATCAGCGCTTCCCCCGTGATTCCCGGCAGCATCAGATCCAGCAAAATCAGCTGAAAGGCTTCATTCTTTAGACAGAGCCTTGCTTCACTCCCGGAAAAAGCGGAAGTGACCTCATAGCCCTGCTTTTTTAGCATTGCGGTCAAAAGGCCATTGATGTCCGCATCGTCCTCTACCACTAAAATTTTGGCCGTTTCCATGCACAGCACCCCCTTATGCTTTTGTAGCATATCATCCTTGCCAAAATTGCGCAATGGAATGTGCCGTATAAAAAAAAGGACGCGCAAGCTAGTCGTCCCCTTTTTTCTGTTTTTGGCCGCTCGTTTCTGCCAGGCTAAGCGTTTTGCAAAACCAGTCCGGCTCCATCCTCTCCAATAGAACCACCAGCTGATCCATTTTTTCTTCTTTTCCTTCCGTCAGCCGTAAAATCTCTTCTATGATCCTATGGGTCTGGATGGGGTACGGGTTCAGTTGATCAAAAAATTCGTATGGCGTTACGCGCAGCAGCGCACAGATTTTGAAAAACATCTTCATCGAAGGCCCGCCATCCGGGTTCTTATGATCCAGTACTGCTCCAATATAATTCGGGCTTTTGCCCAGCATACTGGAAAGCTGGCGTTCGGATACCCTGAGCCTCATCCGCAGCGCAGTAATTCTTTCTTTTACGTATTCAATTTCTGTCATCCGATCATTCGCTTTCTTCCTATCTGCAAAAATTATACCAACCGTACTCTAACTCTCCCTGGGTATTTCTCCTAGACAGTATGGAAACTGAACAGTATAATTATGTAAATCAGCAGATAATTAACGAATCTTCACAATATCAATGGGCAATGAAGCAGCCAGTCATCAAAAGGTTCGTCATTCTGTATGGAAGGGGGGCTTTACCAATTTACTTCGCCGGATGTTACCACGGCAGCTCCGGCCGACGCGGTTGATACATAGGCCTTTGCACGGTAGCGATATCCTTTGGCGGGTGAAACGTATTTTGTCATGGACAGATAGTTTCCGTTTTTGTTTGCCTTAAAGGCTTGTACGTTCGTCCATCCTGCGCCATTCCACCGCTGCAGCACTACATAAAAATCAATGATATCCGGGCTATAATTTGTCAGACAGGTTACATAAATCTTCATCTGCGTAGAGCTGTGCCGTGTCAGGATACAGCCTGCCTCTGCTATGGCGCGTGTCTGCGCTTCCTGTTCTGATGGCTCTGCAACGACAGAGCCCGTATCCGCTGCTGCCAATGCTGGGGTGCTGCCCAGCATCAGCAGTGCGGCCATCATGATTCCCAAAAATTTCTTCATATTTGGTTCTCCTTTACGTTTGGTTGTTGACCTTCCTATGATGACCAGCCAAATAGTAAGACGCTTGTTCGCAAGAAAATCGGACAACGAAAGGAGAACTTTATGGAAGAAAATTTTGAAACTCTATGGCTCCGATACAAAAGGCCCATCTTTGGTTATCTGTTGGCACATGCGCGTCAGCCAGCCGATGCAGAGGATCTGCTGCAAATCGTTGCGTATAAAGCTCTGAAGAATTTCTCTAGCTTGCGCAATCCGGCAAAATTTTATTCTTGGATTCACGTTATCGCAAAGCATGTTGTTGCGGATTATCACCGTGCCGCTGTTCCCGAGCCTGTCTCTTTGGCAGACAAGCCAAACCTTCTCATTACCCCGGATATAGCAAACGATTCGCTAACGGATATCATAATCCTGGATTTTCTGATGACACTGCCCCCGCAATGGGCATCCGCTATGTATCTTCACTTGTATTATCACGAAAAGCCGAAGGATTTGGCGAAAAAACTACGTATGCGTGTTCCTTCGGTATCCAAACGCCTATATCGGCTGAAAAAGGAACTGGAGCTTATCTTGAAAGGGGATGAAAACCAATGAACCTCAAACGGGTAAAGCAAATCCAAAGGGAAAATGATAAAAAGCGCTGCCAAGGGCTGGCGGGCCCCTGTATTAGCGACGACATCATGCTTTCAGCGCTGCGGTCGGCCGAAAAAAAGCTGCAGGAGCAGCCGTCTGCTCCAAAGATGCATAAGCCCAAGCATAAGCGTTCCCTGTTGGCGCTGTTGGCAATGCTGTGCCTCATGGCTCTTATTCCCGTTGGCGCCTGGGGATACCGCCGCTTTGTGGAGCCGGCCCCTTTGTCTGGAGTATCTGGCCATCCCCATTTTTCCCTTCAGGGAGACGAGTTCATTGCGCGCAGCAATGTATCCGACGACGCTTCTTTGATTTACAGCGTCCAATTTAAGGATTCTATCATCACCCTAATCGAAGACCATAACCAAATGGGTACGCAGATCCTATTCACCGACCAGGATCCCGCACCGTCCGCCTCCTCTGTGCCCTTCTTTGGGCAAACCCTGCAGTATTATGTGGATCAAGACGGTGTGATCGGGCATGTAGAGTTTCAAAGTCTGCATTGTCTGCTTCGTATCAGTATGCCCAACGCATCTGAATCGGATTTTCTCTATGTGGTATCGCATATACAAAAGCTAGACTAGGAGGAATGTATCTTATGCAACCCAAGGCCCCAGAACGCGTCTATATTCTTACTCACCCTCATTTACGGGTAGATAGTACCGTAAGCGAACACATTGCACTCAATTTGCAAGAGCAAGGCTGGCATCTGGCAGGACATCGGCCTGCCGCATACTGCGACGGATATATGGCAGGCTATATGGATGCACTCTGCGCTGTATTCTCCCTGATACAGCAAAAGGGGGCTGCCGGGCTACTGCCGTTTCTTGATACGCCTGTCCTCCAGGCTTGGTTGGCACAAAAAAGGCCTAAAAAAGAACAGCCTTAAGGCTGTTCTTTTTTTACCAGCATCCATCCTCTCGATATAAATGCATCGGATAAGATAGGTACTGTACCTCCTCCAGCTTTTCTACCGTAATATACCCAGCGGGTGCGGCCAAAAGGCTGGGAATCCGGTTGACAACCGTAGCGCAAGTATGCTCTACGGTAGCCGGCTTTTCTACATAAAACGAAACATTCGGCTCCCCTTTGATCTTCCAGTCGCACATATCGCCGTCATCCGGGCCATATACCTTCCCAATGCACTGCGTTTCTATCACCGGCCCCTGAAAGGTTTCCGTCGTAACCACTGCGCTCATCCCAATACAATGCCCCTTGGGAATCGTCTTGCCCAGCGTCTGGGAATAGAGCTCCTTATCGTAAAAGTAAGGGATGCTTTTTTGGCTCTGGCATTTGATCGTCCATCCCATCTTATTGCACAATGCCTCATTTGAATTCCATACATAAGCCGGCTCCAGCGTTTCCGGATGTGCGATCTGCTTTTCAAATTCCTCCGGGGTCAAGCCTACGCCGTGTGCTTTGGCCAGCGCCAGCCCGTAATCCTCTACATTGTAGCTGACTGCCCCTTCGATGCGCTCAATGCTGTGGCTCCCCGCTGCCACGGCCGAGACTAAATGAATCCAAAAAATATCCTGCATCCCTGAGCCCGCAATCGTGCAGCCTGTCTCTTTTGCGATGCGATCCAGCCGATTCGTTATGCCGGGGGACGTAGTCCATGGATAAATAGCCTCTTCACATGTCGTAATGACGTTGATGCCCTTTTTCGCACACAGCTCCAGGTGCAGCGCCATGTCCTCCATAAAGCTAAACAGCGTCATTACCACTACATCGGCATCACACTCTGCCAGCACCGCTTCTGCATCCTTGCATATTTTTACACCCAGCGCACGTCCCAGCCCGGCAAACTCCCCAATATCCATGCCGACAATGTTCGGGTCTACATCGATTGCGCCTACGATTTCTGCGCCTTTTTCATACAGATACCGCAGCGTATACTTTGCCATTTTCCCGCATCCGTATTGCACCACGCGGATTTTGTCATAATTTTTCATAGCGTACCTTCCTTTTCCCCGATGTCTCTGGGTTTACTATCCGCGTCCGCCTGCCCTTTTATGTATGGGAATTTTAGTGTTTTGCGGCCTCTCGTCTGTTGAAACCCAAAGAAGAATACGCTAGTATTAAAAATAAGGATATTGTCCAAAGGGGGGCCGGCATTTTGTTTCAGCAAACCAGCGACTTTTCTAAAGGAACCGTTTCCAAAAATATTTTACAGCTTGCAGTCCCCATGATTTTTGCCCAGCTCATCAATGTGCTTTACAGCGTTGTAGACCGCATGTATATCGGCCATCTGCCGGAGGTTTCTGCCGCAGCGCTGACCGGGATCGGCCTTACTTTCCCCATCATCTCCATTATTACGGCATTTGCCAACCTGTTTGGCACCGGCGGCGCTCCTCTGTTTTCCATAGCCCGCGGCGAAGGCAATACAGAACGTGCCTCACATGTAATGGCCAATACATTTATTCTGCTCCTTGGAACCGGCATTTTATTGATGGGGCTCGGATTTTTGCTAAAGCGTCCTGCGCTTTATCTGTTTGGCGCCAGCGACGCTACATTTCCCTATGCCAATGATTATCTTTCTATCTATCTGTGCGGCAATGCTTTTGTCATGCTTAGCCTTGGTATGAATGGGTTTATCAATGCCCAGGGGTTTGGCCGCAAAGGTATGCTCACCGTGGTCATCGGCGCAGCCATCAACATCATCCTGGACCCCATTTTTATTTTTGTCTTTCACATGGGGGTCAGGGGGGCCGCTATTGCAACCGTCATTTCCCAATTTGTTTCCGCCCTGTGGGCTGTATCCTTTCTTTCCGGAAAGCAAGTCTTAATACAGCTAAAAAAAGAGGATATGCACCTTTCTTTCCCGCTTGTACGCGAAATCGTGGCCCTGGGGCTATCTGGCTTTATCATGAACGTCACCAACAGCGGCGTGCAAATAGTATGTAACGCAACGCTCAAGCTCTTTGGTGGGGATATATATGTCGGTGCTATGACGATCATCAATTCTTTGCGGGAAGTGGCCTTTGCCCCTATCAATGGCTTAACAGGCGCCGCTCAGCCTGTTTTGGGCTTCAATTACGGCGCCAAGGAATATGGTCGTGTCCGGCAGGGCATTCAGTTTATGTCTATTCTGTGCGTCTGCTACACCACTTTTATTTGGCTCTGTCTTTTGATTTTCCCTCGGCCCTTTATTGGGATTTTTACCAGCGATCCTGCCCTGCTTTCCGTTACAGCGCCCGCTATGCACACCTATTTCTTCGGTTTCTTTATGATGGCACTGCAAATGTCCGGGCAAACGGCGGCCGTGGGGTTAGGAAGATCCAAGCAGGCCATCTTCTTCTCTTTACTGCGCAAAGCGTTTATTGTCATTCCTCTAACCTTGCTGCTCCCCAGGCTTTTTTCCCTGGGCGTCAACGGGGTCTTTTTGGCTGAACCCATCTCCAATTTTATCGGAGGAGGCGCCTGCTTTATCACCATGCTGTGCACCATCTGGAAGGAGTTAGGACAAAAAGAGCGTCAACGCCTGTCCTCTTCCTCTCA
>OFMJ01002062.1_pt1 | contig 12852 bp, 7 predicted proteins | sample 1541801 | NCBI WGS metagenome assembly OFMJ01 (sample SAMN04209234, study PRJEB22552) | human gut metagenome | biome: gut; material: feces | host: Homo sapiens | place: USA: Oklahoma
TGGATACCTCGGCGTTGACCGTGACGGGCCAAACGGTGGCGGAAAACATCGCAAAGGCCGAAAACGGCGATGAAAGCGTGATACGCCCGGTGGAAAACCCATACAGCCAGACCGGCGGGCTTGCCATCCTATGGGGCAACATCGCGCAGGATGGCTGCGTGGTAAAGCGCAGCGCCGTTGCGCCGGAGATGCTGGTGCACAGCGGCCCGGCCCGCGTGTTCAACGACGAGGAAGAGGCGATTCAAGCCATTTACGGGCAGCGCATCAAGCCGGGCGATGTGGTGGTCATCCGCTACGAAGGGCCCAAGGGCGGCCCGGGGATGCGCGAAATGCTCAACCCCACCAGCGCCTTGGCCGGCATGAAGCTGGACAAAGAGGTGGCGCTGATCACCGATGGGCGCTTTTCCGGCGCCAGCCGCGGCGCTTCCATCGGCCATGTATGCCCGGAGGCGGCCATGGGCGGCAACATCGGGCTTTTGGAGGAAGGGGACATCATCGAGATCGACATCCCCAACCACCGCATCAACGCAAAGGTATCGGAGGAGACCTTTGCCGAGCGCAAAAAGCACTATGTACAGCCGGAGGCCAAGGTAAAGACCGGCTATTTGGCCCGCTATGCCAAGCTGGTCAGCGGCGCAAACAAAGGGGCGGTGATGCCGTGATGGAGGAAAAGCGTGAGCTGACGCTGGATAAGATCTACCATGCGTCGTATGTATTGAAGGACGTGATCCGAAAAACGGAGATGATCCATGCCCCTGAGCTGAACAGCGAATGCGAGGTATACCTGAAAACGGAGAACCTGCAGGTGACGGGCAGCTTTAAGGTGCGCGGCGCGTATTATAAGATCAGCCAGCTTTCCGAGGAGGAAAAGGCGTGCGGCGTGGTGGCGTCGTCGGCCGGCAACCATGCCCAGGGCGTGGCGCTGGCGGCGGCGAAAAACGGCATTTCCAGCCTGATCTGCATTCCGGACAGCGCGCCCATCAGCAAGGTGGAGGCCACCAAAAGCTACGGCGCGGAGGTAGAGCTGGTTTCGGGCGCGTATGACGATTCCTATAAGCGCGCCTTGGAATTGGTAGAGGAGCAGGGGCGGACGCTGATCCACCCGTTCGACGACCCGGACGTGATCGCGGGCCAGGGCACCATCGGGCTGGAGATTTTAGATCAGCTCAAGGATGTGGACGTGGTGCTGGTGCCCGTCGGCGGCGGCGGGCTCATCAGCGGCGTGGCGTACGCCATCAAGCGCATGCAGCCGGATGTAAAGGTATACGGAGTACAGGCGGCGGGCGCGCCCAGCATGCTGGAAAGCATCCGCAAAAAGGAGAAGGTAACGCTGGAAACGGTGGATACCTTTGCCGACGGCATTGCGGTCAAGCACCCGGGCGATTTGACGTACGAGCTGGTATCCAACTATGTGGACGACATCGTGACGGTGACGGACGACGAGGTAGCCAACGCGATTTTGGCGATGATTGAGGAGCGGAAGCTCATCGCTGAGGGCGCGGGCGCGGTCTCGGTGGCGGCGGCGATGTACAATAAGGTGCCGCTTAAGGGCAAAAAGGTATGCTGCGTGGTATCCGGCGGCAATATTGATGTGAACATCCTGAGCAAGGTCATCGAGCGCGGGCTGGTCACGGCCGGGCGCAACAGCAACATCACCATCGCGCTGACGGACAAGCCCGGACAGCTCGAAGGCGTGAGCCGCATCATCGCCCAGTACGGCGGCAATGTGGTGTCTGTACACCATGACCGGGGCGAGGCGAATATGGCCATCAACGCCTGTATCCTGCGCATCGGCATGGAGACGCGCAACGGCGAACAGGCGCGGGAGATCTGCAGAGCGCTGCGCGAGGCAGGCTTCCATTTGGTATAACGGAAATAAAACGGATGCGTCCTCTCTTCCGGGGCGGGCCATGCACGGGCCCGGGCCGGAAAAGGGGGCGTTTGGTTTATAGGCGCGTTTTTTGCGCGGCCTGGAAAGGGGAAGGGCCATGAACTGGAAGGACATGGTACAAAAGATACATTCGCTGGTGGTATTCCGCAGCATTTGGGACGATGAGGTATTCCAAAAATTTGCGGCGATGCTCCAGGCTGTATGGGACGGCGCAGAAAAGGCGGTGGACGCCTATGCGGCGTTTGTGGCGGCGCTGTATCAAAGGGGCGATAACTGGAGCGAATACCTGCTGCATTACATCCTGTGCGACGAAAACTTTTACATGCTGCTGCGCGCCGAGGGAAAGCAGGCGGCTCCGGTGGTGGAGCAGGCCGTGCAGCACGAGCTGCGCGTGCTGGACGAGATTGCCCGGGTGAGCAGTGAGTCCGTACAGCGGGACATCCGCTTTTCCGGGTTTTTGCCGCAATGGAACACCACGCCGCTGCATTTCGGCGCCGTCTACCGCGACAGGCTGCAAAACATCGGCATCCATGGGTACGGCATTTTTGCCCAATACCGTGCCTTTGTGCTCAAGGATGAGGAGATTGTGCCGATTCAGTCGCCCGACCCCATTCGGCTGAGCGAGATGAGCGGGTACGAAGCACAGCGTGCCCAGGTGATAGACAATACCAAGGCGCTGCTGCTGGGGCGGCCGGCCTCTAACATTTTGCTGTACGGTGACGCGGGCACGGGCAAATCCTCCACCGTCAAGGCGGTGGTCAACGAGTTTGCGGGCAAGGGCCTGCGGATGATCGAGCTGAAGAAAAAGCAGTTATATCAGTTGCCCGCGCTGCTGGACCGGCTGAGCAAAAACCCGCTGAAATTCATCCTGTTTATCGACGACCTCAGCTTTGACCGCGACGACGGCGATTTTGCCGCGCTGAAGGCGATTTTGGAAGGCTCTGCCTCCGGGCGGCCGCAAAACCTGGTGGTGTACGCTACGAGCAACCGCCGGCACCTGGTACGTGAGACGGCCAGCGCACGGGCGGGCGATGAGATCCATCTAAGCGATACCATCCAGGAACAGATGTCGCTGTCCGACCGGTTCGGCATTCTCATTACGTTTCTGCGCCCGGAAAAGGATGTATATCTGGAGATCGTGCTGCATTTGGCACAGCAGTACGGCGTCCATATGCCCAAAGAGGAACTCATCGCCAAGGCGGAAGCGCACGCACTGCGCCGCAACGGGCGCAGCCCGCGGACGGCTCGGCAGTTTATTGAGCAGTGCGCGGCGCTGGAGGGCGTTGGCAAAGCATAAGCAAAGGAAGAAAAGGAGGCCGTATCACAAGGCCTTCTTTTTTTGCGGGCATGGGCGGACGGGACAGCCTAATAACGGCAGGGCAAGGGTGTATTTTCGCGGTGCGCTGCCAGGGCATTGGGGAAATTTATGCTGCGTTTTCCTGCACGCAAAAGGAAAGGAAGCCATCGGCCTAGGCAGGCAAAAGGAGAATGATGGGACGCGCTGCCCACGGAGGACAGGAAAAGAAGAAAAAAGACGAAAAAATTAGAAATTTGCATTGACACATTTTTGACATAAGCTATACTGATGGTGATAGCCTGTATACCAAATATAAAAAATGCAGGCAGAGGGGGGAAACCATGAAGCAGAAGCTAGGGGCAATGCTGCTGGCGCTGTGCCTGATGACAGGGATGACAGCCACAGCCTTTGCCCAGGGAGAGCCGGCAGGCACTCCGACAGACAATCTGAACCCGCCGGCGCCGCAGGAGACGACGGTGGCATTCGACAGCCCGGATGTTTTCATCAACATAGGGGAGGAGCAGCAACTCAATGTCACGGTAACGCCGGAGGTTGCGCCGGAAGAGATCCAATGGAAGAGCAGCGATGAAAAGATCGTTACAGTGGATCAGACAGGGAAGATCCATGGCATGGCCGGCGGCGAAGCGTTCGTATCGGCAGAGGTGGACGGTGTAAAGGCAGAGATTTTGGTGATCGTCTATGTACCAGTCCGTTTTACAGCGGATACCTTTGCGGACCTGGATCAGGATGAGATTTTGACAACGCTGAAAAAGGTACTGGGGCCGATGGAAACAGAGGGGATGAGCATCAAGAGCAAAATGATGCCAAATGGCCAGAGCATGATGCTGTCCCATGAGATCATCAATCAGGCGTGGAGCGTGCAGCTAGCCGTGGAAGCGAATATGCTGAATGCAGATGGGAGCGAGGCCTATCAACTCCGGCTGGAAGCGTTGGACAACCAAACGCTGTCCGCACCGGTGGATTTGGCAGTAGATATTCACAAAGCGTCAGAGGATGCAAAGCTGGCCAAGCTATTCCGGGGCGGAAAAGGGCTGGTCGTAGACATAAAGGGAAAGAGCTTTCCAGAGGGATCTTTTCTGTATTTTGGCCATGAGAAATATTTCGGAGAAGAGACGCTGACGCTGTACAAGGTAACAGGGAACAAGGCTGTGGCTGTGGAGAAGGTGCAAACTTATCCGGAGAATGAGATTGGGCTGGCGCTTTCCAGCGGCGGCGTATACGTTTTGAGCGATCTGACGGAAGCGCAGATCCAGGAAAATGCACAGGCCCCGGAAACCACCTTTACCGCGGACGACCTGAAAAACAACAAGCAGGCCATTTTGGACAGCTTGGCGAACACAACAGAGCCTGCGGTGTTTGTAATGTTTACCGCGGCGGATAAAACGGCCGTGATGCCGGCGGACGTCATTGAGGCGGCCCAGGCCAGCGGCAAGCAGCTGGTAGCGGCGCTGCAAAATGAGGACGGCGCTATCTATATGTGGATCTTCAACGCCTATGGGCAGACTACGCAGCAAAAGGCCATGGATGTAAGGCTGTATGCGCAGTTTACCGATGTGAGCGCGGAGGCGGAGATGCAGGCGCTGCTGGGCCAGGGGGCCAAGGCAGTGCGCATCGACCTGACGCATGAAGGCGCGCTGCCGCAGGGTACGGTGGTAACATTCCCCGCGCTGTCCGTATTTGCAGACGGCGAGACGGTATACCTGTATGAGCTCGAGGATGGCAAGCTGGCCGGCACAGATGCAGAAGGGGCGCCGGCCAAGAGCGTGATCGAGCAGGGGATGGCGGCGTATGAAACGACGCACTGCTCATCCTACATCATGACGGATGTGGCACAGCTTCCGGCCGCGGCGGAAACGTCGGGCGCGGCGACGGCCTCTCCGCAGACCGGCGATGCACAGATGCCCATGCTGTGGGCGGTGATTGCGGTGCTGGCGCTGGCAGGCGCAGGCACAGCGGCGCTTGCAAAGCGCAGATAAACGATAGGCAGAACCAGGACAAAAGGCTCGGCGAACCGCCGGGCCTTTTTGCTTTTGCTATGGATGAACGAAGCCGCCGGGAGAAGGCATGCCCGCGGCAAAGGGCCTGCCGAGGGGCAGGGGAACAGGCGCAGTGGATAAGACAGCGCAAAAGGCAAGAGACAGGCGCTGCGGCGGCGCAGGGGCCGGCAGCACCGGCGGGAAAAGGCAGGAAGAAAGGCCAGGCTGGGCAAAGGCGCGGGCAGGAACAAGCAACCCCTCTGTGCCGGCCTAAGCAAAGGGGCGCAAGGCGGTAAGGCAAAGAAAAAAGCATAGGCCAATGGCCTATGCTTTTTGTGGTGAAGGCTGTTTATGCGTGCGTGTGTTTCCTCTTTAGGATGAGGAAGACAGCGCCGCCCGCTGCTGCCAGCAGGAAAGCCCAAAGGGCGGATTCGCTTTGATCGCCGGTTTTGGGTGCGCCGCTCTGTGCGGAGACAAACTCGGCGGATACGGTCGCATCGCCGTTTTCCGGCATTGTAAAGGTGTACACGCCGTCCTTGCCCTGGAGCTCTTTGCCGCTGACAAAGACCTTGGAGACGCGGTAGCCTTCATCCGCCTTGGCGGTGATGGTGACAGTTTCGCCTGCTTTGACGGTTTCCTTGTCCACAGACAGCGTGCCGTTTTCGCCGGGCAGCACACGGACAAGGTAGTTGACCTCAGCAGAGAGCAGATCGCTCATCATGGCTCCCATATCCGAGCCGATGGTCTCGGCGCCGTTTTCAGCCTCAAGGGCGTGTACGGTGACGGTGGGGCGCAGATAGCGGGCCAGCATCTCGACATTGATCTGCTGCACGATGGGATCATACGAAGCCTTGAGGGCGTCGGTGAACACGCCGGCATACAATGCGCGCTCCTCAGCCGGCAGGGTATCCAGGAAGGCGATGAGCGCTTGCTCGCTCTCGATGGCAGCATCAGGATGGTTGATGAGTACCAGCTGTGTCAGCACATCAATAAAGCCTTGGTACAGCGCTTCTGTGATCTCCGGGTTCACGGTCTCTCCACTGATATCCGCTAAATAATCGGCCAGGCCGGTTACATATTGGTCCAGAGAATCCACCAGGGATTGGCCGGAGGTGCTGTCCAAATTCGGGATGATGATATCCTCCGGCACCTGTGTTTGGTCAAAGAAATAGTACAAGGCATTGCCCTGCACGGCATCCTCGCCCTGGGCCAGGCCGCCGGATACGGAGCCCTCGATGACGAGCTTGCCCGCCTGCTTGGCTTCCTCATCCTTTGCCTCAAGACAGAGCACGAAAACGCCGTGGCCGGAAACGGCCTGTTTTTCGGAAACAGCGCTGCCGCCCTTGACATCGCCCTTGACGGTGACATCTGCTGTTGCCTCCATGGCTATGCCGTCGCCTGCAACGGCTGCGTTATCGTTTTTGGCGTCGCCCCCCTGGACGCTGCCGCCCACCGTGACCTCCGATTCGCCGGCTGCCAGAACGCCTGTGCCGCCGATGGCCTGGTCGGACTCGGATTCGGCATTGCCTCCCTTGACATCGCCCGTTACCTCTACCTTGGCGTCATCAGCGGTGACGACCCCTTGGCCGCCCAGCTCCTGGCCATCCTTGCCAGCTACGCTGCCGTCTACCTTTACGGTGGATTCCCCTGCGGCGGCTACGCCGGCGTCACCGCCCTTGACATCGCCGTTGACAGCGACCTCGCCTTTCTCCGTAGCAAGGGCCCCTACGCCGTCAGAATCTACATTGCCGTTGACGGTAATTTTGGATTCCTCCGTAGCGGCCACGCCGCCGAGCGTACCTTCTACATCGCCGTTGACGGTCACATCCGCGGCGCCCTCGGCGCCGACCCCGCCGCCGTTTTCATCGGCTTTGACATCGCCATTGACAGTGACCTTGGTATCCTGGACAGATAGAGCCGTATCCGTCTGTTTGTTTTGGATATCGGCATTGACCTCTGCACTGCCTGTGCCATGGAACGCGACATCGGACAGGATGTACTCATGCCCATTGATGCGGTAGGTCTGTCCCTCCTTGGCCTCCAGGGCGCCGGCGAATTGGATATCGCCGGTGAGGATGATGGTGACGTCTGCGTCGGTATCACCGAACGCCTCGGCCAGCTTATCCCAGCTGTCCACATTGTCCCAGGTTTTGGCCAGCGCGGAGATGGGCATCATAGCGGCGACAGCCGCTGCCAACGCTACCGACCAAAATTTCCGTTTTCTCATTGCAGTTCCTTCCTTTCTAAAAAATTATGCACGAACGCATGAGAAGCGAAAGGTAAGATAGAAACAAATGTGTTTCTATATACCTTTATTATAGCCGTGTGATGGAGGGCAGACAAGGCTTTTTGCAAAATTTATCGGCAAACTTAGGTAAAAATGACAAAATAAAGACAATTTTTATCCAAAATATCGTAAAAATTAAAAACCGCTGCTTGGCAGAGAAAAGGAGGGCATGATAAAGTAAAAAAAACGGAGTAGGAGGAACAAAAATGCAGCAGCGGATGGTACGAAGGGCAAAGCGTGTGCTGGCCATGGCCATGGCAGTGTGCGTATGGGCGGCGGCCTCGGCCTGTGCGGGGCCAAAACTGACGGCAGATTCGTTTGATGCGTATTGCACGCGCGTGCTAAAGCAGATGATAGGCGAGGATTATTTGACCCTCCATTTCTTCTTTGACGACCCGGAAGCAGCAGGGCTGGAGGCATTGCCGCCTACCTTCGGGCATTATACGGCGCAGACGGAGGAGCAAGCGGAAAAAGAAGCCAAGGAGAATGCTGAGATCATCCAGACGCTGATGCAGTATGACAGGGAGACGCTGTCCGAAAGCCAGCAGAAAACCTATGACCTGCTGCTTTGGACGCTGCAAAGCGCAGTGCCGGCCGCGCCGGCGTATTATGACAATCCCAATGCGCCAAATTTTGGCTGGCAGGCGCAGATCCAGATTTCGCTGGCAGAGCTGGCGCTGGATACGGAGGAGGACGTGGAAAACTATCTGGCGCTGCTCAGCGATATGCCGCGCTATGCCGAGGAGCTGATGCAGTATCAGCAGGAGAAAAAGCAGGCAGGGCTGGGCATCAGCGCCGAGCAGGCGGAGCTGGCAATCGAAGAATGCGAGGCATTCCTGCGCTCTGGCGAGGAAAACGTACTGCTGCGGTCGTTTGACGAACGCATTGAAGGCATAGAGAGCCTGAGCACGGCGCAAAAGGAGAGCTATAAGCAGCGCAACAGGGACGCTGTGCAGGCTTACTGCCTGCCGGCATACCAGACGATGGCGGAGGGGCTGGAAAACGCAAAGGACGAGAGCCGTGACGGGTCGCTGGCCAGCCTGCCGCAGGGGCGCATGGTATATAAGACGCTGGTGCGCCAATACACCATGAGCCAGGCCTCGCCGGAGGAGATCCAGGAGGAGCTCGAGGAGGATGAGGAGGCGATGCTGACGGAGATGCGCAGCCTAATCTGGCAGGACCCGGCCGGCTACCAGGCGTGGGAAAGGATGGACCTGGGCACGGAGGACCCGGAGCAGAGCGTGGCGTGGTTCCGGGAGAAGATGCAGGCGGATTTCCCGGCGCTTTGGGGCGAGGTGCCGTATACGGTGAGCCAGGTGTCCCCGGCGCTGGAGGACACCATCCAAAACCCGGCGTTTTACATGATCCCGTATGTGGACAAGGAAGGGGTGGAAAACCACATTTACATCAATGAAAAGCACCTGGGGGACAGCGTGCTGCCCACGCTGGCGCACGAAGGGTTCCCGGGGCATTTATACCAGACCAATTACAGCCGGCAGGCCGGCGACAGCGTATTGTACCAGCTTTTGACACCCACGGGATACAGCGAGGGATGGGCCAATTATGTGGAAAATTACAGCTACAAATACCTAACGGACAGCGAAGGGGCGGCCAGCCTGTGCAGGCTCAACAGCCAGCTGAGCCTGAACCTGTACTGCCAGATGGACATTGGCGTGAATTACCTGGGTTGGGATACCGAAGAGCTGACGGCGTTTGCGGAGATGTATTTTGATGTGGATGAGCAGGCGATGGAAGAGATGTACCAGATCTTCCTTGCATCGCCGGGCGAATATTTGCAGTATTACTACACCGCCCGGCAAATCGAAAAGGCGTATGACAGGGCTTCGGAAGCGCTGGGCAGCGCGTTTGACGACAAAGCATTTCACCGGGCGATCTTGGAGGCGCTGCCCACCAAGGAGGGCATAGAAAAGGCGACGGACGCTTACATCGAAGAGGCGGGCGGCGGAAAGCAGACGGGCTGCGTGCCGGTGTACAGGGCAGCGGCATAAGAAAATTTTGACCTAGCAAAGGGGAAGAGAGAGAAAAGTACAATCATGCATTCGGGGGGAAAATCAGATGAAAAGAGGCGTGCTTCGGAAAACAGGGACGGCGATTCTGCTGGCGCTGTGCATGGCATTTGGCGCGGTAGGCTGTAGCGTAACAACGATGGGCAGAGAGATCCAGATCACCAATCCGCCGCCAACGGTGAAAAACTCGATGCAACAGCTGGGCATTCGTGAGCGGTTTTATGATGGGTATATGGAAAACGGCGTATTTCATTTCAATGGATACGGCCAAGACGCGTTTGACAAACAGCTGGGGCATATCGAGGAGGATCTGGTCTTTTTGCAGCAAATTCAGCAGCAGCCGCTTTCGGAAGAAGAACGGAGGGAATGCGAGATTTTGCAGACGTATTTGCAAGCGGAGCGCACGCTGTATGAACACCGGCTATGCTGGGAGCCGATGGGCAGCTTTTTGGGCGAGCATACCCACCTGCCTTTGATTTTGGAACAAAACGAGGTAGACAATGCGCTGCTTGCCGAGCAGGAAATCCAGATGGTGCAGGGCAGTGGACGGTATTTGGATAGTATGCTGGCCTTTCAGCAGGAAAAAGCGGCGGCAGGTCTGCTGATGGGGCAAGACCAGATGGACCAAGTGGTGGCTTTTTGCCGAAACTTTGCCAAAGCGCCGGAAGAAATTTATCTGATCGATACGTTTGCGCAAAAGGTGGACGGCATTTCGGAGCTGAGTGAAGAAGAGAAGCAAGCCCTAAAGCAGGAGTATCGGGAGGCTGTGATACAGCAGTTGGCGCCCGGATATCTGCGGCTGGCCGATGGATTGGAGGCGCTAAAGCCGCAATGTATCGAGGGCGGTGCTTGTAAGACTGAGGAGGGGAAAGCATACTACCAAGCCTTGATGACATTCAAGACAGGATCCTCCCGTAGTGCGGAGGAGATGATTGCCATGTTGGACGAGGCCTTGGATGAGAACGACAAAGAATGGAACCGCCTGATGGATCAGGACGGAGCGCTTCCAACAAAAACCGCCGTGACCAAGCTGGGCACAAGGGATCCATATGCCATCGCGGAAACGCTAAAAACCAGCATACAACAGGATTTTCCGACGGTAGAGACGGGCGGCTACCAGATCTTCAATGTCAACGAGCAGGTAGAGGACAACGGAACCGGAGGTGTCTATTACCAGTACAACAATCAGATATACTTGACAAAACCGGACGAAAAGACCGATGGCGAACTGTTCTTGACATTGGCGCACGAGGGATTTCCGGGTCATTTGTACCAATTCAACTATCATAACCAGCATCATCCTTATGCGAAGCTGAGGCAAAAACTTTCCTTCGAAGGATATACCGAGGGCTGGGCTACCTATGCCGAGCAGTACAGCGCCAAGTATGCCCAAGACAGCGAGCGTAAACGCGTATTTATGGCCAACGAAAGCAGCGGCTTTGATCTGTTGGCGGCCAGGATTGACCTGGGGGTGAATTATGAAGGTTGGGGCAAGGAGCAGATCAAATCGCTGTTGAGAAAATACGATTACGTTGTCGATGAAGAGACGGTGAGCTTTTACTGGAACCAGGCGGTCTCTGCCCCGGGCGATTCGCTTTCCTATGCCATCGGGTATTTGGAGATCATGGAGCTGCAGGGCTATGCCAAGGCAGAATTGGGCGAGGCATATACGGATATGGAATTTCACCGGGCCGTGCTGGAGGCAGGGCCGTCGCCGTTTTGGCATGTGCGCAGCTATGTAGAGGCGTATGTGGAACGCACAAAAGCGGAGGCGCCGCAGGGGCAAACGGGGCGGGCGGCCTAAAGCAGCGGGGCCGCATACGGAGCAAAAGACGGGGAAGCCCGTCTTTTTTCTTTCTGAAAGGCGCGGTATGGCAGGCGGATTTTTGGCAAAGCTGAAAAAAGGGGGTTGCCAAAGAGAAAAAGTTAGAATATACTAACAATACACCCCAGGGGGGTGGGGTAAGGAGAGAAACATGAAACAGAAATTTTCCGTAACGGGGATGACCTGCTCGGCCTGCCAGGCCCATGTGGAAAAGGCTGTAAGGCATACCGAGGGCGTGCAGGATGTGCAGGTAAACCTTTTGAGCAATTCGATGGTCGTGACCTACGACCAGGCGGCTGTTTCGCCGGAAACCATCATCGCGGCGGTGCAGAAAGCGGGCTATGGCGCGGCCCTGCCCGGGCAGGCGGAGGCCAAGCCGCAGGATGCCATGGCGGACCAGCTCAAAGAAATGAAGCGGCGGCTCATCGTATCGTTTGCGTTTATGATTCCGCTGATGTACGTTTCGATGGGGCATATGTTCGGCTGGCCGCTGCCGTGGTTTTTGCATGGCGATGAAAACGCAATTTCCTTTGCCATGGTGCAGCTGCTGCTGGCGCTGCCCATCGTATATGTCAACCGAAACTATTACCAGGTAGGGTTCAAAACGCTGTTTCACGGCGCGCCCAACATGGACTCGCTGATTGCCATCGGGTCTGCGGCGGCGATTGTGTACGGCCTGTTTGCCATTTTCCGCATCGGGTTTGGCCTGGGTCACGGGCAGATGGATGTGGTGCACCATTACGCGATGGACCTGTACTTTGAATCAGCGGTGATGATTTTAACGCTGATCACGCTGGGCAAATACCTGGAGACGCGCAGCAAGGGCAAGACGGGCGAGGCCATCCAAAAGCTGATGGACTTAGCGCCCAAGACCGCCACGGTGGTGCGCAACGGCCAAGAGCTGGAAATTCCGCTGGAGGAGGTCGTGGTGGGCGATACGTTTTTGGTGCGCCCCGGCGCCAGCGTGCCGGTGGACGGCGTGGTGGTCAGCGGCCATTCCTCCATCGACCAGAGCGCGCTGACTGGCGAGAGCATCCCGGTGGAAAAGGGCGAGGGGGACACGGTGCTGAGCGCGTCTGTCAACCAAACGGGCGCGCTGGTGTGCCGGGCGCAGAAGGTGGGCAAGGATACCACGCTTTCGCAAATCATCGATTTGGTAGAGCAGGCCGCCAATTCCAAGGCGCCCATCGCCAAGCTGGCGGATAAGATCAGCGGCGTGTTTGTGCCGGTGGTCATTGCCATCGCGGCCATCGCGGCGGCAGTCTGGCTGATTTTGGGGCAGACGGGCGAGTTTGCGCTGTCCACGGCGATTGCGGTGCTGGTCATCTCCTGCCCGTGCGCGCTGGGGCTGGCTACGCCGGTTGCCATCATGGTAGGCACCGGCAAGGGAGCGGAGTACGGCGTATTGATTAAATCCGCCGAGGCGCTGGAAACGGCGCATACCGTAAATACCGTGGTGCTGGATAAGACCGGCACCGTCACGGAGGGCAAGCCCAGGGTGACGGATATTGTGACGGCCGAGGGCGTA
>OFMJ01002065.1_pt1 | contig 12819 bp, 14 predicted proteins | sample 1541801 | NCBI WGS metagenome assembly OFMJ01 (sample SAMN04209234, study PRJEB22552) | human gut metagenome | biome: gut; material: feces | host: Homo sapiens | place: USA: Oklahoma
TCAGCAAGAAGCGCAGAGCTGGCAGCATCGCCAGAACGAATTAACCGCGCTGCAAAACCGTATTCAGCAACTGACGCCGATTCTGGAAACGTTGCCGCAAAGTGATGAACTCCCGCACAGCGAAGAAACTGTGGTGCTGGAAAACTGGCGGCAGGTTCATGAACAATGTCTCGCATTACACAGCCAGCAGCAGACGTTACAGCAACAGGATGTTCTGGCGGCGCAAAGTCTGCAAAAAGCCCAGGCGCAGTTTGACACCGCGCTACAGGCGAGCGTCTTTGACGATCAGCAGGCGTTCCTTGCGGCGCTAATGGATGAACAAACACTAACGCAGCTGGAACAGCTCAAGCAGAATCTGGAAAACCAGCGCCGTCAGGCGCAAACGCTGGTCACTCAGACAGCAGAAACGCTGACACAGCATCAGCAACACCGACCTGGCGGGTTATCTCTCACTGTGACGGTGGAGCAGATTCAGCAAGAGTTAGCGCAAACTCACCAAAAGTTGCGTGAAAACACCACGAGTCAAGGCGAGATTCGCCAGCAGCTGAAGCAGGATGCAGATAACCGTCAGCAACAACAAACCTTAATGCAGCAAATTGCTCAAATGACGCAGCAGGTTGAGGACTGGGGATATCTGAATTCGCTAATAGGTTCCAAAGAGGGCGATAAATTCCGCAAGTTTGCCCAAGGGCTGACGCTGGATAATTTAGTCCATCTCGCTAATCAGCAACTTACCCGGCTGCACGGGCGCTATCTGTTACAGCGCAAAGCCAGCGAAGCGCTGGAAGTTGAGGTTGTTGATACCTGGCAGGCTGATGCGGTACGCGATACCCGTACCCTTTCCGGCGGCGAAAGTTTCCTCGTCAGTCTGGCGCTGGCACTGGCGCTTTCAGATCTGGTCAGCCATAAAACGCGTATTGACTCGCTGTTCCTTGATGAAGGTTTTGGCACACTGGATAGCGAAACGCTGGATACCGCCCTTGATGCGCTGGATGCCCTGAATGCCAGTGGCAAAACCATCGGGGTGATTAGCCACGTTGAGGCGATGAAAGAGCGTATTCCGGTGCAGATCAAAGTGAAGAAGATCAATGGACTGGGCTACAGCAAACTGGAAAGTGCGTTTGCAATGAAATAACTATTCAGCAGGATAATGAATACAGAGGGGCGAATTATCTCTTGGCCTCGCTGGTCGTTATCCTGCAATCTATCACTTTATTGGCTACGGTGATTGGTAGCCGTTCTGGTGGTTGTGATGGTGGTATGAAAAAAGTTATTTTATCTTTGGCTCTGGGCACGTTTGGTTTGGGGATGGCCGAATTTGGCATTATGGGCGTGCTCACGGAGCTGGCGCATAACGTAGGAATTTCGATTCCTGCCGCCGGGCATATGATCTCGTATTATGCGCTGGGGGTGGTGGTCGGTGCGCCTATAATCGCGCTTTTTTCCAGCCGCTACTCACTCAAACATATCTTGTTGTTTCTGGTGGCGTTGTGCGTCATTGGCAACGCCATGTTCACGCTCTCTTCGTCTTACCTGATGCTCGCCATTGGTCGGCTGGTTTCCGGCTTTCCGCATGGTGCATTTTTTGGCGTCGGCGCGATCGTGTTATCAAAAATTATCAAACCCGGCAAAGTCACCGCCGCCGTGGCAGGGATGGTTTCCGGGATGACAGTCGCCAATTTGCTGGGCATTCCACTGGGAACGTATTTAAGTCAGGAATTTAGTTGGCGTTACACCTTTTTGTTGATCGCTGTTTTTAATATTGCGGTGATGGCATCGGTCTATTTTTGGGTGCCGGATATTCGCGACGAGGCGAAAGGAAAACTACGCGAACAATTTCATTTTTTACGCAGCCCTGCCCCGTGGTTAATTTTCGCCGCTACGATGTTTGGCAACGCAGGTGTGTTTGCCTGGTTCAGCTACGTAAAGCCATACATGATGTTTATTTCCGGTTTTTCGGAAACGGCGATGACCTTTATTATGATGTTAGTTGGGCTAGGGATGGTGCTGGGGAATATGCTAAGTGGCAGGATTTCAGGACGTTATTCACCACTGCGCATTGCAGCAGTGACTGACTTTATCATTGTACTGGCACTGCTGATGCTCTTTTTCTTCGGCGGTATGAAAACAACGTCGCTTATTTTTGCTTTTATTTGTTGCGCGGGATTATTTGCCCTATCAGCACCTCTACAAATATTATTACTGCAAAATGCCAAAGGCGGAGAGTTATTAGGTGCCGCAGGTGGGCAAATAGCGTTTAACCTCGGTAGCGCCGTCGGCGCATATTGCGGTGGTATGATGCTGACGCTGGGGCTGGCATATAATTACGTGGCGCTGCCCGCTGCCCTGCTTTCGTTTGCTGCGATGTCGTCGTTGCTGCTGTATGGTCGCTATAAGCGCCAGCAAGCGGCGGATAGTTCGGTGCTGGCGAAACCACTGGGGTAGATAGCAGTCGCAGTGCGCATCGCTTGTTGCCGGATGCGGCGTGAACGCCTTATCCGGCCTACGGGACTGTTCATTTTGTAGGCCTGATAAGACACGCCAGTGTCGCATCAGGCATCGGAGCACCGGGGGGTTGCCGCCACTGTGCGCGTTATTTGTTGCCGGATGCGGCGCGAGCGCCTTATCCGGCCTACCGGACGGCTCACTTTGTAGGCCTGATAAGACGCGGCAAGCGTCGCATCAGGCATGATACGCCAATTGCCTGGGTTTTTTACTCTTGTGGCCATAACCATGCAGCGCCGCGTACGCCGCTCGAATCACCATGTTTCGCCTTGTGTACCGGCGTTTCACATTCTCCGCCGAAGACAAATTGTTTAATCAACTGCGGAACCGTTTGATATAAACGGTCTACATTGCTCATTCCGCCGCCCAGGACAATCACATCCGGATCGAGAATATTCACGACATGTGCCAGCGATTTTGCCAGCCGCAGCTCGTAGCGACGCAATGCCAGTTCCGCTACCGGATCGCTTTCTTCAACCAGGCGGATAATTTCACTGCCTTTCAGCGCATGTCCGCTCAAACGACGATAATCCGTCGCGAATCCCGTGCCTGAAATAAAGGTTTCAATACAACCTTGTTTACCGCAATAACAAGGGACTTCCTCGCGATAACGCAGTTCGTCTTCGTCCATCCACGGTAGCGGATTGTGTCCCCACTCGCCTGCCGTGCCATTGCCGCCGATATGCGCCCGCCCATTGAATGCCACGCCCGCGCCGCATCCCGTGCCGATAATCACGGCAAATACCGTCTGCGCTCCCGCTGCCGCGCCATCTACCGCTTCTGAAACCGCCAGACAGTTGGCGTCATTTGCCAGCCGCACTTCCCGCTGCAACCGCGCGCTTAAGTCTTTATCGAATGGCTGACCGTTGAGCCAGGTTGAATTGGCATTCTTCACCACGCCGGTGTAGGGCGAAATCGAACCAGGAATGCCCATACCTACCGTTCCGCGCTGCCCTGTTGCCTGCTCCGCCATATCAACCAACGTGGCGATCGTTTCAATAGTCTGCCGGTAATCATCACGCGGCGTGGGCAGACGATGGCGGTACAACTGCTCCCCTGCATCGCCCAATGCAATCACTTCAGTTTTGGTGCCGCCTAAATCGATACCTATACGCACGGTACTCTCCTTATTTTTTTCAATATCAATAGCGTAGAGACGGACAACCGGATTGGCAATGCAAGGCCGCCGACAATTCGTTATCATGCCCGCTAAATTTAACGACAAGGCCGTGGAAATTATCATGCTGTGGTTCAAAAATTTAATGGTTTACCGTCTTAGCCGCGAGATTTCGCTGCGTGCAGAAGAGATGGAAAAACAGCTAGCCCCGATGGCATTTACCCCATGCGGCAGCCAGGACATGGCGAAGATGGGCTGGGTACCTCCGATGGGATCGCACAGCGATGCGTTAACGCACGTTGCCAATGGTCAAATTGTTATCTGTGCGCGCAAAGAAGAAAAAATCCTCCCGTCCCCGGTGATTAAACAGGCGCTGGAAGCGAAAATCGCCAAACTGGAAGCGGAACAGGCGCGTAAGCTGAAGAAAACCGAAAAAGATTCGCTGAAAGACGAAGTGCTGCACTCTCTGCTGCCGCGTGCTTTCAGCCGTTTTAGCCAGACAATGATGTGGATCGACACGGTTAACGGTTTGATTATGGTGGACTGCGCCAGCGCCAAAAAAGCGGAAGATACGCTGGCACTGCTGCGTAAAAGCCTGGGGTCGTTACCGGTTGTACCATTGAGCATGGAAAACCCGATTGAACTGACGCTGACCGAATGGGTACGTTCCGGCAGCACGGCACAGGGCTTCCAGCTGCTTGATGAAGCCGAGCTGAAATCGTTGCTGGAAGATGGCGGCGTGATCCGCGCGAAGAAACAAGATCTGACCAGCGAAGAGATCACCAACCACATTGAAGCCGGAAAAGTGGTGACTAAACTGGCGCTTGACTGGCAGCAGCGCATTCAGTTTGTGATGTGCGACGATGGTTCGCTCAAGCGTCTGAAGTTCTGCGACGAGCTGCGCGATCAAAACGAAGATATCGACCGTGAAGATTTCGCCCAGCGCTTTGATGCCGATTTCATCCTGATGACTGGTGAACTGGCAGCGTTAATTCAAAACCTGATTGAAGGATTAGGTGGCGAAGCACAACGTTAATTGCTGATTTACCTTTAATGCCGGATGCGACGCCTGCCGCGTCTTATCCGGCGTACAAAGCCACACCAGGAATATAATCGTTAGCTACAGCGGGCAATAATTCTTAGCGCAGCAATATTATGCGTTTTATGCTGTAACTTGCTCCAGGGGCGTTGTGTCATTGTTTTTCCTCAAGCCGGTGACGCGCTTCACTGCGAATTTTCCGCGTTGCCCCGTTTTTCACTAAATCACGTAACAGCGAAAAATCGGGTTGTTCGACAAATAAGAGTAATGATGGCTCCTCTTTTAACCACGTCGTTTTCACATCCGCAGCCAGCTGTGAATTATTAATAGCCAGCGACCGCTCCTGAGGCTCAGTCAATGTCGTTAACAACACCGGAGTATGTGCGTTGCGCAATGCCGTTTGGCGCAAATGATCATTGCGACTTTGCAGCAATGCACGCCACCATTCATCATCTGATTTATCTTTTATCGTCGCCAGTTCCGCAACAATATCTGGAGATCTTCGCTGATATTTATATCAACCTTGATGAATTATGAATATATCGAAAATCGAAAAAATCCCAGCAAAGGAAATATTATTATGGGTTAAAGAGAGGACATTTCAGAAAAATGCCCTCCCGTTCAAGGGGAAGGCGAGGAATTACAGATAGCGGCACAGATAAGAGGTGGGTTCGGCAACTTGCAGATGAAACTCGCTGTGACCGGGAACATTAAACACCGAACCGGCTTCATACACTTGCCAGTCGGTCGCGTCAGGCAGTAACACATTCAGCGCGCCACTGATTACCGTCATCTCTTCAGGCTCAGCGGTGCTGAAGGTGTATTCACCTTCAACCATAACACCCACGCTGGCGCGACCAGTGCTGCTGCTGGAAAAGCCGATCGATTTCACTTTGCCGGAAAAGTACTCATTACTTTGAAGCATAAACTGGCCCTGTCTGGTAGTTGAACATCTACTTCACTATAGGGGCCAGAGGCGCTGGCTGTCACGCAAAATTACATCAGTAATTCCGCAGCCAGCCGTGCAATCAATACGTTAGAGAGCAAGACAGGAACATCGAGCTGTTTTTGCAGTAAATCGCGATGACGTTGGTGAAATCCTAAACAATCCAGCATGATGACATCAGCCCCTTTTGCCAGTAATTCTTTCCCGGCATCAATGATTTTTTGTTCTGAATCATGAATGGGGTTACCCAATGAAAATACCGGCGATTTCTGCAAAATTTGCCATTTTTGCGCCTGAACGGGCAGCATCTCCTCAACCGGTACGATAACCCCCACCTGATGATCTTCAACAATAGAGGAAACCAGCGGTGGCAATATCCGCGACGGCTCAAGAAAGATCGTATTACGCGCGGTCATACTACTAATGTTTGCTGTACTCATTAATATAATGACGTCGTAACCCTGATTATCGAGCACTTCAACCACATCTTGCAGGTCTCGCTCCACTTTGCGACGCGAAACATGGGCCAGATGGTTGTCATTTAATAATGTGAGAATTGTGTCTTCGCCTGCTTCTGGCGCGTACTCCGCCATCACTTCTTCGCGGCTTAACTTCCCCAGCAGGCTATGATGGGAAATATTATCTTCGTCAATGTATTCTGTCAGGAGCGGCAAAACTTCCTGCATAGGTACAATGCCGATAGTCAGGATCGCCAACGACGCACTCATTGTTCTTCCACCTTACTTTTATTTCGTCGTTAATTACCGGGCAAGTGTTAAGCACCACTGCTGACACTTACTTGTGCTACAAATGACAAAAAGCGTAGCAGCAGACCTGCACTGCATAATGTAAAGATTCCAAATGATTCCAGTAATGGATTGTTATTGTTTAATATTCTAATTATTTGAAAAACATGAATTGTGAAAAATGTGACGCAGATCCCTTGTGGCGGCACTCAGAATCCCTTCCGAGCAGTCTGATGCGGTCACTCTTTGTCAGGGTCCTCATAGCGTTTTTTCGCATCCATCGCTTCCTGAGCGGTCGGATGTTCACTGATCAACGAGTCTGGTTTAGGATGATCGGCTCTGAGTTGGTACCAGGTTACCGTCTGTCCTGGCTTTCCTTTTTCAATCGTCACTATATATGCTTCACGAGGATAAGGCGGTTTCGTTGGCATCGTTCTTCCTTATTTCACGGGATGAACGTTAAGTATAGGCGCTCGAAAATCAACAATTGATCGTCTGTGCCAGAGCGCTGCGAATTTCAGAAATCACCTGGCTGGGTTCGTTTGTTGCGTCGATGATAATATGCGCAACTTCGCGATATAGCGCATCGCGTTCTTCCAGCACTTCCTGAACTTCTTCGCTCAGTGGTTTTCCCGTTAAGGTTGGCCGTAAATCTTCTTCCGGTGCAGCTTGCAGTCGGTTAACCAGGACTGATACTGGCGCACACAAATAAACCACGATCCCGTTATTTTGCATGAAGTGACGATTAAATTCCGTCAGAATAATGCCGCCGCCTGTAGCGATAACGGTGGATGGCGCAGTTACCGCTTCCAGCGCCGCCGTTTCTCTGGCGCGGAATCCCGCCCACTCTTCCCTTTCGACGATCTCCGCGACCGTCATATTGAGCTGTGATTGCAACCACAGGTCGGTATCGACAAACCGACGGTTAAGCGAATCGGCAAGGGCCATTCCGACCGTTGTTTTACCACAGCCCCGAGGCCCGATCAGAAAAAGAGGTTGTGTCATCGTGGGTTTTCCCCAATAGGTCGCAATGCGGCGAAAGCCGGTGTCATGAGAATAGCGATCATACCATCAAACTAGTACAATTTCGATTGTAAAGAAAAAATTCCACTTAAGGTGGAAATCTCAATACATCCCTTACTATACCAATAAATATTCAAGAATGAAGTGTAAATAATAAATTACATTTAGCCACGACTACGTTGCACTTCCAGCCACCACTTCTCCAGCTCCGCAGCAAAAGCCTGGCGGTCACGTTGTGAAAGACTATCTGGTCCTCCGGTCTGGATCCCACTGGCACGTAAGGTATCCATAAAATCGCGCATCGTCAGGCGCTCACGAATGGTCGCTGGCGTGTAACGTTCGCCGCGCGGATTAAGCGCCGCCGCGCCTTTCTCGATGGCTTCAGCAGCCAAAGGTATATCTGCGGTGATCACCAAATCGCCCGCTTCACACTGCCGAACAATTTCGTTATCAGCAACGTCGAAACCTGCCGCGACGCGCAGCGTACGAATAAATCGCGATGGCGGCACGCGTAAACTCTGGTTTGCTACCAGTACCAGCGGCATCTGCATACGTTCCGCCGCGCGATACAAAATCTCTTTAATTACATTGGGACACGCGTCGGCATCCACCCAAATTGTCATAAAGTCATCCTTTGTTGGGTAATCCTCTATTGTGTCGCGCTTTTGCCTTCCGGCATAGTTCTGTTTATGCTTCTGCCAGCGATTATCAAAACAATGAATTTCACGGCAGGAGTGAGGCAATGGAAAAGAAAATCGGTTTTATTGGCTGCGGCAATATGGGAAAAGCCATTCTCGGCGGTCTGATTGCCAGCGGTCAGGTGCTTCCAGGGCAAATCTGGGTATATACCCCCTCCCCGGATAAAGTCACCGCCCTGCATGACCAGTTCGGCATCAACGCCGCAGAATCGGCGCAAGAAGTAGCGCAAATCGCCGACATCATTTTTGCCGCCGTTAAACCAGGCATCATGATTAAAGTGCTTAGCGAAATCACCTCCAGCCTGAATAAAGACTCTCTGGTCGTTTCTATTGCTGCAGGTATCACGCTCGACCAGCTTGCCCGCGCGCTGGGCCATGACCGGAAAATTATCCGCGCCATGCCGAACACTCCCGCGCTGGTTAATGCCGGGATGACCTCCGTAACGCCAAACGCGCTGGTAACCCCAGAAGATACCGCTGATGTGCTGAATATTTTCCGCTGCTTTGGCGAAGCGGAAGTGATTGCTGAGCCGATGATCCACCCGCTGGTCGGTGTGAGCGGTTCTTCGCCAGCCTACGTCTTTATGTTTATCGAAGCGATGGCCGACGCCGCCGTGCTGGGCGGGATGCCACGCGCCCAGGCGTATAAATTTGCCGCTCAGGCGGTAATGGGTTCCGCAAAAATGGTGCTGGAAACGGGAGAACATCCAGGGGCACTGAAAGATATGGTCTGCTCACCGGGAGGCACCACCATTGAGGCGGTACGCGTACTGGAAGAGAAAGGCTTCCGTGCCGCAGTGATCGAAGCGATGACGAAGTGTATGGAAAAATCAGAAAAACTCAGTAAATCCTGATGACTTTTGCCGGACGTCAGGCCGCCACTTCGGTGCGGTTACGTCCGGCTTTCTTTGCTTTGTAAAGCGCCAAATCTGCCGATTTCAACCACTCACGATAGTGACTCATTTGTGGGTTCAGCGGCGCAACCCCCACACTAATCCGTAACATCACCTGCGGCGTATTCGGCAGGCGTAACGTATTTAATCCTTCATGCACTCGTAACATGGCGGTAATGGCGCTCTCAGCTGGCGTACCGGACATGATTACTGCAAACTCATCGCCGCCAAACCGACCAATCACATCGCTACCGCGCAGGGTAATTTGTAACTGTCGGGTAAGCGCCACAATCGCTTCATCGCCCACATCATGGCCCCAGGTATCGTTGATGCTCTTGAAATGGTCGATATCGATAATCAGTAATGTCGCATCGCGGTAATGCCGCCGACAGTTATCAAATTCATTGCGTAACATAGTTTCCCAATGACGTCGGTTATACACGCCCGTCATACCGTCGCGGGTACTCATGACCTGCAACCTGCGTTTATGTTCCGCCAGTTTAGTCGCCGTCTGGTAGCTGACCCAGCCAAACAGCAGAGGATAAATGACGATAATGGGAAGGGAGAGCCACCATTCCAGCGGCGCACTATTGAACGACACGATGATGCCCGTCAGTTCGAGGGTGACAAGGCAGGAAACCACCATCAACACCAGACCCGCGACAAACAGACGGGGGCCGCCTGCCCCCATCAAATTCAGACACATAATCATCAACATCGCGGTGGAAGGCAGCACGTTTACGCCCATTACGCCTACCCACATTCCCGCTAATACTGCATCGGTTTTTAAGTTGTAAATTTCCCGGCTAAGCGGATCGACGGCCCTGCTCGCTATCTGCCAGGCTAAATGCGGCCAGACGAACGCCCAGCCGACCAACACCAGCCACCACCAGCCCGGCGGCGGGTGCGAAACCAGCGTTGAAGCAATCGGTAAGAACATGCCAGCCAGGCCAACCGCGCGGGGTAGTCTGACGCGACGGGCGAAGCGCAGCCCGGATCGCTGATGTTCGTTTTGAGGAGTTAAAGGAGGTTCCTCCCCATGCGCCGCCGCTTTTTTGAAAAAGTTTTCATCATTCATTATTTTTGGGAACATTCAGAAACAATTTTCCCAAATTATAGAGACGGGGCTAAAGGCAGAAGTATGAAATTTCGGGTGAGCCATTTTCGTAGCTCACCCGTTAGCACTATCAGGTATCAGGCGGCTTTCTTGAGGCAGGCGCTCATAAACTTATTACGATCATCACCTTTCAGAGATTGTTGCGTTGCTTGATTATTACATTAGCGCATCTTTTGCTGCTGTGGCGTCAAACTTTTTTCACCAGGCGCAGACTTGCTGTTCTTCAGGCAATCACTCATGTAGGTCTTACGAGCATCCCCTTTCAACGCCTGCGCCGTCACCTGCTGATTACAGGAGGTCATACGCTGTTGTTGCGGGGTTAAGGTTCTCTCGGCAGCGCCGACGGTGGTTAAAAAAACCAGTCCGAAAAGCAAGGTAACCAGTAATGTTATTTTCATAGCACCATCCCTCTTCATGTTTTAACCATGAGCGTGAGCGCCCGTGATCTGCCATTAAGTCTGGTTGCTAACAGCAAAAAAACCACCCGGCAGCGAAAATTCACTGCCGGGCGCGGTTTTATTTCAGCCCCAGGGCGGCTTTCATGGTGTAGAAGAGATCGGTCTGGTCGGTCAGTCCAACAACATTGGCGGCATGCGGGCCATACGCTGCAATACGCAACTGACTGCCGGTATGTTCTTGTGAATCCTCTTCGGAGTTCCCGTAACTCATCACCATCACTGCGCCATCTTTGGTATTTAGCGCCTGGGTGAGGCCCGGAGCTTTGGTATCCGGCGCAACTATCTGGCTGGCATGGGCGTGATCAGCGGTGACTATGACCAACGTGTTACCATCCTTTTTAGCGAATTCCAGCGCCCGTTGTACGGCTTCATCGAGATCGACCGTCTCGCCAATTTGCCCACAAGGATTCGCTGCGTGATCCTGTTTATCGATTGACGCACCTTCAACTTGCAGGAAAAAGCCTTTCTCATTTTTACTCAACAATTCAATGGCTTTGTCGGTCATCTGCGCCAGGGTCGGTACACTGTCATTACGTTGCGGATTAGGCGTACAGGTGACTGCGGGCTTATCTATATTACCGTGGTACGTTGCTTTCGGTCCTTGCCAGCGCACTGGCATATTGCCGTCAGCAAACAGTCCTAATAGGGGTTTTTGCTGATTCGCTTCCGTCACCGAATTCAGTGAGGCAGTATCGCTCACCAACTGATAACCACGCGCCTGTGCCTGTTCACGCAGCGTTTTTCCCTGCCATTCACCGGCGGTTGCCGTTTCAGCAAAGGTTTTTGCACCGCCGCCAAGCGTAACATCGGCACGGGCGTTAAGCAGCTGTTCGGTAATCGATCCTTTTCCGCCTTTTTCCAGAGCGTTACCCGGACATTTTTCACTGGTCGCACTCGGACCGTAGCATTTGCGCGAGGTCACATGCGCCACCAGCGCAGCGGGCGTGGCATCCTGCAACTCTGCGGTAGAAACGTTACCGGTCGCCAGACCTGCGGCTTTTGCCATTTCCAGAATCGTTGGGTGATCTTTTTCGTGAATATCGACGCCCAGCGCGCCATTATAGGTTTTGACACCTGTTGACCAGGCGGTTGCTGATGCAGCCGAGTCGGTGACGTAGTCCGGTTTGCCGGTTTTTTTATTCAGCGCATAGTGAGTGTATTGCCCGGTAAGCGGTAAGGCATCAATACCTTTAAAAAAGCCGCCCGCACCTTCGGCATAATTGCGTGCGGCAGTAATTTCCGAGTCCCCCATCCCATCGCCAATCAGCAAAATAATATTTTTTGCAGGTTTATCGCTAAGAGAATCACGCAGAGCGGCGGTCTGATCACCCGTTAAGCGGCGAGCACCACCGGGTGCAGTAATATCGCCCTGAGCAGCCCGGTTTTCCAGAACAGGCATTTCTGGTGTCCGGGCTTTTGTCACAGGGGTAAACAGTAACGGTAAGAGTGCCAGTGCAATAGTGCTTTGTTTCACTTTATTTTCTCCATGTACAAATACATTAAAAAATAAAAACAAAGCGACTATAAGTCTCGGCCGTGACAACTTTATGACAGCTGTTGAAAAGATTAACTTTTTACTGACGAGGATGCCTCAATAACTTCTTTACGTAATCGCGCAGCAGCTCCGTATCGTCGTCAGGAATGCTGGCATCGGGCTTTACCTCGTACAGCGCCCCCTCTACCTGATCAATCAACCGCTGTTGATCATTTTGCGCCATATTGCGAAGCATTGCCGTGACGATAATCTCCAAAGCTTCTACCTGCGCGCACAGTTCTTTCGACTCTTCTTCTTTTTGGGCAAGCTTAAATAACAACTCAGCAATGAGATTTTTCATGTCTGTATTTCCTTATCCAAAGTATGGAGAAGTTAACATTATGTTTCACAACTTCATAGTGTCTGGAAGTATTATTTTTATGACAAAGGAAATACTTTGCGCAAATATTTTTTGTTTGATTACCAGCGAAACGTTTCTCTTATTTAAATAATTACCCACATAAAATATAGGTCTTTAATTATCAACCTTTATTATAAATAAAAGTTATGAAATATATTCTCTTCGTTATCTTATAATTAAGAGAAAAAACTCACCACATGGTCATTTAAGCCAGGAATAAATTAGCTTCCCGTTCATCATTTTTGTGATCTTGCACACATCTTTGAGATAACGCACTTTCTTCACCAGTACGTTGCTCGCTTTGTCAGCAGAAGATTGCAACATTCTGTCAGAAGGCCGCGAATCCCCCGTTTTGTCGTGGTAATGTATGCACTTTGTGTTA
>OFMJ01002068.1_pt1 | contig 12798 bp, 13 predicted proteins | sample 1541801 | NCBI WGS metagenome assembly OFMJ01 (sample SAMN04209234, study PRJEB22552) | human gut metagenome | biome: gut; material: feces | host: Homo sapiens | place: USA: Oklahoma
AAATCTTGCAGAACACCAGTAAATACAAGGCTTTGAGAAGTTACATCAATTTATGGAAAAGCATTGTCAGAAAATATCAAAATTCATTGTTACTAAAAAACGCATCTCACCATTGGGATTTTTCCATCATGAACTTCATTGAAATGATTATTTTTACTCAAGTAGGACTGTTCATATTCAAGAAGCAAGACTTCAAATAAAATAAAAACTCTATCAAGAGGCTATTACTACCATTACTGGCATTTTGCACTCTTGATAGAATTTTTTATTTACTTATATCTTTCCAATGTTCTTTATCAGAGTTCCGTTTAGACCACAAATTTTGTACTCCCATAATGGCTTTTCTGTACTCCCTTTGTACTCCCAATTTTACGATATTGCCCGATATTTGACATCATTTTACGATACTTTGACCTTTCAACAAATCCTTTTAAATCCCCCATTAAAACGGTGTTCCATCCAAATTATACGGCGTCACCTGATAAACATAATAATTGAGCCAGTTTGTATACAAATTGTTCGCAGTCGCTCTCCATGTCAAAAGCGGCTTCTTCGTATCATCATCATTTTCATAGTAGTTTTCGGGAATTTTAATCGGAAGTCCTTTCGCCTTATCCCGCTTATATTCCTTATCCAGTGTCACCCGGTCATACTCCGGATGACCCATTACAAAAATCTGTCGTCCATCCTGTGCCATGACAAGAAATACACCCGCTTTTTCAGATTCTGCGAGAATCATAAGTCTTTTGTCTGCCCGTATTTTCTCAATTGGAACATCCGTATGTCTGGAATGCGGTGCAAGAAATACGTCATCAAACCCGCGTATAAGCGGAATTTTCCGATTCAATACTTTGTGGTAGAATATTCCAAACAATTTTTCTTCCAAAGGTACTTTAGCAATGCCGTAATGATAATAAATTCCTGCCTGGGCTCCCCAACAAAGATGAAGCGTAGACGTTACATTTGTCTTCGTCCATTCCATAATCGTCTTCAGTTCTTCCCAATAATCCACTTCTTCAAACGGCATCTGCTCTACCGGAGCTCCGGTAATGATAAACCCGTCAAATTTTCTCTCTTTGATTTCTTCAAATGTCACATAAAATTTGTTCAAATGGCTTGTCGGTGTATTTTTAGACTGGTGACTTGCCACATGAACAAAAACCACATCCACCTGAAGCGGTGTATTGGATAGCGATCTTAGAATCTGAAGTTCTGTTTCTTCTTTCAATGGCATCAGATTTAAAAGTCCGATACGAATCGGACGGATATCCTGATGCGTTGCACGATGTTCATCCATCACAAATATATTTTCTTTTTCCAGTATTTCCTTTACCGGAAGATCATTTTGTACTCGAATTGGCATATTTTTCACCTACTTACTTTTTTCTTCAGGCTTCTGCTGATGCACATTGCCCTCTTCGTCTATATAATCCACTTTTTCAAAAACATCCGATGCCATCGGAAGCTTCTTTTTCCTAAGTTTCTGTTCCACAAACATATTCACAAGATAATAAAGCACCGCAAACGTCGGAACACCCATTACCATTCCGATAAATCCGAATAATCCACCTCCTAGCAAAATGGAGAACACAACCCAAAACGCACTGAGTCCTGTAGAATTTCCGAGAATCTTCGGTCCCAGAATATTTCCATCAAACTGCTGCAGCAGCAGAATAAATATCATAAAATACAGACCTTTAATCGGTTCTGCCAGTAAAATCAGGATGATACTTGGAATCGCTCCGATAAATGGTCCAAAAAACGGAATCACGTTCGTAACACCTACAACCACACTTACGAGCAATGTATACGGCATTTTTAAAATACTCAGCACTATAAAACAAATAATTCCGATAATGATAGAATCGATGATTTTCCCAATAACAAATCCACCAAATATCTCATTGCTTTTTCTTGTAATCTGCAGAATCATATTTGCCCGCTCTTTCTGAAAAAGCGCATAGGTAATCTTCTTACATTGTCCGATAAATTTCTCTTTCGTTGTCAACACATACACAGATACAATCAAACCAACTGCGATATTGAACAACGTCTCAAAGAAACTGATTACACCGTTTGTCAATGATGACATCATTTGGTTCACCTGTCTGATCAAGTCTGTTTTCAACCAGGTTTCCAAAGAAGAAGCCGCATTTTCAAGAACTGTCTGTAACGTTCCGGATATTGCCGAATCATTGATGGCATGCCGCTGCATATACGCCATGGCATCATTAATTTGTTCCGGAAGGCTGATGATCATGTCGCGTATACTTGCATATAACTCCGGTATGATCATATTTAACAGTAAAACGACAACCGCCAATGTCACGAGCAAAGACACCAACACACCTATGTTTCTGGAAAGACTGTGTACTTTTCTCTTATTCTTCATTTTACTTTCAAGAATCGGATTCAGTTTTCTCTCAATCATCGTTACCATCGGATTCAAAAGATAGGCAAACGCAAGACCCATGATGATCGGCTGCAGAATCGTTCCTATTTCTTTTGCCAGCCTGGCAATATCATCAATTCTAAGAAATGCAAAATAACATACAATACATGCAACAATCACTAGAAAATATGTGAAACCTTTCATAAAGTATGTTTTTAAATTAAATTGTGATTCCGGAATGCCTTTTTCTTCTTCACTTTCCTGTGTAATATGTTCCTTTTCTTTCATTATGTATTGCTCTCTTTCTGTAAATCATTTATGTTTTATTATAACGTGCCTTTTGGATTGCCGTCAAGAAAATCACTTTTCGTTTTACAGATACTTATAAAACAAGGCAGAACCTTCTACGGCACTGCCCTGTTTTTCCTTACTCACTTATACAATTGCTTTCATTGCAAAAAATTAATTGCATCCGCATGTAAAAGTTGCGCATTCTGTTTCTTCACACTGACACGCCTGACTTCCTTCCACGCTGATCTTTCCGGCATGACATTTGCATGCATCATTATACTGACATTCTGTAGCTTTACAATCGATATTGCTTGTAGCTGAAGGCTTGGATGATGATACATCACCATAGCTTGCTGAATATCCTCCTGAAACACCATTTGTCATTCCATCTTTTCTTTCCTGGAAACTGTCACAGCATGTTTCTTTCGAATCTCTTGCTGAGCTTCCTCCTACCTGGATTGCATCCAGATCACATAAAAACTGTTTGTTGTGCACACAAGTCTGCACTGTACATTTTAATTCCGGCATCGTACTACCTCCTTTTATTCCATAAATATGATCAGAGATAGTATTGCCGCCAGTTTTTTATTTATTCTCTTCTACTTCGATTTTACGAATTTCTTTTGTACGGATTTCTTTGCAAATATCATTGATAAATGTATCCAAAGATTTCTGCCCTTCATCTCCCAAATATCTGCTTCTTACAGATACCACATTTTCTTCTTCTTCTTTTGCACCTACCACAAGCATATATGGTACTTTGTTAAGGCGTGCTTCACGAATCTTGTATCCGATCTTCTCTGAACGGTTATCCATGCTGGAGCGGATACCGTTTGCCTTCAGTTCTTTATCCACTTTTTCTGCATAGTCTGCATATTTTTCAGAAATCGGAAGTACACGTACCTGTTCCGGACAAAGCCATGTCGGGAATAATCCTGCATATTTCTCTATCAGCCATGCAAGTGTTCTTTCATAGCATCCAAGTGCTGTTCTGTGAATGATGCATGGACGTTTCTTGTCACCGTTTTCATCAATGTAATACATATCAAACTGTTCCGCAAGAAGTGCATCCCACTGAATTGTGATCATTGTATCTTCTTTCCCATATACATTCTTTGCATTGATATCTACTTTCGGTCCGTAGAATGCAGCTTCTCCCACATCTTCCACAAACTGGATTCCAAGTTCATTTAAGATATCTCTCATGTGCTGTTCTGTCTCTTCCCATACTTCCGGTTCTCCGATATATTTTTCTTTGTTCTCCGGATCCCATTTTGACAAATGGTATGTGACATCTTCTTCTACACCTAATGTTTCCAGACAATGTTTTGCAAGTGCCAGGCAGCCTTTAAACTCTTCTACCATCTGATCCGGACGTACTACCAAATGTCCTTCGGAAATCGTAAACTGACGCACACGTGTCAAACCGTGCATTTCTCCGGAATCTTCGTTTCTGAACAATGTAGATGTCTCGCCATAACGGATCGGCAATTCTCTGTAAGAATGCTGTGTCGCTTTGTATACATAATACTGGAACGGGCATGTCATTGGACGAAGGGCAAATACTTCTTTATCCTTCTCTTCGTCCCCTAATACAAACATTCCTTCTTTATAATGATCCCAGTGCCCGGAAATCTTATACAGATCACTCTTCGCCATAAGCGGAGTCTTTGTACGTACATAGCCCCATTCATTATCTTCAATATCTTCGATCCATCTTTGAAGTTCTTTTAACATGATGACACCTTTTGGCATGATAAGTGGAAGTCCCTGACCAATCACATCCACTGTTGTGAAAAGTTCCATCTCTCTTCCTAACTTGTTATGATCACGTCTTTTTGCATCTTCCAATCGTTCCAAATGTGCAGTTAATTCTTCTTTTTTTGCATAAGCAGTTCCGTAAATACGAGAAAGCATCTTGTTCTTTTCATTTCCTCTCCAATAAGCTCCTGAAGATGAAATTAACTTAAATGCTTTCACTCCTTTTGTGCTCATAAGATGTGGTCCTGCACAAAGATCTACAAATTCTCCCTGTTTGTAGAATGAAATCACCGCATCTTCCGGAAGATCATTGATAAGCTCTACTTTATATGGTTCACCTTTTTCTTCCATAAATGCGATTGCTTCTTCTCTCGGAAGTTCAAATCTTTCGATCTTTGCATTTTCTTTGATGATTTTTTTCATCTCTTTTTCAATGCTTTCTAAATCTTCACTGGAAAATGGCTCATGTTCAAAATCGTAGTAAAATCCTGTATCTATGGATGGTCCAATTGCAAGTTTTGCTTCCGGATACAATCTCTTTACCGCCTCTGCCAAAACGTGAGATGCTGTGTGACGAAGCGCTGCCAGACCTTCTGCATCGTTTGCTGTCAATATATTAAGTTCTGCATCCTCTTCAATCACTGTACGAAGGTCTACAACCTCTCCATTTACTTCCCCTGCACATGCTGCTCTTGCAAGTCCCTCACTGATATCAAATGCAATATCGAGTACGGATTTACTTTCTGCATATTCTTTCACAGATCCGTCTTTTAATGTAATTTTCATTATTCCTCATCCTTTCCTTCTTCATTTTTGCCTACATTTTCGTCCACATCTTTGTCTTCATTCTTTTCTTCGATGCTATTTTCTTCTTCCTGAGATTCTTCCAGTCCTTTTAAGAACATATTGTGAAATTCAATCAAATCTTTTTTCAACGAGATTGGTCTGCCCATTTTATTCAAGAAACAATGGTGCGTTGTTCCTTTACAGTCGATCAGACCTGTCTCTTTGTTATAGATTTCATATTCTACAGATAATTTTATTCCATTGTAGGAAATGATTTTTGTTTTAATCGACACAGTATCTCCAAATCGTGCCATTCTAAGATATGTTGCATCCACTCCCAAAACCGGACTTACAATTCCGGCTTTTTCCATTTCTGCATATCCCATTCCAAGTTGTTCCATATAATCTGTTCTTGCTTCTTCAAACCAACGGATATAATTGGAATGATGTACGATACCCATCTGGTCTGTCTCATAATACTGTACCTTATGCGTATAAGCATCCATTTCTTTCGTCTCTCCTTTTTTCATATGCGGCTATATTGCCACGTAATCTCCAAATGTAGATTCATTGCCTGAAATTGCACATAAAAATCCCTTGCAATAGTAAACTACTGCAAGGGACGAGTTCTCTATACTCGCGGTTCCACCCTAATTGTACTGACAATGTCAGAACCACTTCATTATGATGATAACGGAATCACCGGACAGTTTTGCTGCCACTCAGAGGTAGTTTTCAAATGCTTCCGCGATAAGAAGCTTCCAGCCCAGACTTCTCTCTCTGTATCCTTTCACATTTTACTCGTCTCTTCAACGTGTTTTCTTATTTACATATTATTTATTATAGCATTGCTTTTTTATTTGTCAATCTGCTCTTTTTTACTTTTTCTTGCCAATTGTATAGAAAGCCACAAAACGGCGAAAAATTCCCGTACCATATAATTGAAGAAAAGAACCGGATCACATCCTGCCGTAATCCCATATACCTTCTTATATCCCTCCGCTTTGGCAAGCTTTATAGCACGATAGATATGAAAATTATTGGTGACGATCCCTATCTTATTCTCCCCTCTTTTCAGAAGTTCTTTGGAAAATTTCAGATTTTCTTCTGTTGTCCTTGAACGATCTTCCATTGTAATTCGTGCATTTGGAACTCCACACTCAAGAAGATATTGCCGCATGGCAAATGCTTCCGTTACATCTTCTCCTCTTCCTTGTCCGCCTGATACAATAACTATGGTTTCCGGATTAGCATGTAAATACAAAAGAGCCTTATCCAGCCTTCTTTTCAAAGAACCCGTAATTTTCGTTCCCCGGATACATGCTCCCAAAACAATAATAACCGGAAGATGCTTTGACGGCATGGTAAGCATACCGCTTAAAATAATACTTTCAACTGCAAGAAAAACAATAAATAAAAGCCCCGAAACAATCTGTAGAATCTGCAATCCCCATTCCGGCATTTCCCCCGCCAAAAAACCAAGTAGAATCTGCAATAATCCGAAAATCAGCCAGAACAAAGAAAACGTTGCCCTCTTATTCTTTGTATAACACAAAATCACAATATAATAGAAAATACATAGCAAAGCTATACTGTAAAAAGCTCGTTCCATTCCTATCCTCCATTAAAACTTAAGACGCAGTGAATCACTGCGTCTTATGATTATTTCTTAAACATTTTTTCCACAACACTTCTTGTACTTCTTACCACTTCCGCATGGACATGGATCATTTCTTCCGATTTTCTTTTCCTTGCGGACCGTACCGGATTGTTTCTGTTCTCTGTATAATTCTTTCTGTCTCTCCGGTGTGAAAATATCATTCCACTGTGGAAGTTCATATAACCATTCAGCCTTAGCATCTACCATGTTCTTATATAATTTTTCTTTGTCAAATGCAAGACTTACCACCGTATTCTCTTCCATCTCTTCAATTGGATTCGGCTCTTTTAAACTATCGTTGATTCCATCTAAGAATCCTGTCATTGTAAATACTTCGATATTGTATTTTTCAGCGAGCTCCTTAACTGTTCCTTTTACTTCCTCATCTGGATTCGCTAACAACTGCTCATAAATTCCTTTTTCAATTTGGAAATATGTACCCCAGAATTTCTTTAATGATTCTCTGTCCATCTCCTGAGAATAAGCAGTATCTCTCCACTGTTCTAATAAACTCATGTCTATATTCTCCTTTTGAAAACATTTTAATATGCTTATTATAACCTATTTCTTACATTTTTTCAAAAACTTTTACAAATTTTCTTATTTTTTTGCTATAATGAGAAATATCATGTGAAAGGAAGCTGATTTTATGAAGAAAGCAAAGCGTATTTTAGCAATTCTTGGTGTCATTTTACTTGTTGCTTTATATGGAAGTACTCTTGTGTTTGCAATCTTCGATCATACGAAATCCCTGGGATTTCTTAAAGCATCGATCGCCTGCACAATACTTTTACCGGTACTTCTATATGCATATACACTTATATACAAACTTACTAAAAAAAAGGACAGAGAGGACTGAGAACTATGGAACGACTTATGATACCCGCAGACTATATTTCACCACTTTCCATTCGGGAAACAGAGGTTGCCATCAAAGAAGTAAAAGACTATTTTGAACGTGCTCTTGCAAAATCATTGCACCTGACCCGTGTTTCCGCTCCACTTTTCGTAAAACCGGAAACAGGACTCAATGACAATTTAAACGGTGTGGAACGCCCGGTTGCTTTCGGGATCAAAGAGCAGGATGATTCCATTGTAGAAATTGTACATTCCCTTGCTAAATGGAAACGTTATGCATTAAAACGCTACGGTTTCCACTCTGGAGAAGGTCTTTATACCGATATGACCGCAATCCGCAGAGATGAGGATACTGACAACATCCACTCCATTTACGTGGATCAGTGGGACTGGGAAAAAGTAATCTCCAAAGAGGAACGAAATATGGCTACCTTGGAGTACACTGTAAAACACGTATATTCTGCACTAAAAGAAACCGAACAGCACATTGCAAAACGCTATAACTACATAGAACCGATTCTCCCGGAGGAAATCACCTTCATTTCTTCCCAGGAACTGGAAATCTTATATCCAGATTGCACCCCAAAAGAACGCGAATATCATATCGCCCGATTAAAAGGTGCTGTATTTATTTCTCAAATCGGAAAAACATTAGCTTCCGGCGAAAAGCATGATGGCCGTGCTCCGGATTATGACGATTGGGAATTGAACGGAGATATCATCGTATACTACCCAACACTTGATATCGCTTTAGAACTTTCTTCTATGGGAATTCGTGTAGACGAAGATTCCCTGAGACACCAGTTACAGCTTGCAAATTGTGAAGACAGAGCAGAACTCGACTTTCAGAAGTCCTTATTAAACAAAGAACTTCCTTACACAGTAGGCGGCGGTATCGGGCAGTCTCGTATCTGCATGTTCTATCTCAGAAAAGCCCATATCGGAGAAGTACAGTCTTCTATCTGGCCGGAAACAATTATGAGAGAAGCAGAAGAAAACGGCATTCAGATGCTATAATTATCCTCATATAGAGGCGGGTCATAAAGGCATAAAACCATATATTTGCAAGGGCAATGTGGTTAAAACCTTTTGACCCTGTCATCTTTTACTCTACTTTACATTGTGCAAAACATACCGGCATGTGAAAATTCGGTTTTTCACTCTCAATCGGTGAAAAACTTCCGTAATGCTCAATCTCTGCGCTTTCTGCAATTTTATAAAAATTGCAATAAAATGTTCCGCCATTTTTTATCTCTTCAAACGCACAGATTTCTCTCAGAAACTCTTCCGGAATCAGAACCGTAAGCATCCATCTGTCTTCTTCTATCACTGCCTGACAATTACTCTTTTCATACATTTCATCGGAAATGAAGGACCTGTTTTTCCTGCCTTTTCCAAATGCCGCATACATGGCGCCATTCGCATTCATTTCAAAGTTCAGATACATAACGTCATTAGAGAGTAGTGCCCCTTTTTCCGGAAATGCCATAAAAATCTCCATGGCACTGTCCTGATATACATTTTCCCGATGATGCTGATACACTCTTTTGGGATTTTGTTCCTCACAGACTAATTTTACATAAATTCCTTTTCCTTCTAAATATCCAGCATAACCATATGTGTTCGGTTCAAGTTTACTATTCCATTGATAATGGTTGATTTTAAACAGATCACATTGATCAATCTCGCTTTCTGTAGTGATTTTTCGAATAATATATTCCATAATTTTCCTTCCTTACATCAATGGTGCGATTAGTCTTAACACTCTTCCACACACTTTTTCTCCCACTTTTCTATTACGAAGATCCGTTACCGTCACTTTCTGACATTTCTTAAGCGTTTCCTGAAAGTCTTTCTCAATGTCCCGAACCACCTGATTATTATAAATAAATGTACCGCACTCAAAATGCAGGTATAGACTTCTAAAGTCCAAATTAATGGTTCCCACCGTCGCCGTATCATCATCGGATACAAACACCTTTGCATGCACAAACCCTGGCGTATATTCGTAAATCTGTACGCCTGCGCTGATCAGTTCTTCATAATACGTCTTTGCAAGCACAAATGCATACCATTTATCCGGAATATGCGGCATAATAATAATGACTTCAATTCCACATTTTGCAGCATAAGTTAAAGTTGTTACCATCTCATTGTCCAGTATCAAATACGGTGTCATGATATGCACATATTTCTTTGCATGATTCAGAATATGGAAATATACCTGCTCTCCAATATTCTCATCATCATATGGACTATCCCCATATGGAAGCACAAATCCCAATTCCCGTCTAAATTCTTTCGTCTTTGGCGTCAAATATTTCGTGTAATCTTCTGTTTTACGCTCGTAAATGTTCCACATCTGCAGAAACATAATTGTAAAATTTTGAACTGCCTCGCCCTCCAGCATCACAGCAGTATCTTTCCAGTGTCCGAACCTCTCTTTTTCATTGATATACTCATCCGCAAGGTTCACTCCTCCTGTAAATGCAACTTCACCATCTATCACACAGATTTTTCTGTGATCCCTATTGTTCTGCTGCGTAGAAAGTACCGGTTTGATTGGATTGAACATTTTACACTGAATTCCCATCTTCTCCAGTTTCTCCGGATAGCGGTATGGAAGCAGCGAAATGCTGCACATGCCGTCATACATAAACCTTACTTCAACGCCTTCGTCCACCTTTCTCTTCAAAATATCCAGAATCGCATTCCACATTACTCCTGTCTCTACAATAAAGTATTCCATGAAAATAAACTTCTTTGCATTTTCCAATTGTATTTTTAGCTCGCAGAACTTATCCTCTCCCAACGGAAAATAGGTCACCTTCGTGTTCCGATGTACCGGGAATCCACAAGTCTTCGACATATAGTGCGCCAGATTTGCATTGGCCGGTTTGGACAATCTGAGTTTTTCAATCAACCCCTTATTCTGTTTCATGTAAGGACTGGTTTCCGAACTCAGCACGAAAAGACGTTTTCTGATATAACTGGTTCCCGGCTGAATCAACATGAAAATGTAAAATGCTGTTCCTACGATTGGTATCAGAAGCACAAACAAAATCCACGACATTTTAAATGCCGGATTTTCTTCCCGGTTAATAATATAAACGATTACCACAATGCTCAGAGCAACAAAACCGATATACACCGATGTGGCATGTTCTTCCAGCATAGAAATTGTTCTGATAAAAATTCCTATCTGTACGATCAAGAGTGCAGCAATCAGAGCTGTTCTACTGAAAATAATATGAAAAATCCCTTTTTTCGCCTTTTTTGCCTTCATATATCTTCTCTCTTTCCCAAAAATAATTCATTTATATAAGTGACATTCTAACACATTTATATTTTATTCTCAATAAACCTTTTCTTTTTACATAAAATGGATTACAATGGTAATACTATATAAAAGGTATTGAAAGGAGTATTGGGTATGTCAAACAATAAATGGTTCAAAAAACTTTTAGGACTTTTAACAGTTGGCGCCGCAGTTGGAGGAACCATCGCATATCTTCATAAGAAGAATAGTAACGATGATTTTGAAGATGAATTTGAGGACGATTTTGAGGATGAAGCTTTTGATTTGGATGACGATTTGAAAGAACCTTCCGATCGCGGATATTTCTCCATCAGTCCCGAAACAAAGGAATCCGTCAAAGATGCTGCAAAATCCGTGAAAGATGCTGCAAGTGATGTGGTAGAAGATGTAAAAGATGCTTCGAAGGATTTAGCAGATGACGCAAAAGACGCTGCAAATGATTTGACAGATGATGCAAAAGACGTTGTAAGTGATGTAAAAGATTCTGTGGAAAATGCTGTCGAAACTGCAAAAGAAGCAATCGATGAAATCAAAAAAGCAGGGGAGAAATAATTGTATCTTTGCCCCGCTCTGTAGAAAAAATCTAGCAACAAAATTCTTGTAAAGTAGGCGGATGAAATTTTCATCCGCCCTTCACTAATCCTTTTTCGTATATGCTATTTCTAATAAATCCTACCTTTGACATATAATTTCGTCTTTGGTGTGCTCCAGCCTTGCAGAATGCACCTATAATAATGAAACGTGAAACCCTTGAAAGGCTGACTTTCACGCTTTTCTCAACACAATGTTTACAAAATATCTCCCCATGCTTCGATAAGCGCTTCCACCGCCCGTTTTATTTTCTCCTCGGACATATTTGCATATCCTAGTAAAATCACTGGATTTTTCTTTTCTTCATTCCGAATATCATAAGAAGAAATGCCATATACTTTTACTCCTTTTTCCTCGGCTTTTCTAAGCAATACTTCTTCATCCAGGTATTCTGCAAAAGTGAGAAGGAGATGTACTCCTGCATTTTCTCCAGAAACACTGCAATATTGCAGAAGCGGTTTCAGACTGCTCAGCATTGTATCATGACGTCCCTTGTAAATTGCACGCATCTTATTCAGATGTCTCTCATAATAACCTTTTTCAATAAAACTGCGAATAATCAATTGATCCACTCTCGATACAGTAGAGCTTAAAAATCTGCATTTTTCTTCATAAATTTTCAGAAGCTTCTTTGGCAACACAAGATAACTGATTCGAATGGATGGTGCCACAGATCTGGAAAAGGTTCCGATATAAATCACTTTGTCATCTCGATCATATCCCTGAAGCGCCGGAATCGGTTTCCCCTTATAACGAAATTCACTGTCATAATCATCTTCAATGATATATCTGTTCTCTGCTTCCGCTGCCCACCGAAGAAGTTCCATCCTTCGCTTGATCGGCATTACAATGCCAAGAGGGTACTGATGGGATGGCATCACATAAGCAATATCCGCTCCTGCCTTTTCCAGCTCATCTATGCGCATTCCTTTTTTATCCATATCCACCGCACAAGTATCATAAGACAAATTTTTAAAAAGAAGATAGGCTTGTCTGTATGTTGGATTTTCAAAAGCAATGCGATGCTCTTGTCCAAGAAGCATCCCGACAAGCATCAAAAGATAATCATTTCCTGCTCCAATCACAATCTGATCCGGTTCACAATTCACACCTCTGGCCTGATACAGATAACGACAGATT
>OFMJ01002075.1_pt1 | contig 12721 bp, 9 predicted proteins | sample 1541801 | NCBI WGS metagenome assembly OFMJ01 (sample SAMN04209234, study PRJEB22552) | human gut metagenome | biome: gut; material: feces | host: Homo sapiens | place: USA: Oklahoma
GCGGCTTTATGCACCAATTTTCACATCGGATGAATATCCGATGCTTCTTGACCGGATTTTTCGGTCAAGAAGATGAGCCGCCTGAACTGTTACAGTTTTCTTTCAGATTAGCAGATCAATGGTGAAATGTCAAATCCTCACTCTGTTACAGGTATTGCCTTGCAATCCGGTCCTCCGGCTTTCTGTCCGTCAGATAGAGAACCAGAAGAAAGATCCATTCCAGGGGCTTCATCACCAGATATGTAATATCCGCCGCCAGAGGCGTCCTGATATGCTTTGCCACCGGATATCCATACGTATCATACACATGGCGCACGAAGCGGTGAAAACGCGGTGTACGCTCCTCAAGCACCTGCTCAAATGCATTTGCCACACACAGCTGCCGGTTCACCACGATCCGATGCCCGTGCCGGACTCCCATCCGTTGGGGCTTCACCAGTTTCTCATGTCCCCCGGCCGCCACCGTACAGAGATAATGGCCATCGCTGTAAACTGTCGGCGGTGATATCCGCTGTGACAGCATCCAGTCGCTTGTCTCTGTAAATGCCTTCACCGCGGCGGATGGTTCCTGCCCAAACAGCACGAGAACCGCAATACAGACTCCCAGCACCGGCCACACCATGAGAAACGCCAGCGCCGGCCAGCAGCTGCTCTTTACCAACAGGCGCCGCAATCCCGTAAACTTTTCGAAATCTTTTCCCTCATCCTCTTCCTTCTGTTCCTTTAACAGGGTCTTCACCACAGAAGCTGACAACAGAATCACATTCAGAGGAAATACAGTGAGATAAACAGATAATTCATCCGCCCGCCCCAGCACCTGGATAATCCACATTACACAGACCGCGCATCCAATATACAAAAATGATATACTCAGAATCTTAACCAGCGGCGGCAGCCTTTTAGACGCCAGCTTTAGCAGAAAATATCCCAGAAGCCCCAGCGAAACCAGAACAAGAACTGTAACCACATAGTGCTCCGACACAGGAGTATGGATTGCAGAGTCACTGGCAAACAGCTGCTCCTGCCACTCGCCTCCGATTCCCATATAATCATACAGTATAGCGGAAAACAGCGGTCCCAGTATCCATGTAAGCACCTCCGCCGCATTTTTAAATTTCCCCGGTTCTGCAAGAATAAAATATAAATTCATGAAAGTCAAAATAATTGGAACTATAAAAAACAGAAACAGCAGCCCCAACAGTATGATACTTCCAAAAAGTTGCCCTGCCAAATCAGCCATTATTCTATCCCCCCATTTCTGAACGATTGTTTTGCCTTTTCAAACGAAAGATTCCATGTCCTGAAATCCGCAGCCCCCACCTGATAGTTCTTAGAAATAACCCACCTGTAATACTCCGTTAAAAATTCCGTTCTCCCGCCGGAATAAAACCGTCCGAGAACCGCATTATCTTCAAGCGTCTCAAGCACTACAGGAACTGCGTCCGCCGAAAGCGCCTGCGTCATATACGTAAAATCGCTGTCAGACCATTCACTCACATGAGCTGCATTATAGTCTGCAATCACCCGGTCCGGTCTCATATACGAAAATCCCACAAAAAATACAGATACCATCACAAGGCACCAGCCAAACAGCGGAAATCGGTTCCTATAGATCAGAATAACCACACCAGCCATCATACACGCCAGCAACAGCAGGAACCACAGCACCAGAACCCGCAGATACGTCAGGTGATACTCTCCGACATACAAAGCCATCCGGTATGCCGCGGATGCGATCATCACATACGTACATCCGCAGATGACAGTCAGAACGCCATTTAAGAAACGGCTTCTCTTAAAAAACTTCAGGTTCATAAGCACCATAACCAGATTCATCACAGCCACAAACAGAAGCTGAAAGAATCCCTGCCGCGCGTAGGAGGAGTACGTCACCCCCTCCGGCAGACTGCCTTTTCCGAGAAAAAGGTAAATGACCTGTATCCCGCTAAAAAACAGATACAGCAGAGCAACGGCGCTCATGCACGTAATAGCGGTAACCGGTTCGTGGGTTCTCATCGTCTTTTCTTCCCCGGAAATCTGGTCCATACAGGCTCCGCAGATCAGGCAATAGACTCCAAATGCCCCAAAAGCTGTCATGGAGACCATAATGAGAATAGTCCATACATTCAGAACCGTCTCCATCCAGTGAACCACCATGGAGCCAAACACTACATCCGCCCGCCCCAGAAGAAATCCGGCCACCAGCAGGATCGGCAGTGCTGCCGCCAGCCCCATGAGCACACGTGATGCCGTTCTGTACTTTTTCAAATTGACCTTCTTAAAAAATTCGTTCCCCTGAAAAAACGGATAGACAACTGCCGCAATCATACAACAGAGATAGACTGCCATAGAAGATAAATACTTACCGATACTCCACTCCCTGTCTTCATAAAACTGGTGAATCACAAAAATAACCACCAGCAAAAATTCAGCCGTCTTAATCAGCAGAATGAGCAGCGGATCCGCAGTCCTGCAGACCGCGATACCCAGCAAAACAGCAGTAACAATCAAAAACCATGATCCCCGTTTCCACTCTACCGAAAGCCTCCTGAGCATCCAGGCCAGCACACCGTAAATCCCCCCAACCATAATTGGATACGTAATTCCACTGGGATTCTTATACATACAAAATGTATACAGTATTCCAAAAGCCAGAGCCACACCCATAAATATTGGAAAGTTCTGTGTGATAACCTCCTGCTTTCCCCTACGCCAAGCCGGAACAGGCGCTTCTTTTATCTCCTTTTTCATATCTTTTTCTATATCTTTTTTTATATCTTCTTTTTCCTGTATTATCTGACTGCTATCTCCGTTTTGCTTCTCAGGTTTTGCCTGATGTTCAGGTATCTTCTGATTACCAGCTCCCTCCTGACTTTCAATTATCACCATTTTACTCTCTTCCTCCAGAATCTTCCCACTCATCAAACTTCCTCCTTCTTATTATCGCAATTTTTCATCCATTACTTCTCTTTCCTGTAACATACCATAGTATATATTAAATTTCAATATTTATTTATTGATATTCAATAATTTAATATTGTATTATAATAAAACGTAAGATTTTCTTTCGTTTTTCCTTTCTTTACATTTTTTTATATCAGTCTTATAATAGATATCGAAGTCAGAGCCTTTGTATCAAACTGCGGGATATTTGGCTCTCGCGGCCGTCGCCAGATAGCCAGCCATACATAATACCCAGAACTTCACCCGCAGAAATAAAATAAGCTAATCCACGAAGCCCGTGAAGTACCTTGCTAAGCGGATTAACCAGGAGGTGATTCATTGTGAGAACAATCGAATTTAAGATGGAGCGCCCCGGACTCGTCAAGGCGGGTGATGAAGTATCCATTATTGAGAGGGAAGGAACCAGCAGCTACAGCTATATCATCGATCCGGCCGTTGCCATGTCCGGCTGCTATACCGGCCGTGACCGCATCAAATCCGACCACGGAATCGTAAAAGAAGTCAAGCACAACGACAGAGGCTACTATGTGATTGTAGAATTTGACGAATAAAGAAAAGGATCCGGGACGCAGCGTCTCCAGATCCTTTTTACTTTATCAATTATTTATTCTCCTCAATCCCATTTTCCCTCATAAGCCAGTAAACTCCATAAGCAGGTATCTCCACCCCTTTCGCCTCCATCGCTCTCCCCGAGATCAGATCCGTATACATCCCATCCTCCTCGTTGATCCACGCGACTTTATCGAATTCACTGAAATTAAAGAGGGCAATCACCTTCTCCTCCCCGTACTCTCTCACCAGCCCCAGGATGGAATCATCCCACGTGTCAATGGTCCACACCTGCGCATCCGTGCAGAAAACCGGATACTGTGCCCGGATCGTCTCCAGCTTCTTAATGCCGTCGAAAATCTTTTCCTGAAGACTGCCCTTCACACTGCGTTTCTTCTCCAGATCCCAACGGAAATCGCCTCTGTGCAGATAACGGGAATCATCCCATTTTCTGGGATTCTCGTGGTAGGTATAATCATTCTCCTGACCGATCTCATCGCCGCTGTAGATCACCGGAATCCCTGACTGCGACAACACATACGCATGAAGCATCAGATCCAGCCTTACAGCCTTTTCAAGGGCTTCTGCGTCCTTCTCAAACGCGGCCTTTTCAATACCGCATAACGATGCCGTCGTTCCGCATAATCTTGCATCCCCGGACTCAGGGTCTGAATTGTACAACTCTCCCCGTCCAAACGATCCCGGATACTGGCCGGTCAGAAAATCATTCAAATACTTTTTATGACTGACCTCATCGATCCCGAATTGTCTCAGCCACGGATAATCCAGTCCCCATCCGATATCGTCGTGACAGCGCAGATAATTTAAGAAAACGTAATCCTTCGGCAGACTGCTCACCACATTCATCTGCTGGCGAAGCAGCCGGATATCCTTTGTCGCCACGCTGTTCCAGGTAGCCGCCATGGTCGTCACATTATAAAGCATGTGACACTCCGGCTTCTCCACGCTGCCGAAATACGGAACCACCTTATCCGGTTCCATTACCACCTCTCCGAGCAGAAGGACCCCCGGACACACAAGCTCACAGATAATTCTCATAATCCGCACAATGGTGTGCACCTGCGGCAGATTCCTGCAGTTCGTCCCCAGCTGTTTCCAGATGTAAGGAACCGCATCAATACGGATTACATCAATCCCCCGGTTCACCAGGTTCAGCATATTTTGGGCCATCTCGTTCAGCACAACCGGATTCCAGTAATTCAAATCCCACTGATAGGGATAAAATGTGGTCATTACATATTTTCCCGCCTCCTGCACCCAGGTAAAATTCCCCGGAGCCGTAGTTGGAAATACCTCCGGCACTGTCCGTTCAAACTGTGCCGGCAGATCGTAATTGTCGTAGAAGAAGTATCGGCTCTGATACTCCGGATCACCTGCCTTCGCCTTTCTGGCCCATTCGTGGTCCTCCGAGGTATGGTTCATCACAAAGTCCAGACAGATGCTCACCCCCCGTTTATGGCATTCCTTTGCCAGACACTCTAAGTCCTCCATGGTACCCAGATCAGGCCTCACCTTCCGGAAATCAGATACCGCGTATCCGCCGTCGCTCCTGCCCTCCGGCGTATCGAGAAGCGGCATCAGATGCAGATAATTGACCCCGCATTCCTCAATATAGTCCAGATGCTTTAAAACCCCGTTTAAATCCCCGGCAAATGCATCCACATACATCATCATACCGACCATCCGGTTTCCTTTATACCACTGCGGATCCTTCGCCCGCTCCCGGTCCATCGTCTTAAGAGCCGCCTTCCTCTCCGTATAAAACCGGTACATCTGTCCGCACAGCTGCTTAAACGCCTCATCTTGATTCTTATATAGTTCGCAGTAGAGCCATTTCAGCTCGTCATAGTACCTGTCAAACCGTTTTTCATATTCCTTACAGTAATCCATCTCACCATATCTCCTCGCCAAACACGCGCTATAATCTCTAAATATTTACAGACTTTTCATAATCACTGTACTATTTGTATTATTCTACCGTAAACAGCTTCACCTTTCGATCCGACACGATCTCATTACCAATCCCATATACCGCATTTGAGATAACGTACTCACCGTCATTCACAAAAACCTCAATCAGATTGGAATCCACCAGAATCTCCACATGGCCGCCCATCTTCATCTCCGGCGTCTCAAACTGCATTCTGCACTCCCTGTCATTTCCCGCAGTCAGGCTCCGGTCCGTACAGATTCGATTCCCTTTCCGGTAAATCCGGTATCCGCCGACATCGATACCATCACCCTCCTCTAAATCTGCCTCTGCCCGATATCCCGCTTCCGCAGCCTCCTTTGGCGTATCAATCGCTCTGCTGTAGGCCTTCCTGACCGCCGGATGCATCCGGAAATAAATATGGCCGTCCTCCACTTCCACCACTCTGGGACTGCACATCATCCCGATCCATTCACCGCCGACCGTCTCCGGCATACGGACCCATGCAGCCATCACTCTCCGGCCATCCTGATCCACCGTGCTCTGCGCCGCATAGAGATCCAGACCATAATCGAGAAACTGGTATTGATCCGGCATCGTCATGGTACAGCTCTCTTCCTCAAAGTCCACAACCATGCAGATATTCTGATTCTCTTCTTTATACCCATCCTTTAAAAATCCCATAGGTGAAAATGACAGAACCTTTCCCCCCTTCGTCTCATAGTAATCCGGGCACTCCCACATCCATCCAAAACCGCTTTTCGACACGGCATTCACATACGACCAGTTTTCCAGATCAGCGCTGCGGTAAAAGAGCAGTCTGCCATTTCCGTCGTTTCCATGGGTCCCCAGCACCATATACCAGGCATCCTCCCCGCGCCACACCTTAGGGTCCCTCGTATGAGCTGCATCGCCCATTTCCCGTTCCCCGATCGGAGCAATAATCTCTCTTTTATCCTTTATATTATCAAAATGAATTCCATCCTCCGATGTAATCATCATCTGTGCCGAGACAAACTGATCATCCAGACAGAGATTCGTGTCCTCGGGATCCTCTAAAAGATAACTGACACCGGTATAGTACAGATATAATTTCCCGTCCTGTTCCACCGCACTTCCGGAAAAACACCCATCCCGGTCCCCGCGCTTACTTGGAAATAAGGCAATTCCTTTATGTTCCCAGTGCACCAGGTCCTCACTCACCGCGTGCCCCCAGTGCATCCTCCCCCACCTCGGTCCATAGGGAAAGCACTGGTAAAACATATGGTACTTCCCCTTGTAATAAATAAATCCATTCGGATCATTCATCCAGCATCCCGGAGCCTTTATATGTATTGTATTTGTCGTCATCGTATGCAGCCTCTCCTTTTGTCTGTTTTCGTGACAGTCCTCTGTCCGCCGGGACCATCTATTTTACTGCTCCAGCCACCACGCCGCTGATAATCTGCTTCTGAAGTGTAATATACAGGATTAACACCGGTATTACGCACAACAGCAGTCCCGCCATAATCGTGCCGTAATCCGCCGAATACGTGCCGTAGAAGCTGTAAGTGGAAAGAGGCAGCGTCAGCAGCTTCTTATCCGACAGCACCAGAGACGGCAACAGGAAATCATTCCAGAACGCCAGTGAATTCAGGATTACCATCGTGGAAATAATCGGCTTCAGCAGTGGAAAAACAATTCTGAAAAATGTCTGGGCGTGGGTACATCCGTCGATATTCGCGGCCTCCTCCAGCGCCACCGGAACATTTCCCTTAATAAACCCATGAAACATAAACACGGACATCGCCATGGAAAATCCCGTATGCATAAATACCAGCGTGCTCCTGTGATTCAGCACATTCAGCTTACCGCCATAAATACTCACCAGCGGAATCATAATCGCCTGGAACGGAATAATCATGGAAGCCACCATCAAAACAAAGGCAATCCTGGAAATCGCATTGTTATTCCGCACGATATAGTAGGCCAGCATAGCCGCCAGCAGCGTAACGAGCGCCGTTGCAAACACCGTAACAATCAGGGAATTCTTAAATGCGTTCAAAAAATCCATCTGAACAAACGCCTTCACGAAGTTATCAAACGACAGTCCCTTAATTGTATACAGCCAGGAAAATGGACTCTTGATAATATCCCGTTTTTGTTTCAGGGAATTAATCACCACCATGTAGAATGGGAACATGTAAAGAATAAATATCACGATCAGTCCTGCTGTAGCCACAAGCTCCGATTTCTTTCTCTTCTTACCGCTTCCTGCTTTCTCTCCCGCCATTATGCTTCCACCTCCTTCTTCTTGGTCAAATAAACCTGAATGCCGCTGATGCAGGCCACGATCACGAACAGGATCAGCGCCTCCGCCTGGCCCACACCAAACCGTCTCGATGTAAATGCCTTTTCATACACGTGCATGGCCGCCATCTCCGTCGTCCCGTAAGGCGCACCCGCCGTTAAGGAAAGGTTCACATCGTATACCATAAATGCCCTGGACAGCGTCAGGAACAGGCATATGGTAATGGAGGACATCATAAGAGGCATAATAATGCTCTTCATTTTCGTCCATCCCGAAGCACCGTCAATCGTAGCTGCTTCCATCACATCATCACTCAGTCCCATAAAACCGGCCACATAGATAAGAATCATATATCCGGACAGCTGCCACACCGTGACAATCACCAGTGCGATAAATGCCTTTGTTGGTTCCGAAAGCCAGGAGGCCTCAAACAGTCCCCATCCCGTAGCATCACCGATCCCCACAAATACTCTTGAAAATACGAACTGCCAGATATACCCGAGAACGATGCCCCCAATCAGGTTCGGTGTAAAAAATCCGGCCCTGAAAAAGTTCTGTCCCTTAATCCCTCTTGTCAGCAGATAGGCGATCATAAACGCCAGCACATTTACAAATACCACCACCACGATCACATACTTAAAGGTCAGAAGCAGAGACGACCAGAACTGTCCGTCCTTCATAACCCCGGCAAAATTCTGCAGACCGATAAAATTCTTCACATCCGAAACGCCGTTCCAGTCCGTCATCGTCAAATAGACGCCGTAGATAAACGGAACAATCACAACTGCAAAAAAGCAGAATAACCCGGGCAATGCAAAAATACAGAAATCTTTCCCTTTGCTCTTTGATTTCATCCTGGACACCTCTCTCCTATCTCTGTTCTTCCCAATAGTTCTCAATCGACTGAATCAGTTCCTCCCGGCTGCTTCTGCCCGCCAGATACTTCTGCATGGATGCTCCCAGAACCGCCCAGTGGTCATTTGGAACGATAGCAGACGCGTTAAACGCCCTCTCTTCATGAACCCGGTTGTAAATATCGCGGCTCAGCGGATCAGCCGGTTCATAAGGATTATTCTGAAATGGCGGAATCAGATTACACGTCTTCACGATCATCTGCTGTCCGATTTCACTGAATACAATCCAGTTCAAGAACTCCCTGGCCGCCGTCCTCTCCTGATCCGAGACGACGCGCCCGTCTATCATAATCTGTTTAGACGGAGACGCCTGGATCTCCCGATTGGCAAAATCCTCAGGATCGTTATTTAAAAAGTATGGAAGAAAGCCATACGCATCCGAATTCTCCGCACCGGCCTCCGAAAGATTCGGCCATGCCCAGTTGCCGTTAAACCAGAAAGCGGTCTTTCCATCCACCAGGTCGATGGCCATCTCGTCATAATCGGCCCCCAGCGGATCCTTTCTCGCCACGTTATACTCCCTTAAGATATCAAACATATTTAAAAACTGATTCATACGGTCATAAGAATTTAAATCCAGTATCCCTTCCTTGATCGCCTCGATAACCTCCTGGGCGCCCTCAGAAGTCCCGTCATACGTCTCATAGATATACTGGAGCTGGTGTGCTCCCAGAGACCAGTCTTCCTTTGCCACAGAAACAGGCCGTTTCATGCCGGCCTCCGTCAGCTGATCCAGAAGTGCCGCAAACTCATCCATGGTCGTAACAGACAGAGGATCGAATTCCCTTCCCAGCGTTTCTTCAATCACCGACCGATTATAAATCAGCCCGCGGCCTTCAATACAGAGCGGAAAGCTATATATCTTTCCATTCACCTCTGTCAGATAACCTTCCGCCTCCGCAGTCCAGGGCTCTCCCGTCAGATCAACCGCTTTTTCCTCAGCCAGCGCGATCACATCGGTAGTATCCAGAATTGCCATAGTAGGCGGCGTCCCCGAGTTATACATGCTGACAATCTTGGTATAAGGAGAATCCCCATCCGTAACCGGCATAATCTCCACGTGGACTCCCGATTTCTTCTCATATTCCTCCGCCATCTTCGTCAAAGCCACCTGTATCTCCGCCTTGGAATTCAAAAGCGTGATTTTCGTACCCGACAGAGACGCGTCATACTCAAACGTATCCACCGACGTGTCAATCGGCTCTTCCTGTACCACCTCATTCGGATCATCCGGATCACTGGCAAATCCAAATCTGTACCCAGTCAGCATCAGGACCGCCGTCACCATCATAACTCCGATTTTAATGGCCTTCGTACCAATACCTTTCATCATCCTCATTCCTCCTTTAACGCTGCAATTTTTATCGGACTTATTTTGTGTAACCGGTAAAGTAACCGGTTACTTTATGTTTTTATCATAACACCCTTTTGGTCAATTTGTCAATGTGCAAACTACTTTTCGTAAAACTGCCCTAATACGCCGTACACAATTTGTTCGATCTTCACAAAACCGGTTACTTAACCGATTACTCTTGAACCACTCATCTATTTTTGTTATACTGAATAAAGAGAATGGAGCGAAATTCCAGACAGTCACAGGAATCTTCACTGGCAAGAAAACTCCTTTTCATAAAAACACCCTACATTTTGAAAAGAGGCATCAAGGATGACACAAAAAAAGAATATAACCTTTGACGATATTGCACAATACACTCATTTTTCCAAGACAACGATATCCAGATACTTTAATAATCCGGATTCCCTCACGCTTGAGAACCAGCAGATCATTTCCGACGCTCTGGTAAAGCTCAACTATAAAGAAAACAAGGTAGCCCGCATCCTGGCCAACGGCAAGACAGAATTTGTCGGTATCCTGATTCCAAACCTTTATCTGCACTATTATTCAGAAATGCTGAATCAGATCCTTGCCACCTATGAGACGTACGGATACAAGTTTCTGGTATTCATCGGCCATGAGAACGCGGAGACGGAGCGCCAGTACATTCAGGAGCTTCTGGCCTATAAGATTGAGGGCCTCATTGTCCTGAGCCACACACTGTCCTCCAGGGAACTGGCAGACCTTCAGATCCCCATTGTCACCATAGAACGGGAGGACCAGTATGTCTCCAGCATCAACACCGATAATTACATGGGCGCCATACAGGCCACCAGCCTCCTGGCCAGACATAACTGTGACATACTGATTCATATCAATACACCGACCGCCGAGAACATCCCCGCCTACGGACGAATTCAGGGCTTCATGGATTTCTGCAAAGAAAATAATATAAAAAACCGTATATACTGCCACAAAACAGAAAACACCTACGATTCCTCCCTTCAGTACTTAAGAGATATCCTGGAGGAACTGGAGACCTCTTATACCGGCATGCGAAAAGGCATCTTCGTATCCAACGACACCCATGCCAATATCCTGTTAAATTTAATCGTCCGTAAATACGGCAGGCTGCCTGACGACTATTATATCATAGGCTTTGACGACTCCCCGGTTGCCAGGGAAGCGGTTATTCCAATCAGCACAATAGGACAGCAGATAGACCGCATAGCCAATGAGGCGGTAAGTCTCCTTGTCAGCCAGATGAATGAACGCAAAAAAAGAAAACCAGCTCCCTTAAAGGAACCGGTCCATAAAACTATCACTCCCATCCTGATCCGAAGAGAGACCACAGAAAAAGAAAATCTGCCAGAAAACCGTTAATCCGGTTTCCTGGCAGATCTTTTTATGGCAATACCTCAACTCTGTTTCTTCCATTCTTCTTCGCCTGATACAACGCCTTATCCGATAGACAGACCAGATCATCCATCTGCACCTTACCTTCCCCATGCCAGGTATAGACACCAATACTGATGGTAACCGCACCTTCTTCCTCACCATTGATTTTAAAGCGGCATTCAGCGATCCTCTCCCGTATTGTCTCCGCCATTTCCACCGCTTCATCCCGATCCCACCGGAACAGGCAGATAAAAAATTCCTCCCCGCCAAAACGAATAGCCGCCACATCATTATCCTGACAGCATCCCCGGATAATCTCCGCGATCTTCTTCAGACAGACATCGCCTGCAATATGACCATACCGGTCGTTAAACTGCTTAAAATAATCGATATCCAGCATCATACACGAAATCGTACCGGATTCCTCTTCCAGTTTCTTAATTTTCTCCCCGATAAACCACTCCATATACCGCCGGTTATTCATATCCGTCAGCTCATCAACCATGGCCTGATGGCTCAGAATCTCATTTACCCTGGTAATCTCCTCATACTGTTTTCGGATCGTCACCTCCTGCTTTGTGACAATCACTTTATTCCGGTAAAGCGAATAAGAGATAGCCGTAGAAATACCCGCGATCGAAAAACTGTTTATAATATTGCTGAAAATATTATTCTCAATCGTTTGGATTCCCGGCAGACAAATATTTAAAAAGACAAATGCCGCCATAAAAATAACTCCAGCCTTTACCGGCTCCAAAAAACCAAGTGCTGCCACGGACAGCATCATATATGTAAATACGCTTAAATCATTTCCTCCCAGCTGATCGTTCAAAGTAACACAACAGCCCCAGAAGCAGATAAATGCCGCGTAAACCAGCTCAGCATGAAGATACAGATGGTAATTTTTCTTTTCTCTCCTCCAGAAATTCCGATTCAGGATCATGGCAATTCCCGTAACCAGGAAAAGAGTCAGATACAAGATACAGTAAATAGCTCTCCTCTGTGTCTTAAACGGGCCCCCCGGTTTCGCAGCCATCAGTATCAGCATTAAAAGTTGAAATACCACAACGAATACGCTGATGATCTTCCAGGCGCGATTGACACTCTCGGCCCGTTTCTTTTCAATTTCAGCCCGGTACTTTTCCTCCATCGGCAGTCCCCCCTATCGCATTACTTCATCATACATTATAATAGAGTTTTCGAAAAAATAAAACAAAGATAAAAAAAGCCTTGAAACAGAAATTGTTTCAAGGCTTCATTTCGATGAGACACCGGGGACTCGAACCCCGGACAACTTGATTAAAAGTCAAGTGCTCTAC
>OFMJ01002078.1_pt1 | contig 12666 bp, 14 predicted proteins | sample 1541801 | NCBI WGS metagenome assembly OFMJ01 (sample SAMN04209234, study PRJEB22552) | human gut metagenome | biome: gut; material: feces | host: Homo sapiens | place: USA: Oklahoma
ATAACTCTGACCTGAAAAACTCTGACCTAAATACACCTGTATTTTATCATCGCCATGGTACATTGGATAGGTGAACTTTTTTCGCCGTGAAGCTGTGAAACTACTCCTGACAGCTATTCGTGCTGGAAATAGTAGAAAACGATATCTTGGAGAAGTTCCTCACGGGTTAGGCTGTGCGCAATTTTTCTGGCATCGGCATGATTGGTAATATACGTTGGGTCCTCAGTGAGAATGTAACCGACCAACTGATCTATTGGACGGTAGCCTTTTTCTTGAAGTGCTTTATAGATAGCAACAGTTTTCTCCCGGTATGTGCTCTTTTCCATCGGTCACACCCCGCTTCTAACCCATTATAACATACTTATTTACAAAAAACAGCATTTTTCAAGTCTCAATAAATATATGTGCTGCCACCCCAATTAGGGTTCGGTTTTAGCAAATGCAACGTAAACAGCATGGTCACTTCTGTAAATGTGCGGGAAATATGCGGGAGCAGGGCATTGTTTTGTGTAAAAATTTTTAGTATAATACAACCATCGAAGCAGTGGGCAGACGCCCTCTGCTTCTTTTTATGTCCAAACACAAGAAGGGGGCGGTGTGCCATGAAGGGCAGAAGACATATCAAAGATTATCCAGACATCTTGACCGTGCCGGAAATGTGCGCCATGATCGGCGTGGGCCGGGCCACCGGCTACCGTCTTCTGCAAGAGCGCAAAATCTCCTATTTTAAGCTGGGCAAAAAAATACAGATACCCAAACAGAGCATCCTCAAATACATCTCAAAATTGGTCGGAGAAGAGATCTCTTGAGACTTGGAGTACAGGGCTTGATGTGATATAATAATCATGTCATTGGCAGGTATTTCGAGTCGCTACTTTTGGAGGTGTAAAACATTATGGTAGCAGGCCACCTGCAAGAAAGAAACGGACTATGGTATATGGTCCTAAACCTATACGATGAAGACGGAAAGCGCAGACCAAAATGGATTCCTACCGACCTGCCTGTACGGGGAAACCGAAAGCGGGCAGAGGCAATGCTCCTGGCGGAGCGGGCCAAGTACGTTAAGCCGGACAAGAACGGATCGGCTGATGGGCTGTCGGCCGGAATGTACTTTGAGGATTACATGACCACATGGTATAAGCTCATGCGCTCCAACTGGGCACCCACAACATACACCGGATACAGGCGGCAGATCGAAGGTGTGATCGCTCCCTACTTTAGGGGGAAAAAGATCCGGCTGATGGATTTGCAGCCCGAGCATCTTCAGGAATTTTACCGCTACTGCATTGAGGAGCGCGGAGTCAGCGGCAATACCGCAATTCATTACCACGCCAATATCCATAAAGCGCTCAAGTATGCGGTCAAGCTGAAAAAGATTCCGACAAATCCGGCGGACGCGGTAGAGCGGCCCAAAAAAGAACAGACGGACATCAGCTATTACAACAAGGCTGAACTGTACCAACTGCTTGACGCAGTACGGGGAGACTGGATCGAATTCGGCGTCATCATGGCCGGGTGCTATGGGCTTCGCCGGGAGGAGGTCGTTGGGCTTCGCTGGGAGGCGGTAGACTTTGAAAATAACCGCATCCTGATCAACCACACGGTCACCGTTGCAAATCCTGACGGCGAGTTGATCGTGGTCGCAGCCAACCGGACCAAGAACTCAAGCAGCCGGAGGGCGATGCCCCTGATCCCCGGAATCCGGGATCTGCTCTTGCGCATGAAAGCACAGCAAGAGGAGTACATGCAGGTCTGCGGTAACTGCTATAACTACGAGTTCCAGGACTATATCTATGTCAATCAAATGGGCGCCCTTATCCATCCGGATACCCTATCCAGGCGCTTCAAGCTCCTAATCAAGAAGAACGGTCTGAAGCCCATCACATTTCATGGACTGCGTCATTCCTGCGCCAGCCTGTTGCTGAAAGAAGGAGCCAACATGAAGGACATTCAAGAGTGGCTTGGTCACAGTAACTATTCAACCACCGCCAACATCTACACACATCTGGATGAACAGTCGAAGATAAAATGTGCATCACTGGTTGAAATTGGAGTGGATATCCAGGCCAACGAGGTTGGAACAGCGGGCATCGTCCGTGCAATAGGGGTAGCGGTATGAAGGCGTAAACGGCATGAAAAAGCCCCGCAGCTTACGCTACGGGGGCTTGTTTGTTGGTGCCGGTGGCGGGACTCGAACCCGCATGCCATTACAGCGCTCGATTTTGAGTCGAGATTGTCTACCAATTCCAACACACCGGCATCTATATACTTTTGCGGTATCTGAAGCTCATCGTTTGTACGAGGGAAGATAACCGGGAAGATAGCCCGGATTTTTGGGAAACCCAAAAGAGAGAAAACTTGAAATTGCAACGGTTCCAGTGACCGGATATGCAGGATCATCCAGATGATTTTGAATGACCCGAGCTCTGTCGCACTGCACCTCATTCTGTGCTAATCCACCTCACTCCGTATCAGAAAACCTCTTGCGCCGCAACGACGCGAGCGTTTTTCCCAAAAACTTCCTGGGAAGATAGGTGGGAAGATAACGGGGATTTGAGGTAAACAGAAAAACAGAGAATGTAGGAATTGCAATACTTACAGGGGACGGATATGGTAGAACGTCCAGATGATTTTGAGTCCGTCACGTCTACCAATTCCATCATACCGGCAAATCATGCTCATTTATTATACACAAAGCGGCGGCAGGAAGCAAGTATCTATTTTCGATTTGTGGAGACAAAATTCCGAAATTCCCATACCCAAAGAGAGGGATTTATGGTATGATACAAAAAGGATTCATTTGCGTCGAAGGGAGGGCTGCCGATATGTGGAAAAACGGATGGAGGCCGCTGCTGCTGACGGCGGTCCTGGTATTGCTGGGCGGATGCTCGTTCAACTCGCCGGAGGACCTGTACACGGTGCCCAAGGCAGCGGAGGATTATACCAACCTGCAGATGGAGATCGACAAGGTGCGCAACGCCAATGCGGAGTATGCGGGCCCCCTTACGGGAAGCTATACCCAGCCGGTCCAGCTTATGGATCTGGACGGTGACGGCGTACAGGAGGCGGTGGCCTTTTTCCGGACCACGGCGGTCGACAACTCTCCCCCGCTGAAGATCTACATTTATCACCAGACCGAGGAAGGCCAATATGCGGTCCAAACCATCATAGAAGGGGAGGGCACTGCCATCAACTCTATTTCCTATGTGGACCTGGACGGGCACACAGGCCCGAACGGGGAGACCGACAGAGAGCTGGTGGTGAGTTGGCGGCTGAGCGACCAGATGTACCGCCTGATGGCTTACTCGGTGAGCGGTGGAGAGGCGAATGTGGTCCTCCCCGCCGTCTCCTATACGGAATATACCCTGATGGACATGGACAAGGACAACCAGCAGGAGATCGTGGTTTTGAACCTGAACACGGTAGAGGGCATCTGTCAGGCCGACTATTACGACTACCGGGAGGGGCAGATGGTACTGCGCAGCAGCGCGCCTATGTCGGACGCCATTACCGGATTGGTCAGCAACACCAAGCCCCAGCCTGGATACCTCCGAAATGGAGAGATTGCAGAACCCGCTCTGTTTGTGACCTCGTCGCTGACCACCGGCGTCATTACGGATATTTTTGCTTGGCGGGAGTCGGATCTGGTCAACATCACCCTCAATTCCAACACCGGGATGAGTGATGGGACCTTCCGGCTGAGCAACAGCATTTCCATCCAGGATATCAATGCGGACGGCTATCTGGAGGTCCCGCGGCCCATTGCCTTCCCGGAACTGAGACCGACGGGAAGCGCCGAGAATTTCTACTCGGTCCAGTGGATGCAGTACGATCTCTCCGGGGCGGCTTCGGTGGCGATGATAACCTATTATAACGGGGAGGATGGGTGGTATCTGACGCTGCCAGACAGCTGGCAGGGCAAGATCGCCCTGGCCCGACAGGACAACTCGGGCAGCGGAGAACGGGGCGTACTGTTCTATCCCTATCCTGCGGTGGAGAATCAGGAGCCGCAGCCCTTCCTGGCGATCTACAAGCTTACGGGCCCCAACCAGACGGCCAGGGCTCATGCGGGGAACCGCTTCATTCTGCTGTCTCAGGACGACGCCATTTATGCTGCGGAGTTCATTGACGGCAGCGGCTGGGAATGTGGGCTCACAGAGGAGTCCTTGACAGAGCTCTTCCACCTGATCCAGCCGGACCTCACCTCAGCATCCTGAACGGAAAGGAGTGTCCCACTTGAAAAAAGTATTGGTACTGGAAGACGAGGCCAATATCCGCAGCTTTGTGGTCATCAACCTGAAGCGGGCGGGATATGAGGCCATTGAGGCCGCCACCGGCGAGGAGGCGCTGGCCCAGCTGCGCCGGAATCCGGACATCAAGGTGGCCCTTTTGGATATCATGCTGCCCGATGATATGGACGGCTTCGAGGTCTGCCGCCGCATCCGGGCCAGCGATTCGAAAATCGGAATCATCATGCTCACTGCCCGTACCCAGGAAATGGACAAGGTCACCGGACTGATGACAGGGGCGGATGACTATGTGACCAAGCCCTTCTCTCCGGCGGAGCTCACCGCCCGGGTAGACGCCCTTTACCGCCGCACGGGAGGCGACGTAGAAATGGATGCCGGAGAGATCAGCCAGCCGCCCTTCCTGCTGAATACCCGCAACCGTACCCTGGAGAAAAATGGGGCACGGGTCAAGCTGACCCAGGTAGAGTATTCTATCATGAAGCTTTTCATGGACAACCCGGGCAAGGCCCTCTCCCGTGAAGAGATCCTGGACGCGGTGTGGGGGCGAGACTACTTCGGCGAACTGAAGATCGTGGATGTGAATATCCGTCGCCTGCGCATCAAGATCGAGGACGATCCCACGAACCCAAGCTATATCACCACAGTGTGGGGATACGGGTACAAGTGGGGATTCTGACGGCCCCATCGGGGTGAGGCGAAGGCGCACATAATGGTTTGCCGGGTAAGACCTGGCGGTTAGGCAATGGATTTGTCACGGGCGGATGAAGAGGCGGGACCCTGCAAAACCAGGAGGAGGTGGAATACATGGCAAAAGTGAAGGGGATTCGGAAGCGCTGGATGCTCAACAGTATTTCCGCCGTCCTGCTTATCGTCCTGTTTGCCGTGGCGGCCTTTTCGGCGGCCATTACCAGTTACTTTTATTCCACCATGAGCATTGGACTCAACTCGCGGATCACGTCGGCCCTGCCCTATTTCAGCAGCGTCAAATCCCGGAGCGAGTACTATCAGAGCGCGAGCAACTATGTCCAGAATTTTACGGAGAAAAACCGCCTGGAGCTCCAGATCATCAACCCCAGCGGCAGCATCTATGAGTCCACCAACGACCTGACCATCTCCGGCTCCTACCCCAATACGCCGGATGTGACCGGCGCCATCGAGGAGAGAAAGCAATCCTCCTGGTCGGGGACCGCGCCGGTCACCGGAGAACGGATCATGTCGGTCTCCGCGCCCATCGTCAGCCGCAACGGTACGCTGATAGGGGTCATCCGCATGGTTACATCCCTGAGCCGCGCGGACATCCAGGTGGTGAAGATCGTGGCCGCGGCGCTGGCGGTAGGCGCGACTATCGTACTTCTGGTCTACTTTTCCAACCTCTATTTCGTGCGCTCCATCGTAGAGCCGGTCACGGCGGTCACCGATACCGCGAAGCGCATCGCCGCCGGATCTTATGGCATCCAGATGGAGAAAAAATATGACGACGAAGTGGGCGATCTGATCGACGCTGTCAACGATATGTCCATGAAGATCAAGCAGTCGGAGAAGATGAAGTCGGAGTTCATCTCCTCTGTGTCCCATGAGCTGCGCACCCCTCTCACCGCTATCAACGGCTGGGCCGAGACCATCATGAACGGGGAGGTACGGGACGCCTCCGATGTGAAGAAGGGGATGGGCATCATTGTCTCCGAGGCCCGGCGGCTCACCAACATGGTGGAGGAGCTCCTGGAGTTTTCACGCATCGAGGACGGGCGCTTCACCCTCTCCGTAGAACCCATGGACATCAAGGCGGAGCTGGAGGACGCGGTGTACACATATACGGAGTTTTTCCGCCGGGAGGGCATTACTCTCACCCACACCGACTGTGAAGAGGAGTTCCCCCCCATTCCGGGCGACCCGGAGCGGATGCGCCAGGTGTTCTGCAATCTGCTGGACAACGCGGCCAAGCACGGTGGCTCCGGCAAGCGCATCGATACGGCGATCCGCCGGGAGGGGGATGCCGCCGTCATCACCATCCGGGACTATGGGCCCGGTATCCCGGAGGAGGAGCTCCCCCACGTCAAATACAAGTTTTACAAAGGCAGCTCCAAGGCCAGAGGGTCCGGGATCGGCCTTGCGGTGTGCGAGGAGATCGTCACCCGGCACAACGGTCGCCTGGATATTGGCAACGCTGAGGGCGGAGGGTGCATCGTCACCATCCGCCTGCCGATCGGCGGCTGAGGGATAGAACGTAAGTTCGATAAAAACCTTGCATTTTTCCAATGCATTTGATATAGTAAGGACACAACGCTACATAGCGAAGGAGAACCAAACAGAATGCCTGAAAAAGAACCGCAATCCTGCGCCACGCCCTTCCGCACCATGATCGGCGGGCAGGCCCTTATCGAGGGGATCATGATGCTGGGGCCCGAGAAAAAATCCATTGTGGTCCGCCGTCCGGACGGCGGACTGGAAATCAAGACCGAGGAGCGCAAGCTCATCAAGGACCGACACCCCATCTTGGGCTGGCCCTTTATCCGCGGAGTAGTCAATTTCTGTACCTCCATGTATACCGGCGTCACCGCCCTGATGTACTCGGCGGAGTTTTACCCCGAGGATGAAGCGGGGGAGGAGGAACCCTCCCGATTCGAGCAGTGGCTGGACAAAAAGCTGGGGAGTGAAAAGGCGATGTCCCTTTTCACCACCTTGGCGGTCATCCTGGGTATGGCCTTTTCTGTCGGCCTCTTTTTTGTGCTGCCGACGCTGCTCTCCGGAGCGATCATGTATTTTTTCCCGGCTGTCCCCTTGTGGGCCAGAAACGTGGTGGAGGGGGCCACGCGGGTGGTCATTTTTCTGGGGTACTTGATCCTGTGCTCCAAGATGAAGGACATCCGCCGGGTCTTTTCTTACCATGGTGCGGAGCACAAGACGATCTTCTGTTATGAAAAGGGGCTGGAGCTGACGGTGGAGAACGTGCGCATCCAGCCCAAACACCACCCGCGGTGCGGCACCAGTTTCCTCTTTGTCGTTATCGTGGTATCGATCCTCCTCTCCAGCGTCGTTTTTGCCTTTTGGCAATTCACCAACCCGTGGCTGCGGACGCTGGTCCATCTTGCCCTCCTGCCCGTGGTGGTGGGACTTACCTGGGAATTCAACCGCTATGTGGGAGGACACGACAATCTCTTCTGCCGCGCCGTTCGGCGGCCCGGCATGGCCATTCAGCGCTGGACTACCTTTGAGCCGGACGACTCCATGATCGAGGTGGGCATCGAGGCGCTGAAGCAGGTGCTCCCCAAGGAAAAGGGAAAGGACCAGTGGTGAGTTCTTTGCGGCCCTGAGAGAAACAACTATTTCAGGCGGTGAGAGCATGGCGACCACCTACAACAATCTATATCTGGATACCCGCAAGCGGCTGAAGGCGGCGGGCGTGGAGATGGCCCAGCTTGAGGCGCGGGAGCTGGTATGCTTCGCGGCGGACAAGACGCGGGAGCAGTTCTTCCGGGACCTAACCCTTTACGCCTCCAAGGAGGTGGAGGACAGGGTGGAGGAGCTGACACGCCGCCGCCTGTCCGGAGAGCCAGTGGCCTACATCATCGGAGAGTGGGAGTTTTACGGCCTTCCACTGGATATTTCCCGGGAGGTGCTGATTCCGCGCTCCGATACGGAGGTGCTGGCGGAACGGGCCATCCTCCTGACGCGGGCGGCGGGGGACGGGGCCAGAGTACTGGATCTGTGCGCCGGAAGCGGCTGTGTGGGCCTGGCAGTGGCTGCCAATGCTCCGGACTGCCGCGTGGTGCTGGCCGACCTGTCGGAGGGGGCGCTGCGCATCTGTAAGCAGAACGTCCGGCGCAACCAGCTCAACGCCAGGGTGACCTGTGTTCAGGCCGATGCCATGACCGCCCCGGCCCCGGCCCTTTGGGACTTTGACGTGATTGCCTGCAATCCACCCTATATTCCCCATGGGGATTTGGCGAATCTGGACGTGTCTGTCAGGGATTATGAGCCCTGGGGCGCGTTGGACGGGGGCGAGGACGGCCTGGATTTCTACCGGGCGGTTTCGGCCAGATGGGGGACGGCCCTCCGTCTGGGAGGCACGCTGATCTTTGAAGTCGGCATAGGGCAGGCCCCCGATGTGGAACAAATCATGGCGCAAAACGGCTTTGAGAACATTGTCACCCACCAGGATACCAGAGGGATCTGGCGTGTAGTGGAGGGAACGGCAAATCACTGATGTTTGGAAGGATGATCAAACTTGGCAGATAAAAAGAAGGCCGCCGTGGAGGCTGCGGCGCCCGCCAGCGACAAGCGGAAGGCGCTGGAAACCTGCATGGCTCAGATCGAAAAGGCCTACGGCAAGGGGTCCATCATGCGTCTGGGCGAGAACACCGGCGTGGTGGTGGAGGCCATCCCCACCGGGTCGCTGTCTCTGGACTTGGCGCTGGGGATTGGCGGCGTACCCAAGGGCAGGATCGTGGAGATCTATGGACCGGAGTCCTCCGGCAAGACCACTCTGGCCCTCCATATCGTGGCGGAAGCCCAGAAGCGGGGCGGCGAGGTCGCCTTCGTAGACGCCGAGCACGCCCTCGACCCCTCATATGCCCGCGCTCTGGGGGTGGACATCGACTCTATGCTGATTTCTCAGCCGGACACCGGCGAGCAGGGGCTGGAGATCTGTGAAGCTCTGGTGCGCTCCGGCGCCATCGACGTGGTAGTGGTGGACTCGGTGGCCGCGCTCACCCCTCGGGCCGAGATCGAAGGAGACATGGGCGACTCCCATGTAGGCCTGCTGGCCCGGCTGATGAGCCAGGCACTGCGGAAGCTGGCGGGTTCCATCGCCAAGACCAACTGCATCGTGATCTTTATCAACCAGCTCCGGGAAAAGGTGGGCGTGATGTACGGCAACCCCGAGGTCACCACCGGCGGACGGGCCCTCAAGTTCTACGCCTCCGTCCGCATTGACGTGCGCAAGGTGGAGACGCTGAAGGTCGGCAGTGAGATGGTGGGCAACCATGTCAAGGCCAAAGTGGTCAAAAATAAGGTGGCGCCCCCCTTCCGTACAGCGGAATTCGACATCATGTTCGGTGAGGGCATCTCCAAGATTGGAGAGCTCATCGATATCGGTATCCAACTGGACCTGGTCCAGAAGTCCGGCTCTTGGTTCGCCATGGGAGAGACCCGTATGGGACAGGGCAAGGACGCCGCCAAGCAGTACCTGCGGGATCATCCCGAGGTGGCGGAGCAGTTGGAAGAGGACATCCGGGCCAATGCGTATAAGCTGATGCCCACCCAGGCCAAGGCTGCGGCCAAGGCGGCCGGTCGGGCGGTGGATGTGTCCGCCGAGGACTTCGAGGATGAAGATCAGTAAGCTGGAGCCCAGCAAGCGGAAGAAGGGCCGTTTTCTGATCCATCTGGAGAGCGGAGATATTCTTCGGGTGGGCGAGAACGAGATGGCCGATTTTGCTCTCTACACGGGGCTGGAGCTCTCGGAGGCGCAGTTGGCCGCGCTGCGGGCGGCCTCACGGGAGCGCGTCCTCCGGGAAAAGGCCCTGAACGCGTTGACGGATCGGCCTATGTCCCGAAAAGAGCTGACGGATCGGCTGAAGTTGTGGGAGGCCGGTCAGGAGGAGGCCGAGGGTGTAGCCGACTGGCTGGAGGGCCTTGGACTCCTCAACGATGAGGAGTACGCCAAGAGTCTGGTTCGGCATTACGCGGCCAAGGGGTACGGCCCCTATAAGCTCCGGGACGAGCTCTATCGCCGGGGCATCCCCAAACCGTACTGGGAAGACGCCCTCCAGGAGGCAGAGGACCCGGCGGAGATCATTGACGCCCTCCTCCGGCGCAGGCTGGGCGGAGGCGTGGTCGACCAGAAAGCGCTCAAGCGCGCATCCGACGCGCTGGCCCGCCGGGGGTATTCCTGGGGGGACATTCACGCGGGACTGCGCCGCTATGGTGCGGAGATTGAGGAGGAATGACCTGTGGATGCCATGGAATGTCTGTTCACCCGCCGCAGTATCCGAATGTACAAGCACGACCCCATCCCGGAGGAGACCCTGAAAGAGATATTGGCTGCGGCAGCCTGCGCGCCCTCGGCGGTTAACATGCAGCATTGGTATTTTGTTGTGATCCGGACGCCGGAAAAGATGGAGGAGTTCCGGAAGGTGATGCGGGAAGTGAAGGAAAAATTCCACCCCGTGCTCGTAGACCGCTTTCAGCGGCATCCGGAGACCCTCCAGGAGACAGAGACCTTTTTTACCAGTCTGGGCGGCGCTCCGGTCTGCGTACTGGCGTTTTTTCTGAAGGATAACTACCCCGATCGGGATGGGGCTATGCAGTCGGTGTCCGCGGCATTGGAAAATCTGATGCTGGCCGCCTGGGCCAAAGGGGTGGGCTCCTGCTGGATGAGCGCCGCCCAGCGTATGGGCTACAGCGACGAGATCCGGAGAAAATTCGCGCCCGGGAAGGGCGAGTTCGTGGCCGCCATCACCCTCGGATACCCGGACCAGGCGCCTAAAATGCCGCCCCGCCGGGAGGGCCGCTGCGACTTTATTTGAACCACAAAGGAGACATTCTGTTGAAGGTTGCATTCATATCCCTGGGATGTGCCAAGAATCTGGTGAACACCGAGCAGATGATGGCGCTGTGCCGGGAGGCAGGCTATACCGTTACCGGAGAGCCCGAGGGCGCCGACGTAGCGGTGGTGAACACCTGCGGCTTTATCGACTCGGCTAAGAGCGAGGCCATCGATACGATCTTGTCCATCGCCCCCCTCAAGGAGCAGGGCAGGCTGGGCAAGCTGCTGGTGGCGGGCTGCCTCACCCAGCGGTATCAGGACGAGATTTTGGAGGAGCTTCCCGAGGTGGACGGCATCCTGGGGACCGGAAGCTATACCGACATCGTCCCCGCCATTGAGGCCGTATTGGAGGGAGATACCCCCACTTATTTCGGGGACATCGACCACACGATCGAGGATGGGGAACGCCTAGTCTCTACGCCCTCCTATACAGCCTATCTGAAGATCGCGGAGGGCTGTGACAACCGTTGTTCCTACTGCGTCATCCCCTACCTGCGGGGCCGATACCGCAGCCGGCCTATGGAGTCCCTGCTGGAAGAGGCCAGGGGTCTGGCTGAGAGCGGCGTCAGGGAGCTTATGGTCATCGCCCAGGATATCACCCGCTATGGTACCGACCTCTATGGGAAGCGCCGTCTGGCCGATCTGCTGCGAGCGCTGTGCCGGATGGACTTCCACTGGATCCGGCTCCACTATCTCTATCCGGATGAGATCGATCAGGAGCTCATCGATGTCATCGCCGAAGAGTCCAAGATCGTCAAATATCTGGATATCCCCATTCAGCACCTCAGCGACAAAATCCTCAGGGCCATGAACCGCCGGGGGAACGGCGCGCTCATCAGCGACGTGATCTCCACGCTGCGGGAGGATATTCCGGACCTAGTGCTGCGCACCTCCATCATCGTGGGATTCCCCGGCGAGGGGGAAGAGGAATTTGAAGAGCTCTGCCGCCTGCTGCCGGGATACTGTTTTCAGCGGGCAGGTGTGTTCACCTTCTCGGCGGAGGAGGGGGCCCCTGCCGCCGCCATGCCGGACCAGGTGCCGGAGGATGTGGCCAAACACCGCATGGAGCTGCTGGTAGACCTTCAGTCCAGGGTCATGGATCAGTGGAACGAGGACAGACTGGGCACGGTAATGGAGGTCCTGTGCGAGGGCTTCGACGGCGATATGGGCTGCTGGGTGGGGCGGACCTATGCTGACTCTCCGGATATTGATGGGCATGTCTACTTCACCGCCGCCGGACAGATACCGGCGGGCACGTTTGTGAATGTGCGCATCACCGGCACGTCGGACGGAGACCTGACCGGAGAAATCGAGGAGTAGGAACGATATGAATACGGCCAATAAGCTCACACTCACCCGGGTGGTCATGATCCCTATTTTCCTAGTGGTCCTCTACCTGGATTTTGCGTTCAACAAATACATTGCCCTGGCGATTTTTATCCTGGCCAGCATCACCGATTTCATCGACGGCTATGTGGCCCGCCATTACAACCAGATCACGGATTTTGGAAAGTTCATGGACCCATTGGCCGACAAGCTGCTGGTGGTCTCCGCCATGCTATGGTTTGTGGAGGCGGGACAGATGCCGGCCTGGACGGTCCTGATCGTCGTGGCCAGGGAATTTGCCGTAACGGGGCTTCGGCTGGTGGCTGTGGACAACGGACGGGTCATTGCCGCCGGCTGGTCGGGTAAGGTGAAAACCGCTACCACCATGGTCTGTATCTGCCTGATGCTCCTGCCCATCCCGGCGGCGCTCAATGCCGTTTGCGTGGCGCTGATCGTGGCTACCACGGTCTATTCCGGGGCGGAGTATTTTATCAAAAACCGTGACGTACTCAATTGGAACAAGTAATGTACCATAAAAGCGGCGGC
>OFMJ01002091.1_pt1 | contig 12584 bp, 16 predicted proteins | sample 1541801 | NCBI WGS metagenome assembly OFMJ01 (sample SAMN04209234, study PRJEB22552) | human gut metagenome | biome: gut; material: feces | host: Homo sapiens | place: USA: Oklahoma
TCAAAAAGCGCCATTGCGGAAACACATTGCAATGGCGCTTTTTTTACACTATAATTAGCATTGGCAATAACGGCTGCGGCTACCAAATTTACTCCAGAATCAATTCAATTACCGGAACCAGGGTATGCGGCTTTACCGGAGGAAGATACAGAATCAGATCCCCGGCGTCACCATTTTCGTCCTTAGCGGAGAAATGGTCAATTGATCCTTCCGTATAGAGGACTTCGCTTCCGTCATGCAGGAACTGGGCATATTTTACCTTGCCGGCAAGACCGGGCAGACGAAGATGGGCGAAGGGATATGCGAACATATGCAGGTACAGACGGCTTCCGTCCACGCTCTGGGTATAGCGGCAGTCGGCAGGAGCGGTGAACTCCGGCTCGGCCATGGTGCAACCGTAAATGGAACGGCTGTTGTATTTCATCCAGTCCGCGTAAACCTTCAGCGCCTCCTCAGCGCGGTAGTCCAGATATCCTCTTGAGGTAGGGCCTACATTCATCAGCAGGTTTCCGCCGCAGGAGACGGTATTTACAAGCATCCGGATGAGCATTTCCGGGGATTTCCAAGTCTGCTCGTCACGGTAGTATCCCCAGGATCCGGAAAAGGTCTGGCAGGCCTCCCAGGTAACCAGTTCCCCGGTTTCCTGGTGGGTTACCCATTTCACAGGCTGATATTGTTCAGGAGTCCAGAGATCCTGCTCTATGTCCGTACGGTTGTCAATAATGATGTCAGGCTGCAGAGAACGGGCGGTGGCAATCAGCTTGTCAGCCTCCCAGTCGTTTTTCCCCTTGCCCTTCATCCAGGACTGTGCGCCCTCGCCGTCCCTGCCGTCGTAAGAGAAGTCAAACCAGAGAATATCGATCTTGCCGTAATTGGTCAGCAGCTCCGTCACCTGGTTTCTCATGTATTCGGCGTACTTATGCATATCGCGGCCCTGGCTTTGCTCGAAAGCATCCGCATCGTCCCTGCGGGGATGAAGGACGTCGATGGGGAAATCCGGATGATGCCAGTCAATGAGAGAGTAATAGAAGCCCACGCGCAGCCCTTCCGCACGGAATGCGTCCACATACTCCTTAATGAGATCCTTTCCGCAGGGTGTATTGGTGGACTTATAATCCGTATACTGGCTGTCAAAGAGACAGAAGCCTTCGTGATGCTTGGTGGTCATGACCACATATTTCATGCCGGCCGCTTTTGCCTGTCTTGCCCAATCCTCGGGATCATACAGATCCGGATTGAAATATTTGAAATAAAGATCGTAATGCTCCTCGGAAATTTTTTCATTGGTCTTTACCCATTCGTGGCGCGCCGGCATGGCGTAAAGCCCGAAATGGATAAACATGCCGAACCGGTCATGGGTGAACCAGCTGGTGTCTCCGGGAGTTTTGCGTGTTACATAGCTTGTCATGATTCCTCCGTTCCGCCGTAATTTACGGCTATCCTTTTTTGCCTTATTTTTGTCCGGCAGGATATTTTATGGCTTTATTGTAATGAAAAAGGGTAGAAAGGAACATGTCAAAATAGAGAAAAAATATGGAGTTTTCAGCATGATTTACTTAACGAATTCCAGGTTTTTAACGCTGTGGAAATCACTCCGGCTGGAGGTCGCAGACTCCGGCCTTGCCCAGGTGGACACCACCTGGAATATGGTCAATGTCTGCTCCCCCTATTCCCGGCTATACTTCATTTCCCACGGCGGCGGCATCCTCGCCCTGCGCGGCAGGGAGATCCCGTTAAGGGAGGGCTGCGTTTACCTGATCCCGGCAGGCCTTTTATACAATTACCGGTGCGACGCCAGCATGGAGCAGCTTTATTTTCATGTGAATATTACCCAGGTAAACGGCATGGATCTTTTTTATGGCTGCGACAGCGTGTATGAACATTACGCTCCGGCAGAGGATCTGGAAAAAGTGCTTGCGCTTTACCGCTCCCAGCGGATGGAGGATGCATTTCTCCTTCAGGGACTTCTGTGGGAGGAGCTGGGACATTTTATACAAATGGCAGATCTGCAGGAGGCGCAGACAAAAATATATTCCGGTATGGTGGAGCAGGTTTTCCGCCTGGCCCAGAATCCGGTCAGCGCAGGAAACCACGTACGCTCCCTGGCGGACAGGCTGCATGTATCGGAAAGTACGCTCTCCAAACGCTTCCGGGCGGAAACAGGCATGTCCCCCGGCGTTTATCTGGAGCAGCTGGTCATTCAGAAGGCCTGCCGCCTGTTGATAGAAGAGGATAAAAGCATGGCGCAGATAGCGGAGGAGCTGGATTTTTCGGATCAGTTTTATTTTACCAAGTATTTTAAACGGAAAATGCATATGCCGCCCAGCGCCTACCGCAGGCAGATGCGGGGAAACTGATAAAATTACATGCGAGAAAAAACAATACAAAAGACAGGACGGAGAACAGCGATGGTCAACACAATTTTTGAACTGATATGGTACTTTTTTATCTATTCCTTTCTCGGCTGGTGCGCGGAAATCGCTTATGCGGCGGTTAAACATAAAAAATTCCTGAACCGCGGCTTCCTGAACGGGCCGCTTTGCCCGGTATACGGCTTCGGCATGGTGCTGATTCTGATTTTTTTCAGTTCCCTGAAGGGAAGCTTTGTTTTCCTGGCGCTGGGCTGTGCGGTAATGGCGGCCCTGGTGGAATTCTTTACCGGCGCCATCATGGAAAAGGTATTCCATTGCAAATGGTGGGACTATTCCGGTTATAAATATAACCTGGGCGGCTATGTATGCCCGCAGTTTTCCGCAATTTGGGGAATCGGGGCCGCGCTGGCCATCACCTTCCTCCATCCGTTGTTTACGCCGCTGATCGGCATGATCCCCTTATTTCTCGTAAAAACCCTGGCAATCGCCCTCCTTGTGGTCACGGCTGCTGATTTTCTGTCCGTGACCGGCGCCATTCTCAAGATGCAGAGAACCGCTCGCATTGAAGAAATTGCGGCGGGAATGCAGGAGGTTTCCGACAAGCTGGGCGGCGCAATTTTCCGCTGGACACAGAAGCGTATGGCAAAGGCATTCCCCAACCTGGCAAAGGAAGGGGAAAATGCTCTGCCTCAGGCGTTTAAAAGAAAACAGAAGGAAAAAAGCCTGGTATTTGCCGAAGGCTGCAGCTTCCATAAGCTGGTATGGCTGTTTTTTATCGGCGCCTTTCTGGGGGATATTACGGAAACCATATTCTGCCGGATCACCGCAGGCATCTGGATGAGCCGGAGCAGCGTGCTGTATGGGCCGTTCAGCATCGTCTGGGGAATCGGCGTGGTGGTTTTGACAATGATGCTGCATAAGTACCGGGATAAGGACGATCGGTACATATTTATATTCGGTACAATAGTAGGCGGCGCCTATGAATATATATGCAGCGTTTTTACAGAGCTGGTATTCGGCACGGTATTCTGGGATTACAGTAAAATCCCTTTTAACCTGGGCGGCAGAATCAACCTGCTGTACTGTTTCTTCTGGGGTCTGGCCTCCGTGCTCTGGATTAAAAATGTCTATCCCTTCCTCTCTAAGTGGATAGAAAAAATTCCAAAGAAAGCCGGTGCCATACTCAGCTGGCTTTTTCTCGCCTTCATGGTGGTAAACATCGTGCTTTCCGCTATGGCTCTCGGCCGGTACAGCGACAGATATGCGGGAAAACCCGCAGAAAACAGTGTGGAAAGCTTTCTTGACTCCTATTATCCGGATGAACGCATGGAGCGCGTCTATCCGAATGCCATAATTAAGGAGTAGAAGCCGTCAAAAACATCCGCGAAGCTTCTTTCGGGAAGCCCGTCCGGCAGCTGCCTTCTGATGCCAACCATATCCAGAAGCGTCTGGTATGGGCAGATGGCTCAGGCTGCATGGAGAGGGCATTTATGAAACCGATATTATCAAGCCCTATTTTGAAAGAAATGTGAAATACACTGCCAAAAATAATATCCGATATGCTTTTTATCTCTACGATGACTGCGTCCGTCTGCCCCTGCGCGTATACATTACTGCCGCTGAAGACATAAAGAGTGTCAGGCTGATGAGAACCGGCCAGGAAATCCCCTTTAAAAAACAAGGCAGCCAGCTCCTCCTGGATACTACAGACGTAGACAGAAACACAGCCTTTTATGCAGACTGCTTTATCCTGGAAGCTATGCCGTAATATTACAAAAATGACAGCTGCAAATAAGTAATGTATCAAACTCCCAACATAAATACATTCTCCCGGAAGCATACTAAGCTTGTCGGAGGATGTATTTTTTTGTGGTAAAAAGACCCTTTTTTACTTAAAAAAATACAGATTCCGGCGGCATGAAGCTACGAACTCCATGTCATTTTATGCAACAGAAAGGAGTTTTACAATGGATAAAAACGGTAACCAGCTTGCTATTGCAAGCATTTCCTGCCAGAAGTGGAAATCAGTCTATGAACCTGCGGCGGCATTGAGAAAAGGAACCATTTTCCCGGAGCTGAACCTGCCATTTTTTATGGCTGACGACACAGAGGAAATCCCCGCGGGCCAGGGTTTTGACAACGGCGCTGAAGAAAAAAGTACGCAACAGGAGGAAAGAGAACAGCTGCTTTCCAAAATTGACGAAGCCGGCTTTGTGGTAAATGACCTGACACTGTATCTGGATACCCACGAAGAAGATGAGGAAGCCCTCCGCATGTTTGAGGAATATTCCAACCGTAAAGTGCAGCTGACAAAGGAATTCGCACAAAAATTTTACCCGCTTTCCGAAGCAGCCATGGTCCTTTGCGGCAAGGAAATGAAAAAATTCAGCTGGACAGACGGTCCGGCCCCCTGGGAAGGAGCGTGTGTATAAATGTGGGCATATGAAAAAAGACTGCAGTACCCCGTAAAAATTACCAAAACCTGTCCGAAAACAGCACAGCTGATCATCAGCCAGTACGGAGGGCCGGACGGTGAGCTGTCCGCCTCCATGCGTTACCTGGCGCAGCGTTATTCCATGCCGGTAAAGGAAGTGGGCGGCCTTCTTACAGATATTGGTACAGAAGAACTTGCGCATATGGAAATCATCTGCGCCATGGTTTACCAGCTGACGAAGCACCTGACCGTAGAGCAGGCACAGGAAGCCGGCTTTGACGCATATTATATCGATCACACCGCGGCCCTTTGGCCTCAGGCCGCCGCAGGCGTCCCGTTTACAGCACTTGAGTTTCAGTCCAAAGGCGATGCCATTGCGGACCTTACAGAAGACCTGGCGGCAGAACAGAAGGCCAGGACCGTATATGACAACCTGCTGCGCATGATTACCGATCCGGAAGTCAGGGAACCTCTGAAATTCCTGCGTACCAGGGAAATCGTCCATTTCCAGAGATTCGGTGAAGCACTGGAAAAAACAAAGGATAAGCTGGATCCCAAAAACTTTTATTATTTCAATCCTGAATTTGATAAAGAAATGAAGGATAAGAGCAAATTTAAGCTTTAACCCTCGCACCATATCCGAGAAAGGGGCAGTCCTGCAAGCATCAGATGAACGCTACAGTATGCCCCTCTTGAAACTGCCTGGGTACCCATTATCGGTTACAATTATTATTACCTGTATTGCCTGTGGGTATCCGGCACCTGCAAGGGGAAAGGGTATGGGAAAGCCCTGATGGCAAAATTAGGATCCGGCAGACTGACATGCAATTCTTTATCAGGGGAATACTAATCTCAGATAAAATTCAACCCTGTATTCCACATTGGAGAAAATTCATGAAAAGTAAAAAGCCCGGTCTGTTATATGTCCTGTTCAGCTTCAGCACCGCCTGCGCCATGCTTTATCTGTTGGGAGCCCATGCGCTGAGAAAAAGTCTGCTGTATTTTCGCGTTATCTATTGAAAACCGCGTCTTTTTCTGTGCGTGTTCAAAGCTTCGTCAGTTGGCTGTATAAATCATATTCCGCGTCATGCAGCGCCCTGATTTCTTCAGATATATGGAGCAGGAGACCGCTATGCCCTTCTTCAGCCACCTTCCACAGTTCATTTGCCACAATATCCCACTCCTCTGCAATTTCAAAGAAGTGTGAGCCAATTGTCCGGATACGGCTGTTTTCAAGCAGTTCTGCCGCCTCAAGCAAAAATCCGCCGTACATTTTTCTGAAAATCCCGCCGCCGGTCCCCCATCCGCACTTATCTGAAAATAGTTGGTTATTGCCGCCGTCCGCTGCTTTGCCGCATCGAAGGAACCCCATTTTATAATTTCCTTCCCAAATTTTTCAATACCGCAGATTCCCTTCAGCCTGGCCTGGGGATTTAACATTTTATCACACACTGCCATGATACCGCCGAAATGGCTGTCCGGATCCAAGGACATATACGGAAGATATGGCATATCCGCATATATAAGTACCGGCTGGTTGTCATCAATCATTTTCCTGGCCGCTTCAAAGCTCTTGTTGTTATCGCGTCCTTTCCTGAATTTCATCCCCACTCCAAGGCGTTTCGATAATATCCCCTCAAATTCTATTATTTTCGAACGCCCCGATACCATCGGCGAATGGGCCATATTTATGTATGCAAAGTCAAGGCCTTCGCCAAGTCCGAACAGCATTTCCTCCGATAAGGGATGCCCGTAGAAATTAAAGATTTGTTTCATTGCGTTGGTGATGCAGTGCATGCCGCCTGCAGGCTGAAAATTATCCACTGTTTTTTCATTCCTGTTCCCGCTTTCTGTAATGAATACCGGCATTTATTTTCAGATCCGCCGTCTTGATTTTGGTTGCTGAATACAGCATAACGCCTCCTCTGCGCGGGGGAAGGTCAAAGGGCATTTGATTTATCAGGTGTACATTGACGCAGGCCGGCCCATGCAGCGGCTTCAGTTGGAAAAAGAAGGTGTCCCAGTAAAGGATAACAGAGTGGATTTGAAAAAATATGCCTGGGACAATACCATGGAGGATACGCTTTATTTGAAAACATGCTTTGAAGAACAGGGAATATAAAAACATATGCCCGGCGCAGGAAAAAGCATCCGCAAATATAAGTACCGGCTGGTTGTCTGATATTTCCTGCGCCAAGCATATTATTTTACCCCAGATGAATCGCGCCCTGACTGCGGATGGTGACGGGAAAAACATTGTCACATCCCGCATAAGCGGAAATATATTCCCTGTATACATCGGCAGCTTCCCGGGGAAGGATGCACATGATGACACCGGCGAAGCCCCCTCCATGTACCCGGCAGGCCCCTTTTCCGATTTTGGCCAGAAACAGCTCTGTAAGAGCGAGCATTACGCTCACGCTTTGCTCTGCCGGCTCAGAAGGGACACAGCAATTCTGAAGATATTTCCAGGAAGAATTGCCTGACTGGCTGACAAGAGAAAGAAAACCGGGAATATTGCTTTGACCAAGCGCTTCCCTGGCGTCGTCAACCCGTCTGTTTTCTTCAAAAAAATGGATGGCTCGCAGCAGGCTGCGGTCACCGCAGGTTTGCCGGATAGCCGGCGCTTCTATCAGGAGCGATTCCAGGCTGATTTCAGACAGCTGCTGTTTTCCAAGACAGGAAGCTGCCTTTTTCATCTCCGAAGGGATTTCCGAGTATTCCCGGCTCAGGTTTCCGTGGCCTTTTCCGGTATTTACCAGGATGATTTGATAGCCCTCCTGTTCCAGCGGGAGAGTGAGTTTTTCCACCACCGGATTCTCCTTATCGGAAAAATCAAGAAAGACCGCTCCGCCCACCGCACAGGCCAGCTGATCCATAAGCCCGGACTGCTTTTTCCAGTAATGATGCTCCGCATACTGCCCGATTTTTGCATAGTCAAGGCAGGACATACGGCCTTCATTGAAGAAATGATTGATAATGGCGCAAATCAGCATTTCAAAGGAAGCGGAAGAGCTGACGCCGGCCGCGCTGATTACCTCGGTGGAAATACAGGCATAAAAGCCTTCTACCTTAAAACCAAGGGTACGGCACCCCCGGAAAATACCCGCCAGCAGGGAAAGGGTTCCGTCCCCCTCCGGTACTGCATCCAGATGTCCCAAATCTAAAACAAAGGGCTGTGAAAAGCCCTGGCTTCGCACAATGACACATTCGGAATGATTCGGCCAGGCAGCAGCGATGGTATCCATCCCAATACTGGCCGCAAGCACCTTGCCTCCATTATGATCCGTATGGTTCCCTATTATTTCCGTTCTTCCCGGAGCAGTAAAATATTCGGCTCCCTCCGCATTAAATTCTGTTTTCAGCTGCCGTTCAAGCACAGTGAAGCGGGCAAGGCTCCGGGTTCCTTCGCCATAAACAGCATAGAGCATTTCCTTCAGACTTTCCTTTGATTTACACATTTTTTTCTTTCCTTTCCGTTTTTATCCGGGCGCCCTTTACAGTTATTATTATAGCGTTTTTAGTTATATACTCCTTAAAAATTCTGCGCATTATAAGGAATATATTGCGCAGAATATAAAATAATAATTGCATTGCCAGTCTGATAATGCTATCCTTCTTATAAGAAGGTTGTAAGTAGGGAATGTGGGCAGATTGCAGAAGGAACAGTCCCTTGCACGGACAGGAGAGCAGATGGACAGGCAGGAAGAAAAAACACAGATAATCACCAACCCCTCCGGCCAGGAATTAAAGGAGCACGGAAGCTATCGATTTCCTTTCCTAGTCAGCAGGGAAAGGCTTTCCCGCTATGAGACAGGCTCTTTTCTCTGGCACTGGCATACGGAAATTGAATTTACGCTGGTAACGGACGGATGCATGATTTATCAGATAAATGACAGCAGCATCAGCCTGAATGAAGGAGACGCCCTGTTCGGCAATTCAGGAACGCTCCATTCGGCGCACAGAGCGGATGAAGGAGACTGCCGCTACATTTCCATTACCTTTTCTCCCAGGCTGCTCTATGGCTATGAAGGCAGCCTGCTCCAGGAAAAGTATGTGGAACCTCTGATCCATAATTCCGGCCTGGCTTTTCTGCATTTTCACAGAAAAGAATTTTTTCACGGCAAAGAAAATTATTATGGCAAAGAAAGCTTTAACAGAGAAGAGAGCTGGCATGGGGAGGTAATAGAAGGTCTCCGGCGGATTACCGCCGTATATGAAGAAAAGAAGCCATTATATGAACTGCGCTTGCAAGAGGAGCTGCTTCACATCTGGAGACTGATGCTGGAGCACTGCTGCCTGGACAAAGTCTGTAACAGTAATGGAAGGGATGAAAAAAATTATGAAAGGATCCGCAGAATGATTACCTTCATCCAGGAAAATTACCAGCAGAAGCTGGAGCTGGATGATATCGCCCGGCATGTGCACCTGTGCAAAAGTGAATGCTGCCGTATTTTCAAACGATATATGAAGGAATCTCTGTTTGACTATTTACTGAAGTACAGAATTGAACAGAGCCTCCCTGATATTCTGGCAGGAGAGGAGAGTCTCACGGAAATTGCCCTGCATTCAGGTTTTGCGGATTCCAACTATTTTTCCAAAGTTTTTCACAGGCTGAAGGGCTGTTCTCCCCGGGATTACCGCAAAAAAATCTATCATTTTAAATCAGTTCCAGAAAAATCAGATCCGGAAAAGGAGATATCATGGACGACAATATAATGAAATTTGCCAACAGAACAGAATTCAGGGCCTGGCTGGAGGAAAACTGTCAGACAGCCAGCGGCATATGGCTGCTGTTTGGCAAAGCGGGCGGGCCTGAAACGCTGACGGCCGGCGAGGCACTTGAAGAAGCACTTTGCTTTGGCTGGATTGACGGTCAGATGCAGAAAATTGACGATAAGAGTTATAAAAAATATTTTTCCACAACGGCTGAATAAAAACCTGAAGCCCATGTAAACAGGGATGCCTGGTGCCTGTCATTTCTCCTGTATTACGTGGACTGCATTTTTAGCTTTTGTTCTTTTAAATGATTAATTACATAGAAGAGCATCATAGCTTACAAATAGGACTATTCGCAAAACACAAGTTTAACGAATAGATAGTGCTTTTTAACACATAAATACGCTTTCAATCGTCCTTTCCCATTTTCTGCCTGCCAAAATAGTCCTCTGCAAGAATTGCGTAATTCACCTTAACAAAGATACCGCGGTTACACAGGCAGGCCTGGCGCATAGTGCCCTCGTGCAAGTTCAATTTGTTTAAGCCGATCCTCCGAGTGCATGCCGAAGAACCTGCCGATGACATCGCCGGATGCTTTCAGCTGGATTGCCCAGCTGTATCTGGAATATGCGCCCAGCCATTCCTCAGTAAACATCTCCGCAGTCTTAACAACATCTTCAGTGGTTTTCATAGGCTTATAATTTGTCCACTGCCAAACCTCAGGCTTGCTCCAGCAGTTATTAAAAACCGGCTCAAGATCGTCAATAGTAAACCGGCGAAGGATAATGAGTTATTGTCAATACAGAATCCTCCCGGAAAATAATTTGTGTGCCAAGAAGTTTAACGAAATGTTGCAATGCGAAATCTCCGGCGCGCAATTGATTATAAACAGCAAAATATAACAATTCACGCAAAAGGTTTACATAACAATATTATGTAAACCTTTTGCATGAATTTCCCCGTCCTGTTTACATCAGCTCCTCTGAATCAAGCACAACAGTAAACGGCCCGTCATTCACCAGTTCTATTTTCATATGCGCACCAAAAATTCCACACTGCACATTACCGCATTCCTTACGGCATTCTTCAATAATATATTCATACAGCTGCTTTGCATGTTCCGGCGCCCCTGCCTTCACAAAAGACGGCCTGTTACCCTTTCTGCAGTCGGCATACAGGGTAAACTGGGAAACGAGCAAAAGGCTGCCGTTTACGTCCTTGAGCGCCAGATTGGTTTTTCCGTTTTCATCTTCAAAGATTCTGAGGTTCAGCATTTTACGAAGCATTTTATCGGCAACAGCCTCCGTATCGGTATCAGTTACACCGATAAGCACCAGGAAACCGTTCCTGATGGCTCCAACAGTTTCTCCTTCCACAGAAACGCTGGCGCCGGTTACTCTTTGAATCACAAATTTCATGATGTATAATCTCCTGTATGTAATATTCATTTATTCCGGAACAATGACTTGCCCAATCCGTTCATCAATACGGCGTACAACGCCCTGGGTATAGGCGGCAAAATATTTGGACCAGAATCTATCGGCTGTTGGGTTTATACTTTCAAAATCTACGCCAAGGCGCGTATATCCTTCTTTTTCCAGAATGTCCACAGCATAGTCCAGCAAATTTTGATACAGTCCTCTTCCCCTATATTCCGGCAGACAAAATGCGCCTGTAACAGCTTTCCAGCCTGCGGTTCATAAATCCGCCGCAACGTATCCAACTGCTGCATTGTATCCAACCGCTGCATTGTCCGGATTGAATCCACGCAGCGCAGGCCGAATCCATAACGGAAAAACTGCCCCAAGGCAGCTTCATCATGGGCATAAAGGCAGACCGCATGGCTGTACGCTCCCGCCTGCACCCACTTAAACGCAGCGTACTGATACAATGCGGCATAGATTGCGGCCCTGTTTTCCAAAACGGAGCATTGGCCAGCATAGGTGAAAAAACACCTTTCACATCCGTGGATCGAAATACATTATCAAAAGGGGCAACCGAACACAAAAAGCCAACCAACCGCCCATTTTCAAGGGCGGCTGCCCCCATATGATTGTCTGCAAAGTCTTTCAGGGCCGGCACCGAATGGATTTCCGGCAGAGCCGGAACCTCTCTGCGCTCCTCATCATAGCAGGACAGCGCCAGCGCCTCCGCCTCCGGAATGTGCTCATATCTGAAATCTGTAATTATCATAATTAATTAAACCATCTCTTTCAATTCACTTATCTTCCCTGTCGTCATCCGTTCCCTTCACAGAAGACTCTGAAGCGGACCCTGCCTTCTCCGCCGGCTTGCCATCCGCATTTTCCGGCTGGTAAGGAACGAATTCCCTGCTGCCTTCTTTAATACTTCCCAGGTTTTTATATTCGTCCGTTTCTGTAGGCAGATTCTTTTTCTTCAGATTACGGTTGATGCGGCGCCTGCACAAAGCATAAATTACGGCAAAGGTCGGAACACCGATTACCATTCCGGGAACTCCCATGATACCGCCGAACAGGGTGATCGAAAAGATTACCCAAAAGCTGGAAAGCCCCGTGGAATCGCCAAGAATTTTGGGTCCGAGGATATTGCCGTCAAACTGCTGCAGAATCAGGATAAAAATCAGGAAATAGAGACACTGCATCGGATCGATCATCAATATCAGGACCGCACTGGGAATGGCGCCCAGATAGGGCCCGAAAAAGGGAACGATATTGGTAACGCCGATAATAACGCTGATAAGCACGGGGTAAGGCGTACCCATAATACTGGTTCCTGCAAAACAGAGAATTCCGATAATCAGGGAATCCAAAAGCTTGCCGCTGATAAAACCGCCGAAGGTGCGGTGCACGAAACGGATGTCTTCAATAAAAGCATTGGCACGCTTGATATCCATGGCCGCATACACAGTTTTCTTTGCCTGTCCGAAAAATTTTTCCTTGCTCCCCATGATGTATACCGAAATAATCAGACCGATTATCAGGTTCCACATGGCCTTCAGAAGGCTGAACGCGTAGTTGGAAACCACCTTGAGTACGGCGTTCATCTGAGGCAGCAGGGTTTCATTCATCCAGTTTTTC
>OFMJ01002093.1_pt1 | contig 12562 bp, 7 predicted proteins | sample 1541801 | NCBI WGS metagenome assembly OFMJ01 (sample SAMN04209234, study PRJEB22552) | human gut metagenome | biome: gut; material: feces | host: Homo sapiens | place: USA: Oklahoma
ACAGGGAAGGTGGCGGACTCAGGGGCCGCATGGCGCACACAACTTAATCTTCCTTCATAAGCTGGGAAAAGTCCTTCTTTTCAAATTCCTGTATGGAAATACTTCTTTTATTGGGATTGGCATAAACAAAGGTCTTATCCACGTTCTCCAGATAGTTCTGGATCTTGTCATTTGTGGCGCTGATAATAGCCTGGAAGCCCAGCCCCCTTATCAGTTCGATACAGCTGGCCACCTTCTCGGCGTCCATTTTGGAAAAAGCCTCATCCAGCACCACCAGGCGGATGGTGGGACGGCGGGACAGCTTGGGCGACAGATTGATGTGGTAGGCCTGGGCAAAGCTGGCTAATAGGGCCACATACAGCGGGTTCTGCCCCTCACCGCCGGAGTTTTTCTTGATCATTTTGCTTAAGCCTATGACAAGGCGTTCCTCGCCTTCCACAATCTGTTCCATTTCAAAGGAAAGATAGGTGCGGTAGTCCGCATATTTTTCCATATTCTTTTTGGCTTCCTCCTGCTCCCTGGCGCTGGCATTTTCCGGAGGGATGAAAATATGGATCAGGTCGTTCATCAATGTGCCGTACCTGCTCTCATGATCCATGGAAAACATGTTTATTTGATGCTCCACGGATCCGGACAGGGTGGCCGGATCGATTTCCAGGGATTCATCCATGAACATATCGTAATATTCCCCATCCAGTCCCTTGTTTTTGCTTATCCGGAACTGATAGCGGTCCTTCCCGAAGTTCAGCTTGCGGATAATGCGGTTCAGCTCGTCACGGCGGATATAGGCTTCCTTGATGGCGCTTCGGATTTTGTAAACGAAGTCTTCCTTAAAATGCTCCACGGCCACCCTGGCCTGCTCCATCGCCTTTTCTTCATAATCCCGGATCCGGTCGCAGGCCAGCTCATCCAGCAGCTGCTGATATTCCCCGTTATTTTCCGCGCTGGCGGAGAAATCCCGGTTGGGGTGGCGTCTTAAGTACTCGGAGCGGACGTCAACCAGGCGGTTTTTCTCCGCCTCCAGGCGTTCCTCCGATTCGGTGATTGCGGAAAGTGTCTGGCGGATCAGCGCATCGTATCTGGGATTCTTCACCTGGGAAAACCAGGCGTCAAAATCTTCCTCCCAGGCAGGGGCGCCAATCAGCTGTCTCTGTCTGTCAAGAAGCTCCTCGTTTTTCTCGATGCAGGCGGCATTGTCCGCTTCTATTTTTTTCTCCCGGTCATGGATTTGCAGCTTCAGGCTGTCGATATGACCGTCCAGGACCTTTTGCTTTTCCATGATTTCCCCACGCTGCTGACGGAGGATATCCACGCTTCCCGCACCGAGTTCTTCCATCCTTTTTTCCAGCTTTCGCAGCTGGGCTTCTTTTTTCCTTTTCTCCTCCATATCCTGGAACAGCTCCAGATAGTTTTCGGAAGGTTCCTGCAGATATTCAAAATCCAGCAGGCGCTTTGCCGCCGCTGCCATGGCTTCATATTCTTCCCGGCTGCGGTTCAGCTCCTCCAGACGCTCCTGCAGCTCTTTCTGGCGCTTACGCATACTTTTTTCACCGATAAAGGCGCGTCTGGTATAGTTTTCCGGATTCAGGCGGCGCAGCTGGAAGTTCTGGTACAGCAGGCAGTCTGCGGTCACGCCGATTTTACACTGGCGCAGTTTTGCAACATCCTCGCATTTGATTACATTTCCCAGTAAAAATTGAATGAAGGACTTCACATAAGGCTCTTTACATTCGATTTCCTCTGCCAGCGCGTTTTCCCGGACAGGATATTCCTGGGCGATGAGCTTTTCCGTATCCACAAGGGAAACCCGCCAGAATTTTTTGGCATCCAGCTGCTCGTAAATCTCCATGGCCGCCTTCACATATTTCGGCTCCACGATCAGGGCAAGCTTGTTCCAGGCCAGATAGCCTTCGATGGCGTTTCTCCATTTTTCATCCCGGATATCCAGAAGATCCGCCAGGATGCGGACGGGTATGTTTTTGCCAAACTGCTCGTATAGGCTCTTTTGGATCTCTCTTCTGGCCTCCTCCAGCTCCCTTGGGTAGGTTTTCCGGCCCAGCATGATTTCCATGAGGTCCTTTTGAATCAGATCCGCTTCCTTCTGCAGGCTCTTACACTCGGCTGCCGCCTCCTGGTGCTGTTTCTCCAGGTCGGTCCGCACCTCCTGCAGGCTCTTTTTCAGACGGCCCAGCTCCTCTCCGGAGATGGTTCCCTTCCGGAATTTATCAATATCCCAGATTGTCTGGTTGGAAATGTTCTCTTCCTCCTCCCAGCTGCCGATTTTTTCAGAAAGAGCGGCCCACCTGCGTTCACTTCGCTCAAGCAGAGCAAGGTTCTCCTCCAGGCTTTTCTGCTTGGCTTCCAGCTCGGCATACCCGCTGCCTATGATCTGGCGGTTGATCTCATCGTAGGCGGCCCCATATTCCTCCCTCAAAAGAAGCTGTGCGTCCAGGGCTTCCTTCTGGGCCAGAAGATCCTTTTTCCCTTCCTCCACCCGCAGCCCAAGCTCCCTGATCAGCTCTGTCAGCTGGATAATTGTCAGCTTATCCAAACGATAACGGCAGCTTTCGGTATTTCTTTTTCCCTCCACAAAACGGTCGAACTGATTTTTGATTTCTGTCAGCTCGTTGATTTCCTGCATGGCGTCCTCAATTTTGCGGCGCATACGGCCGTAAAGGACGACGCTCTCCTGCATATCTTCTATATGAATGTCCTGCTCCATGCAGATATACTCTTTTACGAAATCCTCCAGCTTGATATTCATGCGGAAGGGAATTGCGCGCTTGAACAGCCGGGGGAATTTATCCATATCCAGCCCGCCCAGGTAAACATCGTACAGATTCCTGCGGAACCGTTCATTATTGGAGGTATAGAACCAGTCGTCCCTGGCAAAATTGTGCTGCAGGTAACTCTTTAGTTCCCCGATGGCCATAGCCCGCTCCTGCGTCCGATAGCTGTTTTCCAGCAGGCCTCCCCGATGCCAGAAAAACAGCCTGCCGATTTCATTGGTTGCCGTTTCCACATCGAAAATAACGCCCACGCATTCCTTTTCACCGCTCCCGGTCTGCTCCAGTTCCAGGACGATGGTGGTGGAAAAATTGTGGTTTCTTTTGTATTCAGCCTGGTTGTTTTCCCCGATATTGATCATGCCGCGCAGGTATTCCAGCAGGCTTCGGTCCGAATCGTCCGCCGCCGCTTTGTTGAAAAAACCCCGGCCGTCGGTATTCGCATACAGGACGATCTGCATGGCGTCGATGACCGTAGATTTGCCGCTTCCGGAATGGCCGGTAAAAAAGTTGATGCTTTTGTTCAGCGTCAGTATTTTATGATCAATGTAATGCCAGTTGTTCAGTGCGATTCTGGTAATCGCCTTGAAGGACTGGCGGCCGGCCTCAGTCAGCTGCTGTGTCTGTGTACCCGGCATCTGTGTACCCGGCATCTGTGTATCCGGCGTCTGTGTATCCGGCATCTGCATCACCGCTGTCTGTGTATCCGGCGTCCGGATCTGTGAACTCTCCGGCAGCATTGTCTGTGTCTGCTGTATCTCCATCTGGCATTTCTCCTTCTTCTTCCTCATTTGCATCCGGGACGGCTTCTTCCTCACTGAAGCTATTAAGCAGCTTCAGAATATCCTCCCGCATCAGCACCAGGTTGATGCAGGGATAGATAATGATGCGGGTGTGTTCGTTCAGCTCCTCCAGCACGTCAATCAGTTCTATCATCTGGTATTTTTTCAGCAGCGCCAGCGCCCTTTTAATCTCCGTAAGGGAGGACAGGCTTTTTGCCAGCCGGAACTCTCCCACTTTTCCATTCAGCTCCCCGAAGGTGGTGACAATGTTCACGCTGGAGGATACCGCCGCCATCTGTTCATCATAAATCAGCTTCAGCAAAAGCAGATAGATGGTTGCAAGCTTGGGCAGCCGTTCGCCCATGGTAGCCTCCCCCTGCAGCCAGATGGTTCCCAGCTCCGTATTCTGGTTCAGCCGTACGCCCGCCACCGCAAAATATGCCGTCAAAAACTCCATATGCTTGTCGCAGAAATAAAAATCCTTATTGGCAATCATCCGGCCTGCTTTTTTATCATATTTTCTTTCCAGCAGGAAGGTCTGACGGTACAGCTGCCTGATGACATCCTGCAGCTTTTCCTGTTCCTCCTGCGTCAGCTGTTCATATATTTCCAGCATCCTCTTTTTCCCCTTTTCTCTTAACGAATATCATTGCGGGATAGGCAAAGCGTTCGCCTTCCACCTGTTCTCCCGAGGTGAGCACCTCAAAACGGCTGTTTTTACGCATGCAGATGTCATAGGCAAGGATCAGCTTTTCAAAATCCTCTTCACTCTCAAGGGCCATCGTCCCTGTCTCCATCACGCCGTCCTTCATATGCTCTTCAATAAAGCTTTCAATCTGCTGTTTGGTAAACCGGTGATGGATCTTGTTCAGCTGCAGTATCTCTTCTTTGGAAAGCTCCCTGTTTTCTTCCTCCGGCAGCAGATCTCCGGCAAAATTCTTCCGACGCCTCCGCCTGTACAGGGGATTATCATTCAGTACCTCCCAGGCGGAAAGATTCATCTTCTCCGCCACCCTGTTAATCCGCGCAAGCTGCGCTCCGTCCTCCTCCTGCTCTCCCAGCTTGTTAAGCAGCTGGATCACCAGGCCATGACGGTCGCTTTCATCGCTTAAAAGATAATTCAGGCGGCTTACCGTAGCGCGGATGTACTTGCTGTGCTCCCGATCCATATTGGTTATCCTGTGTTCAATAGATTCGAAGCCCCTCTCGATCTGGTCAATCAGATCCAGCACATCGTCATCCTGCCGCTTCTTAAAAAAGCCTTCCGGCTCCTTTTCCTTTTTATCCTGAGACGCGCTCTGCTTTGCCCTGATCCGCTCTATCCATACATCATCCTCACGCATTTCCTTCAGGCAGCGTTTGATATCCATTTTATAGATATAAAAATTATCGCTTGTTTTCAGGATGTGGTATTTTCTCTTTACCACCTCTTCCACGTAGCCCTCCAGATGCTCCTCCAGAAGCTCCCCATAGGACTGTTTTGCCAGCAGGCGGTCAAAGAATTTATCCATATTATGGAGCATATCCTGAAGCGCCTTATTCAGCTTCCTGGTATTGACCAGGGCAGTCTTTAGCATGGCAATATTCATCCTGGAGTCATTTTTGAAGGAAAAAAGAGTGGCATATACGTTCTGGATATAAATATCCGTATCCTCCATCGGCTGGTTCACCAGCTGTTCAAAGGCAGCGATAAAAACCGCCGCATAGTCGGGAATGACTATGTTGGTGGTCATCGTGGTATAATCTTCTATTTTCCGCAGCCATTTTGCCCGCAGCAGCCAGTTCAGGATACGCTTGGGAACCGCTTCCAGCGCCTCCTCTTCTGTTTCCGTTTCTTCCTTTTCCAGCTGGAACCTCCGCCGGGCGCACATATCCGCCAGAATCTGCACACAGGCTTCCCTGCTTAAAAAGAAGTTGTTGTACTGATATTCATCATCTATGGTAAGGAGCGCTTCCATATAGATATCCCGGTTCACGGACCGGAAAAGGCCCCAAAAGGAGCCAGGAATCTCATATATAAATTTCAAATTTACTCATCCTCTTGTATTGTTTCCATCTGTTGGCAAGCAGAAATTTGCCTGCGTACCTCCTCGGACATGGAATCCAGCAGGTAGCTTTTTTCTGTTTTCTGCTGTTCCAGATATTCTCCCCGGAGCCTGGCCGCGGCAAGTTCAATGTCTTCCTTCAAATCCCTTGCAGAAAGCAGCCGGCAGCCCTGGCCGCGGATTATAATCTGTTCCAGGCCGTCCGAGGTGGCCACTGTAATATCATATTTTTTCCCATTTTCATGGGTAAACTTTTCAATATACTGATCCGCGGTTTCCGCCTCTCTGGTATATACCACATGAATATTATGATAGTCAAGCACTTCTGTCGTGTGCCCATGCACACGGTAGGCGTCAAATACCACGATAACCTGTGAATGCACCATGCCCTGGTAATTGCACAGAATATCCTGCAAGCGGCCTCTCGCCCCGTCAATATTCGCCTCCGCCAGGCTTTTTAACTCCTCCCAGGCAAAAATAATATTATAGCCATCCACCAGAAGATACTTTTCCCTGGGCGCCCCGTCTTTTCTGCTTCCCATATATACGGTTTCCCTGGGCGGTACGGCTGTTTTATGTCCAAAACGGTTCCAGCCGTCCTTCCTTGGAAGCTCCTTATTTCTTTTATTGGCATGGAAGGTACGGGACAGAATCTCGTCAATTTCTTCCACATCAATCCACTCTCCGGCCGCCGCATTTCCCTTTTTTCCGGCATCGGCCCTTTTTATTCCTCCGGGATTTCCTTCCGCATTCCCATTGCCGTCCACGCTTCGCCCTCCGCCGGGGCTATCTGCGCCAAACGCTCCATCACTTCCGTCAGCGCCCTCCTGTCTCGGCAGCAGATCATCAAACCTCCTGCATTCCAAATGCATGTAGTCGGTCACCTTGTCCCATGGCGCCACAAAACCTGCTCCATGGGCACAGAATACCGAACCGGTGGGGTTTTCCGTATCCCTCTCCGGATCATAGCCGCTCTGCTCCATAACCTCAAGCGCATTGTGGCAGGGCTCATAGCCCTTTAACGAACAAAACAGCCTGCCATAGCCCTTCGAATAGGCGATTACCTCCTTCTGGTAATCCCGCATCGTCACCACAGGGCAGACACCGGTCAATACGGCCATGTCTCCTTCCGTAAATGGCGCATTGAAGCTGCCGTTCATTTTTTCAATATCCGTCATGGCCCGGCCCACCAGCTTTTCCGGCACCTCCAGCCGGAAGGCATACCAGGGCTCCAAAAGGATGCTGTGAGCCTGCATCAGTCCCTGCCGCACCGCCCGGTAGGTTGCCTGCCTGAAATCTCCGCCCTCCGTATGCTTCAGATGGGAACGCCCGGTCAGCAGCGTGATTTTCATATCCGTGATGGGAGCGCCGGTCAGCACGCCTCTGTGCTCCTTTTCCTCCAGATGGGTGAGCACAAGCCTCTGCCAGTTCCGATCCAGAATATCTTCACTGCAGTCGGAGGCAAACTGCAGGCCGCTTCCCCGCTCTGCCGGCTCCAGCAGCAGATGGACCTCGGCGTAATGCCGGAGCGGTTCAAAGTGTCCCACACCTTCCACACGATCCGCAATCGTTTCCTTATATACAATGTGTCCGGCTCCGAATTCCACCGCCACGCCAAATCGATCCTGAATCAGGCTTTTCAAAATCTCAATCTGCACTTCTCCCATAACCTGGGCCTGGATTTCCTGCAGCCGCTCATCCCATACGATGTGCAGCGCAGGCTCCTCTTCCTCCAGCTGCCGCAGCCTGGGAAGAATGACCGGCACCTCACAGCCCTCCGGAAGCTTCACCTGATAAGTCAGGACAGGCTCCAGCAACGGCGCTGCGGAGGCCTGCTCCACGCCCAGCCCCTCTCCGGGACGGGTATGTCCCAGGCCTGTCACGGCACAGACCGTCCCCGCCTGCGCCTCGTTTATCAGCTCATATTTATCTCCGGAGTATATACGGATCTGGTTGACCTTCTCCTCCCAGACCTCCTGACCCGGCCGGAGCTTATCCTCCGCCCCTGCATTGGTCAGCATGCTTTTTACCTTCAGGCTTCCGCCGGTTATTTTCATATAGGTCAGACGGTTTCCCTGGTCATCCCTGACGATTTTAAATATTTTGGCGCCGAATTCCTGCGGATAAACCGGCTGTACAGTATAGCGCTCCAATCCGTCTAAAAACTCATCCACACCGGTCAGCTTCAACGCAGAACCATAAAAACAGGGAAAAAGCTTCCGTTCCCGGATCAGCTGTATCAGCTGTTCTTCCTCCAGCCGCTCTTCTTCCAGGAACTGCTCCAGCGCCGCCTCATCGCACATGGCCGCCTGTTCATAAAACGCTTCATCCATTTCCCCGGAAAAATCCACGCAGCCCTCATCCAGCCTGTCCTTCAGTTCCTTCTGAATCGCCTCTTTGTCCGTCCCCGGCTGATCCATCTTATTTATGAAAAGAAAAACAGGGATCCCATACCGCTTCAGCAGCTGCCACAGCGTCTGCGTATGTCCCTGTACCCCGTCCGCTCCGCTGATTACCAGCACAGCGGCATCCAACACTTGAAGCGAACGTTCCATCTCCGCAGAAAAGTCCACATGTCCCGGCGTATCCAGGAGGGATACATCCATGCTTTTCCATTTAAAATTTGCCTGTTTTGAAAATATGGTAATCCCCCTGGCTTTTTCCAGGGCATAAGTATCCAGGAAGGCATCTCCGTTATCCACCCGGCCCGGCTTTCTCAGCAGGCCGCTGCGATATAGAATGCTTTCCGATAAGGTTGTCTTTCCGGCGTCTACATGTGCAAGAATCCCTATAACTAATTTTTTCATATCTTATCCTGACTGTTGAATGAATTAGATGATTTATACTGGCTGTATAAGTTTTACAGTTATGTTCCTTTTGTATTTTCATGGCCTGGCCAGTTCGCAGAGGCTTTCTGACCAAAAGTTTCACGTCACCGCAGCACACGCGGCTTAGTCAGCATTGGAAGCAGCCGTCTTATGCCGTTTCTTTCATGAAAACGTTTTAAGTATACCATAAAATCAGGTCAAAAAACAGAGGAAGCTGTTCTTCAGATACGCTGAAATGAAGAAGCTGCTTCCCCTATTTTTATGTATGTTTCCTATTTATCCATATTTTCAGCAAAGTCTTCTATTGAAGCGGCTTTAATTGCTTCCTTCAGCCAGTTCTTCAACCGTTGCAAATCAGTCTCCTCCAGGAGCCTTCTGCGCAGTCCCTCCGGAACTGTACCAAGTTCTTCCAGTATTTCAAGAATACTTTCCGCTCTTCCCATAACCCTTCCTTTGACTTTTCCTGCTTTGTTACCGTCCTCCCAGCTGTACTCCTTTTCCTTTGCTAAAAAGCGTTCTTCATTGAATTCCGCCCACATTAATTCCTCCACCTCCGCTCTCTGTGTTCGCAAAATATCCGCAAGAACTCCCTCTTTCATACAGATATCCACCGCTTGCTTTACAGCTTCCTCCAGTTGTTCTCCTGCAGCAAGGCGTTCCCTGATGCGTTCCACAAACACCGCATATTCCCATAATATCCGGCAATTGTCCATCAGCTCCCGATTATGGCCCAGATTAATATTCAGCATCAGCGCACTGCATTCCAGGGAAGGCTCCGCCGCCAGCCCTTCCGGCAAATAATAGGATTCCGACAGCTTTAAAACCATGCGATCAGGCAGCTGTGCCGTTCCATTATAAAAAACCAGATATTGAGGTAACGGCAGCATCAGCCTTCTGCTTCCATATAAATCCCCTCCGGAAGCATCCACATACTTCCTGTATATATCCGCTAAATAGAAAACTCCCCGGAGCGGCATGTTGGGACAATAGGTACTCTGATGCTCATATAAATTCAGCACATCGTCAAGCAGGAAGGACAGATCATTTTTCATTCCCATATACAAGACATCATCTAACGTCGTAATCTCTAGTGCCTCAGCATCCTTATACTGTGTACCTCTCACGGCATTATATAACGCTAAAAGTTCTTACTTACTGCTGAAAATCAACCGGAATAAACGGTCCTTATAAACTCTGTTCACTTTTACGTCCAATTAATTACCTCCATTATATTAATATTTTTTCTACAATGCAATAGTAAGTTACTTATTTTTATATATATAATTACAATAAACTGATATATCAAAGAAAAAACTCAACTTTTCTTTTCAGTGCCTTTTCGCTCTTTTCACCATCAGCTGTCATTATAATAAGCAGCTCTCCTTCATAAATACCTTCTACGATTCCGCATAAGAGCATAAACTCCCCCGTCCCGCAGCGCATATCCCGGAGTTCTCCAAGCATTACTGCAAATACGCCATTTTTCCTGCCGATTCTTGTTACCGAACGCAGGCGATATTTATCATCTTCTCCCTTTTCATAAAGAAGAGTCGGCCTGACAAAAAACAGTAATACTATTGCAAGAAGCAGTAAAAATACTGCTGCGCATATCACCGCCTTCAGTATTCTCATCCAGCCTGCTTGCTCTGCGCGGCAGTTTTCAGGGTTAATGCTGCATAACGGGCAGTCCGGATTATTCTTTTTGCATCTGGTAAGGCAGATACATTCCGCCGGCTCTTCCGTTTCTTCCAGGGCAGACACTACCTTTTCATCTGCTCCCTCATTTCTTTCCTCCGCAATATACGTTTCTTTTTCCGGCTTATCTTTCTTCGGTTTGTGCTTACGATCCGGCTGCTTCATATTATTATCTGAATTATCCGGTTTCTTTTTTCTTCCGGGTTCTTTTCCTGCGCCTTTTTCATCTGATAAGTCAGGTTCTAATAGTGGATTATCTGTTCCGCCATCATCAGGCGCAGTAACAGTTTCGTTATTATCCGTATCGTTATTATCCGTTTGGCCGCCGTCCGGCGCTCCGTCTTCATTGCCGCCGTTGCTGTTCCCGCCGCCTCCCTGATTTCCTCCGTCGCCGCCCTCGTCCGGTATCTGCATACGCCGCAGGGTAAATGAAGCTTCCGTAATATTTTCCAGTCTGTCTCTCACATAAAAATGATAGGTGCCCGGTTCGCTGAATTCATATTCTCCTATATCCGTCCATTCCTCGCCATCTGTTGAAAAGGCCTTTCGGGCCAATCCGCAACCGGAGGCGCCATCCGGCTGCAAATCCTGCGCTTCCAGAATAATCCTTGCCTTACCATACAGCCATAGCTGTGGTTTCTGGGTAAAACTGAGCCTTGGGCCGGTTCTGTCAATATTAGCCACACGGATTTCTCCTGTGGCCTGATTGCCGAAGCCATCCCTCACTGCTATATGAAAGGTACCGTTCTCCTTCACCTGTAACCTTTTATCCTCCCGCCCAGGTCTTCCCGCCGTCACAGGAATATTCTTTTACACCGGCCCCCGGCAGGCCGGCATTATTTTTATCCGATGCATCCACAACTATGATGCATTCACAGCTCCAGCCCTCCGGTTCCAGGGACAAGGTAAATTCCGGCGGGGTCGTGTCGATATTCTGAATATCAATCGTCTGCTTTGCTATATTCCCGGTTTTGTCTCTCACTGCAACCGTAACGGTACCGTTTTCCCTGATATCGATTTGGCTGCTTTTTCCCCAGGTTTTACCGCCGTCAAAGGAAAACGGTTCCTCTGCCAGGCCGCTTCCCGCTCCGCCATCCGGCTGGAGATCCTCGGCCTGGACTGTCACCCGGTTTACCCGGACATTAGCCGCGGTGTCCCAGCCAATATGGATTTTGGGCGCCGTGTTGTCTATCGTATTAATTACCAGGCTCTTTTCCCCTTCATTGCCCAGTTTATCCCGCACCTTAATCAGATAAGTACCGTTTTCCGTAAATGTATGTATGTTCTCCTTCCAGGTGGCTCCCCCGTCAAAGCTGTAACCCGCTTCAGCGATTCCGCATCCCGGATTGCCGTTTTCCTGGAGGTCCTGTGCTTTTACGGTTACCTCCACACCGCCGCCGGTCCAGTCTCCGGCATAGGTAAGCTCCGTAATCTCCGGCCCCCTTCTGTCTATATTATTGACAGCAACAGATACCTCCGCTTCCGCAGAATTGTTGTTGCTTCCGGCATTCAGCCTGCAGGTATAGGTTCCGTTGCTTTCCACAGATAATTCATTCTGTGCGGACGGAGCCCCTCTATTCCAGATAAAGCTGTCGGAGGCAACCGCAATGCTGCCTTTTATTTCATACCCTGCTTGCAGCTTCACTTCTCTTGTCCACTGCGTGGTATCCGGACGCACCGTCAATACCGAAACCTCCGCTCCCTCCGTTTCACCGCAGGACATTTCATAACCTGTCACCTCGCCTTCATGGCTGCAGTCCAGTTTTTTATCTGTATGCGTAGTGCTGTCGTAGCCTCTGAAGCCGTCCGTTCCCGGACCGTGGTGTTCTGTAAAATGTATCTGTGTGTATTGATCCGCCGCACCGCAGGCGCTGTGTTTTTTAATGACATTCTGATAGATTTCATGTACCTGTCCATGGCAGTCGCAGTATGCATCCCCCTGCGACCAGAAGCCGCCGTTCCCATGTACGGTAACCGTACAGCTGACGGTACGGTAACATCCCTTCTCCTCGGAATGCTCATGAAACAGTTCCCGGAAGCAGCTTCCTCCGTTCTCCTCACTGCCTTCATGTCGATGGACTATGGACGCGGATACGCTGCCGTCCGCTTCTTCCGCTGATATTTTAAATCCGCCCAGGCCCGCCGTTATCAGTGCCAGACATAGAATGCCCGCCATAATCCCCAGCCAGGCTGTTTTTCTTATCGTTTGTAATCCCATAGGATACCTCCTTCATTGTTGTGTAAATTGAGATTCTAAAGTCCCTTAAAGGGTTGATAAATAAATCTAAGCACCAAAAGCATATTTAAGCGCCAAACCAAAAAATGAGCGCAAAAAATACACCAGAAGCTCAGTCCATAGGCATCTCTCCCTTCTTTTGTCCGACCTGTTCCGTAAAAATTGGAATTCATACCGGCTGATTCGCCAT
>OFMJ01002095.1_pt1 | contig 12549 bp, 12 predicted proteins | sample 1541801 | NCBI WGS metagenome assembly OFMJ01 (sample SAMN04209234, study PRJEB22552) | human gut metagenome | biome: gut; material: feces | host: Homo sapiens | place: USA: Oklahoma
CCCCACTCTAAACCGTGCATGAACCTTTCAGCTCACACGGCTTGCCATCAAGAATGGATAAATTATGATATTGTCAATATTAGTTGACACATTCTTCTCAAAGATATCACTGACTATGTTGCTAACTCCAAAGCCTCATAATACTGTCTTCGTTTTATCATAGGAGGAAGGCCTCCATTAGCTGAGCAGATCCTCCGGTTATTCCAGTAGCTGAGGAAGTATCTCCAGATGAGCTCCTTTAATTCTTCTACCGTCATCGGTTCTGTATCGTAGCGGTCATAGAGAAGCTCGGTTTTCATCCGGGCCCACATGCTCTCGCATCGTGCGTTATCATGGCAGCGGCCACCGGCACTGTTCATGCTTTGACGGATATGATAGTCTCGGATCGCCTTTCGGTAGACCTCGCTGGTATACTGCGTTCCACGGTCACTATGGATAATGGCACCTTCCAAAGACGGATAAGCAGTCAGAGCGTTCTCCAATGTATGGACACACAGATCCGCTTTCATGTTTGTCTCCATTGCCAGGCCGAGGACGCCAAGGTCAAAGCAGTCGAAAATCGCAGATACATACAGTTTCCCATCGGATGCCTTAATCTCCGTGATATCTGTGACGCACTTTTCCAACGGGGCATCCGAATGGAATTCCCGCTTTAACAGATCATCAGATCTCATGGCTTCCCGGTCAGCTTTTGTAATCCCGTTTGGTTTTCTCTTTGGCCGGTGGCTGAGACCGATTTGATCCATGACCCGGTACACGGTACGCTCACTGGGGATAGGGACTCCCTCCGGCTGCTTCAGCAGCAGAGCCTGGTACATCCGGATACGTCCATAAGTATCATTACATTCATCCTCTCTGACGATTTCTTTCATGGCATCTGCCAGAGCCTGGTACTTCCATGGACGATCTTTGTTTGCGAGATATTTATAGAAGCCTTGTCGGCTGACACCAAGCATACGGCAATAAAATGCGATTTTGCCTTTGCTCCTGCCGTCCTCTGTCTTGAGCGCTAGAAAGATCATCCTCTGGTTTTTGCTGACTTCCGACGGCTGGCGGCGAAAAAAGCACTGGCTTCCTCCAGAAACTCGTTCACATAAAGAGCTTTGTTCTTTTCAAACATCAATGTGTTTGAACTCAAAAATTCATTAATTATTTTATATGCATTCCATTCTTCCGGCAAAAATAAATCCTTATTGTCATCACCAATAATCATACGGTGGCGTGGTTGCTCTTCTCCGGTATGAATCATTTTCTCAATCTGCTTATGAATCCCATCGCAAATTTTTTCCCACTTAATGTCTGGAAGCTGAATATTATACTTTCTAGCCCAACAACTATTGTACAGCAAATTCACATAATCATTTAACTCCAATGTGCCAGTATATGCTTCTTCCAAAAGTATCGGGTATCCGTCTCTTATATCAACTTCATCTAAATCTAAAAGTCTATTCATTCGCACTTTTTCTTCCGGGGTAATAGCTTTGTCTCTATTTATGACATAATCAAATTCTGCATCAAGAGTATCTTTCGCCCACTCTCCATGCCTAATCCATTGCTTAATTCCACCCGTAATGAATTTATCATCATAAAATCCAGGGTAAAGTATAGACACCTTTTCATCAGAAAAAAGCGTTCCATATCGTGCACTTTCTGGAATCAATCCCGCCCGGAAACACAATACATATGAAAGATATGTAAAAAGCCATTTTTCTCTATTTTCAATATGCTTTTCATTAAGTAATATATATATTCTTTTAAAATCTTGAATTGCACATTTAAGGCTTCGGATGTTATGCGGTCTATGTTTAAGCAACTCCTGAATTTTGTCTTTTTCACTTTCGAGTTCTGCCCTTGAATTTCCAGAATATTTCTTTGAGATCAACTGTTCTAGTGGTATTCCTTCTACTGATGCACCTGAAAAAATAGAACTAATAATTTCCTTATATTTTACAAGGAGTGCTTTGTATTCTTGAGAAACCACATCCTCATCCTTACACTCTATATTATCAATTACATTAGAAACCACTGAAGAGTAATCCGGTACATAATGTATAGTTCTTTGGATAATTTTTTCCTTTATTTCACTATACTTAATTTTATCTTTTTCACTTGACTGTATTTTTTCCTCATTTGCCACTACGATTGTATTAATATGAAGATTTTCACAATAATCGTTGATACAGCCTAATAAATCAGACGTTGAAATATCAGTACGCTCCAAATCATCAAATATCAAGATTACTTTTTTATCTCCCATTTTAGGTTCGACTTTTACGAAATCAATAGCATTAAAAGATAATGCTCCACTCACAATGCTTTTCCAAGGCTCTGGAAGGTGTTGCACCTTTATCCGCAACTGTCTTAAAAACTCCAGTATACTTTTGAGCCTTTTCAACCCATCCAGACGCTGGAGTATTTAATTCAGCTACGGTTCTAAGCCAACATTGCTTTACTTCTTTCTTTACCTCTTCTATCGACGCCATGCCAAATAGACTCACACGCAAAAACACACATTTATCCTTTAGCACATTTGATAAGCTATTATTTAATAAATATGTTTTTCCACATCCCCACTCACCAGTGAGCATCAGTGCTCCCACAGGTTGTGGTCCATCACAGTAATATTTCAGTTCTTCTAAAGTATCCATATCGTACCTCCTATGAGGTCAATCGCTCATTCTTCACATCTCAGCCGATTATCGAATTCCTGATTCTTAGATCGTTGCCTGCTGCTCACCACGGAGAGGTGTGTGATTATCAGAGCAGCATGGGAGCTACCGCTCCCAGTATATCACAATTTTCTCAAGTTTTACAGACACTTTCTTGCCTTCATCGCTACACAGTACAATGACCCGCTGAGCACTCCACCTACTGTGTTGTAAAAGATTCCTATTAAAATTTAAAAGTATCTTTCAGTCCCAGCCACTTCTGGTCCTTATCACTCAGGTTCAATTCCGTACCGTCTTCCAGCGTATAACCCTCTGCGCTTGCACTGCCCTTATACTCGCCCTTCAACTCCGGCCATTCAATGCCGATCTCCGGGTCATTCCAAGCCATACCGCCCTCGTCATTCGGATGCCAGAAGTCATTGACCTTATAGCAGAACTCTGCCTCGTCACTCAGAACCAGGAAGCCATGCGCAAAACCTTCCGGGATGAGGAACTGCTTCTTGTTCTCGGCCGACAGGGTAACCCCATACCATTTGCCGTAGGTCGTAGAATCACTTCTCAGATCAACAGCAACATCGAACACTGTGCCACGCACGGCGCGCACCAGCTTGCACTGCGGATAATGTTTCTGGAAGTGCAGGCCACGCAGCACACCCTTTGTAGACATGGACTGGTTATCCTGTACAAAGTGGATGTCAATGCCAGCTTCCTTCATATCTTTTTCGTTGTAAGTTTCCATGAAATAGCCACGGGCATCGCCGTGAACAGCAGGCTCAATAACACAAAGTCCTTCGATGCCGCCTACATTTTTTTCAACTTTAATCTGTCCCATTTCCTCTATCTCCTCTTACTGCTCGATTTCTTTCAGGTAACGGCTCAGCGCATCCTGCCAGGTCGGAAGCGGAGTAAATCCAGCCTCCACCAGCTTGCTCTTATCCAAACGACTGTTGAACGGACGAGCCGCCTTGCTCAGACCATACTCTGCCGTGGTCACCGGCAGGACTTCTGTCTTATAACCAGCCTGATGGTAGATTTCTTTCGTGAAGTCGTACCAGCTGATGTAGCCGCCCTCGTTGGTTGCATGGTAGTAGCCGTATTTTTCGGTTTCATTCATATCAACGAGCAGTCGAGCCAAATCGTATGTATAGGTCGGTGTGCCGATCTGGTCATTGACCACACGGACGGTGTCATGGGTCTTGCCGACATTCAGCATGGTCTTAATAAAGTTCTTGCCATTCAAGCCAAACACCCATGCAATGCGGACAATGAAATACTTCTCCAGCGTTTGGCTGACCGCCAGTTCACCTTCCAACTTCGTCTGACCATACACATTCAGCGGCTTGTAATCCTTGCAGTCCGGCTGCCAAGGCTCAGTGCCCTGACCGTCAAACACATAATCCGTGCTGATATAGGTCATTTTGCAGTTCAGTTTCTTGCAGACATCTGCAATGTTCTGAGTGCCTCCAGCATTGATGGCACGAACTTTCGTTACCTTATCGTCATCCTCTGCCATATCCACAGCAGTCCATGCTGCACAATGGATCACGGCATCCGGATTTACTTCTGTAATTACTTTTTCAACGGCATCCTTATCAGTAATATCCAGAGACACATACGGTGCTTTTGTTACCGCAGAACCATCAGCAACACCACTGTAGTTTTCCTGAATGTCAGAACCTACACCTTCATGACCACGCTTTAGCAGCTCATTCATCACATCATGGCCCAACTGACCGCCAACGCCTGTTACAAAAAACTTCATATTCTTTCCTCCTCTGGCTTTTAGCGGTTGCTGTACATTTTCTCGTAGTAGTTCTGATACTCACCGCTGATGATAGTCTCCCACCACTCACGGTTATCGAGATACCACTGGATGGTCTTTTTAATACCGTCCTCAAACTTGGTCTCCGGCAACCAGCCCAGCTCATTGTGGATCTTGGTCGGGTCGATAGCATAGCGCATATCGTGGCCTTTACGGTCACCGACATGAGTGATCAGGCTCTCAGGCTTGTCCAGTTCCTTGCAGATAATCTTCACAATCTCAATATTCTGCTTCTCATTGTGACCACCGACGTTGTAGACTTCACCAACACGACCCTTGTGGATAATCAAATCAATAGCCTTGCAGTGATCTTCCACATACAACCAGTCACGGACGTTCAGGCCCTCGCCGTAAACAGGCAGCGGCTTGTCAGCCAGAGCATTGGCGATCATCAGCGGAATCAGCTTCTCCGGGAAGTGATACGGGCCATAGTTGTTGGAGCAACGGGAAATAGTCACAGGCAGGCCGTAGGTGCGGTGGTAAGCCAGAACCAGCAGGTCAGCAGCAGCCTTGGAGCTGCTGTACGGAGAGCTGGTGTGGATCGGAGTCTCCTCAGTGAAGAACAGGTCAGGACGATCCAGAGGCAGGTCACCATAAACCTCATCGGTGGAAACCTGATGGTAACGCTGGATGCCGTACTTGCGGCAAGCGTCCATCAGAACACTGGTACCGATGATATTGGTCTGGAGGAAGATGCCAGGATCTTCGATAGAACGGTCAACATGAGACTCTGCCGCAAAGTTCACCACGATGTCCGGATGTTCTTCTTCAAACAGTTTATTCACAGCTTCGCGGTCACAGATATCAGCCTTCACGAAGCGGAAATTTGGGTTATCCATAACCGGTGCCAGTGTGGACAGATTGCCTGCATAGGTCAGCTTGTCCAGACAGATGATTCGATAATCCGGATACTTCTTCAGCATGTGAAACACAAAGTTACTACCAATAAACCCAGCACCGCCGGTAACAATAATATTCATGGTTTAATCTCCTCTACACTTATCTATGTTCGTTTTCTAATTAATACAGATGTTCCTGATACTTGCCGTCCATGACATCCTTCAGATACTGTCCATACTGGTTCTTCTTCATGACCTCATAGACTTCCATCAGCTCATCCTTGCTGATCCAGCCGTTCAAGTATGCGATTTCTTCCAGGCAGGCAATCTTACGATGCTGATGCTGCTCGACAGTCTTTACGAAGTTGGTGGCATCCACCAAGCTCTCATGTGTACCTGTATCCAGCCAAGTGAAGCCCTGACCCAGCAATTCCACATTCAGAGTACCATCTTCCAGATAAATACGGTTCAGATCAGTGATTTCCAGTTCCCCACGAGCGGACGGCTTCAGGTTCTTAGCAAACTCGACTACACGGTTATCATAGAAGTACAGGCCAGTCACGCAGTAGTTGCTCTTCGGATGTTCTGGCTTTTCCTCGATAGAAATGGCCTTACCGTTCTTGTCAAACTCCACAATTCCGAAACGCTCCGGATCGTCCACATAGTAGCCAAACACCGTTGCGCCCTTGCCGTTTTCTGCATTCTGGACTGCTGCCTGCAGGCGCTTCTTCAACCCGTGGCCCGCAAAGATGTTATCGCCCAACACCATAGCCACAGAATCATTGCCGATGAAATCAGCACCAATAATAAAGGCCTGTGCCAGTCCATCCGGAGACGGCTGAACAGCATAGGTCAGATTCACACCAAACTGGTGTCCATCACCCAGCAAGTTCTCGAAACGAGGAGTATCCTGTGGTGTGGAAATAATCAAAATATCGCGGATGCCGGCGTTCATCAGAACGGACATCGGATAATAAATCATCGGTTTGTCGTAGATTGGCAAAAGCTGTTTACTTGTTACTTTTGTTAATGGATACAGGCGCGTGCCTGACCCTCCTGCTAAAATGATACCTTTCATAATAGAACCCTCTTCATAGCTTATTTTCTTTTCTATCATTTTTTCTCAAACTATTCTCAACTCTTTGCCACCTACTATTTTCGGTACCCATCATCCGCCACGTGGAGGCTGTTGATTTAGGATGACACCCACCCACAATAAGGGTGGTACAGTTTTCATTTCCCCTGTTTCTTAAAAACAACCAATTTGCTAAGAATATAATTTAGTACAATAACAACAATATTTGCCAATAACTTCATCGCCATACCCTGATTATTACGGTTCAAATGTACCCCTGTTCCGAAGGAACGGATATTCAACATGAAAAATTGGTTATTGCCTCTCAAACTATAATAATTTAATGGTAGATAAATAAAGGACAAACACAAATAGAGTTTTAGTATTCTACTAATCTGCAACATCACTTTTTTCTCGACTTGATTCATAAGAAAAGTATCCCGTAATACCAAAAAAAGTGGGTACAGCAATCGAGGACAATCCACTCACTACTGTGCGATACACTATACAGTCCGTTCCGTCCTTAAAGATATATTGAGCACCATGTCTAACAACAACTAATAAAGAAAGGACAAACTTTAGAATACCAAACTTTTCCGTCCCCCCCCGGTGGACACTTTCAATTGTTTTCTCATACAACAATACTCTCTTTCATTAATTTAGATAGAGATTGCATCGTAATATTCTGCCCATAACATTCATCACCATCGCTCAAAAGCACAGTCCTGCACCCTGCATTGATACCAGCTTTAACATCATTTTCACCATCACCGATCATCCATGACTGTGATAAATCAATGTTAAAGTCTTCTGCTGCTTTGAACAACATTCCCGGCTTCGGTTTACGACAATCACATTCAATCTTCAGTTCCGGACGCTCTCCTTCATATCCCTTATGTGGGTGATGCGGACAATAATAAATGGCATCCAAATATGCACCTTCTTGTCCAAGGAGTGTTTCCATCTTATTGTGGATTTCTTCAAGTTCATCAAAAGAAATCTCTCCACGGGCAATAACTGGCTGATTCGTCACTACAATAGCAAGATAACCAGATTCATTAATCTTACGGATTGCCGCCGCAACACCATCAATCAATTCAAAATCATCTATATTTCTAAGAAATCCAACATACTTGTTAATAGTTCCATCTCGATCAAGGAATACAGCCTTTTGTTTGTTTTTCAGATTCTTTCCAGAGACTCTGCCCTCTTTATAATCTTTACATACGGAATAGTACCGATCTGGAGTGCCCATATCTTTGACATACTCAGGACTGTCATAGCAAAACATTTTTCCTGTTCCGGCCAACGATTTTAACAACTGGCGATCCAAATCGACCTTTACCGGTTTACCATTTGTGCCAATCTTACCTATTAAATCCACATCAATATCAGCCAGCTCTAGAACTTGAGGGCTGATAACATGCAAGCCAGCATTTACACGATTCCTGTAATACTGCGGACGCTCATCTTCTTTTGCAAGCCATTTTTCAACCGCACCATTCTTATCAGCAATAATAAGTCCACTGTCGTATGGATGGCTATTCGGATGTGTAAAAAGTGTAACCAAACCACCGTGTTCCTTATGAAATGCAACAAATCTGTTAAAATCCACATCAAACATCGCATCTGCATTTAGGAGCAAAAAATCAGATGTCAGCTTATCTTTTATATTGAACAGCGCACCTGCATTGCCGAGTGGCTCTTTTTCAAAATAGTATTCAATATGTACGCCAAAAGGCACACCTGTTATCGGAGAGTTTCCAGAACCATCACCAAAGTAATCCATAATAATATTTCCTAGGTGACTTACCGTCATAATAATGTCATCAAATCCCTGGTTTCTCAGGCATTCAATCTCTCGTTCCAACACGGGGATACCTTCAATTTTTATCATCGGTTTAGGAATATCACTCGCCACAGAAGTAATTCGGGTTCCCTTGCCGCCTGCCATAATCACAACCTTCATCGCCATTATACGCACCTCAGCTTTATTAATATACTTCGAGTTTTTTAATAGTTACATAAAATTCATTTTCCCCTTCATGAACACAATAATAAGCGCCCCTGCACACGAAAATGTATTTCTGGAATAATATGCAATTATCGTTATCATTCCAACAATAATAGTGAGAAAGATATATTTTTTCTCAAGCAAGCAGAAACATATCTCTTTACATCAAAATATCTATATAGAGCCATTGCCAAATATGCAATAAGTGTCGATACAGATGCTGCATACAAGCAATAATGCCAATATCCACAGCGGCGAACAGATTAAACATTGTATTTTTAATATCTGTCAAAAATATATCTCTATGCCGTTTTTAAGTAGGCTCTGCTACCGTCCATAACTATTATTTTCATAATAGTGTTCTTTCCTTGTATGTAGTATTGTCGGTAATCCATCAATAATAAACCTATCTCCGTGTTTATTCTCGCTTATTTACTATAAACAGATTTCCGTCTTTCTAAAAATTCCTCAAAAGAACATATTTTTCTTGCTGGATCCCCCCCCATACCTCATCATCTGGAATATTTTTTGTCACAACACTTCCTGCGGCAACGATAACATTATTCCCTATTGTTTTACCATATAGAATAATAGAATCACTTCCAATAACAACATTGTTACCAATATGTATTTCTCCCACATGCAAAATCGGAGGATCAAATTCCTTCTCTCCAAGAAAATATAGCATATGATTAATCATATCATGTGTAACAAAACGAACGCCCGCTGCAATCCAGACATTATCTCCAAGATGCAGTAACTTTGCTTCTTGCGGAAGATTGTATGGTCGATATGAAACGTTTTTACCGATATGCCCAAGAATATTGTTTTTTCTTAAATAATCTGCTCTTCCCCAACCATTTTTTTGCAACAACATATTTAACAGAATAAAAATCCTTTTCATAACCATCATTCCTCTTTATTTTTCCCAGTTTATCCCACGCTCAATAATTGTAGCTGGAAAACCTCCAATAACTACATTTTCCTCATCAAACGCTTTCGTTACAACTGCTTTGGTTGCAATTATAGAATTGTCTTTTACAACACTTCCCTTTAGCCAAGTTGTATCCGATCCAATCCACACATGATTTCCTATGGCAATAGGCTTCTCTGATTTCTTTTTCTCTCCATTTATAATAACACTATGCCCATCAGAATCTCTGATTGCAACATTCCAGCCAAGTAATACATTCTCCCCAAATGAAACACCTGTATTAGATGACAGATAAAAATTTTTTCCAGCACTAAAATTATTTCCAAAATGAACTTTTGATTTTTTTCCTATCAAAATATCACATCCCTCGGCTATTCCAATCCTTCCGTAGAAGTGAACATTCGCTCCATCATCTATCCTTATCCCCCCCATTTGCAGGCATATCCGCAACTCCACCAAATCCAATTCTCACTATCCCAGTTCTGCACTCCGACAAAATAATAGTTCCTTTAGCAACTTTTCCTACCTTTATCCCTTTTCCAATAAACACAGGGAAACGTTTATTTAATGCCCCTATAAAACCAAAAGCTTTCGCATTGAATACTAATGTAGGAATTATTGCCCCTATCATTTCTGATATCTTCATAATGCACTCCTTTCGTAAATTATCAATTTACCTTTTTTATCATGAGCAAAATCGAACAAATTCTTTTACGAAAAACAAACACAAATGCTAGTAACAGGCAAATGAGTGAATACCTAAGCAAAATGCTACTGTAGGTCAAGCTCATCGTTATCATGAGCGCCAATAACACTATTACCAACCCAAGAAGCATTTTAATATCAATCAAATGAACATGATTCTTTTTTTTCATAATAAATTCCATAAACAGATAATGACCAAAACAATAAACAAAGAAACATGCAAACGTCGTATATCCTGCAGCAACAAATCCAAATAAATTAATAAACACATAATTTAAAGCAAGATTTAGAATTGCTCCGATCATAGATATATACATGGTAAATTTATTATAATCATAATAAAATTCAATGTTCGCAAAATTAGTATACAAAAATAAAAATACTATACTTCCTGCTACTGGAGGAATTACATATACTGCTGATGCATACTTGTCACCAGCTAAAATATAAATGGCCTCTGGTGCTAAACAAATAAAGATAATAAGTGGCACCATAATCAATGCCGCAAGGGACATAATAGTCTTACTAATCTGACAATAATTCTTATCATCAAGGCTTTGATATAACCAAGGTGTTAAGGCTTGATTTAAACTGCTAGTAATAATAGTAAGAAGCATTCCAGCATTATATGCAACGCTATAAAAGGCCACATCGGATAAGGAGCACATTTTTTGAATCATTATTCTATCTGATTGATTCAATATGTATTCAGAAAAATAATGTGGAATAAGCGGGATATTAAAAAGCACGGCAAACTTAGTATAGGCAAATTTATACTTATATTTACCTTGCTTCATATTTATGATATAGAAGAATAGACCCACCAATGATATTGCCAATACTGTTGATAGAATTCTGGCTGTACCACGCTGCTCATAAGGAGCATTTACCACAAATAAAACACCTAATAATGGATTTAAAAAAGTCAATACAAGTGTTCCAGCCACAATCTGCTTATACTTAAATTCGTACTGTTTTTTTACGGTCCAAAATCCCATAGATGTGTTAAACAGTAATTCAACAAACATTAATAATATCAATCCAAACGAGAGCTCGGTCAGAGAGCAAACTGCATCTCTAAAAATTAAACAAACAAATAAAAGAGCTACTGTAAAAAAAGTGGTAGTATATTGCATTGAAAGACAGTATCCATCTCTGTCCTCTTTAAACTTAGATAGCCCTTTATTATAAACACCTGCATTTAACTTAAAAGATGTAATAATCGATGCAATATTAACCCAAGAAAAATAGATTGAAACTTTTCCATATTCTGTTGTATCCATTAACCTAGTAAAAACAGGCACAGTAATCAAAGAAATACCCTTTTGGATAACAGTACATATCAAAATCCACATTGCCAACTTGGCTTGTACAGGAATATCATGATATTTTAATTTTATTTTTTCTAACAAATGACTCTCTGCCATGACTACACTCCTTATCAAAAAACTATTTCAGGCTTTGATTATTCGTCTCCAATACACCCTATATATCCCCCATAACTTACAAATCAATGCTTCAACCACTACAATTGCAAAAAAAGTTACGAGAATTTGCAAAAAATAATTGTTGATGACCTGTTCTACCGATTTTTGAATAAACGCTCTTACCGGAATGTATTCATGCGTTAGCATTATGATTAGTGAATTTTTACCGAAATAAGTTAAAAGCCTAGACAAATATCGACATCCCTCAAGAAGGCTACACGCCATCAAAACTGCTGTCGTTCCACTTGTTCCAGTTAAGAAAACCATAAAAAATGGATTCGAAACCATATTCACCAATGTAATTTTACCTTGCAGAAATACGGGAATTAAGCAAATACTCAACGCTAAAAGTGATATCGACATCCCTCTGTTTTTACGCCTATTCTCAAAAAGAGGATATCCGTAATAACCAAACCCAAGAAAGAACACTGCAATTACAGGTCGAAGAATCGAAATAAGCCCCCATTCAATATATCTTCCAACTAAATTCGCTGGAAATTCACATAAAAGATATGGAACTACAATCAACAGGACGTTACCAGTAACAAATATCATCAGCATTCCTATAATTGAATTATTCTTTTTGGAGCCTCTAACTAATTGATAAAATATAAGCTTTGCAAAAAACAATGTTGATAAAAACCATAAAACATTAATTCCATATCCCGTAACAATCTGTCCAAAATCTAAAGCAATTAGATGAAAACTCAGTTTTCCACTAGCAAGCCAGCTAATTAAATCCCACAAAAAATAAAGCATTGACATTTCTAGGTATGGAAACAATATTCCCGTCACGTTTTTCAATATGAAATCTTTCTTGGTTTTCTCACATTCATGTGTCAAACGCATTGTAACACCCGATAGTGCAAAAAACATTGGAATATGGAAAGAGTATATAAAATATCGAGCGGCATCATCCCATGTCAGTTCGTGGCCTAATATCACCAAAAGGATGCATATTCCTTTTGCAATATCTATATACTGAATACGTTTGTGCATCCTTA
>OFMJ01002099.1_pt1 | contig 12521 bp, 12 predicted proteins | sample 1541801 | NCBI WGS metagenome assembly OFMJ01 (sample SAMN04209234, study PRJEB22552) | human gut metagenome | biome: gut; material: feces | host: Homo sapiens | place: USA: Oklahoma
GCAGCGGGAACTTTTTGACGGAGACATACATCAGCCTGCGGCGGCTGGAAAACGACGTGCTGCGGATCTTGACGAGCGGGCAAATCACGATGGACTTCAACAGCCCGATTCAGGTATCCATCGGGCAGTTTTACGGGATAGAGATCAATGACTTTGCAGTGACGGTGGCGAAAACGGCGCTGTGGATCGCAGAAAGCCAGATGCTCAAAGAAACGGAGGACATTGTACACACGACGATAGACTTCCTGCCATTAAAGCGCTATGCCAACATCGCAGAGGGCAACGCCTTACGCATGGACTGGGAGAACGTGGTACCGAAAACCAAGCTATCTTATATTTTGGGCAATCCGCCGTTTGTGGGGGCGAGATTGATGGACAAAGACCAAAAGCAAGAACTGGCCGAAGTGTTTTCGGGGCAGAAAAATGCCAGCAATCTCGACTATGTTTCGGGGTGGTATAAGAAAGCATCCGTGCTAATGCAAAATAGTCAGATACGTGCTGCACTGGTTTCAACAAATTCGATTACGCAAGGTGAGCAGGTCCCAATTTTGTGGAAATCCTTACTTAATGATAGCGTTCACATTGACTTTGCTCATCGCACGTTCCGCTGGGACAGTGAAGCAAAAATCAAGGCTCATGTGCATTGTGTAATTATTGGATTTAGCGTGGCACCCAATAAAAGACCAAAACGGTTGTTCTCTGAGGATAGGCCACAAATAGTGGGAAATATCAATCCATATTTAGTTGATGGCCCAACTGTTTTGATTGATAGTCGTAAACGCGCTCTTTGCGATGTCCCTCCAGTTGTATTTGGTAGTATGCCAAATGATGGCGGGCATTTGAGCGACTACTCTACTGAAGAAAAAGATGCGATTATTTCTGCTTATCCTGAAGCGGCGAGCCTGTTCAAGTGTTTTGTTGGTGCAACAGAGTTCTTACATAGTAAGGAACGCTGGTGCTTGTGGCTCAAAGGGGTATCTCCTGCAATTTTGAAGAAGGTGCCGCCTGTCATGGATGCAGTGGCGGCGGTGCGGAAGATGCGGGAAAGCAGCAATCGAGATGCTACAAGAAAACTTGCTGAAACCCCTACTTTGTTCGGAGAAATAAGGCAACCTGATACACAATACATTATTATCCCGAGACATTCTTCGCAGAATAGGCGGTACATTCCAATTGGATTTGTAAACTCCAACATCATTTGCGGTGATGCAAATCTGTTGATGTCTGATGTAACACCTTTCCACTTTGGCGTGCTAATGTCCAATGTGCATAATGCTTGGATGCGAACAGTTTGCGGAAGAATTAAAAGTGATTACCGTTATTCTGTGAATGTTGTCTACAACAATTTCCCGTGGCCGGAGCCCACGGAAGAACAAAAGGCCAAAATCGAACAGACGGCCCAGGCGATTTTGGATGCCCGCGCGCTCTATCCCGACAGTAGTTTGGCGGACTTATATGATGATGTTTTGATGCCGCCGGAGCTGCGAAAGGCCCACCAGCAAAACGACAGGGCCGTGATGCAGGCATATGGGTTCTCGGTGAAAGAGATGACAGAGAGTGCTTGCGTGGCGGCGCTGATGAAATTGTATCAGGCAAAAGCGGCAAACGCATAAAAATAGGCGGCAGACACTTTATAGCGTCTGCCGCCTGTCTTTTTTTGCGATGGGGCGGCTCAATCGCCGGCCATGGTGGTGGCAGCGTCCGATTTATACTGGCTCAGGTCGATGCGGTCTGCATAGGTCTGCACATCCATCTCGGCCTGCCAGGCCTCGAGCTGCTGCTGGTAGGCCTCCTGCTTTTTGCTGGAAAGCAACTGTTCCTCGGTATAGGCCTTGACCTCCTCAAACGGCACAGCGCCTTCCTCTATATCGCCCACATACAGCAGGATGTGGTAGCCATAGTCCGTAGCGACCAGGCCGGAGATATTCCCCGGCTTTTGCAGGGCAAAGGCGGCCTGCGTAAACGCTTCCACATAGGAGGTATCCTCGCCCAAATCGCCGACGGCGTACGGCTCGGTGGAGGTATCGTCGGTGTTTTCTTCCATGACCTCGTCAAAATTGGAGCCGTCCTTTTTCAGGGAATCCAGCACCGCTTGCGCTTTGTCCCGGATATTGGCCAGCGCCGCTTGCTTGGCCTCCTCCGCGCCTTCCGTATCGCCCTGGTTTTGCAGGGCGGCGATGGTCTCGGCATCCTCCTCGTTGAAGGCAATCAAAATCTGCTTGATTTCCCGGAACCCTGCGGGGCGGTAATAGACCGTCGCGCCGTTCATCATATCCTGCTCAAAGCTGCCGGGGGATTCGGCATAGGTCTCTTTCATTTCTGCGACCCGGGTGTCGTATTCATCCTGCACCTCTTCCTCCGTCACGGAGATGTTTTCCGTGACGCGCTCATACAGCTTGGTGGCTTGCTTACTGGCCGTCCAGTCCTCAATGAGGCTTTCGCGGGATACGTCGTTGTTCTGGAAGTAATCGTCGACATTGTCCTGGGCGGTCTGCTGCCAGGCCTCCTCCGTGCCGTCCGGATCGGCCTGCTTGGCGATTTCGTAATACTGATCCTTTAAGGATTGGATGGATTCATCCACGGTGCTTTCGATCTCTGCTTTTTCATCCTCGCTGAGCACATCCAGGCCGTATTCCTTTACCTTTTGAGCCACGATTTCATTCTGCACGGCCGTATCAATGGCCAATTCCACGACCTGGTCTGCAAATTCCCGGTAGGTGGAGCTGGTAGGGTCGCTGACCCCGTAATATTGGAAATAGGCGGTGATGAGATCACGCACACTGCTTTCATAGACGCGTGTGCCGTTTACAGTGGCAATGACCATGCCCTTGCTGCAGCCCGTGAGCAGCAGCCCGGTGCATAAAAGCAAGGAGAGAAGGAGTTTCTTTTTCATTGGGGCCATCCTTTCCTAAGACATAAAAATGCAAGTTAGCATATATTATACCCAAACTTTATGGCAGATGGGTGTCATCGTCGGCATTTTTCCCGCCGTTTGCCAACTGCACGGTGGAAACAGAGATGGGGACGCCGATGCTGTCCAACGCGGCCTGGATGGTTTCGTGCAAATCATAAAAGACATCCCAGTAGGCGGCGCGCTCTACCCATGCCATGACAGAAACCTGCACGCCGCGGTCGGTAAAGCTGTCCGGCCCGATGCAGGGGGGCGGGTCTTTCAGCACGCGGGGCTCGTTTGCAATGTAGTCTGCCAGCGTGCGGCGCACGGCGGACAGGTCGGCGCTATACGGGACGATGACGGGGATGGAGATGCGGCGTGTTTCGCAGGCAGAAAAGTTTGTGACCTTGCCGCCCAGAATCAGGCTGTTGGGCAGCAGGATGTTTTTATTGTCCGGCGTTACGAGGACGGTAAACATCATGTCGATGCGCTCCACCGTGCCGCCTCCTTCGTCTGTTTCGATATAGTCCCCTACCTTGAAGGGGCGGGTAAAGAGCAGGATCATGCCGGAGGCAAAGTTGGATAGGTTGTCCTTAAGCGCAAGGCCGATGCCGACGGCTGCGCCGCCTATCAGGGTGATGATGCTGGCGGTGGGGATGCCAAGCAGCGAGGCGGCGGTCAAGATGGCGATGATAAGCACAAAGATTTTGACGCAGGCCGATAGGAACGCGTGTACGGTAGGGTCTACCTTGCTGCGCTTTAGCGTACGCAGCACAAACCGGCTCAGCCAGTTGGCGATGGCCAGGCCTGCAAAAAAGGCGACCAGCGCCCATAGGATATGCGGCAGGGCATCCAGCAGCCCGGTCCATAATTTATCGAAAAATGCTTGCATGCGGCCCTCCTCTTGCAGGAAGTTAGAAAGAATATCTCATTATAGCATAGGCGGCCGGGGATGGGAAATCCACGCCCGGTATGGTATACTGAAAATACCTTATATTTGTTGTTATGGCCCGGCTGGCTGGCGGGCCCCATCCGGAAGGGAGGATGCTTTGATGCGGACCGATTTGCATGTACACACCCATTTTTCCTTTGATTCCGAGGCGGATATACAGCAGGCCTGCCGGCAGGCAGTGCAGGCAGGCATTACGCATATCGGGTTCAACGACCATTTTGACTTGGACCCGAGCTGCAAAGAAAAGGGGTATGACCAAGCGGCCTTTTTTGATGAAATCAAGGCGGCGCAGGATGCGTTCGCCGGAAGGCTGCGCATTTTGGCGGGGGTGGAGTTTTCCGAGCCGCACCTATACCCTAAAGAATATGAAGCGGTATTGGAGCAGCCCTATGATTATGTCATTGGCGCCATTCATTATATAGACGGCATGGACCCGTACTTTACCGAAAGGATGACCTACCCGCTGCCCAAGATGTATGAGCGTTATTGGGAGGAAATGGAGCGCATGGTAGAGACGGGCGGATTCCAAATCGTTGCGCACCTGGATTATCCAAAGCGGTATTACAATGCCTGTTTGTTTGAGGACCAGACGGTATTGCGCATTTTGCAAAAGGTCTGTGATAAAGGGATGGCGCTGGAAATCAATACCTCGCCCTTCCGCAAAGGGGAGCAGGAGCCGATGCCGGGCTGCCGCTTGCTGGAATTGTATGCCAAGGCAGGCGGCTACCATATCACGCTGGGCTCTGACGCCCATGAGCCGGAGCATGCCGGCATGGGCATAGAGCGCGGCCTGGAGCTGGGCCGTTCCTACGGATTCCAGCCCTGCTGGTTTGAAAAGAAAAAGCTGAAAACGGGGGTTTGGGGATAAGCATGCGCACCGATCTACACATACATACTCGTTTTTCCTCTGATTCCGAGGCGGATATGCAGGCCTGCTGTGAAGCGGCCATAGAGCGGGGGTTAACGCATATTTGCTTTACCGAGCATCTGGAGCATAACCCGCATGATGAAGGCACGGGCTATTACAGGCCGGCGGCTTATTTTGAGGAGGTGCGCCGCCTTCAGCGCGTCTATCAAGATAAAATCACGGTGCTGGCCGGCGTGGAGTTTGCCGAGCCGCATCTGTACCGAGCAGCGCTTGCCCGCACCGCGGCGCAGGACTATGACCTTGTGCTGGGCTCTGTGCATTGGATCGACGATATGGCGCCGTATGAACCGGAACGCATGACGTATTCCACGGAAAAGATGTTTGAGCGCTACTGGGCGGAGATGGAGCGCACCGTAGAGACAGGCGGGTTTCAGGTGCTCTCGCATATGGATTTTCCCAAACGGTATTGCAAGCAGTGCCTGTATCAGGAGGAAACGATTTTGCGCATTTTGAAAAAGGCGGTACAGAAAGGCATTGTGCTGGAGATCAATGCTTCTACGTTTCGCCAGGGGCTGGATGAGCCGATGCCCAGCGAGGCGTTTGTGGCGCTGTATAAGGAGGCAGGCGGGACGCTGGTATCCATTGGCTCTGATTCTCATTATGAAGCGCATGTCGGCGCGGATGTGGACCGTGCTGCGGCCCTGGCGGACAAATATGGGCTTCGCCCCTGCTGGTTTTCACAGAAAAAGCCTGTACCCGGCGCATGGGGCTGACCTGCGCCGCAGAGACAGAAAGGAGAAAAAGAGATGTCTATGCTATTCACGCCCTTTGAAGTGGGCGGCCTGCGTCTGGAAAACCGCATCGTGCTGCCGCCGATGGCGACCTTTGGCCACAAGCCGCAGGCGGGCGCCGGGTTTGTGGCGGACAGCACTGTAGCGCATTATGCCGAGGTAGCGAAAAGCAGGCCGGGGCTGATGATCGTAGAATCCACCGCCGTGCAGCCAAAAAATCCAAGGGGAACGGAGCAGCTTGGGCTTTGGTGCGATGCACAGATCGAAGGCCACCGCCGCATTGCGGAGGCTATCCATGCGCAAAGGGTGCCCTGCCTGCTTCAAATCCAGACCTCCGGCGTGACGGGCAAAAACGAACCCAATCCCATGACGGTCAGCGACTATGACAGCGATATGACGGGCCGATATATCAAAGGACGCGCCATGACGACAGAGGAGATCCACGCCGTGCAGGCGCGGTTCGTGGCGGCGGCTGTGCGCGCGCAGCAGGCGGGCTACGACGGGATAGAGCTGCATGCGGCGCATGGATATTTCCTTTGCCAAACGCTCTCGCCCCTGGTCAATAAGAGGACGGACTGCTATGGCGGCAGCCTGGCAAACAGGGCGCGCATCATCACGGAGATTGCCGAGGAAATCCGCCGCCGCTGCGGCAAAGACTTTTTCCTGGCCATCCGTATGGGCGTCAACGATCCGGACCCGGATGCAGCGGCCGAAACCATTGGGATATTGCAGGAAAGCGGGATACAGATGTTTGATTTGTCCCGCGGCTTTTTGCCGTTTGACAGGCAGGCCCATCCGTTGGAGGTGCCGGCTGGGTTCCCATTCAGCAGGCTGGTCTATGCTGCCAAGCTGGTCAAGGAGAAAACGCAGGCGCCCATCGTATTTGTCGGCGGCTTATTCACGCCTCAAATGGCGGAGGGCGCTTTGCAGGCAGGCGCGGGCGACTTAGCGGCCATCGGGCGCAATTTCCTCATAGAGCCTTCCTGGCCGGAAAAGGCGCGGCGCGGCGAGCCTGTGCAGACTTGTTTTGATTGCAAGGTATGCCAATGGTTCACAGATTCATCCCGCTGCCCGGCGGTGCGCAAAAAGAACAGCGTGAAGGCGTGAAAAGAAGCATTTGTCGAAAACGGTCCATTTGGGCCGTTTTTTTTGACAGCAGGGAAAAACAAAGGCGGACAAGGCACCAAAGGCAAAGCAGGTGCATAGAATACATTGACCTGAAAAGAGGGGAAAGTGGGGATTGGGATGAACCGAAACAGATTTTGCTGGCCCAGGTGCCTGCTGCTGGGCGCGGGGTTGATCGTGATAGGCGTCGTGACCATTGCCGTCTTTGTACCGGCGTGGGTATGGGCGGTCTTGTTCGGCGTGGGGCTTGTCTGCTACGGGATTTCCTGCCTGCTGCGCTTATAGGAGGGAGGGGTTTTCGTGCATTTACACTTCATTTTTGTGCCCAGGTGGATCTGCAACCTATTCCGGCGCAGAAAATAACGGTACATAAAAAGCTGCCGAATCGGCGGCTTTTTGGTTGGAAACAAAGGGCAATCATAATTGTAAACGCCGACATTATAACCTGCGCTTCCTATAAGGACGCCACATCCGGCAGCGGATCATCGTAACAACAAAATAGGAAAAGGGAAAAATCAAATAGGGCCTGTATCAGGGCCCTATACCTTTGCAGATATGAAAAAAGCACAGCCTTGGCTGTGCTTTTTATGTTCGCAATTAGACACGCTGCACCTTGCCGGAACGCAGGCAACGAGTGCAAACGTTGATCGTGCGCGGAGAACCATCGATCATAACACGCGCGCGCTGGAGGTTGGGCGCCCAGGAACGGCGGGTCTTACGATGAGAGTGGCTGACTTGATTGCCGGCATGGCTGCTCTTATTACAGATAGCACAAACCCTCGCCATGGCTTAACACCTCCCTTTACATTAAACAACACGAATAATATTATCATTCCCCCGCAAAATTTGCAAGCATAATCTTTTTGTTTGCGGTGAAAGTGTGCCTGGGCTTATCTCCGAAACGGGAAATAGGCGTCGGTTTACAAGTTTTTGAATTTGCGGTACAATACCCGAAAGAGAATAAAACAGCCGTATCATTCGCATGATAGGGCGAGGAGGGATACCATGGCAGCAGTAGTGAAAAAGGACTGGGGCAGGATCGAAGTAACAGACGGCGTCATCGCCAAGCTGGCCGGATTGACTGCAACAGAATGCATGGGTGTGCTGGGTTTGGCCTCTTCGGACGGGTGGACGGACCTTTTGAAAAAGGATTCCGTAGACCGCGGGGTCAGGATCAATTCCAATGAAGATACAATCAAAATTGAGATCAACATCATCGTGAAATATGGCGTTTCCATTGCAGCGGTGGCTCAGAACGTCATTGATTCTACCAAGTATAATGTGGAGTCTATGACGGGCATGAATGTAGAGTGCGTGGATGTCTGCGTGCGCTCCATTCGTTTGTAATTTTGCAAATCGGTTCGGAGGTTTACTAAATTGGCGAATGTAACCATCAGCGGACAAGAGCTGCACGATATGATCTGTGTGGCGGCCGCGTTCCTAGAAAAGAATAAAAAGGCCATCGATGCCTTGAACGTATTTCCAGTGCCGGATGGAGATACCGGGATCAACATGTCCTTGACGCTGCAAACGGCGGCCAGGGAGGTAAGAGACGGCAAAAAGGAGACCGTGGGCCAGGTCGGTTCGGCGCTGGCGCTGGGCTCGTTAAAGGGTGCGCGCGGCAACAGCGGCGTGATCCTGAGCCAGATCTTCCGCGGCTTTGGCAAGGCCTTGCAGGAAAAGCAGACGATGGATGCGGCGCTGTTGGCTGAGTGTATGGAAAAAGGCGTAGAGTCTGCCTATAAAGCGGTGATGAAGCCCAAGGAAGGCACCATTTTGACAGTGGCGCGTATGATGGGGGAGGCCGCCAAGCAGGCGGTAAAGCAGAAAAAGGATGTCATCGAGACCATCGATGCGATGATAGAGCAGGGGGAAAAGACCCTTGCGCAGACGCCGGAGCTGCTGCCTGTTTTGAAGGAGGCGGGCGTTGTGGATTCCGGCGGCATGGGCTTGCTCGTGATTTTTAAGGGCTTTAAGATGTGCTTAAACGGCGAGCAGGTGCCGGAGGAAGAGGTCACGAACCTGGGCGGCATGGTGACGCCTGTGCAGGAAGAGGACAACAGCGATATCGAATTTGGCTATTGCACGGAGTTTTTCATCAAGGACCCGGCAGGCTCGCTGTCCGAGGAAAATGCCGAGCAGCTGAGAAAGGTGCTGGGCCAGATCGGCGACTGCGTGCTGGTCGTGGGCGGCGGCCCGATTTTGAAGGTGCATGTGCATACCAATGCGCCGGGCCAGGCGCTGCAGTATGGGCTGCGGTACGGTTCGCTTTCCAGCATTAAAATCGACAACATGCGTGAAATGCACCGCGAATTGGAAAACGGTGCGGATGCAGAGGTAAATGGCGTGAATAAAGCGGTAGCCAAGGAGGAGCCAAAGGCAGAGCCGCCCAAAGAGCAAAAGGAGATCGGCGTAGTGGCCGTGGTATCGGGAGACGGCTTGTGCGAGGTATTCTCTGAATTGGGCGCCGATGAGATCATCCAGGGCGGGCAGAGCATGAACCCCTCCATCGAAGACATCGGGGCGGCGGTAAGGCGTGCCAATGCCAAGCATGTGTTTGTATTGCCGAATAATAAAAACATCATTTTGGCGGCAGACCAGGCGGCGGAGCTGCTGAAAAATGAGGTGGACGTCCGCGTGATGCCGACAAAATCCATTCCGCAGGGCATGAGCGCGCTGATTGCCATGAACCCTGAAAACAACGTGCAGGATAATGCCATGGATATGCTGGAGGCGATGGAAGCTACCAACAGCTGTGCCGTCACGTATGCAGTACGCGATACCCAGCTCAATGGCGAGGAGATCAAAAAGGGCGATATCCTGGGCATGGTCAATGGGGAACTGTCCATCAGCGGCAAAGAGGTGGATGAGGTTTGCAAAAAAACCATTGCCAAGACCTTGGAGCTGGGCGGAGAAAGCATTACGCTGTTTTACGGCGAGGGCGTGACAGAGGAGCAAGCGGATACGCTGGCAGAGGAGTTGGAAGCCGAGTATCCGGACTGCGATGTGCAGATGTATCCCGGCGGCCAGTCCCTGTATTATTACATCGTGGGCGTAGAATGATCTGCGTTCTGTCGAATAGAGCATCCTAAGGGCGCCGGCTGGCGCTCTTTTGCTACCTGGAAAGGAGCATGCTGTATGGAAAGCCTGCTGTTAAAGATCCCAGGCGTAGGCCGGGCCCGCTTGGCTCAGCTGCAAAAGCTGGGCGTAGAGACGCCCTGGGACCTGATGCGCTATTTTCCAAGAAGCTATCATGACCTTACACAACCCAGTACGACCTCACAGATGGCGGTAGGGCAGCCATGGTTCGGCAAGCTGAGTATTGCAGCCCCGGCCAAAACGGTATTTCCCAGAAAAGGGTTTTCCATGACGCGCTGCCAGGCAGAGGATGAAGAGGGCCAGGTAACGCTGGTGTGGTATAACCAGCCGTACATCCGCCAACAGCTCAAGGAAGGGGAGACGATGTTTTTTTATGGCCGGCCTGTATTCCGCATGGGGGAGATCCGGCTGGAAAACCCGATGATAGAGCGGGCCAGCGAGGAGGATGTGCTGCGCATGCTGCCGGTCTATCGGTTGACAAAGGGGCTGAGCCAGGGCAATCTGCGCGCCTGCATCAAGCAGTGCTTTTCAATGTATGCCGCCTATCTGTCTGAGCCGCTGCCAAGGGATGTCCGGGAGGCCTTCGGGCTATACGCATTTCGGGATGCATTGGAGCTGTCGCATTTTCCGCCCAGCGAAGCGGTCAAGGATCAGGCGGTGCGCACCGTTTGCTTTACCGATTTGCTGCTGCTGCGTGCATATTTAGGGGACAGGCGGGCCCAGCGCGGCACTGCACAGCCGCTGTGCGTCACTAAGGCGCAGGCAGAGCATTTTATAGAGCAGCTGGGCTTTGCGCCCACCGGCGCACAGCGGCGCGTGATGCAGCAAATACAGGAGGATCTGGCAAGGCCTGTGCCGATGAGCCGGCTGGTGCAGGGGGATGTGGGCTGCGGCAAGACAGTGGTGGCGTTTTATGCGATGTGGATTGCCGTGCAAAACGGGCGCCAGGCGGCGCTGATGGCGCCGACGGATATTTTGGCAGGCCAGCATTATGAGCAGGCCAAGGCTTTATTTAGGCCGCTGGGCGTTTCCGTTGGCCTGCTGAAAAGCGGGATGAAGGCAGCAGAGCGCAGGCAGGTGCTGGAAGCGTTGTCTGAAGGCACGCTGGATCTCGTGGTGGGCACGCATGCGCTGATCTCCGAACACGTAACCTATAAAAACCTGGGCCTGGTCATCGCGGATGAGCAGCATCGGTTTGGCGTAAAGCAGCGGGCCGCTTTGATGCAAAAGGGACAGGGAAACCATGCGCTGTTCATGAGCGCCACACCGATTCCGCGCACGCTGTCCATGATCCTGTACGGCGATTTGGACGTTTCTGTTATCGACGAGATGCCGCCGGGGCGAAAACCAGTGGAGACGCGCATCGTGCTTTCCAACAAGCGCGGCGATATGTATGCGTTTTTGGCGGACCGCGCCAGGCAGGGCGGGCAGGCCTATGTGGTATGCCCGCGTATCGAGGGGGAAGAGGAGGACGACCAGGCTGCCGAACAGATTTATACCATGCTGAAAAAGCGGTTTGCAGATGTATCCATCGGGCTTTTGCATGGCAAAATGAAGCAGGCGGAAAAGCAGGAGATTATGGAGCAGTTCGCACAGAACCACATTCAGATCCTGGTTTCCACCACGGTGGTAGAGGTTGGCGTCAATGTGCCGAATGCGACGGTGATGGTCATCGAGCGGGCAGATAGGTTTGGCTTGGCACAGCTGCATCAGCTGCGCGGCCGGGTAGGGCGCGGCAGCGCGCAGTCCTGGTGCTTTTTGGCTGCCGAGCGGGAGGACCGGCAGCGGCTTTTGACCATGACGCAGACGCAGGATGGCTTTGAGGTTGCCAAAGCGGATCTGGAGCTGCGCGGCCCCGGCAGCTTTTTGGGGGAGGAGCAGCATGGGTTTGCCGATGCGGGCGCGCTGATGCTCACAAAGGATGCCGGGCTGGTGGAGGAAGTCAATCGCGCTTATGAGCAGCTGCAGCAGCCGCAGAGCCTGCAGAGCTGGCAGAGGGTGCTGCGCGCGGCAAAAAAACAGTACGAGGATGCTTTGGGGCAGATTGCAATGAACTGAAGGCGGAAAAATCAGATCCTGAAAATGAAAAAGAGCGGAAGCGCTCTTTTTTTGTCTGCAAAAAATTGCCAGCAAGGAAAACGCAAATTCGCCGGAAAAACCACATATTCCGCAAAATAATGGGCAATCTACATTTCGACGAAGAGTTTGGCCGCAATTCTCCAAACGATTTCGCGCAGTTTCCACAAAAACAGAAAACTGGGAAAGATTACATGTGTATGGATTTTGCAAACGGGCAAATTACTCGTGAGACTTGTTAAAAGGAGGTGAATGCAATGACTTCTAACAGCAAAACTCCGAAAACGGCGGCTCAGAGACAGGCGCTGGAACAGATGAAAATGGAGGTTGCCGGCGAGGTCGGCGTAAACCTGAAACAGGGTTATAACGGCGATATCACGTCTCGTGAAGCAGGCAGCATCGGCGGTGGCATGGTGAAGAAGATGTACCAGAAGTATGTCAGCAAAAACCAGCAGAACTAACCCAATATTGAGAAGAACATTCTTCCGGAAAGGAGAGAGATACCATGGCAAGCAACGGTACGCAGAATAACCAACAGCGTAAGCAGGCTTTGCAGCAGCTGAAGATGGAATCCGCCAGCGAAGTTGGCGTGAACCTGAAGCAGGGCTATAACGGCGACCTGACCAGCCGCGAGGCGGGCAGCATCGGCGGTATGATGACCAAAAAGGTCGTTGAGCAAATGATGCAGGACTAACCTGAAGATAGATAGAGAAGGGG
>OFMJ01002120.1_pt1 | contig 12374 bp, 8 predicted proteins | sample 1541801 | NCBI WGS metagenome assembly OFMJ01 (sample SAMN04209234, study PRJEB22552) | human gut metagenome | biome: gut; material: feces | host: Homo sapiens | place: USA: Oklahoma
GGAAAGAACGAGTTGTTCTTTCCCCCGTTTGTGTTGTGTAAAAAGCCGGCAACTTTATTGCCGGCTTTTTGTTTTGGGAAAATCATTGCTTTTTGTTTGACACAGAAAATTATTGCTCTTTCTTTGCCGCCGCCTTGACAAGTAACATCATTGGGCGGCGGAGTTCATCCTTCATCCCGGGAATATCCATCATTTCTTTAGAAGGCTCTGCTTCCTCTGCAGCTTTGATCTCAAAACCGTGATTCAACAAACCCATTAAAATTTGGGTAAGCGTGTGATGATATTTCATAACATCACATCCTAAAAAAAGTGTATTTCTTTTTCCGGAGATAAAATAATCGTCAACCGGCCAATGCTGTGGTTTCCCATCGGCTGTATAAAACCAGTCTTGCCCAACGCCTGCTGTAAAAACCGGATGCTCGATGTTAAAAAGGAATACCCCATCCGCTTTCAATGTTTCATGTACCTTTTTGAATATCTCATCTATGTTCTCTATATAATGCAGAGCCAAATTGGAGATCACGCAATCCCATGTGTTTTTCGGGTAATCGTACTCTTCTATGCCGCAAACACGATATTGAATGCGTTTGTCAGCGTTTCGCCTTTGGGCTTCTGCAATCATTTTCTGGCTTAAATCAATCCCTAAGGCCTGCTCAGCGCCCTGTTCGATTGCGAATTTACAATGCCACCCATAGCCACAGCCCAAATCAAGCACCTTCTTTCCTTGCAGTTGCGGAAACAAGGGCTTTAGTTGGTGCCATTCTCCGGCAGCGCTTAAACCGTTTTGACTGCGTGCCATGTTCGCATATTGCTTGAAAAATTTTTCGTTATCATATTCGTTTTTCATTGTTATTTTCCTTTGTGTTTTACTCGCATCATTTGTTTTTTGTAAAAAGATAAACTGTTCCACTTCGGCTTTTCAAACAACGTTTTATTTGCCTTGGCTGCTCTGTTGTGTTTATTTCCGGTTAAATCATTTGGCTTTGTAAGAAATTTCTATTGTGACGGGTTTTGCGTTTCGTTTCAGTTACAGACAAACGAAAAGGGAGACCGCTTTTTTACAAAGCATCTCCCTTATACGCTGTTGTTGGTGTGTTGGTCAGCGGCGTTCCGCGATTGGAACATATTCCTGAACAGACATCACGTTTTTGTATGACGGCCGTATGATCTTTCCGGCGTTGATCAATTCTTCAATGCGGTGTGCACTCCAGCCGGAAATACGCGCAATGGCGAAAATCGGTGTGTACAGTTCCAGAGGGAGATTGAGCATGTGATAAACAAATCCGCTGTAAAAATCAATGTTGGCGCTGACACCTTTGTAAATGTGCCGTTCTGCGGCGATGACCTGCGGAGCCAAGCGCTCCACCAAGGAATACAGCTGAAATTCTTCGGTAAGCCCTTTTTCTTCCGAAAGACTTTTTACGAATTTTTTGAAGATGTTTGCGCGCGGGTCCGAAAGCGAATAGACTGCATGGCCCATTCCGTAAATCAAACCGGCTTTGTCAAAGGCTTCTTTATGAAGAAGCGCTTTCAGGTACCGGGCAACTTCCTCTTCATCGGTCCAGTCATGAACGTTTTTCTTCATGTCCTCGAACATCCGCACGACTTTAATGTTGGCGCCACCGTGTTTCGGCCCTTTCAATGACCCGAGTGAAGCGGCAATGGTGGAGTAGGTGTCGGTTCCGGAAGAGGATACCACATGGGTCGTAAAGGTGGAGTTGTTTCCGCCGCCGTGTTCCGCGTGGAGGACCAAAGCTACGTCCAGTATGCGCGCTTCCAGTTCGGTAAAGTTGCTGTCCGGTCGGAGAATATAAAGCAGGTTTTCCGCGGTGGAAAGTTCCGGCTGCGGGCTGTGGATAAACAGGCTGTTGCCGTCATGATAATGGCTGTATGCCTGATAGCCGTAAACCGAAAGCAGAGGGAAAAGCGCGATCAGCTGCAGGCACTGCCGCAAGACGTTCGGAATCGAGGTATCATCCGCTGCGTCGTCATAGGAATACAGGGTCAGAACGCTCCTTGCGAGCGTGTTCATCATGTCCGCGCTGGGCGCTTTCATAATAATATCCCGTACAAAGCTGGTGGGAAGGGTGCGGTAATTGGCAAGCAGCTTTTGAAAATGAGAAAGCTGTTCGGCAGTCGGCAGTTTTCCGAATAAAAGCAGATAGGTCGCTTCTTCAAACCCGAAGCGTTTTTCGCGGATAAACCCGCCGACAATCTGTTCAATATCCACACCGCGGTAATAAAGCTTACCTTCGCAAGGAACCTTTTTTCCGTCGACGATTTTGTGGGATTGAATGTCGGAAATTTCAGTAAGACCAGTCAAAACACCATTTCCGTTTAGGTCGCGCAGGCCGCGGTTGACCTGGTAGCGTGTGTAAAGTTCCGGGTCAATGCTGCTGTTCTGCATGCAAAGCTGGGAAAGCTCAAGGATATCGGAAGTAATTTCAGAATATGGATTTACCACTGCATTTGCCATAATTTCATCGCCTTTCTGTTCGGTATAAGCGCACATAGGGTTTAAAAGCTATGAGTAAAGGCTGGCGGTCAAACCGCCAAACCGATCATTCTGCTTTCGGAATCGATTAAAACGTTAATCTAATTATATACCAATTATATTAACAACTTGTGAATGAAAGAGGTTATTTTTCAAAATTACCTGTAATTAATTGGTGATATTAAAAGAAAAAAGCGCATGTTGACATGCGCTTTTTGTGATGTTGTAATAAAGATCACTGTATCATAGTTCCATCCGGTCCACTTCCGGAATGCCAAGGCAATAGATTTTCATTGCCGTAAGCAGATTGCTGAGGTTGAGCGCCTCATCCGGCCCATGAGCGCTGCCGTGCCCTTCCGGGAACATATCGCGGTCCAGTCCGCTTTCCGGCATTCCCGGGCCGAAGGCGAACGCATGGGGCAGCTTGCGGGCGTAGGTCCCGCCACCCATGACATAGGGCTTGGTGTCAGAGCCGGTCACCCGGTTGAACAGATCGGTCAAATAATCGACCGCCGGGTGCTCTTTTGGAAAATCGTTCGGTTTGCTGTCGCGGATGAGTTCAAACGAGAATCCGTGCAGCTCGGCAATTTTCGCAATCTGTTTTATAATCGCGTCTGAATCCGCTTTGACCGGATAGCGGATGTTAAAGTGCAGCCGTGCCCGATGCTGGTCGTCCAGAGAGCAGACGCTTCCAACGCAGGTGAGTTTGCCGGAAAGGTCATCCTCCTGCATGATGCGAAGACCACGGCCATAAAAATCCTGCGTGGCTTCGCAGAAAAACTGCAGTACGCCAGCGTCTTCATCATTTAACAAATTTGCGTAAACAAGCCCTTTGGCTAACTGCGCGATGGCGTTGACGCCGCCTTCCGGAAAGGCTGTGTGCGCCGCAACACCGTGTGCGGTAATCCGCACCTCATCCGCTTGCTCGTCGTATTTCAGCTCATGCGGGAGCATGGAAAGTTGGTTTATGACCCGTTCGCTTTTTTTCAGGCAAATCTCTGCCCGGTCCGGCACGATGTTGCTGGCAAGCCCTCCGGAAAGGGAGAGGATTTCATCGCTTAACGGTTCAGAAATCAGGTTTGCTTCAATAATTCCCTTTTCCGCGTAACAGACCGGAAATCCGCAGTCGGACACAATGGACAGTCTGGGGCAGGGGTGATTTTTCGTATAATACTCCAGGTCGCGCATGCCGACCTCCTCATCGCATCCCACAAACAGACAGAGCGGATGGGTGAGCGAAACACCCAGTTCGTGCAAACAGCGGATGACATACATGGCGGCGACCGCCGGCCCTTTGTTGTCGTCCACACCGCGCCCTACTAAAAATCCGTTTCGCTCGAACGGCTCAAACGGGGAAAAGTTCCACTCTCCGCTGGCCGGCACCACATCCAGATGCCCCCAGAACGCAATGGCGTCAGACAGGTCGATTTCTTCTTCACCCAGCCACATACAGCCGCACTGGTAGTCAAAATTGCGGGTGTGGAATCCGTGTTCCCGCGCAATGTTCAGCATCTCGTCCAGAACATCACGGCAGGGCTGCCCGTATGGTTTGACCGGAGAAGCGGCGTCGGATACGCTCGGGATTCGTACGATGCGAAAAATATCCTCCACCATTTCTGCGCGGTGTGCTTCCAGCCATTCTTCAATCTGTTTTGCGTTGATTTGTTCCATAACTCTTTCTCCTTTGTTTGGCTTTTGGCAGAAAAGTCAGATTTGTTCCATCCGTTTTATGATTTCATCGGTCAATGACCCACCGCAGCGGTCCAGCATAGCACGAAAACGCTCTTTCGGCAGGGCGTACTCGTTGTAGACTTCAATCAGCACCTGCATGGCAGGCAGCAGCTGTTCGTAAGCGAACACACGGGGCAAACGTTCGCCCAAAGCGGGGTTTTTGCCCATCATACCGCCAATGTAGATGTCAAACGCGCTTTTTTCGGTCATGCTTGGAAGAATGCCGGCATCCTGGCTCCTGGCCTTACCAAGACTGCTCGGGCAGCCAAATACGCCGATTTTAAACTTTTTCGGCACTGCCTGCCCCAAAAGCGCCCGTTCCAGCTGAGCGGCGAGGGCGTGTACGTCAAACAGCCCGTGGGTGCATTCGGTGCCTTTGCAGGCAATGACTGCGCGCACAGTCGACCCGTTTCCTCCCACGGTAAGTCCGGTCTGAGTCAGGTGCAGTGTGGCAGCTTCCAAGTCGGCTTCGTGAACGCCGGTGATTTCAAAAGTCCCGCGGCTGGTTGCGGTCACAACGCCGTTTCCGTAACGCTCACTGACCTCTTCTACTGCTCGGAGCTGTTTTGCGGTGAATATGCCGCATTCACCGAGAATGCGGATGGCGAAAACGCCGTTTTTCTGTTTGATGATTCCTGCGGCCATAACTTCCTCCTTTGCATGAAAAAAACACCTGTTGCAGTTATTATAGTACAACAGGTGTTTTATTTGCAAGACGCTTTACGGTTTCTCGTTTTTTGAGGTCTTGTTTTTTAATTCATGCAGTACCTCATCCAGCTTTTGTTCGGCTTTTTCTTCCTCCTGATGCAGTTTTTGCATCTCCTGTTGAAATTGCGGATTGGGTTCCAGGTCTTCTTTTACGAACATCATCAGAAAACCGATGAACAGCAGCGCTCCGGGAATCCAGATGGCGTATTCGCCGATGTACCCGGTCAGGATCGCGCCGCAGGCCGCGCCCACAGCGAAAATAAAGATAATGAAGTAGTAGTGCAGACTCTTTTTTCGCAGTTCCGGTTGTTTGGTGATGAGGTATTTGCACAGACATTCGGTTGCGCTGCGCATGTTTCCGATGCACATCGTCGTGGCGCTCGGAACTCCGCGGAATTTGCGAAAGCTGTTGACCTGCATGGCACAGGCGAACGACATGAGAACATTGGAAAGAACGTTAAATGACTGCGGCAGAATACCGGCCACAGCAAGCAGGATGATCTCTAAAATAAGAACGATTTGCCGCCAATGGATACCGGCACGCTCTTTATAAAGGTGACGCACCCATTCGGTGACGAAAACACCGCCAAGAAACGCGAGAATGGGGAAGAGGTAATGCAGACATTCCGCCCATTGGCCGGTCGCGATGTTCTGCCCCAGCAGAACGATGTTTCCGGTTTGGGCATTCGCGAACACATTTCCCCGGCAATTATAAGAGTAAGCGTCCTGAAACCCGCCGGCCAGCGTCAAAACGATTGCCAGCGCCATGGATTCGGACATTTGCTGTTTGGAGCGCAATAATTTATGCGGCATCTGCTTTCACCTTCCAAACGTTTATTATACCGGATTTGCGTGTTTCCGACAAGAAACGTCTCTTACGAATTCATCCGGAAATTCATCTGGATTTTCAGCAGGATGGATAAAAGGTTTTTTCTGGGAAAATCCGTTTGCTTCGGTGATACGTAGAGAAAGACAGCAACGCGCCGCCCCTTTTTAATCCACAACGATGACGGGGATTTCTCCTTCTCCCACGTTGGCGGCGGGATGTTCGCCATATCCCGCGATGCCGGCCTGTCCGTCCGCCCAGCCGCGCTGTCCGTCCATATTATTTATGATGCACCACTGATGGGTCCATTGGTTCGGGTTTGCGTGCTCCCAGCTGTACCCCATGCAGTCGAGCACCATCCCTAACGCGCGGGTCGCCCCGGCGCAGGAATATTCGCCGGCGATGAAGACACCGTACGCTTCGTAATAATTATTTCCGGAAGTGGTATAGGTTCCCTTGGCACAGTAACCGTTCACAATCTGTGCGGCTTTTGTAATCCGCTCCAGGTCGGTTCCGGGGCCAATGTTTGCCGCAATTTGCTGCGCAACAGCCATGGCCTGCGCTTTTTTGCTGGACGCGGTGTTTGCTCCGGAACTGCTCTGTCCGCCTTGTCCGTTGCCGGAGCCGCTGTTTTGCGCACCCTGTCCGTTGCCAGACCCGTTGTTCTGCGCGGGTTGTTGGGGTTTGGGTGTTTCATTGGTTGAGGCGTTGGCGCAGGTACCCGATTGCGCGCCGTTAAAAATCTTGCAGTCGGCTTTCAGGCAAACGGATACCTTATAATATTTCGGCGTCAGTTCCGGAAGCCCGGTATGTGTGTAGGTGGTATCGGTCATATTTTCCGAAAGAAGGGTGTATTCGCCGTCTTGTGTATCTGATACATATAAATTGTAAGTGACCTCTGCCGGCGTGCCGTCCGCGTTGGTTTCAGCGGTCTCATACGGGTCCCAGGTAATGGTAAGTGAACTGTCGCTCGCGGCAGCGGCGGTTAACCCGGTCACCTCACCGACCGAGAGTGCCTGGGTCTTGACGGTCACAGTTTCTGATGGTTCGGAAGTCACTTCGTTTTCATCGTCTTTGTAAACAGAGGAAACCGTAATGCAATATTCGGTTTCGGCTGTCAATTCGTTGAAAGTCGCTTTAGTTGTTTCGGTTTCCACTGCGATGGTTCCTTCTGCGGGTTGAGACAGGGTCTCAGCGGAAGAATCGCTGCTCTGCGTTTCGTTTTCCGCCGTTTCTTCATCGTTGTTTGAGGCTGTTTCCGCTTTACCTGTTTCATCTTCGCTTTGTGTATCGTTTGCGGTGCTTTGTTCAGCGGGAGCTAAGATGACAAGATATCCGGTTGCGTTTTCTGCCTCATCCCACTTTACATCAACGCTGTGCGCGCCGGCGGCGGTCGCCTGTACTCCATCGGGCGGGTCCATTTCAGGCGGCGTGGATTGACAGCCGGTAAACAACAGACCCAGTGCCGAAATGCACGCAATACCGGTCAAACACAGTTTCTGCTTGAACGAAGCCTTCATATTACCATCTCCTGATTCTATTGGTGCGTTTGTCTAAAGTTAGGTTTTCACATGCGTTTTGCCGCATTTCTTTTGGCAGGGACCCATTTTAGCCAAAAGTTTGTGCGGAAACTTTGAGATAGGATACATTTATTATAACATGTAAAAAAACACAATGAAACAGCCCGTATGAAAACGGCAGTGTTTATATGGTTTTTGCGTATGGACGGTATTTACAACTTTATAGAATATGTGTTAAAATATTTTTGCTGTCTTGCGCAGGGATAAACTGTGGCACGGCGCTTTGTTTGCAGAAATCCGTTCTTCGTTTGCAACGTTTAACGGGATTTATCATTGGGGGATATAACATCATGAAACTGGCATTTTCCACCTTAGCTTGTCCGGACTTCAGCTGGCCGGATATTTATTCCATGGCAAAAGATATCGGGTTTGACGGTATTGAGATTCGTGGGCTCGGAAAAGATATCTTTGCGGTAAAGGCACCGCCGTTTACCGACGCCGAACTTCCTGAAACAGTGAATAAGCTTCAGGCGCTTCGTTTGGAGATTCCATGTCTTTCTTCTGATTGCTGCTTAAAATTTGCTCAGAAAGCGGAAGAAAACAAAAAAGAGATCAGTGAATACATTGCTCTCGCGCAGAAGTTATCAGCGCCTTATATCCGCATTCTGGCGGATCTTGCGCCTATGCCGCAGGGCGAAGTGGACGATGAGGCAGTGCTCGCTCAGTTGCGTGAACTGGCTCCGCTGGCTGAGAAAGCCGGTGTTACACTGCTGGTTGAAACCAACGGTGTATACGCTGACACCGCTCGTTTGCGCCGGCTTCTGGAACAGCTTTCCAGCGATTCGGTCGCCGCGTTGTGGGATATGCATCACCCTTACCGGTTTATGGGCGAAACGCCGGAACAGACGGTGCAGAACCTTGGCGCTTATATTAAATATGTTCATGTCAAAGACTCGGTCATGCAGGATGGTCAGGTAGAATACCGCATGATGGGGGAAGGCGATCTGCCCATTCATGAGATGATGATGGCACTGCGTTCCATCTGTTATGAAGGTTATGTGTCGCTGGAATGGGTCAAACGCTGGGCAGGGAACTTGAGCGACGCCGGCATTGTGTTCCCGCAGTTTGTTCATTACATGGAAAACTACACAGGCCGGGATTCGGCACGGAGCACATTGTTTACCAATAAGGCTGGAACCGGTAAATACATTTGGGAAAAGGATGTTCTCATCGACCTGACCTTCCCGCAGGTGCTTGACCGCATGGCGGAAGAATTTCCCGATCAGTACGCGTTTCGTTTTACCACGCTGGATTATACCAGAACCTACGCGCAGTTCCGTGATGATGTGGATACGTTTGCCCGCGCGCTGCTTGCGATGGGCGTGAAGAAGGGGGATAAAGTAGCCATCTGGGCAACCAACCTGCCGCAGTGGTACATCACCTTCTGGTCCACGGTCAAGATCGGTGCGATTTTGGTCACGGTAAATACCGGGTACAAGATCCATGAAGCGGAGTATCTGCTCCGCCAGTCGGATACACATACCCTTGTCATGATCGAAAACTTTAAGGATTCCGATTATGCCGGAATCATTAATGAACTCTGTCCGGAACTGAAAGACACCGTTCCGGGACAACCTCTTCACAGCAAGCGCCTTCCGTTTTTGCGGAATGTCGTTACGGTCGGCTTCAAACAGCCGGGCTGTCTGGACTGGGACGGCGCGATGGAGCTTGCGCAGACCGTGCCGGTTGAGCGTGTTTATCAGCGGATGGCTCTCATCAACCGCAACGATGTCTGCAACATTCAGTACACTTCCGGTACTACCGGTTTCCCGAAAGGCGTTATGCTGACCCATTACAACGTGGTCAACAACGGTAAAAACATCGGTGACTGCATGGATCTTTCCACCGCTGACCGGATGATGATCCACGTTCCCATGTTCCACTGCTTCGGTATGGTGCTTGCTATGACCGCCTGCATGACCCACGGCGTGACCATGTCTCCGATCCCGGCGTTTTCGCCGCGTCTGTCGCTTGACTGCATCAATCGAGAGAAGATCACCTGCTTCCACGGTGTGCCTACCATGTTCATCGCTATGCTGGAACATCCGGACTTTGAAAAGACTGATTTCAGTTATATGCGTACCGGTATTATGGCGGGAAGCCCCTGCCCGGTTAAGGTAATGCAGGACGTTGTGGATAAAATGCACATGACCGAGATCACCATTGTTTACGGGCAGACGGAAGCCTCTCCCGGTTGTACCCAGAGCCGTGCGGATGATCCGATGGATGTCCGCGTCAATACGGTTGGGCGTAATCTGCCGGGGATTGAGTGCAAGATCGTTTCACCGGAGACCGGTGAGGATCTGCCGGATAACGTTGACGGTGAGTTTGTCGCGCGCGGCTACAACATCATGAAGGGTTACTACAAAATGCCGGCGGCGACTGCCGCGGTCATTGATGATGACGGATGGCTCCATACGGGCGACCTTGCGCGCCGCCTGCCGGACGGCAACTTTAAGATTACCGGCCGTATCAAGGATATGATCATCCGCGGGGGTGAAAACATCTACCCGAAAGAGATCGAAGAGTTCATCTATCATCATCCGAAAGTCAAAGACGTACAGGTCATTGGCGTGCCGGATAAACAGTACGGCGAAGAGATCATGGCGTGCGTCATCCTCAAAGAAGGGGAGACCATGACCGAAGAAGAACTGAAAACCTATGTGCGCGACCATATGGCGAAGCATAAAACACCGCGTTATGTCGCTTTTGTGGAGGATTTCCCAATGAATGCCGCAGGTAAGATCCTCAAATACAAAATGCGTGAAATGGCTGTGGATATGCTCAAGCTTCAGGACGCAAACGATATTGTAACAGCATAAACAAAAACGGCCTTGAATTTATCATTCAGGGCTGTTTCTGCCTTTTAAGGCTTGAGACGCGAAATCGTTCCCTTTGCAAAATCATCAACACACTGCTGTGTAACGGCAGTTAATCGAACATGCGTTTGTTTTAAAATACCCAGACATACAACCCGCTTTTAAAAATGGAAGAAGACGACTATGAAATTTTTATCACAGGGAACACCGGAAGAAAAGCATCGTCTGATTATCCTGACCGATATGGAAAACGAGCCGGATGACGCGCAGACGATGGTAAAGCTCCTGATGTATTCCAACAAACTGGATATTGAGGGGCTGATCGCAACAACGTCAAGGTGGCTTCCAAACCTGGTTTTTCCGGAAAGCATTGCGGACCGCGTTCGTGCGTTCGGTATTGTGCGCAAAAACCTGATAAAGCACGCTCCCGGTTGGCCGACCGAAGAATATCTGCTCAGTAAAGTAGCAGGCGGTCAGAGAGGGTATGGAATGAAAGCAGTGGGGGATGGAAAATCCTCCGAAGGCTCTGAACTGATTATAAAAGCGGTGGATAAAGACGATCCTCGCCCGGTCTGGTTTGCGGTGAATGCGGGCGCTAACACGTTAGCACAGGCTTTGTGGGATGTTCGCAGAACACGCACAGAAGAAGAATGCAGGAAGTTTGTTGCCAAAATCAGAGTGTATGATGATGCGGGGCAGGACAATGCCGGCGCCTGGATCTGCCACGAGTTTCCGGATATTTTCGATATCCGAAGCAAAACACAGGTGTTTGGGCTGTTTGGACCGAGCGAGAATACCGGACCGCAGCCATGGGAACCGCTGAGTCAGTATTATTGGGCTGAATTAAACGTGCGTACAAGGCATGGCATTTTAGGCGCTTTGTATCCGCAGCGGGTCTTTAAATACGGCAATTACGGAAGCATGGAAGGTGGAGGAACCGCTACCTGGCTTGGGCTTGTAAACAAAGGCCTGTTTGTGCCGGAACAGCTCACATGGGGCGGCTGGGGCGGCCGTTTTTCATGGGAAAAAGAGCAGGTTTCAGCCGGTCAGAATGGTGTGAGTCCGCTGGAAAAGCCTTATGAACCGTTTGCGATGTATCCGCAGGCGGAAGATTTTTCGTTCGACGGCACTCCGTATGCAGAAACCGTTCCGGATTGGAAAGCATACGCTCCTTTGTAGCGCTGGCGCAAGGATTACTTGAACGATTTCAAAGCCAGAATGGACTGGTGCGTGTGTGATTACGCGCACGCGAAGCACAACCCTGTCATCAACTTTTACGGCGATGAAAACAGAACGGTTGTCCGCCTTGAGGTGGAAGCCGGGGAAATGGTTAAATTGGACGCATCCCTTTCCTGGGACCCGGATAACCGCATCCGCTTTTTTGTGGAACAGGGTGACTTTACCTATGAAGAACCACTGGATTTTGAATGGTTTTATTATCCCGAAGCCGGAACCTATGCAGGGGAGATTTGCGTGGAAAACGCCGCGGCTTCCATTGCTCATGTGAAAATACCTGCGGATGCTTCCGGAAAACAGATTCATGTGGTTTTGAAAGTTTCCGGAAGGGACAGCGATACGCCGCTCACCTCATACCGTCGAATCGTTATGGACGTTCGGTAAGACGGTCATCAAAACACGTTTTTGGTTTTCTCCAAGGAAAAGCACCTGCTATCATATGATAGCAGGTGCTTTTTTGTTCTACACAATTTTAAGAGGATGTAGTTCTATTAAATACCAAACCCCGAAAACACTACTTTTCGGATTCATACCTTTCCCCAGTAGCATCGTGTGAGGTAGGGGTATTCCGCCGTTTTATCGGTCTCATAGCGGGCGAAAACCTCCCCCAGCGTCTGAATGAATTCCTTGTATTCCGCGTCATCCGGTTTGAGGGCGAATGAAGAGGAAAGATGCCGCCCGATGAATGCGTCCAAATCATAAATGAGCGGATTTGCAAATGTCTTGCAATGGTACCTCCCGTTTTGAAAGAAACGCTTGAACCGGTCGGTTCCGTCACCCATTCCTTCACTGTAACCGTGAAATTTCGGGCAGAACCGTTTTAAAACTTCTGTACAGCTTTGCAATAGGGGAAGGGATTCATCCCGGCTGTTCCAAATGAGCAGTACCGTGCCGCCCGGTTTGAGGATGCGCCTGCATTCCGCTTGGAAAGCGTCCACATCAAACCAGTGAAATGCCTGCGCCGCAGTGACCAGGTCAAC
>OFMJ01002128.1_pt1 | contig 12333 bp, 15 predicted proteins | sample 1541801 | NCBI WGS metagenome assembly OFMJ01 (sample SAMN04209234, study PRJEB22552) | human gut metagenome | biome: gut; material: feces | host: Homo sapiens | place: USA: Oklahoma
ACTAACAATACCCACTAAATCCAAAGTAACATGAATGAACTGATTAACAAGGACAACGAGTGGATAATCCACTTCATGGGCAGTCTCGACCGTCTTTTGGACAGCTTCGAGCATCTGACCGCCAATTACCGACCGACACTGAACGGAGAGCGTTTCTTCACTGACAAAGAAGTGTCGGCACGGCTGAAAGTGAGCCGCCGCACGCTTCAGGACTACCGGAACGAAGGGCGCATAGCCTATATCCAGTTGGGCGGTAAAATCCTCTACCGTGAATCCGACATCGAAAGGATGCTTGCTGACGGCTACCGCTCCGCCTATCGGCTGACAGGCACATGATTTTCTTGAAAGAGCGCAGTTTGCCGTCTGCCCAGTGATTGCGTCAGCAACGGACTTTCGGCAAAAAGAGAAAGGAACGGTTTACGGACGGAGCATCAAAATACCGCTTCGTCTGTAAGTCGCTCCTCTCTTCTTTCTTCTGATTTCCCGTCAGTCGCTTGTTTCCGTTGCCGGATGCTTTTCAAGCGAGTGGCAGACAGTGACAAGGTTTTCGGGTTGAATACGCTCAAACTTGTTTGAGGAAGATTCTGCCCGAAACGGCTCTGCCGCCCGACCTTGCCGCTGCCATTAAGCCATACGCTACCTTTGCATCCGTGCATCGGGAACGAGTGGCTGACGGGATGAACCTCAACTATACCATCGGTTATTACCTCTGACGCTGGCAACAAATAGTGTAATCGGTGTAGCTTTCTTAATGGTGCTAATTTCATTTATTATAAACCGTCTGAACAAGACACTCTCTTTACTGCATATCCTGAATGCAACGGCTATAATCACTTCAATGTTATAGACATCATAACTGATACCGTCCGGTCGTTTAATATGTCTCATTGTTTTGGCTTCATTCAGTTCCTTATTCTTGTAAATGGTATGAATCGCCTTGCGGATATCGCATGAGAACATCCCGAACAGGTCGGCTATCTCGAATTGTGTCATCCATACGGGTACTGTCGGCATAATGACTACACCCGTTTCACTGATTGTTATTATTCCTCTGTCCATAATGTATTGAATTGATACTGTTTACTTATTGCTGTCTGGCTTTTCGCCGGTAGATTGTATCTTCCTGCGTTCCATTAGCTTGTCCATGTCCTTCGAGATTTTATCATCGGTTATCCGTGCGTAACCCTGTGTCGTCCGGATATTGGAATGTCCCATCATTTTAGCGATGCTCTCGATAGGTATATCCGCCGAAATCAGGAATGTTCCGAAGCTGTGCCGACTTTGATGATAGCTCAAATTTTCCTCTTTCCCTATGATAACGCCCATCTCATGGATATCAAACCAGAGGGCATCCCGATTGGGAAGAGGGAACACGGGCTGTTCATCGTCAGTCGTGTTATACAGCGACAATATCCGCTCCGCTATGGGATGCAGTGGAATGAACGCCTCTATCTTTGTCTTCTTGCGGTTGATGCGGATGTACCGCCTACCATCCGCATTCGTCCCGATATGATGTGGATACAGGAGCATTATATCCACATACGCCAGTCCGGTCAGGGTCGAAAAGATGAAAGCCCGTCTTGCCAGTTCCATCCGCTTGTCATACATCGGGGTGGAAAGTATCTTCTTGAACTCCTCACGGCTGATATACCTGTGCCTTGCCTCCGGCTTGGTTTCATATTCCATTTCCTCACAAGGGTTCACGCGGATAATCTCCTTATCGACTGCCAGATACAGCAGGCGGTTCAACCAACGCAGGCAATGGTTGGTTTGGGAAGCCCCGAAATTCTTGCATCTCTTCAAAAACGCTTTGTAGGCTTTGCCGAAGTCTTCCGTGACTTCTTCAAGGCCTATGTCTTTCTTACCCAAAGACATGAGATAATTTGTCAGGTACTTCTGGTAATACATTGAACTCCGATAGGAAGAAGTTGAGTCTATTTCCTCGGAATGTTTCTTCAAACGCTCTCTTTCCCATTCCCCCATTTGCAGGAGGGTCGTCGGATGGATGTTGTTCAAGGTGATATGGTTCTTCAGCATCTCCGCACTGACCACACCTTGCGATTTCAATATCTCATTATAGGCTTCCTCTGTCATCCGCAGGTATTCCCGTAAACGGCTGTTCTCCCTTGCGGACTTTATCTCGTTCTTCCTGCCGTTCCAGTCTTCCGGTCGGCAATAAATTCCGGGACTGATGACGGTCTGTTTGCCGTCAATGGTTATACGACACAATACGGCGGTCGTACCGTCAGCCTTTACCTTGCTGCGGTTGATGTAGGGTAATAATGAAAATGTACTTCGCATATTATTCTTTAAGTGTTAAAGAGTGAGTTTGAAATCTTCGGTCGCTTTAATGAACTTGTCCATGTCCTCGAAAAGTTTCTTCGGGCTGACACGGGCATAGACCTGAGTGGTGGAAATATCGGAATGTCCCAACATTCGGCTGATGGTTTCTATCGGCACACCCGCTTCGAGTGTTATCAGCGAAGCAAAACTATGGCGGGCCTGATGATAACACAAGTTATCCTTGATGCCTGCCAGTGCCGCTAACGCTTTCATGTGTCGTTTCATGTTCGGGTGGTGGATTATCGGGAAAAGCGTTTCCCGTGTTTCGTCCTTGTATCTCTCAAGTAGTGCCAACGCTTCGGGAAGCAGTTTCACGCTCGCCCGATGTTCATTTTTCTTTCGGCGGTATTTCAGCCATAATGCTCCGCTTTCGTCCGTGTACAGGTTCTCATCCGTAATGGAAACCACATCAGCGTATGACACACCCGTATAGCAGGCAAACAGAAAAAGGTCGCGTGCCAGTATGTGCGTCTTCCTGTATGGCGGTATTTCCACGTCACGGATTCTTTCGAACGATTCGCGGCTCAATGCACGTGGTGTCCTTTCTGATTGCCGGGGCAGGGCGAAATGTTGAAAATGGCATTTCTCGGAATACCCTTTCTTGTAGGCAAGGCGGCAGATCTTCTTCAGGATGGCAAGGTGGTGGCGGACGGTATCTATCGCATAGCCTTTCTCTTCCGTGACGAATGTCTGATAGTCGTGGATGAACTGTTCCGTCAATTGTCCGAAAGGCAGATCCTTGACCTTGTACTTGGTTTCGATGAACTCCCCGAGTGTCAGCCGCATATAGTGATAACCGGGATAAGTCCCTTTTGCACGGTCTATGCCGATACGTGCCTTAATGTCGTCACAGATTGCATCTGTCATTTTCATGAGGGTCATCTGCGTTTCCATGCTACCTTGAAAAAGGTCTTTCACATCGATGGCGTCAAAACCAGCCTTACGGGACACAAGGCTGTCGAATGCGGCGTTTACCGCCAACAGCAGTTTTTCAATCCTGGTATTGGTTTCCACAGCTTCCTTGCTCTTGCCGTTCAGACGGCTTTCACGTGGATTCCACAATTCAGGCGTGCAGGACAGCTTGCATCCGAACTGTGCCATCGTGCGGTTCACGGTGATTCTTCCCATTATCGGGGCTTTACCCGATTTGTCCAGTCCGCTCTTTTTGAGGTAGAGCAACACCTTGAATTTTTCTACTTTCATACGCTTATATTTTTTAGTGCAAAATTACTTGCCGTATAAGCGTTCTTTGATATGCAAAATGCTGTGTATGAGCGCAAACAAAACGGTGAGGGTTTCTTTTCATTGCCTGCCGTTACCTATTCCCGTTTCGGTAACTGCCCAGCTAACGGTTTGGTAACTGAACAACCTCAATATTCCGTTATTATTTGCATTTTCTCCACTTGGCAGAATGCTGAAACAAAGCTCATTTCAAACGGTTTACGTTTTATCTTCACCTGTCCGCTTTTCCTTGCACAGCCTATCACTTTCCACATAGCCCGCCACACTTTCGCAACTATGTCGCTCAACAACCATGTGCCACTTGAAACAATTTCAAAGATGCTCGGCCACAGCGACATCAAGACCACTCAGATTTATGCGAGGATGATGGACAAGACCATATCCGAGGATATGGAAATAATGCGGACAAAATTCAACGGAGTCAGCCTTGGCTGATAATGCTTTTACGCGAAAAGGCGGCAACAGTTTTTAATCACTGCTGCCGCCTTTGACATATAGGGTCAGTCCTCGAATTTGGGCCTGTAGGCTTCCGTAAGGAAACCTTCGATGTCACGTTCATCATAGAGCACCTTCCCGTCCAGCCGGTAGAAAGGCAACCGCCCTTTGTCGCGGTAGTCCTGAAGTGTCCTCCGGGATATATTCAGATTATCTGAAAGCTGGGCATCGGTGATGAATCGCCTGTTCATGAGCATGGGCTTGTATTCCTTTATGAGTTGCTCGGACATCTCGATGGTTAATCTGCATTGAGAAAAAAACAGCTTTACGGCCTCGTCTTTTGCCGTATATATCCGCTCACTCATAGCCTGTGCCCCCTTTCATCACCAAGGCATATACATCCTCGGCTTTGTACTTGCATTTCTTGCCGTATCTGACAAAACCGATTCTACCGCCTGACTGAAGGTTACGGACTTTTCTCTCCGAGACATTGAGGATATTGCAGGCCTCTTCCAGTGAAAGCCAGTCGCAGCAGTCCTTGTTGCGCATTTTCTCGAAGAGATGGAGTATCATTCTGTGAAGGTAGGTCATGCGTTCAAACATAGCATCAAGCACCTCCTTGTCAATCGCTACTGTTTCTATAATCAAATGAATTTAGTTTGTGGATAAAAGTGGTGGGTGGATAGGATTGTTAAAAAGGCAGCGGGTATCCCTCCCGCTGCCTCACCACTAAATCCACAATCAAAATAAAATTATGACTGCGATTCAGTGGCAAAGTTAGCGATTTCTATCCGATTTTCAGCTATGTAAAGTCGAATATTTTTTGGATATTACCGCAATTTGGAGGCATTTCAGGCTTCCGCGTCGGGGTCAATCATCTCAACCATGCGGAGTAAGGAGTTGCTGAAACCTTCCATGACGGACCGGCCTGTCTGGTCGCCTTCGTAGAGGTCGTTCGCCTCATGCTGCCATGTCAGCAGCATTTCGCTATACTCGCATCCCACGATCTCGTCATATATTTCCTGCCCCTCGGTGGTGAGGCAAAGCTCGCCGTTCTCGATGAACACCAGCTTTTTCTTGACGAGGTTGCTGACAACGCTCCCGTAGTCCCCGGTGGCTCTGGTGAACGGCACGTTTGTGTGCATTATGTCGTCAACATACCCGGCATGGGCTGTCAGGCTCCACATCACATTGGATAGATCGGTTGACATCCCTGTCGCCGGGTCACAGGGATAGGCTGCGGCATCCTCGATTCTCACGGTGGTGGCGAATGTGCCTGCCTCGGTAACATCGTAGGCTTCGCCCGTCAGTTCCCACTCATGGGAGAACACGGCACTGCCGACAGTGAACTCCTTTACCGCAATTTTGCGGGTTGGCTGTTGCTCCACAACCGCCTTCATTCGGTTGAAGATAAGATTGTATAGCTGTACCTCGCTGGCGCTCATACCCGGTTCTCCGGCCCGGAGAGTCATGATGGCGTGATTGTTGAGAGTGGCCCCGTTGTCGCCCCACGGATAACCGTCTGTTTCTCCGAACACCGTCTGAAGATGCCCGCGCAGTTTTTCCGGCAGGTGGGAGCAATCGGTCATGGGCGACGAGATAAGCCCCTTCTGGTAAAGTTTCTCCGCCACCCTTGTGGTCTTTCGCGGTGTGAAACCGAGATTGTTGAACGCATCCATCTGGAGAGTGTGGAGCGTGTGGAAACGCAGGTTGTATGCCGTCGTTTCCGTCACTGTCAGCGTTGCCGGGATTTCATCGCCGACATTGATTGCCGAAAGGATTTCATTGGCGGCGTCCTCTGATTTCCAGCAGGTCTGGGACTCATAGCTTTCCTGACTGTTGACATTGACGCGGATGGTATGGTCAGCCGACGCAGGGGTGTCGGAGATGGCACACATATCGCCTATGTGTTCCAGCGCGATGGTTTCCTGACGGGTGAGATTGCAGGAGGGAAGCCCGGCATGGAGAAAGGCTTGGCTGACATTGTACTCGTAGAGCATATCCATACCCTTTGAAACAAGTCCGGTCTGGGCGAGGCGGTATAAGTGGCGCCCCGACTCACGGTAGTGGAACGCTCCACGGATCGCTCCGTAGCACAGGCGGGTGAGCCACATACGGCTTGTGGTGCAGCCCACACGGAAGTGGCGGCAGATGTTGAAGAAACGCGCCTGAGCGTCAGCGCCGCCGTCAGAGGCGAACACCACTTCGTCGGCTTCGCGGAACAGAGGCTTGAGGTCGCGCTCCAGCTCCTTCATGGTGACTGCCATCCTGAACTTCTCAGGGATGAAGGGATAGCGGCCGTCCGCTATCTCCCAGAGCGGAGTCAGGCGGATGAACTCTTCCGGCACGGTCGCGACGGTGACGCTGTTCGAGGCGTAGATGCCTGATGCGGTCTCGGTATCGGCTCCCATTGCGAGAGCCACGTTGTTGGAGGTGCGATAATTTTCGCAAACAATTAAAATCATAATTTATTGGGGATTTGTGGTGGTTTTATGAAAGGCACGGGGACGGCGGGTGCTATCCCCGTGCCATGGGGATACTACTTGGGTGGAATCGCAGTCAGGGGTGACTGTGGAGTTGAATGTTCAGTGGTGACGGCAGCACATCAGAGTTTTGGGCCTTTCGGCTTTCTTTGCTGTTGCTGCTGGTTTTCGTCTTTGGGAGCGGCCTGCCCGCGCTGGAGTGGCTCTTTCACGTTCTTGGTGGCCTCGTTGGTCTTGCCGTCGTTGTTGACGGCAAGCTGCGTCTTACTTTCTTCGGCGACGCCCACAACCTTGTCAGAGTCGGGATACACCCGTGTGGTTTCGGGCTGACGAAGTTCCGGATTGTATTGGAAATAGATGGTGCAGTCGTTGCCATACTTGTCCTTGCCTTCCCCGACGCGCACCTGCTTTCCGGCGAGATAATCCGCCTGCTGCTGTTCGTTGAGAGGCATCTTGCACCAGTTCTTCAACGGCTTGATTGAGCCGTCGGCGAGGTGCCATGTGTCTTTGACCTGCTCCTGCTGTTTATTCTCCTGCTTATCGTCCTGCGTCTGTTCCTGTCGGTATTTCTCCGAATTGACAAAGACGATGTCGCGCTTCGATGCGCTGTATTGCAGGTCGGCGGTGAATTTCGCGCCGTTGGGGAGTTCAACGTGTTGCTCCCTTATCAAGCCTCCGTTTTTCAGTATGCCGATGGCTCTCATGTCAAGGTATATGTTTGCGACCTTGGGCTTGATGTATATCTTATCTACAGGGATTGCCTCAATCTCGTTTGTGAGTTTGTCGATGCTCACAAGGCATTTGACCTTTTCCCCGGTCTTGGGGTCGGTAAGCTCTACGGGCTTGCCGAGGTTGCCGGTCTTGTGGAGTTCCGCCTTGTCCTCCTTAGTGAATGAATACCCTTTGAACTCTTGGTCGAGTTGCGGCTCGTTGCGGACAAAATGAGGCACGAGTGAATATGAGCCGTCGGGATTGGTTCGGAACGAGAGTTTTGCTTCAAGTGAATACTTCTCGTCGCCGAACTGGGGCGTTACTGTGAATAGCTGCGGCGACTTGTGGTTATATACCATCTGTGATAGTGCCCCTGATTTTTCGAGGTCGTCGCGCTTGATGCCCCACTGCTTCTCGATTTTATCCCAGTCAACAAGGTCGGGATTTATCGGGGCCAGCTTTATGCTCATTGCTTTCTGCTGTTCCTGCTTGGGGGCTTCTTCCTGTTTCTGCTCAACCGTCTGCGCGGGAGCTTCTACCTCAACCATGTTCGGTTTGAGCATCTCGGCATTTTCGTCGGCCTTCTGAATGAGGTCAGCCATTGCCGGGGCGATTATATCATATTTGTCATCGGCAGGGAATTTGAAGAAGCTGAACAGCGTGGGGTTCTTTGCCTGCCGTATGAAGTTTGACATGAACGCTTCGAGAGGGTTCTGTCCTTTGCTGAACTTTACGAGTTCGCTGAGTGGCGTTGACTTTGCGTCAGCCATCCGGGGAGTGCCGTCAGGGTTCTGTCCTACGACTGCTCCCACCTGCCCGCTTTCGTTGTTGCGGGCTATCAGCACTTCCTGCTGATCCGTGGTCTGGTCCATAATTTAATTTGGTTTGGGGATTTGTGGTGGTGTTGGCGGTTGAGCCGCCGGCTTTGGGTTTACGCTTCAAGGTTCTGTATTCTGGATGGGAAGAACTTATGAAGGTCTGTTCAAGGAAGCTGTCGAGGTCGCGCTGAAGGACAAACTTGATGTTGCCTTCGATGCTCTCGTAAACCTCAATCTTTCCTGCGTCGCGGTATCTGCGGATTGTCCTTTCGCTGACATTGAGCCCGGATATGATGTCGTCAAGAAGGATTATCGGTTCGCCGTGAAAGAAAAGTCGGGGTTTGTTTCCTGTTGGAAATTGACAGGGACTGCGAGCACGTTCTTCGATGAGAGAAACGTATGCCTGTGCAGCGGTCTGGAAGTCCGCTGTTTGTTCTGCGGTCTGCTCCATACGCTTATTCGGCAGGTGTTGTTACGGGTTGAACGGCGGTTGCACTCAGCCCCATGAAAGGAGCGAGAATTTTGGCTGCTGCCATGAGGAACATCGAGCCATAGAGCCATGCGGTTGCCTCTGATGGCATAGAGGCGTCCATTGTGATGTCGGGAAACTTACGGTAGCCTGAGTTGCGGCCACGGAAAGTTTTACGGTTCTTACGGGTGGGCTTCTTCTTGAAGCCGGGAGTGTTCGGTGGAGTTGTTGCTTCCATTCGGTTATGTGTTTTGTGTTAAACTTATCGAGGATTGCGCCTCGTTTGACATTATAACTGAATGGATTGCAAAAGCGATTATTTAGGGATTGTTAAATTTGTAACAGTCTGAAATAATGGAATATGCGCCGAAAGAAAATTCAGATGTTAAAATCGGTGGTTTTACTTGATTACTACTGTGATTGTAGAATGGTTAAGGATTTGAGTGTTTTTCGGAGGCAAGGTTAAGGGTAAAAAAATAGCGTATAGCACACACTTCCTCTCTTGATGGCTCCGGAATAAGCCTTAACCGATTGATGTGAAACTATACGCTATGCAGTAAGCATAGCATAAATGTCACGCTCAAGCTCGGTTTTTTGTTAATCTTCCGGATTTACAAGAGAACTCTTGCGATAACTTATGTTATCCTATATTGTTGGATGCGCCCGACTCTACGGGTGCTATCTTTGCTATTTTACGCTGCAAAGATACTAATTTTTAACGAGGTAGTCAAGACTGGATTTCACGGTTGCTGTCAATTCCGTACTTTTTGCGAAGACTTATCAGCGTTTTCTCAGTGATATTAAGCAGCTTTGCCGCTTGCTTCCAGTTACCACCTCTGCGGTACGCTTCTTTTATGAGAGCGATTTCTTTCCTTGGATTGCGCAAGTCAAGACTGTCGTCAAATTCGGGGTCATTGACATTGAAGGTTATGTCGGACTCTGAGATAATCTCACCGTTGGCGTTGAATGCTGCCTGAAGAATTACGTTCTTCAACTCTCGGACGTTGCCCACCCAAAGATGCTGTTTCAAGGCTTTGACTGCCGAAGCGTCAAGTCTTTTACGCGGCTCGTTTCTGTGACTTGCATACACCCGTAGAAAGAAGTTTGCCAAGACAGGAATGTCCTCGGTTACTTCGTGGAGTGACGGGATAACAATCTCAAACTCGCGGAGAATATACATCAGGTTCGGTCGGAAGGATTGTTCGGTCATCATCCGGCGGAGATATGGCTCTGCGGTGCAGATGACGCGAACATTCGGATGTTCTTCTTCGAGGATATGCAACAGCACTGACTGTTTCTCAAAGTTCAGAAGGTGGAGGTTCTTCACGATGATTGTTCCGCCATCGGCATTCTCGAAGTAGCTTTTGATACGGTTATAGGTTTCGCTCCTTTCCGATGAGGGGTCGTGCTTTCCGATCAGTCCTGCTCCACCTGCATCAACTATGATGTGAGGCTTTTGAGAGCGAGGACTCTGATGATAGATTTCCAATGCGACTTGTTCCTTGCCAGTACCGCTTGCTCCGAAGATGATGACATTGGCGTTGGACTTTGCGATTGACTGAACCTTATGCACTATCTCGCGCCATTCATCGCTTTGTCGTGGTATCAGGTGTTTGCCAAGGGAGAATGTCTTGTTTTCCGCTTTGACGTACTGAGCGACAGTTTCTATAAGCTGCTTGTCGATGGCAGGACGCTGGATAACATCAACAGCTCCACCGCCACGCATAATGCTTACTACATCAGCGTTGTTTAGATTTTCCACAATGGCTATGACTGGGAATTTATAGCCCGCGGACTTTAGCCAGTTAATAAACTCTTTAGCGGTACCGTCGGGCAATCGCATTGCCGTGACGATAACCGCCCCGGGAGGCAGTTTTACAACTTCCTCCTTCGCCGCTTCAATTTTATCTGAAATAATAGGGTCATATCCGGCCCGAACAAGCAGGCTTGACATGACCCTATTATCAGATACCGAAGCATCTACAATGAGAATCTTGTTCATCAATTTGTAAATTGTTATATATTAGTTATTTTGAAGGATTTATTTTTTATGTATTTCATTTGCTGTCAATATAACTATCGCACATTCATCCAAACATCTTATTGGAATTATTGTGACGACTAATTAGGTCTTGGGCCTAATTAGTCGTTTTCTTTAGTTCCATCAATGTTTGATTATCAGCGTCTTTCAAAAACAAAAGAGAATCATTCTGAATTTCAAATGTCGATACATTGGGAAGTATGTATTTTACACTTCCTTCCACCAACATATTGTCACAAGCCAATTCGGTTGATGTAATTTCATCGAAGGCTAATCTATTACCATCAATGACATATTTCCCAGTAACCAAGTTGCAATCGGTGTTACAAATTACATTTCCGCGATTATCGAACTCAAGAGAATAATTATCGTCATCCGTAACTTTTGAAAGACCGATTGGAGATGATGAGGCGATACATTTATACTCCACGATTTGCCATTTTCCATACAATTCAACAGAGGAGTGCTTTTCGCAGGAAAAAAGCAAGAGACATAATGAAATGATTGCCAATTCTACGATTTTCATTTTTTGCTTCGCTTTATTGTTTGACATCTGCGACAGGTCATTTCCTCTGCAAATGCCGTTCTTCCGTGTTCTTTAATATAGTCAATGCAAGCCGGGCGGTCTGAGTTGAAGAGCAAGGCGAATACTTTGCTGATGAAGTTGGAATAGATTTTACAGTTCCTAACCTCCTGCTCACAGTCAGCACAGTTACTGTACCCCTTGTCTATGCAACATTGGCGGATTTTACACCACGATGCTTTCTCGTTATTCTTGCAACCGGGACATTTTCCGGACAAGAATTTGCGACACGCTCCACAGTATAAACCACAAGCGGCGATGCTGTCAGGATTCGCTATTATCTGATTCATACAAACCACGATGAACTGAAATGCTTGATTACCGCTATGATCAAGCCTAAAACAACCGCATTGACAAGAACAATCGGAACAGCTTTCTTTTCATTCTTGGCAATCATAACCACCATAGGCAGTGCCATTAGGACTGATACAATCGATCCAGCAAAAAAATCGTTGACATTCAACTGGGGAAGTGTGGTATTGAAGATGATGAAAGTTACCACCACATACTGGACGAAAGCAGACCAACAGTTTGCCTTATCCATTTTTTTGAGAAACATCGGGAGTGCATCAACGGCTCCGATAACCACTCCGACAAAGATTGTAAATACTAATTCCATTGTTATTATATTTTATGATACAGGAGATGCCGCATTACATAAAATGCGACATACTCCAGCATCAGATTAAGATCCAATTATACCATTGGTATTTATTCATTTGATCTTATTCGCCATTGGAAGCCCAATATTCATTGCAGATATAGTAATTAAACTCCAATGTGTAGCTCGATTCTGCGGGCAGACCCTTATTGAGTCCAGGGTGGAATTGCGGAAGCATACGCGCCACACGAAGGGCTTCGTCATCAAGTGTCTTTCCGGAGCTTTTCACTATCTTGGCATCTTTTACCACACCGTCTTTAGCTATCGTGAGTTGCACGACTGCATCCATGTTAAGAACACCGTCTATATAGGCAGTTTCAGGGAATTTTATGTTCTTGTTGATGAAAGCTCTCAATTTGTCCTTGCCGCCGGGAAAGTTGGGCGCAGTTTCAGTCTTGATGAACTGAATAGTTCCGGGGGCATCGGCCTTTTCGGTTACTACGACATCTGAGTTTCTTTCCGTGATTTGGATTGATTCATCAGATTTTTTACTAATTCTGGAAGACTTTTATAACCTCTTATAAATAAAGAGGTTTGAACGGAAAGA
>OFMJ01002161.1_pt1 | contig 12106 bp, 6 predicted proteins | sample 1541801 | NCBI WGS metagenome assembly OFMJ01 (sample SAMN04209234, study PRJEB22552) | human gut metagenome | biome: gut; material: feces | host: Homo sapiens | place: USA: Oklahoma
CAGCGGCAGCCGCAATGGCATACAGATCCAGCTGTTCCGCCGTATCCGCCGCCGAGTGGTACAGGTAGCCCCGCCCCCTCTGCATCAGCAGGACAGCAGGTATTCCGGAGAGCTGAAACGAGGTATGGTCGCTGGCGGTCTCCACTCCGCTCTCCAACCCCGGATTCTTTTTCTGAAGCAGGTCGCTGACCCAGTTCGCCTCCCCGTCTACAGTACACACCAAAGTCCCTGTGGAACCGAGTCCGCCCAGCATATCGAACTGGATCGCACCGACTATCCGAGTCCGCTCCTCCTCTGTCAGAGAGGCGGTGTAGGTCCGGGATCCATTCTTACCGTTCTCTTCATCGGTGAAGCTGAGGAAGCGCACCTCCGTATCAGTCGGTACATTCCTCAGCGCCTCCGCCGTATAGAGCAGGGCAGCCACACCCGAGGCATTATCATTTGCCCCATAGGCAGTGGGCACACTGTCGTGATGGGCGGACAGCACCAAGATATCCGCATCGGGAACAGAGGCCGCCTTTACCGCGGCGACATTGTGCCCGGTGCGGCCCTGGCCGTCGGTATAGGGCTGGAGAGTGACGCTGTACCCCATTTCCTCAAAGCGGTCCCTCAGATACCGGACTGCATCGGCCTCCCCCTGGGAGCCCACCGGCCGGTGGTGTGCGGCAAGGATCTCCAGATCGTCCCGGAGCTGCCCGACATCGGGCAGCCCGGCGGCCCGCTCCAGCATGACCAACGCCTCCGCTGTGGTGATGGTATCCTCTGGGGCCAGTTTATCCCCGCTCCGGCCTGCCATTACCCCGGCCTGCTGGCACCAGAGCACAGCATCCCTCGCCCATTCCGACACAGTGCCGGCGTCCCCAAAACGCTCGAGTCCTTGGACCGGTACCTCGGGTGTTCCCGCCTGTCTCCAGAGGATAGCGGCAAATTCCTGCCGGGTGACAGGGCGGCCTGGCTCATAGGTTCCATCTCCCACGCCAGTGAGATAGCCCTGCCCTGCTGCCCAGCCCACGGCTGCGGCATCCTTTTCAGACACATCAGAGAAAGGGCACTCCTCATGCGCAGCGGGCTGCCCTGCCGACTCATAGAGCAGCCGGGCCACCGCTCCGCGGGTCAAACGCTGTCCCGGCGAGGCCAGAAATGCCCGGCTGACCGACTTTTCCCGTCCCCATGCCAGCGCCTCGGCTGCCCAGGCCGGCCAAGGGGTGCCGGAAGCTCCGGCGGCCGGGAGCAGCAGAATACCGCAGAGCAGCAGCGCACCTATCCGCTTCATTAAGCTCACCTCATCCAAACGTATACCGCCGCAGTGGCTGTTAAACATTGGACGGATGAACGGTCTGAAAAGTTTTTCTGAGCGCATAAAACACGGCCTCCGCCTGAACCGGAGGCCGTGTTTTATGCGCTTGGTCTTCTTCTCTCTGCTTACGCACGGGCGAGGTTTTTGAAGTAGTGGTGGGCCCAGCACTCGGTAATAATTTTCCGGGCCGCGAACAGCGCCGCCAGAGAGGGGTCCAGTCTGGGGGCCACCTCCACCACGTCCATGCCGATGATGTTGAGGCCGTCAAAAAGGCCCTTCAGCAGGTCCAGGAGCTGCCGGGCGGTGAGGCCGCCGAATTGGGGCGTGCCGGTACCGGCGGCATAGGCGGGGTCCAGGCAGTCAATATCCAGAGTGATATAGACTTTGGAGAACCGCTTCATGTGGGACACCATCCGCTCCAGTGCCGCCGGCACCCCCAGGTGGTCCACATCAGCGGCGGAGAGGACGTTGATCTTGTTGTTCTGGTAGAACTCCAGCTCTTCGGACTCGATGGAGCGGATACCGAGGAAGTAGAGGTGGTCACTGTCCCCCACGTGGGACAGCTCGGTGGCCCGCCGCTCGGTGGAACCGTGGGACAGAATGTCCCCGTGCATCTCGTGGCAGAGATCGAAGTGGGCGTCGATGTGGATGATACCGAAGTCCTCCTCCACCGCCCGGTTGACGCCCCGGTGGACGGGGATCGTCACCGAGTGGTCGCCGCCGATCATGGTAAAGAACTTTCCCGCCTTCACGGCCTGATAGGCCAGCTCCTCCGCCTCGGCGAACATCTCGTCCCGGTCCTTCCCCACGCAGTCACCCAGATCTTTGACCTTCACAGAGGAGATATCCCGGAAATCCTCGGTGGTGGGCGAGATGGTGTGGGTGATTTTCCGCAGCTCCTGGGGCGCCTCGCAAGTGCCGGAGCGGAAGCTGACCCCGCCGTCGTAGGGGATACCGAACACAGCTATGTCGGCCTCCTCCAGGGGGAGCTCCGGGTGGTTCAGGCCGGCCCAGATAGTCTTGTCCTCCGTGATAGAATTTTTCAACAGCATGATGATGAAACTCCTTTCTCGTCCTGTTCCCGGATGCCCCGCTGGAAGTCGGCCCGGACAGCCTCCAGCAGCTCAGGCCGGGTGAGCAGGTCGTAGCCCACACCCGCCAGGGCACAGACTCCCAGCCGGGTGGCCTCCCGGCCCTCCTCGGTCACGGTTCGGGCGGCGAACTCCTCCGTATGCAGATCGACACCCCCACATCCGTGAATGCCGAGCATCCCGTGGAGGGTGGGTATCCGGAAGCTCACGTTGCCCGCGTCGGTAGATAGGCGGTTGGCCTCCTCCACCACGACCGGCTCACCCAGCGCGGCCATGTTCGTTTCATAGGCATCCAGCAGCGGCTCGTTGAGCAGCAGCGGCTGGGTGGGACACAGGTACTGGGTGATCTTCAGCTCCGCCCCCATGCTGTCCGCCGCCCCCTGGACACAGCGGTTGATGCGCTCCACCGCCCGACGGGTCTTCCACTCCTGGTCACAGCGGATGTAGTAGCGCAGGCTGGCATAGTCGGGGATGATGTTGGGCAGGGTGCCGCCGCTGTTGAGGATACCGTAGATGTTGGCGTCCAGATACTGCTTGACCTGGTTGACGCTGAGGTAGGCGGCAACGGCGGCGTCCAGGGCGTTGATGCAGTCGCTGCCCGGCCCGGCCTCGTTGGCATGGCACTTCTTTCCGAAAAACTCGTACTGCACCGGATAGATGCCGATGCTCCCCATCCGGCCGCAGGTCTTTTGATAGGGGTGTAGCATGAGGGCCACATCCAGCTCGTCAAAGGCCCCTTCGTCGGTGAGCTGTACTTTGGTACAGGTGACCTCCTCGTCGGGCGTACCGTAGACAATCAGGGTGCCGCCGACGGCGTCCACCGTCTGCCGCAGGACAGCCGCAGCTCCCGCCGAGACGACGCCAATGAGGTCGTGGCCGCAGCCGTGGCCCACCTCGGGCAGCGCATCGTACTCGCACAGGAAGCCCAGCACCGGCCTGCCGGAGCCGTAGACTGCCCGGAAGGCGGTGGGCAGGCCGTGGAAGTTCTCCTCCACCTTGAAGCCCTGCTCCGCCAGCCACTCCCGCAGCATGCGGGAGGAGTTGACCTCCTCCAGCCCCAGCTCAGGGTGGTCGTACATCGCACGGGACATGGCCCAGAGCGCGGGGAGGAAGCTCTCCGCCGCTGTTTGTATTGTCTCTTTCATCGAAATACCTTCTTTCTGCTCACATTGGCCCGAGGCGGATGGCGTTGGCGATCAGCACCAACACCGCGCCCGCCGCGAACTGGAGGCCCAGCAGGGGAATAAACCACTTGGCCCACTTGCCGTAGGGAACCTTTGCCATGGTCAGGGCCACCATGAAGGTGCCCGAGGTGGGCACCAGGATGTTGGACAGGCCATTGCCGATCTGGAAGATGATGCAGGTGGTCTGTCGGGTAATGTCGGCCATGTCGCCCATGGGGAGCAGGATGGGCAGAGAGGTGGCCGCCTGCCCGCTGGCCGAGGGAATCAGGAGGTTAAGGAAGTTTTGGAATACGTACATACCCAGCACTGTCAGAGAGGAGGGCAGCGAGGTCAATAGGCCGGAGGCGCCGTACAGGATGGTGTGGAGAATGTTGCCGCCCTCCAGCACGATGAGGATGCCGCGGGCAAAGCCAACCGCCAGCGCGCCGGCCGCGAAGTCGGCCACGCCGCGGCTGAACAGGCGGCCAAAGCCGTCGAAGCCCACCCGGGCCACAAAGCCCACGACGATGCCCATGCCCAGGAACAGGGCAGAAAGCTCGTTGATATACCAGCCCCACTTGAGCACGCCCACGATCAGCAGGGCGAAGGTGGCGCCCATGACCAGCAGGACCAGCTTCCGGGTGCCCGTCAGCTCCGGAAGATCGTTTAGATCCACCTTCTCCTCCCGCTGGCGGTCGAACTCGTACATCAGGCTGCGGGTTGGGTCCCGCTTGATGCGCTGGGCATACAAATAGATATACACCGCCGCGATGGTCAGCATGACCACCAGGATGATGAGGCGGTACCACATGGCCGAGTACATGGGCAGACCCGCGATGCTCTGGGAAACCCCCACGTTGGCGGCCTGGACAAAGGAGCCTGCGTAGCCGCTGGAGCTGCCCACGATGGCCACCGCCAGGCCGGTGATGGAGTCGTAGCCCATAGCGATGCAGATGGGTACCAGGAAGGGGATGAAGACCAGGCACTCCTCAAACATGCCAAAGGAGCCGGCGCCGAAGCCCACCACAAAGATCATGATGGGGATCAGCAGCTCCTGCCGTTTGGAGGTTTTCTTGATGATGCGTCCGATGCCCGCCTCAATGGCCTTGGTCTCCGCCACAACTCCGAAGGCGCCGCCAATGATGAAGATAAAGGCGGAAATATAAGCGGTTTCGATCAGGCCCTCCTGTACGGCCATCAAAGCCTTCATCGGGGTCACCGGGGCCTGCTCGATGCGGTGGTAGCTGCCGTCCACCAGCATCTCCACGCCGTTCTCATCCACGTAGGTTTCGTACTGGCCCGCAGGAATCACATAGGTCAGAATGGTACATACCGCGATGATGAGCAGGAGCAGCGTGAACATGTGGGGGATACGGATACCTTTTTTCTTTGGTGCCATCTTTAACCCTCTCCTAACTTCAGATATGTGGTCCACGCATAACCACTGCCCCTAGAATAAGCAAGCCGGATGCCAGCTTGTCAAAAGAGGCAAACATAGTTAGAACTGCCTGCGCTGCCAGGGGTTGCGCAGAACGCGGCCGCCTCGCGGGACAGGCCCGGCAAAAAGAAAGCAAGAATTTTTGCGCAAAATGCAAAAAATTCTTGCTTTCTACAGTCCTATCCGTTGAGATGGTACTTCATCATCTTGTATTGAAGTGCCTGCCGGGTCAGCCTCAGCTTCTCCGCGGCCTCCGTAACCGTCCGGCTCTGCTCCAGCGCACGGACAATCAACCCCTTCTCGTAGCGGCGGACCGCCTCCTGAAGCCCCATATGTTCCGGCATAGGCCACGGCTCCTGCCTCTCCCCCGCCTCCTCCTCGTGGTAAAAGATATAGCGGGGAATATCATTGAGCTGTACCGTGGCCCCGGTACAGAGGTTGAACGCCGACTCCACCGCATTGCGCAGCTCCCGTACATTGCCCGGCCAGTCATAGGCCAGCAGGGCATTGCGCACCAGCTCGCTCACGCCGGAGATCGCCCGCTCCATGTTCCGGTTGTACTGCTCCACATAGAAATCGGTGAGCAGCGGAATGTCCTCCGGCCGCTTCCGCAGGGGTGGCAGCGCCAACTGCACCACACCCAGCCGGTAGAACAGGTCACGCCGCAGCAGCCCCTCCCGTACTGCGGTGATAGGATCCACATTCATGGCGGAGACAATACGCACATCGCTGTGCACATCCTGTTCCCCGCCCACAGGGCGGAACCGCTTCTCCTCAATCGCCTTGAGAATCTTGGCCTGGAGGGACAGATCCATGGAGTTCACTTCGTCCAGGAACAGAGTGCCTCCATCAGCCTGTTTCAGCAGTCCCTTCCGGTTTTCCGCCCCGGTATAGCTCCCACGCGTAGTGCCGAACAGGGTGCTCTCCAGCAAGGTGGTTGGGATGGCCGCGCAGTTTTGCGCCACAAACGGTCCCCTGGCCCTGGAGCTGTGGCTATGGAGTGACTGGGCAAAGAGTTCCTTCCCCGTGCCGGTCTCTCCCCAAATGAGCACGGGAGAGGTGTTGGCCGCCACCCGCTGAACGGTATCCTTGAGCGTCAGCATCTCCGGGTTTTGGGTAATGATGTCGTCCAGCCGGAACAGCCCCTTGTGCGGATTGGCCAGCCAGTGGTTTTTCCCATCCAACTGAGCGTCCTTGTGGTAGAAAACCGAGGTCTCCATCGTCCCAATCAGCTCGCCGCTGTACTCCAGCGGAAAGGTGGAGCTGACCAAGATGGTCCGCCGGCCGTAAAAGTCCGTCAATTCCTGCTTTTCATTGAGCACCGGCGCCCCCGTCCGCATGACCCGGAAGTGGCTGGAGGTCTCCTCGGTCAGTTGCGGATAGGCTTCGAGGATGTTCTTCCCGATAAAGCCCTCGTCGGCCAGCCCGTTTTCCTGCTCGGAGAACATGGCGGAGTATTCGATGGTCCCATGCCGGTCTGCGATCAGAATCGCATCCACACCGTCGTGCAGTCTGGACATGTAGTTGAGCCATTTCCCTATCACAGGCATCACCTCGCCGGAAATCACGCGCCAGCCTGCCCTCCTCGGGAGCGCTCCGCCGGCACGCCTGTTTTTTCTATTTTACAACTATACCATAAAATGTTCCGGCACACAATTCCCGCGGCAGCGGCCCCCCTTCTCCCGAACCCGCCTCCGCCGCTTCATATCGTCCCGCGTAGTTGGGTAAAATAAAAAATATTTGATTCAATGGGGGGCAGAACCATATGGAACTGCGAAGCATTACCGTGGAAACGCTGGCTGCATTCGCCCAGGCGCTCCGGGCAGAGGAGCGCTGCACAGAGACCATCAAACAGTACACGCGGTCGGTGCGTCAGTTTGCCGCCTGGCTGGCGCCGGAGACCGTGGCCGCCGGTTCGGCGGGCGGCTGGAAGGCCGAGCTGCTGCGCCGGGGCCTCTCCCCTGCCACAGTTAACAGCAAGCTGGCCGGGCTGAACCGTTTTTTTCGTTTCCTGGGCTGGATGGACTGCACGGTCAAACCACTGCGGCTCCAGCGGCGGCTTTTTCGCTCCCCCGACCGGGAGCTGAGCCGGGCCGAGTACGGCCGCCTGCTCTCCGCCGCCCGGGGACTGGGCCGTGAGCGTCTGGGCCTGCTCATGGAGGCCATCTGCGCCACCGGAATCCGGGTGAGTGAGGTGAAATACCTGACCATGGAGGCCGCCCGCCGCGGCCGGGCGGAGGTGTCGCTGAAGGGGAAAATCCGCACAATCCTGATCCCCGGTAAGCTGTGCCGCAAGCTGCTGCAATACGGGCGGGCACAAAAAATCGCCTCCGGCGAGATCTTTCTCACCAGAAGCGGCAGAGGCATATCCAGAAAGCAGGTGTGGGCGGAGATGAAAGCGGTGTGCCGGAAGGCCGGAGTGGCAGACAGCAAGGTGTTTCCCCATAACCTGCGCCACCTGTTTGCCAGAGCCTTCTACCAGGCCAGCCGGGATGTGGTCAAGCTGGCCGATGTACTGGGCCACTCCTCCATCGAGACCACCCGGATCTACCTGCTCTCCACCGGCGCGGAGCACGCCCGCCAGCTTGCCCGTCTGGGGCTGATATCATAGCGGCAAAATAAATCTTTTGTCCTATATACGGCTTGAAAAGCAAATGTTCAGTACATAGAACGGTATTCATTTTACCACATCTTTTGCTCTCTTTCAAGAAGTGCAGCCTGTTTTGGACATGGAAAAGCAGACCGGGGCAAGCAATTATGCTTCACCGGCCCATCTTCTGCGCCCATTTTTAGCCCCGTGCCTCGGCACGGGGCTTTTTTATCGCCCTTTATGCCGCATCCTGCCGGAACACACAGGTGAACCTAGGACAAAAGATTTATTTTGCCATACAAAGCGAGGTGATTGCAGCAGGTCTTTTTGAACAATAGAGTCCCAGCATATTTGAAAAAAGGAGGATAAGTATGCGAAGAATTTTGAAGCGATTCACGGGTTTGTTCTGTGTGCTGGCCCTGTGCCTGTCCCTGCTGCCGGTTTCCGCGCTGGCGACAGAGCTACCCGTGGACCAGACGGCGGAGGAAACGGAGACCACCACCCAGCCCCCGGAGGACGCGGACACGCCGGAACCGGAGGAGGAGGTCTCCACCTCCGCCGAGGGTACTGTGGCACAGATCGGGGCTACGTCCTATGCCACACTGGACGAGGCGGTGAACGCAGCGGAGGACGGTGCAACCATCGAACTTCTGGCCGATGCCACCAGTGAGGGTATGTTCTTGAGCAAGAAATTAGTAATCCAGGCCGCAAATGGGCTCAATAAAAAGCCTACTATTACATTTATAAAGAACGGTATTGCGATGGGGTATGGTGCCGCAGGTGCTCCCTTGACTTTTAAAGATGTCAATATTGTGATGACTGGTATCGGTTCTACCCCGGCTACTGGCGAGTGGAACTGGATGACCATCTGTGCTGGTAACGGCGCAAAAATTACTCTGGATAATGTCAAGATGACCATGGACGGTACCGGGGTGTCCAAAGACAATACCCAAGCTATTTACTTTTGCGGCGGCAATGAGTTAAATATTTTGAATGGTTCTAACCTAACCATTCAAAATTATCCCCATAACGCTTTGTCTTGGAACGAAGGAAATGAATATATTACCAATATAGTTGACTCTACCTTTGTTTCCGACGGAAACCGTTCCGGGTTTACTGGTACCTTTGATGTCAACATAACAAATTCCAAGGTCAAAGTTATCAACAGCCGTGGAAACGGCTCTAACGGATCTCATTTTATAATTAAAAATTCTGACGTTGATTTCAACAACAACGGTTCCCATGGCCTTTCTGCCGGTGAACTGAGTATCGATAACTCCACCGTTAACACAAAAAATAACAACGGTATGGGGATTACCGTAAACAACGCCTTTACCGTCGAGAACGGTTCCATTGTTACTGTGACCGGAAACGCCGGGAATTCCAGCTATGGTTATGCCGCTGTACGGCTCTACAACAACTATCCATTCACAGTGGACAGTACCAGCGAGCTTTATATTGAGGATAACAACAACACCGGACTGTATGTGCGGCAAGGCAATCTGACGGTAGAGGACGGGGCTGTCCTCAAGATCACCGGCAACAAGGTTTCGCACAGCCTGCTGGATGGCTACGGCGGCGGAATTTATGTCGGCTATGGCGATAACTATGACCCGGCTGTAATTCTGCCCGCCGATGCCATAATCTGCAACAATCATGCACTTGTTGCAGGCGATGATATCTATGTTTCCGAAGGTGTCAGCGGGCCCTCTCTCTCCTTCGGAAAAGTGGGCTCCGGCTGGACCCTTGACGGAGGGGAGGGAGACTGCATCGACGCCATAGACGGCTGGTACGACGACAGCGAGGGCGCCCGCTGGGAGGCGCATGAGGAGCCCTATCACGCGGTGGAGTTCACGGATTTTGAGCCGCTGACCGGGTTTGCCTCTGCAACCGGACTTACGGCGCTGAAAGCAGCCCATGGCCTGAGCCCTCTGGAGCCCGGCGAAGAAACCGGATGGGACACCTCCAAATCCAAGACCGCAACCAATCTGGACAGCAATTTTGAGTCCGACGTGACCCTGTCCCTGCCCGCGGCAGAGGAACAGCTCGTTACAGATGTGGTCTTTGTATTGGACAAATCTACGAGTGCAACGGTTGAGGCCAAGTCTCTGGAGATGCTTCGTTCCCTAAAGGATCAGCTTGAGAACACTGGCGCGAAGATCAATGTCGGTGTAGTTATTTTTAATGCGGTTGCCAATGTCGCCAATAATGGTGAATTCTTTGATCTGGCTACCGAATATGCGGACATTGAAGCCGCGATCCAGCAGACACTAAAGAGTGGAACCAATATGCACGCCGGACTGCTGGCTGGCAAGGCAATGCTGGATGCAGATACAAGTGTTGATAGCTCTCGGAAATATTTAATCCTTGTCAGTGATGGTTTAACGTATTATTATTGCAAAGGCGGAAACTACGATCAGGCATACACAATTTCTTCCAGAAACGGCGGTGATACCGGAACGGGCGGAAGGAACGAACAGCCAAATGACGGATTGTCCGCGTGGGAATGTAAGTATTCCTCTGATTATGTCCCGGAAAATTGGGCCAGCTACTTTGATGCAGTAAAAGGCGTATTGGATAGTGAATACACCAAATATGAATATTCTTTGAACGATCCGAATCGTCCAAAAACAAGTGATTTGGATTCTGAAGGCTCCATCCCTTATGTAAATAGGAACGGCTATCCAATCAACGTTGATCTGTCTCTCTACAATAGTAATGCGCTCTATCAGGAAATGAGCAAAGAGTACCATTGTTATGCACTGAAAGCTGAGAGCGGTGTCGACAGTTATGGCTTTGGCATCAGTTTCATGGACTACCTGGCCGGCGGCGAAACCGTTGATTTTGCCGACATCCAGAACGACATCTACTACCTACTTGATAAAGGCAGCTATGTGGTGGATGAAATTGGCTCCGGCACCGACAACAAAAGCAACGGGTACGACTTTGATTTTGTCAACGACATAGACCGGCTGGCCCTGACCGTGGGCGGAGAGGTTCTCGACAAGACCGAATTGATTGATCCCTCGTTCAGCGATCCCTATATCACCAGCGCCTATGGGTTTGGAGCTGGGGAAAGCGGCGCCTATGATTTTGAGCTCTACTACTACGCCAAGGGGCGGGACGGCGTCTCCAACGAGTGCTTTGTCTGGAAAATCAATGTTCCCATCTCCAACTTCGCCCCTGTTCAGTTGACCTACACCGTGAAGCTGACGAATCCCCAGACCGCCGAGGGGACTTACGGCCAGTACGATGCGGACGGCAGCGAGAACTACAGCGGCCTTTACACCAACAACAGCGCGACCCTGTACCCGGTGGACAGCAACAGCCGGCCCGGCCAGCCGGAGAACTTCCGCAGGCCAACCGTGTCCTACACCATTCAGACCAGCCGCCCCGACCCCGGCCGCCCCTCCCACCGCCCGGACCGCGACGACGAGCCTGAGTCTCTGAATACCGAGGACCACGTGGCCTATATCATCGGCTATACGGACGGCACTGTGCGGCCGGAGGGCGATATCGCCCGCAGCGAGGTGGCCACTATCTTTTTCCGTCTGCTCACCGACGAGGCCAGGGAGGCCTATTGGAGTCAGAGCAATCCATACTCCGACGTGGCTTCCGGCGACTGGTACAACAACGCCATATCCACCTTGACCAGCATGGGTATTCTGGACGGCTATCCGGACGGCACCTTCCGCCCTACCGAACCCATCACACGGTCTGAGTTTACCAAAATTGCAGTGAGCTTTTTCGAGTTTACCGAAGGGGACTTGACATACGACGGCCGATTCTCCGATGTGGAGGGAACCGAGTGGTATGTGACCTTCCTGGCCGCAGCGGTGGAGTACGGACTAATTGAGGGCATGCCCGACGGCACCTTCCACCCGCTGGACAATATCACCCGGGCCGAGGCGTGCACCATCGTCAACCGCACCCTGGGCCGGGCCCCTCATGAAGCACACCTGCTGCCCCGCGGAGAGATGCTCACCTGGCCGGACAACAATACCTCCGCCTGGTACTACGCAGCCATGCAGGAGGCCACCAACTCCCATGACTATATCTGGACAGAAGGGGAAGACACGGAGGAGTGGACCGGCAGGCTGACGGAGCGCGATTGGGCCGCTCTTGAGCGAGTCTGGTCCGACGCCCATGATGCGCCCGGCGGCGAGGTGATGGACTGAGGCCGCCGGAAAAACGGCGGCAATCCGGAACATCTGCTTCCTAGTGAAACCAAAATGGGCCGGAGAGGACATTCGTCCTCTCCGGCCCATTCCGGTCTTTGGCGGCACGGGTTCGGCACACCCCCTCTGTCACCGCTCCATATTCATTTTTCCCACTGATCCCGCTCCAGCTTCTCTTTCCTGTGGAATTTCGGCAGGGAGGGAAACGCCTGAATCGGACCTCGCCCGGAGGAAAGCGGCGCATTGCCGCGGCGGCTGACATGGTAGACCGCCGTGGCCCCCACAGACAGGCCCGCAACCGACAGGCCGCCGATGATTCCCAGAAGTGGATTGGCGGCCAGCAGACTTC
>OFMJ01002165.1_pt1 | contig 12083 bp, 9 predicted proteins | sample 1541801 | NCBI WGS metagenome assembly OFMJ01 (sample SAMN04209234, study PRJEB22552) | human gut metagenome | biome: gut; material: feces | host: Homo sapiens | place: USA: Oklahoma
AGGGGGTAGGGGGAAAGGAATGGAATAGGTAATTGATAGAATCTGTATTTGATTTATCTTTACTCTATATATCTTTATTTAATTGCGTTGGATTTTCCTACGTAGGTTTTTCCAACGTTGGATAATCCAATGTAGGTAAATCCAACATGGGCGGCTGGTAGTGTAAAGTAACCACATACTGCGCCCAAAACCGCCGTAGTGCCGACGCTCCTTTTAAGGGGTAGACTGTTACGCAGTAGGAGCCTGTTCCTCGTTGATTTAAGCGGCCTTGCAGACGCAAAAGCAACAGGGGTAAGGGAATTATACTCCGACTCTCGAAAATGGCGGTCTACTGCGTAACAGTTTATTGATAAATTGCGATGGGGACTACTTGCAATGCAGGCCCCTTGACAATATCGCGAATTATATCTGGATTGTCCAAGTTTTTAGGCATTTTTCTACGCTGCTCTCGATTTAATGGCAACTTTTTCATATCTTCAAATATTTCATCTATCTTTACACTTTGTCCCTTTGGGATTTTCTTTTGTATTTTGCAGAGCATATAAAATTGACCAACGAACTGTGATAACTCGCATTTAAAATAACTTTCATCTAAACGTGCAACAAGTGGAAATAGATTATCCTCAAAGGAAAATACACATGAAATCTCGCTTTCGGACTTCAAATTACCTAATGCAGAAATCCCAGTTATAGCTTCTTCTGACTTTTTATCTAAAATACTTTGGTGAGTTATAGTCTCAAACACCTCTGCCAACGAACTTATTTTCTTGACTGTATCTGATAACTCTTTCATTTTTGAAAAGCGAGGTGTTACTAATACTTCAATAAAATCGTCTCTATGTAGGCCATCAAATATATCGGTATTTAACATTTCATAATATCGAAGCGGCGTATCTTCGCTATCAGATAAATAAGCAAACAGCCTTTCAAATTTAGCTGCATCACTTATACGAACTTTTCTTTCCTTTTCTTCTGATGATCGTTTCTCACATTTCCCATCACCTGTTATCCCTAAAGCACCAGCTTTTGCCCCGGCGGCCTTCTGGCTTGTTTCACTGACCTTTTGGGTTTCCTCTTCGTATATGTAACCTTCAATAGCCGAAATATAATCTTCAAGTAGCTTCTTATTGATATAATAAAAATTACGAAGTTTCATGGTCGTCTGTACCACCTTTCTACCATTTTTTACATTATAGCATAAACACGCTCTTATGGCTACTCAAGATTAATTTCTGAAAATAGCGGGACGCATACTGCTTCCTTTTTGCAATATGCGTCCCTTTACTCCCCCTGTATAGCAGTTACCCTATTTCATTTTGTCGATTGATACTGTCTTATAGGTAGCTACCTAATCCCCAGATCTTTTTGTTTCAGCAGTTCCTCCACTACGTTATACACCTGCATTTCACTCTGCCTGCGCGCTTTTCTCAGCCGGAGCTCCGCCGGAATCCGCTCCGCGATTTCTGTCAGGCACTCTATCAGGAGCGGGTGAAACGCGCCGCACGCTCCATCCAGAATCATCCGTACCGCCTTTTCATGCGGAAGCGCCGCCTTGTAGCACCGCTCGCTGGTCAGCGCGTCATAGACGTCCGCCAGGGACACGATCTGGGCGGAGATCGGAATGTCTTCGCCCCGCAGGCCATCGGGATAGCCCCGCCCGTCATACCTCTCATGGTGCCAGCGACAGATTTCATAGGCCACCTTGACCAGCGCCTCGTCCTGATAGGCCGGGAGCGCCTTCAGCATGGCGGCTCCTACCGTGGCATGGGTCTTCATCACCTCAAACTCTTCCGGCATCAGCTTCTGTTTGGCATAGAGCATAAGGGTGTTGACCACCCGCCGGCGTACGATCAGCGCGTCAAAGGGACGGCTGATGTAATCGCTCACGCCAAGCTCATAGGCGCGTTCCACAAAGGAGGTGCCGCTCTCCGCCGATATCATGATGACCGGAATACTTACGATCCAGCGCCACTGGTTCATGGCTTCCAGGACTTTAAATCCGTCCAGCTCCGGCATTATGATGTCCAACAGCATCAGGTCAATCTCCATGTTCCGCTCCCGGATGGTTTCCAAAGCCCGCATACCGTTCGCGGCCTCGATGATCTCACATTCCTTTCCCAGCATGTCCGCCGGAATGGCGCGTTTTATCTCAGAGTCATCGGCGATCAGGATGGTCTGTCTGTCCGGCGGCCGCCTTTTTGTCATCTTCTTCAGTCCTTATTCTGTATCTACTTTTAAATCCCCGATGCGCAAGGAGGGTCACGGTTTGGCGGCTCGACGGCTACGCCGCCGTTTTTTATGGTATTTATTTTATAATTATAAAAGATCGGCCCTCAGGATACAACCCATTTCTCTTTCCCTCCAAACTGTTTCCCATATACCGCGGGCATACAGACCGATCCCCGCCGCCAATTCTTTTGAAAATGAGGACGCACGACGTTTCCCAGCCCCATGCATCGCCTAATGTGTCTCATGGAGCCAGACCCCTTCTGCCCGACTACCGCTCACAGACGCCAAACGCAGCCGCCGCAATGAAACTTTTGTGCACATCAGCGTGTGGAATCCGCGCTTTACTTCATTTTAGCACACTGATAGAATCATTTTACAGACCATACAGGACCTGTTCAAAAGCGGGGTGAACGTCGCTTCTTCCCCCCCAAGGAAAGGATGTTTTTCAATGAAACTGCTGACTTATCAATACAAATTCTTTGGTCCTCGGGCCGGTATGAAGTTGGACGACGAGGTGCTTGATCTGACGGTTCTGCTGAACTGCTGCTCCAGTCCGATCTCAGACATCGGCGCGCTGCTCCGCCGTTTTGACGACCCCGTTGCCGCCATCCAGGCAGCTCTGCACAGCGGAGCAAAGCAGGAAACCCTGCCGCTGTGTGAGGTCTCTCTCTGCCCGCCCATTCTGCATCCGGCATCCCTCCGGGACTCCAGCCTGTTTGAGGCCCATTCCAACGGCACCAGCAAAAGCAACGGCCACACCACTCCCCCCATCTGGTATGAGCGGCCCATTTACTTCTATGAAAATCCCAATGACCTCACCGGGCCTGAGGCTGTCATCTCTCGTAAAGCCGGTTCCGTCACCCTGGACTACGAAGCTGAGCTGGCTCTGGTGGTAGGAAAGTCCGGCCGCAACGTCACCACAGAGCACACGTTGGAGCATCTGTTCGGCGTCACCGTGTACAACGACTGGACAGATCGGGCAGTGGGCGGCCAGGAAGTGGGTTTCCTGGGGATGCATAAGAGCAAAGACTTTGCCGCAGGACTCGGTCCATGGATCGTCACCATGGATGAAGTCATGGACCGGTGGAACGACGGCCGGCTGGACCTGAAGGTGGATGTCTTTGTCAATGGAAAGCAGACCACGGATTCTTCCACAGGAACGATGTACTGGACCATCCCTCAGCTGTTTGAAGTGATAACCCAGGACTGCACCGCAGTCCCAGGCGATGTGATCGGCCTGGGCACCGTGGGCGGCGGCTGCCTGGCTGAGCGCGGGGGCACGCTGCCCTATCTCGCCGACGGGGACACGGTGGAGATCCGAATTGAGCGTATCGGGACCCTGCGCCAGTATGTCAAGAGATAACGAAAAAGCCCACCGGCACGGAAGCTGACGTCCGTGCCGGTGGACTTTCTATTATTAAAAATATCAGTAATATTAGTTTTGCGGCGCGGGACGATATTTGAAATTGGATACCGCCAACAGCACAAAACTGAACGCTGAAATGATCCCCCAAAACAGATAGACCCTGGCGTAGGTCCCGGACAGGGATGCAATGGCGCCGATCAGCAGATAGCATAGGTTCCGGATCAGGCTGGCGCCAGTAAACAGGACGGACCACACGCTGGCATAGTTGGCCCGCCCATACTGGCTGACCAGAGTGGAAGCCATCAGGTTGGCGTTGGCCCCACCACTAGCCATAGCCAGCCAGAGGGGCAACAGGAACAGTTTGTCGATGCCCGTCAGGGCAAAGGCCCCTGAATAGCCTATCACATAGAGCGCGGCAAAAATCAGACTGGCCTTCTTGGTTCCAAGCTTAGTGTCCAGCACCCCCATGATAAAGCTGCCGGCCAATGAAAACAGACTGGTCAGAGACATCAGCCCCACGGCGTCCACCTGAGAATACCCCCGCTCCAACATATAGGGGACAAAAGCGGTAATGCCGCCGGTAGTCGCGATAAACAGCAGACCAAAACCCACGATATAGCACATTCCGTCTTTAGAACATATCAGGTTCCGTGCCGTCCAGTCCTGGCGGGCCGTCCCGCCGCCGAACTCCTGTTGTTCCCGCTCCGTCAGAGGCATATTGTCCGGCAGGAGGCCGCACTGTTCAGGGGTATCGACGATCCATTTCAGGGATACGACGCCCAGCATGGCAATTACGGCCGCCAGGAAATAGCAGACATTGGTAAATCCGATCTTGGGGCTGTACACCGTGATGAACAGAACAGAGGTAAAGGAGGCCGCCATCATACCGGCGGTGGTGATCCCCATGACCCAGCCCTTTTTTCGGGGGAACCAGTTGGCAATCAGTGCGTTGGTAGCGGTAAAGCTGTAACCGTTATACAGGCCCTGACTGACCACGGACCAGAGGATATAGATTCCCAGGCTCGTCCCATTCCCTAGAATACACAGTCCAACCGCCGTGCCGATGCAGCTAAAGGCGGTGATCCCCCGCACTCCCCTGGCGATGACCCAGCGTCCGATCAGAAAAGTCATTGCCACGGAGAGGAATCCGCCCACGGTGTTGACGGAAGTGACAAGATTGGAGTTCAGTCCGGTCATACCGCAGTACTGCGCAACAAGAACGCTTAGTCCCCCGCCGATCAGGGTGCCATAGATCCAATACATCAAAAAAGAATGGAGCACCATGGAGTAACCGCGGAGAAACGATTTTTCCCCAGCCATAAACAGCATCCTTCCCATATCAAATCTGCGGCGGGGCGCAAGCCCCTGCCGCAGATTTTGATTTTTAGTCTGCGATCTTCTCGGTCCCTTTCAGCTTCTGGGTGGCAATCGCAAAGATGGACAGGGCCGTGCAGATCACCGCGCTCAAGACATAGCGGGTATAGATGGTACCGCCCATCCGCGCCACCGTGGAGGTGATCAGGTAAGGGGTGAGGAAGTTGCCCAGCACATTGGCTGCGTTGAAATAGGAGAAGCCTCTGGACGTGGCTCCCTTTTCCAGGGTGATGGGCAGGAATACAAAGCTGGCCGATTTAAAGATGCCGAAGCCAAATCCGATTACTGCAGTGGCCACAAAAATCAGCCACAACAGCGAAACGCTCTTGCAGACGGCAAGCATGAACAGGCCGATGGCCATCAGAACAATACCGCCAGTCATGCAGGGCTTGCCGAACTTGCGGCAGAACACTTTCAGCGTAGTCGCCGCGATCACATTTAGTCCGGCAAAGACAAAGGAGCCATAACTGGCCATCTGTGCGTAGTTTTCAAAGCCAAGGCTCTGGAACAGGGACGAGGCGTTGCTCTGGTACACCATCCAGCACAATCCAGCAAAGAAGGACTCGATCACCCAGCAGATGAGCGCAGGGGACCATACCTTGACCTTTACGGGCTCACTTCCATTCTTCCTGGGGAGGCACTGGATTTCCTCCCGGGGCTGCACGATCACGGTGATGAGCATAACCGGAATAGTCAGGAAAAAGATCCAATAGACGCAGGGCCAGTCGATGGCCACCAGCAGGCCGCCGATCAGCGGAAACACTACGCTGCCGACCGTCGCCGCCACAGAGTTCTGGGCGTTCATTCTTACCAGCTCAGCGCCCTCAAAGTGATTGGCAATATTGATGCCGTTTAGCGGGGTGATGAGTCCCATACCGATGCCAATGAGAACACTGGACAAGAACAGCAAAGGAACACTGGTCTTCGCACATAAAAAGCCGATGACGCCGCCTGCCAGAACACTTATCAGGGTGAGCATGGACATGCTCTTCAGCGTCATCCTCTTTTCCAGCCAGATACACAGCAGGGAGCCCACCACCGCCATGCCAGTGGTCGTGGAAAAAATCAGTTGTATGGTGGAAACCGGGTACTCCGGATAGGTCTTGATCAGGTCGGCAATAATCAGCGATATTACATTTTTTGACAAAGCAAGCGCGTTCAGAGAGAGGATCGCGATGGCAATCCTGGCCTGAAGCGCAGTCCGTTTTGCTGCAGCGTGCATGTTCAGAATTCCTCCTCGTACCTTATACCTTTTCTCTTTTCCGGCTACGGATTACAGCACGGCGATAGGACGCACCCAGCCCGCACTTCCTCCCCTGATCTTAATCGGGAAACAAATCACCTGGAATCCGGTGACGGGCAGCAGATCCAGATTTGTCATCTTCTCCATCTGGTAATACTCCATCTCCATGCCCGCCAAGTGGCCCTCCCAGATAACGGACGGGTCCTTCGTCTTGGCAAATTCCTTTGCCACCAGAGGCAAAGGAACGTCCCAGCTCCAGGCATCGGTTCCCACCACCTTGACGCCCTGCCGCAGCAGCCACAGGGTGGCCTCACGGCCCACACCGCAGCCAGTGATCCCGTATTCCGTCCGGCCATAATTTTTCTGTGCGCCGGTGTGCAGAAGCACGATATCCAGCGGCCTGAGCTGATAATCGATTCTTCTGAAATACTGCTCCAGATCCGCCGCAGTCACCTTATAGCCATCCGGTTTGTCCTGGAAGTGGATACACACACCATTACCCATACACCACTCCATCGGCATTTCATCGATGGTCCGCGCCCGCTCACCGCCGTTCATAGTGGGCGCATAGTGCCAGGGCGCGTCCATATGCGTCCCGCTGTGATCCGCGCAGGATATCCGCGTATCCGCACAACAGCCTCCGGCCGGCAGGTCCTCCCGACTACAGCCGTAAGTCTTCATCATTTCACCGGCGCCCGTCTCATGGTCGGAATATTGAAAATGCGGGCGCATGATGGGAATATCAGAGAGCGTGTCGGGCTCAAAGAGGACAGATAAGTCAATGAAACTCATGCTATATTGTGTACTCCTCTCATTTGCTGCGATTTGCCGCGAATCGTCCGTGCGCACGAAAGCAATTTGTCGGCTTCACGTACATCATACCGGCAGTCTGCTGCAAAATAAAGGAGCAATTCCGCACGCTTCTGTGCATTCAGTGCACATAGCGTCTAAAATTGACATAACTCTTCTTTTGTGTTATAGTCAAAAAAATAACCGGACAGAGCGCAAGGGGTGTGATGGTGCTATGACGCTGGAGCAGCTGGCGTTTATTTCAGAGGTGGAAGCCGCTGGTACGATCGTTGCCGCGGCAAGGAACCTCTACGTCTCCCACACCACGGTCAGCCGCGCCATTTCCAGTCTGGAGGACGAACTGGGCTTTGCCATTTTTGACCGCTCCAGGCGTGGTTCTACTCTGACCGACAAAGGCGCAGAGGCTATCCGTCTGGCCAGGATCATTTTGGAGAATGCCGAGAGTCTCAAGCAGTTGGGTGAGAGCAGGGAAACCGGCGCTCTGCATATCGGAGCTTACCCCATCGGTCCTACTACCTTTTTGCAGGATGTGGTATCCAGATTCAATCATGTCTATCCCGAGTATACGATTTTTCTCAATCACGCGGGTGTAAACGATATTATCGCCGGTGTGCGGGACCTTACCCTGGACTTCGGCCTCATCTGCTGTCTGCCGGAGCTTTGGAGCTCCGTCCGCGCTTCCGTCCAAGTCACAGAGTTGTTTGAATCCAATCTAGTCATCATCTGCAGCCCGGATTCTCCATTGTCCAAGAAACCCTTTGTCACTCCGAATGATCTGAAACATGAGACCTTTATCCTCCAGAGTGAGGAGCAAGTCCTATACATGATGCAGCATGTCTTTTTCCCCGGAGATATGCCGCCAATCTCTATGTTCTCCAACAACAATGAGTTGATCAAAACCACAGTCATGTCCAATCATATGATCGCCACTTATGTTGAGATGGTCATTGCGGATGATCCCCTTGTGAAATCCGGTCGACTGGCCTGTGTCCCCATCAAACTGGGGGCCGAATTATACAAGCTGAAATATCTCTATGTCCGTCCACTAAAAAAGCGGATCAGCGCCGCGGAACGCACTTTTATCCGGCTGATGCCCTTTTAACCTGGAAACTTCCGTTCCAACGCAGAAGTTCGAAACAGCTCTCCGAAAGAAATTGCCCCAATCGCCTTATGTGCGATTGGGGTAACTTCTTTGTTCCGGTCTGAAACCGATATTTTGCGGTAAGTGCTCCCGTCGGCTATGTCTGCTTCGGAATTATTCTAATTATAAATTAACCATACGGTCAATTTATAATTATAGCATTTCAATGACACGGTACCACGTTGGAGGGATATTTATAAAAAGAGTTGAACGGACAGAATTAACAGTATCAAAAATACTGGAAGCGGCATAGGAGGAATTTGGCGCAAACGGTTACGCTGGCGGGATAATCAACAACATCTATATCTATAAGGAGGAGCACAAAAATGATACAACTGTTGCGATGGCTTGTGGTGCTTGTGCTGGCGGCACTTACCGGCAAGCTGGTTTCCAGAATCAAGCTGCCGTCTATTTTAGGATGGCTTATCATCGGTATGATTTTCGGTCCGCACGCCCTTGGCCTGATGCCTCAGACCGTTATGGACACGGTGTGGTATAAAACCGTTATCATGTGGATGCAATGCGCGTTTGGACTGATGCTCGGGACGGAGCTTATGTGGAAAGAACTCAAAAGTTACGGCAAGGGACTGATCGTCACCACCCTGGCCCAGTCTTTGGGCACCTTTTTCTTTGTAACGCTTATCTTTGCGATTGTATTTCTGGCAGCGGATGTGCCTTTTTATCTCGCCTTCATTTTTGGTGGGATTGCACTGGCTACCGCTCCTGCACCGGCGCTGTCCATAGTGAACGAATTTCATGCAAAAGGGCCTGTAACCAATACATTGCTGCCAATGGCGGTGTTAGATGACATCGTAGCGATCATTGTATTCTTCACAGTGAATTCCGTTGTGGCCAGTTCGGTATCGGGCGGTTCCGTTCCGCTGTATATGATCCCAGTGATGGTTCTTTTGCCGGTCATTATAGGCCTTGTTACTGGACTTCCCGCCGGATGGATTCTGAAACGGGTTGGGGGCCGGGTACAGACATTGGCCGTTTTGCTTGTCGGTATCACGCTGGCAGCCGGGTTCGGCTGGCTTATCAATACGAAACTGCTGTCCGGCATTGCGCTGAATTATATGTTGATGGGTGTTTCCTTTTCCGCTGCATTTACAAACATGGTCGGCAAAGAGCGGCTGGAGGAAATAACAGACTATTTTCATCCAATCCTGGCTGTCAGTCTGCTGGCTGCTATTGTGGATCTTGGCGCCCCGCTAAATTACCATCTGATTCTGGGCGCGGGATTCTACACCTTTTTATATATTGGGGCAAGAGGAGCCGGAAAATATTTTGGGGCAAGGTTCGGCGCCAAAGCGATGAAGATGCCAGGTACCGTACAGAAGTATCTAGGCCTTACACTGCTGCCCCATTCGGGCGTTTCTCTTGTCTTCACTGGGATTGCCTGCGTTACTTTGGCCTCACGGCCGGAACTTGCAGGCATCCTGCAGGGAACGATTGCCGCCTCGGCTGTGATCAATGAGATCATTGCTGTGGTTGCCGCAAAAAAGGGCTTTGAATTGGCGGGTGAAATTGAAAAGAGATAAGCATAAGTACAAATGAATAGTCAAGGCGGTCGATATCGCCTTTCGCTATTTCGATTTTTCTTTAACTGCCGATCCGTTTCTGGTCGTACTTCCATTTTAAAAAGAGCTAACTGACCCAAACAAAATCAGTTAGCTCTTTTATATAGGGATTTTGTGGAAATTATAAAAAATGTTACCAAATCGTTGCCACAGAGAGGCCTAAAACTTGAAAAATCCAGTCATATCAGGGCTTCCCAGCCCCATAATGTCGCAGGGCAAAGAAATTTAGCCTAAACGAGGCAATTCTATTTATCCTGTTGGATCGCCGCTCTCGGGTTGCCTTCACTCCATGGTGATATTACGCAGAATGTTCCAAAAGGTGTGTGTTCATGCGGGTTTAGGATAGTTTGTAGAACAAAAAAATGGCCCTGCATCATATTTCTATGTCGGGGACGCTAATCTTTTTTGCCCTTTGCCCCTTGGTTTTAGGCTAAATTTCTTTGCCCTGCGACAACTCAATTTACTCCCACTCGCCGAGCTAAATCCATTTCTAAACTTTTTTGTATAGCGGATTTGATTCGTCGTGGTTTTATTTGATACAGATTATCCTTATCCTAAGGTCTATTCGGACTTTTGCTATCAAAAATCTATCTATGCCATCCTATCAAGGGTTTTGCTTGAGATGCACGATTGGGTGGCTTAAAGGTATTATAGCATGGTTTTGTCGAGTTTTCTAGTGAAACTTCACTTTTCCTAATCTGACATTACTCACTCATATAATCAAGCATTTGCTGATTCAATTTTTCCTTTACTATTCGCCACTCCGGTAAGAAAATATCCATATACTTCTGGAATTGGTCGTTGTGATTTCGCTCTAACAGGTGTACCAATTCATGAGTTACGACATAGACAAGACACTCAGGAGTTTTTTTCGCAAGCTGGAGATTAATCCAAATTCTTTTTTGGTCTATATTGCAAGTCCCCCATTTGGTACGCATGTTTTTGACCTTCCACTCAGATGCATGGACACCTACAACTTGTTCACATTTTTGTATGACTTCCGGCAGCTTAATTTTGAGTTGCTTTCGATACCAATCATTCAAAACACGCTCGCGCTGCTCCGTAGTGCTTTCAGGTCGCACTTGCAAAATCAAACGCCCATCTGTAAGGGACACCCCGTTCCTAACATTTGAGTGTTGTACATCCAGACGATAACGCCGCCCCCAAACATAATAGGTTTCTCCGGTCACATACTGCCGCTTTGTTTGTCGTGCTTGTGCTTCAAAGTTTGCAAGCTGTTTTTTTATCCAGGAAATTCTGGATACTGCAAACATTCGGATAGCATCATCTCCAGTGGCGTATGGCACAGTAATTTGGATTTTCCCATCAGGAGGCAGAACACGAATGTACATATTTTTGATGTTCTTTTTTGTAACAGCAATGCGCATGTTGCCGATTTGTATTTCATCCACTAAAACTCACTCTGCTCCTTTACCAATACAAGCAACCGGTCAGCTTCCTGGTCATCTTTCACGATAGCCCGAATAGCACGCCAGATTTTACGCTCTTTGATTTTGCTTCCCCGGAAATTATCTTGTTTGCTGGACATGACAGCATCATAAATCTGATTCGCCACAACCGCATCCCCGTTAAGATGGTCATAAAATGCTCGCTTAGCGGCACTCTCCCGGATTCCCGGAGGATATTCCGTTCCGCTTTCCGGCTTATGTACTTTCCTTGCCAGTTCTACAACTTGACGCAGATACTCCTCGTAGTTGATCACATCATTTTTGCGCTTTTCAATCAATTCACGAAGGAGCGCAGACATCTTTTCATAGTATTTTGGGTTACTTTGGGTTTTTTCAACAATTTCCTTGCCAATATTGTTCTCGATAGTCTCTGCAACTGCTTCCTTCTCTTTGGGTGTAGAGGCAGGCATATCCTTCAGCGCAGAAATCCCGTTGTCTACCAACAGCTCAACCAGTGTTGCTCCTCCAAAGGAGGTCAATACACGACTGGGATCAGCCGACAAATAGGTATCGATTAAATGGCGCATGTCCGGATCATATTTCTTCAAATCCACATAGTCGCCACTAGCCAGACGCACATCGTCACGCACCTTGATGTAGTAGGTAACTTCTCTCTCCAGCGCCTTGATCTGTTCCACAGTATAGTGGTACTTTTCCTGCAATTCGCCCGATACTTCACCAAAAGCGCGAAGAGCTGTCGCTGACAGATTGTAAAGCTGTTCCCGCTTGGGCATATTCTCTTCCAATTCATCCAAGTCAAAGGCTTCGGTGTTGGCACCACAGAAATAATGGTAGTAGTCCACCATATCTTTGGGTGGAGCCACAGGCTCGCACAGCGCGCGCAGAGCTTCCAGCGAATCCTCCAGCTGTT
>OFMJ01002169.1_pt1 | contig 12061 bp, 10 predicted proteins | sample 1541801 | NCBI WGS metagenome assembly OFMJ01 (sample SAMN04209234, study PRJEB22552) | human gut metagenome | biome: gut; material: feces | host: Homo sapiens | place: USA: Oklahoma
GCCTCCAGCGCTTCCTTTACTCCGGGAAAGGGCTGAAGCTCGTCCAGAGGCAGGGCTGCAATCTGTTCGTTTACCTTTCGCGACCAGGAAAGTGCTTTTTCCAGTATTTGAATTTCTTTCTGGTCTTCTTTTCCCCTGCTGTCCGCGATTTCCTTTTCCAGCGCCCTGTTGGAAAGCTCGTGTGAAGAAGCGGTCCATGAAAGCAGCCTGTCAATTCCGGGAATATGCCGATAGCTGCGGTCCGCTTCCTCCAGGGCTATCGAAAGCCCCTGGAAACGGTTGATTCCACGGGTCATGGAATACAGATTCGTGTTGTTCCAGCGTTGAAGGATTTCCTCCTGCCAGGGGGTAAGGGACCACTCTTCCACCATAGCAGGCCCGAAGCACCGAAAATGCTTGATATCCATGGTATCCATAGCACAGCCGTCGGAATCTACACAGATGAGATGGGAATGTTTGGAGGTGAGATGCATGTTTGTGTCCTTTCCCGGACATTGTCCGCATGCCTCTGCTTTAAAAAGCAGAAGCTTTCGTATTTAATATTTCCAGCAGGAAACGGAAATATGCTGAAACTGCGGTTTTTCCAGTCCCGGCCGTTTTACGAAAACATTATGGGAAACTATCGGATACCCCAACAGAAAATATACAAACAGAATGTTCTGAAAGCGTTTTTTTATTAGTTTACTGACAATATGTCATGACTTCTTACAACCTATATCCATATTGGCACTTTTCTTTGCACATTATGCTTCATTTACTGTACCACTATGGAGTTTTTTCAGAAATTTTGCTATTCTTATGCCATAATTATTAATATAGGGGGATTATATATGAGCGACACAAAATTTACTTTACTTACAGTCAGCTCTCTGGATAAAATTTTTCCAGATGAGCCATTCCAGCCGCAGACTCCATGTACCGGCGCCGCCATGTTTCTGAATGAGCGTTTTTCTTTTCAGGCCGCCTATTGCCTGGAAGGCCCGCAGATTCTTCACGCAAACGTGGCGCTGTCCGGTTCCCTGAAGGATGAAGTTGTATTCAGACAGACGGGGCTTGTACCCAGTGAGCTTCCGATTTTTCCGGAGGCGGATGATTTTGTACTGCGTACCACGCCCGGACTGTATCCGGATCCTCTCTATCCGGTAAAGGAGCCTCTCACGTTGATACCCGGACAATGGCGTGGCCTGTGGTTTACGGTTCCGGCAGAATGTACGCTTCCGGAAGGAAGTTATGATCTTACTATCACCTTTACCTGTGATGATGGAGCTGTTCTCGGTAGCTGTACCTTTACTGTGGAACGTCTGGATGCCCGTCTTCCGGAGCAGACGCTGCTTCATACGGAATGGTTCCATACAGACTGTATTGCTGACTGGTACAAAACTCCTGTTTTCAGTGAAGAATACTGGACGCTTGTTGAAAAATACATGAAGGAAGCTGCAAAATATGGTATCAACATGCTTCTGACGCCTCTTTTCACCCCTCCGCTGGATACGGCTCCGGAAGGAGAACGCACAACGGTGCAGCTGATAGATGTATCTCTTTCGGACGGTACCTATACCTTCAATTTCGAAAAACTGGAACGCTGGCTTTCCCTTTGCGAACGCAGCGGTATCCGTTATATGGAGTTCTCCCATCTTTTCACACAGTGGGGAGCAGGACATGCGCCTAAAATTATGGCAAATGTTGCAAACACAGGGGAAGGGATGCAGGGAAAAGAGACGGTAAAGCAGATATTCGGCTGGGCTACGGATGCGGCGAGTGATGAGTACAGGGAATTTCTGGAAGCATTTCTGCCTGGGCTGATGGAATTCATTGATGGGCATCAGCTGCGCGGGCGCTGCTATTTCCATGTTTCAGACGAGCCCTCCAGGCAGCATATTCCCGCCTACCTGTATGCGAAAAAACTTCTGGAGTCCCAGATTGATGGCCTTCCCATTATGGATGCGCTGTCGGACTATGAATTTTATGCCCAGGGGCTGGTGGGCGTTCCTGTATGCAGCAATAACCATATTGAACCATTTCTGGAGAATAAGGTTCCCGGCCTTTGGACCTACTATTGCTGCGGGCAGTATCAGGAGGTGTCCAACCGCTTCTTCTGTATGCCGTCACAGAGAAACAGAATTCTCGGTATCCAGCTTTATAAATTCAATATCCGGGGCTTTTTGCAGTGGGGCTTTAATTTCTGGAATGCTTCGCTTTCCCGCTACCGCATTAATCCTTACTGCGTTACCGACGCTGCCTGCGCATTTCCTTCCGGCGATGCCTTCCTTGTTTATCCCGGCGAGGACGGCCCGGTGGCTTCCATACGGGCTGAGGTGCTGATGGAGGGTCTTCAGGATATGAGGGTTCTGCAGCTGCTGGAAGAGCTGACCGACAGGGATACGGTTATTGCTATTATGGAGGATGGCCTGGATACGCCCGTTACCTTCAAACAGTATCCGCGCGAAGCCTCCTGGCTGCTTTCTTTCAGGGAAAAATGCAACAGGGAAATTATCAGGCTTCTTTCTCAGAAATAAAACTTGCAGGGGGAACGGCCAAGAGGCTGTTCCCCTTTTTGGACGCGGTGAAAAACAGCCTCTTCCCGCTGCGCAGGATAATACAAAATTACCAGGCCAGAGGTGATTACAGAACCCGCTGAATCAACTTTGCCACCCCCGCCGAATAAGTTTCTTGCTTTTTCTGCGGGAATTGATTATGATAGAAAGACAAATACGAATGAAACATAGGAGGTAACGAATGATATCCTTTTTATTATCCATTTTATATGGGGCTCTTGCCGGCTGGATTTCCAGCAGAATCATGAAAACAACAGGCGGTACTCTCCGCAATATCATTACAGGTATCGTCGGCGGTATGATTGGCAGCTTCCTCTTCAGCCTGATTGGCTTTTATGCCCATGGTTTTCTTGCAAACCTGATTGTATCCATAGTGGGTGCATGTATTTTTATTTATATCGGCAAAAAGCTGTTTGGCGGCATGAAGTAAAAAAAAGGAAGTGGATTTTCCTGTATCATACAGGAGTTCCCTTCCTTTTTTACTGCATAGATAATTCACGGTTTATTTTAAAACATCTGATTTCACATATCCAGTCTCGCCCTGGAACTTAACGCGTGTCCAGCCATCTGCCTGTTTCATCAGTATTTCAAGCTTCTCTCCTGAATAACACACTCCGATTCTGTCGGAATTTTCATTGGCGCTTTTTCTTACATTTACGGTTTCCGAAACCGTAAATTCACCACTGTTAGGCACCTTGCCGGAACTGGCGGCTGGCTGAGAGGGTGTAGGTGCCGGTTCTGGCTCTGAAGATGGCGTACCCGTGCCTTCCTGAGACTGTGTATTCTCTGCAGACGCTTCCGGGCTTTCCGGTGCGTTCTTCTGTTCCGTCAGTGCTTCTCCAACAGCTACCTTCATATCATCCACATAGCCTGCCAGGAATGCGGAAAGCGCTTCGTCCCCCGCTTTCTTCTCTTCCGCTCCGGTCCTGATTCTGTCGTACAGTGCAGTGACATCCGCCTGCGCCGTAACTTCGTTGGAATAGGCAGCCGCCTCGGGATCGTGCTCCCAGTCATGAATATAGAAGCTTCCTTCCGCGTTTTTGCTTACATAAAAAGGCGTAAGTCCGGGAACCAGCGTGTCAAAACCTTCGAATTTCACATCATAGCAGGCATATACCACATAGCTGTCCGGTTCCAGTCCGGATTTCGTATAGCAGACAATATTGTTATAGGACTCAATGTGGGAGCTGTTCTCCTGCATACGAAGAAGTTCCTTATCCTCCGAATAATCAAGCAGAGACTTTACTGTATCCAGGTCGTCGGACTGCAGCGCCGCATAATAACGGGTTATCAGTTCATTTACCTCAGGGTAGGCATTTTCAAGCAGCGGTTCCGCAGCCTCCTGTGATTCTCCTGTTTGTCCGCTTTCCTCCTGGGAAGCATTTTCCTGGAAAGCTGTTTCCTGTGAAGAGCCTTCCGCTTCACCGGAAGCCTTCTCCGTTTTCCCTTTACTCATGCCCCAGCTGACTAAAATAATGGTCCCAATCACAACTGCCAGCAAAACTCCCAGCACTGCGGACATGGCTTTATTCTTAATCATCCACTTTACGAGCATTGACGGGTATTCCAGCGGGCTTTTTTTCCGTTTTCTTCTTTTCCTGTGACGGTTATTGTAATGCGAAGGATTTCTTCTGTTATCCATATTCATTCTTCACTTCTTCCTGTATATATAAAATAAGCAGCAGCTGTTCCGTTTACGCACAGCTGCGGCAAATTATCTTAATTGTTTTCCCATGCAATTAATCATAGCATAAGCAGTATTTATTGTCCATATAAGGAAAACTTAAGAAATTATGAATGTTTTATGACAAAAAGAAAATTCGCGTGAAAAGTGATTATATGAAAGGCCGGTAATAATCAAACAAATTGATAATATCATAATCGGATAAAACCTCCTGGTCAAACGCCTTTTTACTAAAACCGGAACTAAAGTTTTGTCGCTTCAGTATGTGGCAGAGGCATGCTCCAGCGATATCTGATATTCATTACCGAAATCGCCGTCAAACCAGTAGCTGATGCTTTGTGTTTCCTGATCGTAAGCCATGGACCATCGCGTCTTCCATTCCCCCTTCTGCGCAGTCCGCCTGAGAACCTCCGTCACCTGCTGTCTCGTCATTACTCCTGCGTTTGCTTCATAAGCGGAGCACAGTTCTTCATAGCGCTTCTGCGCGTTTTCCCCGCCGGCAGAGCTGTCGCCTTTCGCAAGATTAAAATTGGTGGCGCAGCTGGCGTTCACAGTGATCATCTTCCCGTCCATAAACTCCAGTACAACGGATTTTCCCGTGGCATCGGAAACAGCCAGATGATGGCTGATGCCGCCCGATGCATGGATATCATATTTTTCAAGCACGCTATCGCCTCGTCAACCGTTGCGGCCTGATTCAGCAGCAGCCGGGTTGCCGTTGTCATAGTCAGATCCGGCCTGCCGGTATCCATATCTGTCATACCGCCTTCATTGACCTCCAAATCAGCGACACAGAGCCCCGCCTCATTAATTCCGTCCATGGGGACATAAAGAGCCGCTATCGTAAGCATTTTATTCATAAGATTATCCGGCCTGAGCTCCGTGCTGTTTGTAATATTCTGCAGATCACAGGTGGATATGGAAGCATAGCCGTCATCAGGAACACATTTTACAAGAACCGTCACAGTTTCTGTCCAGTCAAAATTGCGTCCCCACACATGCTTCCCATTTTCATCCATTGCGGAGATTACGCTGCATCCGGGGCCGCTCTCTTCTATTTCAACAGAGTAAAAGCCTTTTGATATATATTGGGTAAGAAAGGCAGCCACTTCATCGTCGGAAGAAGCCCCGCCCGCTTCCAGGAATTCCTGAAAATGATAGTCTCCGTTTACTTCCATGTAATAGACCGGAAGTTCCTCTGATTCCTTCCGGATACTCCCTGTAATCGCCAGTTCCTCCCGGAACGCAAGCCACGCTCCCCCTGCTGTCAGCAAAATCAGTACCACAACTATTATCAGTACAATCCAGACCATGTTCTTTTTTCGGCCGTTCCTTTTCATTTCTGCTCCTATCCGCCGCACCTGCAGGCACTTTTTACTCCGGCTGCTTCTCTTATCCTGAAAAACAGTTTGAAATTTCCCTGTCTGGTCAGTATAAAGCTTTGCTGCCTGTCCCGGCAACCAGCGATATCGTATCCTGCAGATTCACGGAGGTAAGATGCAAAAAAGGGACGGTAAGCTTCGCCCCGTCCCATAAAAATCCATTATGGAAAAACATTCCTGTACAAAAGCACTTCCGGCCGGCAGTATCAGCAGAATAGGAAAAACACCGTACATCCGGACTGGAAAACCACATTCTTATTCTGTATGATACCGCTCCTTCAGGCTGTCATTCATCCTGTCTGCCGTTTTTTTATCCTGATAGAAGGAAACGGCCAGCGTAATGGCATACACCCCCAGTATAAGAAGAATATATACAGCAACCTCCGCCGCCCTGTGTATATTAATCCAGTTCCATCGCCTGCGCTTTAAGGCGGGCTATGATTTGGAGAAGCTCAGGAGTCATTTCACGGCATCTGAAAATAATCTGTTCTTCTTCAGATTCCTTCGGCTCCTCAATTATAATTTTCAATGCCTCACCTCCTGCTTTCCTTTTACATCGTCAGTTTAACATATCTTCGCTTTCCCAGCCACCCTTTTTCCCGTCCACACGGAATCTTCTGCCGCCCGCCTGCTGATACAGGCGGTGTGATATGGAAATTACGGTGCGCCGTTTTGATGCCTCCTGCAGCGCTGCCAGGACTTTATTTTCGGTAACTGAATCCAGATTGGCGGTAATTTCGTCCAGCAAAAGTATATCCGGATCAGCCGCTACCGCTCTTGCAATGGACAGCAGCTGCAGCTGTCCCTGAGAGAACAGGCCGGGCTTGTAAGGAGTATCCCAGCCCTTTTCCAAAGCATTGACAGATTCCCACAAGCCTGCTGTTTTCAGCGCTTTTTCTATCTGTTCCGCGGAAATATCCGGGCTTTTAAGCGTAATCTGATCTGCTATGGTACCTGGAATTACGGGAAAGGACTGCTCCACATATCCGAAAAGCTTTCTTTTCTGCCTGTCCGGAATCTGATCCGCGTCCATTCCGAATATCCTTATCCGGCCGCTCCAGGGGCGGTACAACCCCAGCAAAAGCTTGAAAATTGTACTTTTTCCCGTGCCGGTGCGGCCGATAAGAGTTACATTCTCTCCGGGCATCACCGTCAAATCCACGTCATGAAGTATTTCCTGTTCCCTTTCATAACCAAAGCTTACCTTATCAAGCTCCGCCGCAGGCATATTGGTTCCGGCGCCAGGGGGTGCGCCGAAGCGGGCGGAATAACTGTTTTGGATATTCCGGAGCTTTGGCAGTTCTATATCCTCCGGCGGCATTTTCCGTTCTTCTTCCCGCAGGAATTCATTAATTCTGTACACGCCGGCCACGGCAGACTGAATATTCTGTATTTCCATGCCGATGCTTTCCAATGGTTCGAATACTTTTCCCACATAGGCGATAACCGCGACCGCCGTTCCGGCAGACATACCGAAAAAAGCCTGCATCGCTCCCCCCTTTGCGGCAAAAATCATCATGACTGCAATCAATACCGAGCTTATCGTAATGACAATCGGAGAATAGACTGCGTCATAGAAATTGGCTTTTTCCACCGCATGGTAGCTTTGCTGTATATAGCTGCCGTACTTTTTTTCCATAAAAGCTTCTTTATGGAAGGAACGGATCATTCTGATATTTTTTATCGTTTCCGGCACATGATTATTCGCACGTCCAACCGCCGCCCGGTTGACCAGCTGGGCGGAAAGCATACGCTTCTGAAACAGGCGCGTCAACACATATAAAAGCGGGGTAACGAGCATCATCAGGATTCCCAGGCCTTTGCTTTTAACGAAAATAACGGCAAGAATACTGATTACCTTACATAGATCTGCGGCCATGCCGATTATTCCGGAGGTAAAGAGCGCCTCCACCGTATCTACGTCATTAACAAAACGGGAAACCGTAACACCGGGTTCGTTCTTCTGGAAATAAGCGGCAGGAAGCCTGGAAAGCTTGGCACACATCTCATGGCGCAGCCCCCGGGTAATCTTCTGACCGAAAACCGTAATCAGGCTTTCTTTGGATGCGTCAAAGAGGCCGGCGGCAGTCAGGAGAAAAAAATAGGAAAATACAAGGAACATCGAAAAGGTCCTGCCTTCTGTCAACCGGTTAATCAATGTCTCCAGAACCAGCGGCGGTAAGATTCCCAGAATAGTCGTTCCTGCAATTGTAAACAGCAGGCCGGCGGAAAGCAAGGGATGTTCTCTTATCGTAACCAGAGCGGAAGAAAATACCGGGCTTTTATGCTTCATGGTGTCCGCCTCCCTTCTCCTGCATCCGATATAAATCGGCATAATCAGCGTTCGTTCTCATCAGCTCCTCATGGCAGGATACGGTAACCCTGCCGTCGGACATCCAGAGCACCTGATTCAGCTCAGGAAAAAGCGCCAGCCTGTGTGTCAGAAGAAGGACAACGCTGTCCCGGGCCAATTCCCTTAGATTTTTCATAATTTCTTTTTCCGTTTCTGTATCCACTGCGGAAAAAGGGTCATCCAGTATCATTACCGGCTTTCTGTGGCAGAGCGTCCTTGCCAGTGCGATTCTCGCCTGCTGTCCTCCCGACAGGCGCACACCGCCGTTTCCCACAAGCGTATGTATTCCATCCGGCATTTTGGCAGTTTCTTCTTCCATGCGGACCGCACGCAGATATTTTAGTGCATTTCCTTCGTCGCCCAGCAGGATATTTTCTTCAATATCCGCACTGATAAGCTCCGGCTGATGTCCCATGTATCCCACCATGCCGCTGAGCTCCTCCTGCGTCATTCCGGCCAGTTCCCGCCCGCCAATGCGAATGCTTCCCTGGTAAGCGGACTCCTGAAGGAATACTCTTCCCAGGGTGGATTTTCCGCAGGCGACCGGACCAGTTACGCCAATGATTTCACCCGGGCCGGCTGAGAAGGAAACCTCCTGAAATACCGGAGGGCCGCCCTGGTAGGAAAAGGACAGTCCGGATACCACGAGACTCGCCGGCTTCCCTGCTGTTATATCCTGTTCCGGCTCCTCCTCCTGCATAAAAGGCTGAATCCGTTTCCATGACACCTGTGCCTTCTGCACCGAATTAAACAGCTTGGCCGCCTTGGAGGATTTGGCCGCCAGCTTGGTAAAGCAGGAAAGAAATGTGGTAAATGCCGCGATATCCCAGGCGGTCCAGCCGCTGCCCAGCACATTTTTGCCGCCAAACCACAGAATAAAAACAGCTCCCATCATGGATATGATCTGATACAAAGGCTGCATGGCGTTTTCCCAGATATTCGCACTCACTGCTTTTTTCTCATAATCGGCAAGGCAGATTTCATAGTCGGCATTCCTGTTCTCATCCTGTCCGTAGACCCGGTAGGTCAATGCGTTTTCCACACGATCAAGCGTGGCCTCATTCAAACGCCCTGCGCTTTCCTTTCCGGCCGCAGCACAGCGTGATACTGTCTTTTTCAGCTTCTCCGCAATGAAATATGCGGCCGGAGGAAAACACATGGAAAGCAATGTAAGGCGCCAGTCATAAATAAACAGCATAACGAGATAAGCCGCCATGACCACGCCCGTGTCAAAAATTTCCGTCGTGAATTTTCTCATTCCCTCCACACAGACATCCACATCGGAAATCGCTCTGGTCATCATGGCGCCTGCGCTTTCCTTCTCCAGCTCTTCTTTTTTCTTATGCACCAGGCTGCGGTAAAGGACCTGCTTCATATCCCGGTTAATATGGTTTGCAAACCGCCTGACAAACAGCCGTTTCATATAACGCATAGTCTGCACCACAAGGATAACGGCCACATAGAGCAATGCCAGCCCCACCATATCCGCAAAAACTTTTTTCCCCAGAATTATATCACACAGACGCTGAGCCAGCTGACCTTCAAACCAGGGGCCTGCCGTCATACCCACGTTGTAAAAAATACCGGCGACCGTTATGACGGCCAACGTCCATTTTTCCATATGAAAATAGGTCGCAATCCGCTCCGGCTTTTCAATTCTCCGAGACTCCCCCTCCATGCTCAGTCCTCCTCCCCGTCGGAAAGCGTTTCCTGTCCGGGATGCTCCGCTTGTCCCCCTTCATCCTTCAGCCGTTTTGTAACATGGGGAAAGCCATTTCTGCTTTCTGTTTTGGAACGCAGGTAAAGAAGCTCAAGAATCTGTAAAAAATCTGCTTTTTCCTTTTCCGGCAGTTCCTCTATAAGCCATTCATAAAAAGCGGCTTCCACCGAGGCCTTGGAATTTTTAAGAGTATCCGCCTTATCAGTGGCGTAAAGCAGCTGGCTCCGGCCGTCTGCAGGGTTCCCTCTTCGGATAAGATATCCTTTCTGTTCCAGGCTCGCCACCCTCCTTGCCACCGCGCCCTTATCCATGTTCAAACGACAGCTGATTTCCTTCTGGGAAATCCCAGGCTCATGTCTTACCAGATGAATCAGATCAAATTCTCCCGTCCCAATACCTGACTCCCTCATTGTATGCAAAGTCAGTTTATTTACTTCTCTTGCGATTTTAGTGATTTGCCTTTTTGTTGCATCCATATTTATCCTCTTGATAAGTACTATTTTTTATTGGAAAGATATTGCCACAAAGATGTACCATCAACTAAATAGATGATAGTACATCTTTCTCTTTAAAGCAACAAAATTTATTGCAGATATCATATTTGTATGACAAGTATACCTTTCAATGCTATAATCATAATATTGCTTTGCGTTTAAGGAGGATGATTATGTCAGGACGCTGTATGTAAAATCTAATATTAATAAACGAAAAAGTCAATATACTTATCCCAGCACCTCTTTATACACCCTCAGCACATTCCCGGAAAGAATCTTATCAATCTCAGATGCGCGGAAGCCTCCCTTTTCAAATGCGTCCACAAGCAGCGGCATACAGGAAGCATCCGGCAGCTCATCATGCGTCTTGATCCCGTCAAAATCAGTTCCAAGACCGAGGCAGTCAATCCCTCCCACCTTCACAATGTGCTTCGCATGCTCTACAATCGCGTCAATCGAACCATAGGTAGCCTCGCCATCCGGAACGTCGGTCAGAAATGCAGGGCAAAAATTAAGACCTGTCACACCGCCTTTTTCCGCCAGCAGGCGGATCATATCATCCGTCAGATTCCTTACCCAGCCGCAGACGGAACGGGCGTTGGAATGGCTGGCGACAAAAGGTTTTTTTGAAACACGCAGCACATCCATAAAGCCGGCATCGGACAGGTGGGACACATCAACGATCATGCCCAGCCGCTCCATTTCCTCAACAAAAGCAATCCCGGTCTCCGTCAGTCCCTGCGTAGTATTGGCTTTCCTGAAATCCGGGCGGAAGCTTTCTCTGTCAACTCCCTGTCCCGGCTGTTCCAGATTGGGCCAGCCCAGTTCATTGGGATAGTTCCAGGTAAGGGTAAGCATTCGGACGCCCAGACGATATAAATCTCTTAAAAAAGCCGGATTTCCCTTGCAGACGCCGCCCTCCTCGATTGTCAGAACAGAAGACATTTTTCCTGCAGCCCTATTGTTCTCAATATCCGTATAGGAAAAGGCGGGCAGAATCAAATCTGAATTTTTCCCAATCTCTTCATAATATAAATCGGCCAGCTCCAAAACCTCTTCCAGCGGATTTTCACAGCCGCGAAGATGCACAAATAATGCAAAATTCTGAAAAAGGTAACCACCCTTTTTCATTTTTTCCAGATCAATATGTAATTTGTTGTGTCTTAAGGTATTCTCCCTGATTTCCTCCGGATCACCCTTTCTTCTTATCTCCAGCAGTTCCGATATGGTGTCGCAGTGCATGTCTGCAATTCTCATGTGATATCTTTCCGCGCATACCTTCCATGCGCCTGTTTTATTTTGGCCGGTAAAAATATCCAATTATTCCCCCGCAGTATGCTGCAAAGCTGAAAAGATATCAGCTTTCATACCACGGCCCTGCAATTCATCTATATTCGTATAGTTCTGCTTCGATTCCAATCCCATATCCGGCAGTTCATTAAAAAGGGACGGCAGCTTAAAAAAACTGTCCGTCCATTCTCAATACTGCCCAAAAACCGTCTGCCGTTCCCGTTCTATTCCTTTCCGGAATCTTCTGCGGCATCCTCCGGCGCATCTTCCCTTTCCGGCTCTGATGTATTATCTGATTCCGGATGTTCATCGTCCGTTTTATTCTCCGCGGCTGAAGCAGCCTCTCCGGCTTCAGCGCTCTCAGGCTCTGCCTGCCAGACAGTTCCGCCAGGGCCGACCCTAAAGGCCTTAACCCCTTTATTGGCGAGCATCTGGGAAACGATTACCAGGATAATGCCTGCAATCAGGGTAAAAATAGCGATAAACTGAGAGGTAGACAGACTGCCTACACTTCCTCTGCCCAGATCTCCCCGGTAAAATTCCAGGATAAAGCGGCCTATACTGTAAAAAATCAGATAAAACG
>OFMJ01002174.1_pt1 | contig 12034 bp, 11 predicted proteins | sample 1541801 | NCBI WGS metagenome assembly OFMJ01 (sample SAMN04209234, study PRJEB22552) | human gut metagenome | biome: gut; material: feces | host: Homo sapiens | place: USA: Oklahoma
ATGCAATGGCAGAAAATTTCTTCTCCATTCTCAAAACAGAGTGCATCTACCGCCACAAACCGTCAACCTTCTCTGAAGCCAACGAGATGATTGACCGTTACATCCACTTTTACAACCACGAGCGCATCCAAAGCAAAACAGGAGTGGCGCCGCTGACGCTGCGCCACTCCTGCTAAAACCTAATATTCCCGCACAGGGGGCTCTTTTTTGTGCTGTCTGCACAATCTGGGGCGGTTCAAATACAGGCTTGTTCGGGGCATTTTTTTGATGTTAAGGCATACCAATTAAAACCTGCGGACTGATTCCATGGCTTTTGAGACAACCGGAATCACCCCGCACGAAAGACAAAATAAAAGGACGGCGTGTTTTCACGCCGTCCTTTTTTATACCTGTTAACCGACAAAATCGTAACCCAGCTTAAGCGCTTTTAAGTTCGCATCCAACAGATGCGCTTTGGAAGCCGGAACACATTTCTTAATTGCCTCTTCCATGGTTTCGTAGCTGGTCAGCTGTGAATGCTTAAGCAACGCGCCAAGGCAGATGATATTGGCCAATCCCTGAAGGGAATTCTCGTTGGCCATCTCGGTCGCCGGAATATAGACACAATGGATTTTATCGCTGTCGCAGCGCTTGTTGATGAGCGTGCTGTTGATGATCGCGATACCATCGTCCACAACTTCAGTGATGAATTTATCATACGACTGAATGTTCATAGCAATAAGCAGGTTCGGATTAAGCACACGAGGAGAACCGATCTCATTTTCCGAAATGCAGACCGAACAGTTTGCCGTACCGCCACGCATCTCCGGGCCATAAGACGGCAGCCAGGAAACATGCAATTTGTCAATCATGCCGGTGTAAGCAAGCACCTTTCCCGCAAACAGAATACCCTGTCCGCCGAAGCCTGCCAGAACAATGTTCTTATCCATTACGCATCCCCCTTTTTGTCACTGTCTTTATATACGCCGAGGGGATAATACGGCAGCATGTTGTCACGCAGCCACTGCATGGAATCCGCCGGGCTGAAGCCCCAGTTGGTCGGGCAGTTAGAAACAACTTCTACGATAGAGAACCCCTTTCCGTCGATCTGGTTCTGGAATGCTTTCTTGATCGCCGCTTTTGCCTGACGAATGTGCGGGACCGAATCAATGGTAACACGTTCCGCATACACAACGCCCGAAAGGGTGGAAAGCATCTCACAGACACGCACCGGGTAACCTGCTGTATTTACATCACGGCCGTACGGAGTGGTCTGAGTGACCTGCCCCGGCAGGGTGGTCGGAGCCATCTGCCCACCAGTCATGCCGTAAATCGCGTTGTTGATGAAAATAACGGTGATGTTTTCACCTCTGGTTGCCGCATGTACTGTTTCTGCAGTACCGATTGCCGCCAAGTCGCCGTCACCCTGATAGGTAAACACAACATGATCGTTGCCAAGCACGCGTTTTGCGCCGGTCGCAACCGCAGGCGCTCTGCCGTGCGGCGCCTCAATAAAGTCACAGTTAAAATAGTCATACGCCATAACCGAACATCCAACCGGGCAAACACCGACTGTTTTTTCCAGTACATCCAGTTCGACCAGCGATTCTGCCACCAGACGGTGGACAATACCGTGTCCGCAGCCCGGGCAGTAATGGGTCGCAACATCGGTAAGGCCTTTTGTTTTTTCAAATACGATTGCCATTACCGCTCACCTCCTGCAATTGCTTTGATCTCTTCGAAAACTTCGTTCGGAGTCGGGATAACACCGCCGGTATGCCCGAAGAAGTGAACCGGGCAAGCGCCGTTGACCGCAAGGCGCACATCCTGCACCATCTGGCCCATGCTCATTTCAACCGAGAGGAATGCTTTGCAGCTTGCCGCTCTCTTGGCAATGATATCCGTTGGGAACGGCCAAAGGGTAATCGGGCGAATCATGCCCACTTTAATTCCCTGCGCGCGCGCTTCCTTAATGGATGTTTTACAAATACGGGAGGTAACGCCGTATGCAACCAGGATAACGTCTGCATCCTCAGTCATATAGTCTTCATAAAGCACTTCGTTTTTCTCGATCTGCGCATACCGCTCAAACCGGGAACGAACGCTCTGCTCAAGCACATTCGGCTGGAGGAAGAGTGAATTGATGATATTCGGTTTGCGTTTTCCGCCGGTACCGGTAGCAGCCCACGGTTTTTCCGGAAGTGAAACTTCTTTTTCTTCATCCGGGAAGGAAACCGGCTCCATCATCTGGCCCAGCGCACCGTCTGCCAGCAGCATAGCCGGAACACGGTACTGATCTGCACGGTCAAACGCACGACCGGCAAGGTCAACAATCTCCTGAATGCTTGCAGGTGCAAATACCATAACATGGAGATCGCCGTGACCCGGAGCTTTCGTCGCCTGGAAATAGTCCGACTGGGACGGCTGAATGCCGCCGAGGCCCGGGCCGCCGCGCTGAACGTTAACAATCAGGCAAGGCAGGTCGGAACCCGCTATGTAGGAAATACCCTCTGTTTTCAAACTGATTCCCGGGGAGGAAGAAGAGGTCATGACTCTTGCGCCTGCGGAAGACGCGCCGAGCACCATATTGATTGCCGCTACTTCGGATTCCGCCTGCAAAAAGGTTCCTCCGATTTTCGGCATACGCTTTGCCATGTAAGCAGAAAGCTCGGTCTGCGGGGTGATGGGGTACCCGAAAAAGTACCGGCAGCCCGCGCGGATCGCCGCTTCAGCAAGCGCTTCGTTTCCTTTCATCATATATTGCTGTGACATAATTGCCTCCAATCCATGTATGATCGAGACCGATCCTACAAAATATATTCGGTTTGATTATTTTTCTACGGTAATCGCGCAGTCCGGGCAGATGGTCGCGCACATAGCGCATCCAATACACGCAGACATATCCACGATCTCAGCCGGCGTATACCCTTTTGCATTGAGCGTTGTTTTAGACAGTTCAATGATCTTCTTCGGGCAGACTGTGGTACAAAGGCCGCATCCCTTGCAACGGTCGACGGCAATCGTTGTTTTTGCCATATTATCCCTCCTGTTCTGTTTTTGCAGCGTTGACATAAACCTCAACCGGAAAACAGTCAAGTTTTGTCGTATCTGGTATATTTTCAGGCGCACAAGCGAGAAAACGAACCGGAAGTCCTGTCAGCTCAGAGAGCTTCTCCCCATACAAAAGACTTTCGGCAACCGTTTCTTTTGTTGTGCATGGCCCGAGGTTTGCTGTATTGACAAGCCCTGTCACCCGCATGCGGGAAGCGTATTCCACCTCACGCATTACGGCGGCCGCTTCCTCCGGCGTTGCGGTCAGCAGCCGGTAAGGGTTAAACAGATAAAGCATTTCATAATCCTGCGACATAATGAGACGGCTGTACTGGCCAAGGGCAACCGCGCCGGCGTCATCACCGCCGACATCCATAATAATCCTGCCGCCGTTTCCCGTCCGCAGAAGGCCCTGAATGCTCCCGGGCAGAGACGGTACATCCAGATTAGTCGACGCAAAGTTGGGCGCCAGCGTATGAATACCATATTCATCAAACAAATCTTTAAAATCGTTCGTACGATAATATGGGTTTACAATATCAAGATCGATCACCGTGACAGGTTCACCTTGTTTTGCGAAAAACAAAGCCAAATTGACAGCCAGGTTTGTTTTACCACAGCCATAATGCCCGGTGATCACGGTAACTTTTTTGAAATTCAAGCTCATGTAACGACTCCGAACAGCAAATACTTTCATCAGAGCATCTGCTGAAATTCTTGTTTTTAGCAGGCACTTTCTAATGAGCAAAAGCGCTTTTTGCTAATTGATTTATACCAATTTATTATAGCACAGGAAACAAACGATTACAAATGGTTATTTCAGGAATCTCGTCAATCTTTCACGACTTTTCAAATTTCCGGCTAATAGAACCAAAAAATCTGCAAATAGTATAACTGTAACAATTTTAAATGAAAGGGAACAATTTTGTTTTCGGTAAACGGATATGAAACGGATCAGAACAATCATTCATGCGGCGACAGCAGTTGTTGGCGCTGTTTCAATGGTGCTGTTGGGGCTGACGGCCTACATCAATCTGGCGGCGCCGGACCATTACTATAACGTTGAGGGCGAAACCTTCTCTGTCTCGTCCATGTTCGGAATTCAGGTAAATACTTCTTACGAGGAAGATGCCGCCGCTCAGGCAGGGACAGACACTCCCGTCAGCCAGCAGGTAGGGCTTTCGTTGTTCGGCATCATCCCTATTAAAACCGCAACAGTTGACACGGTTCCTGAAATCATGCTCGCGCCCTGCGGCACACCGTTCGGCGTGAAAATTCTGACGGACGGGGTCATTGTAGTTGGATTAAACGATATTACCACGGCAGACGGCACAGTCAATCCCGGAAAACAGGCTAACATTCAGACCGGCGATATCATTTATAAAATCAATGGCGTAGAAGTCTCTTCCAACGATGATGTCGCAAAAGCGATCTCCTCCAGCAAGGGTGAAACGGTATCAGTAGAACTTCAACGGGACGGTAAAAACCTGACCCTTCCCCTAACACCTGCCCTTTCCTCCATCGACAACACCTACAAAGCCGGGCTTTGGGTACGGGACAGTTCCGCTGGAATTGGCACCGTCAGCTTTTATGACCCGCAAACCGGTGCGTTCGGCGGACTGGGACACGCCATTTCCGATGTGGACACCGGTGAAGTACTTCCTGTTCTAAAAGGCGATGTAGTCAATGTAAAGATCCACGACATTGTAAAAGGAACGGTTGGCACCCCAGGAGAGCTGCGCGGCAGCTTTGTTTCAAATGAAAGTTGTGGTACAATTACGGTAAACAACGATTCCGGCGTATTTGGCACTATGTATGAAGCGCCATACTACGACCGTTTGGTCCCTATGGGACTCAAGCAGGAGATTCAGACAGGCAAAGCCACCATTCTGACAACAATCAACGGAAGCACGCCGAAAGAATATGAAATTGAAATCGAAAAGTTTAATCTATTTGAAAACAGCCCGACCAAAAATATGGTAATTCGTATTACAGACCCTGAACTGCTGGAACTGTGCGGAGGAATTGTACAGGGAATGAGCGGAAGCCCCATCCTGCAAAATGGAAAACTGGTTGGCGCCGTCACCCATGTTTTTGTAAACGATCCGACTCGTGGATATGCCATTTTCGCAGAAAATATGTACCAAAACGTTTCCATCCTTCAGAATGCCTCCTGATCGGTGCCGGTTTGAGCACAAGCCCAATATTTTGAAGTAAAACTGCCGGAAAGAACTACATTTACGCATATTTGGAAAAAAATGTAAAAAAGCACTTGCGTTATTTTCCAATATATGGTAATATTGTGACATGAAAGAACCTGACAAGGAGGAGCAGTCGTGGTAAATAAACGTAAAATCATCATTGGTGACGAATCTGTGGAATATGGGAAAATATGTGCCGACATGCTGCGCGAAAAAGGGTTTGATGTCTTAACCGAGCCCAAAAACGGGCAGATCATATATGAAGCGATCCTCACAGAAAACCCAAGCGTTGTCATCATCGACGCATTGATGCAACAGATGGACGCCATCAAACTCATCAAACTGTTCAAAGATTCACCCAAACGCCCGGCATTCATCATCACTACCGCATATGACAGTTCATTCCTTCAGAGCGAACTGATGAGCTGCGGAGCGGCTTATTTTATGTTGAAACCATTCGACCTCAGTGATCTGATTGACCGTGTAGTCGCGCTCAGCGAATTCCATCTTCCTGCTGAATCCGTTTCTAAAACAAACGGGACCGATCTTGAAGTCATGATCACCGAAATCATTCATCAAATCGGCGTTCCGGCGCACATCAAAGGATATCATTATTTAAGAGAGTCCATCCGGCTTTCGATTGAAGACCCGGAAATGATCAATTCCGTAACCAAGTTACTGTATCCAACCGTAGCGAAGACATTTAACACGACCTCCTCCAGAGTGGAACGCGCCATCCGTCACGCAATTGAAGTAGCGTGGGACCGCGGCGATGTCGATACACTCAACGCTTACTTTGGTTATACCATTCACAACAGCCGCGGCAAGCCGACCAATTCGGAATTCATTGCCATGATTGCTGACAAATTGCGTTTACAGCTGAAAACTGCCCATGTAGGAGGATAAATCACACCCTTCTGCCTTGTTAAAAATACTCTCCCCATAACACAAAGCGCTCCGATTCCACGGGGCGCTTTGTGTTATGGGGAATTTTTGCTTTTTCCTATTTTCGCAATCATCCATTTACAAACAGAGTAAAACCGAAACAGGATTTCATTGACATGATCAACAACATGAATTAAAGTAGTTTTAAACAATCGTTTTCAGGAGGGCAGCCTATGAAAATCAACAACATCTCTTACACACCCGTTTCCAACTTTCTCATTCAGGAAAAGGTCGACGAACTGATCCGCTATCTGCATTTATCCGCGGAGCACGGCTGCGGTACTGAAGGGAAAAAGCTATTCGACGAATTTCAAGCATATTTGGACGGTCTGGCAGACCGTTATCAGGCTCTCGTACTCAATCAGAACGACCCGGATGAACCGGATGACCTGGAAACGATCCGCGCGCTCCGTCCGGCAGGCGCACGCAAACTAACCGACCACCTTCCGAAAGACTACCGCAAGCGGCTGGAAGGCGCGTTGTACGGCCGAATGGCAGGCTGTACGCTGGGGGCGGCGCTTGAATTTGAGCCGGTGGAAAAAGCAAAAGCATGGGCTCTTCATTTCGGCGATCAATTTCCCCCTGCCGATTACTGGTCCCATGTGAAAGACCCCATGTCCAGCCATTACATTACCGGAAAAAATATTGACCTGACAAAAGGGCACATGAATGCTGTTCCGCCGGATGACGACACCGTGTACACCCTGCTCGGGCTGCTTCTCATGGAACAATACGGGTTTGACTTCACAGGGGAAAATCTCGCAGAGGTTTGGAAAAGGTATCTCCCACTCGGCCCCAAGGAAGACGACCCGGGACAGCGCGGATGCTGGTGGGGCGAACGGCAGATGTTGAAATGCCTGTTAAACGGCATGACCCTTCCGGAAGCGGGATTGTTCCGCAACCCTAACCTGCAAAACATTGCCGCGTGGACCCGGGCGGACAGTTACGGCTATGTCTGCGCAGGCTGGCCGGAAAAAGCCGCGGAGCTTGCTTACCGTGACGCTTTTACCAATCACCGCCGCAACGGCGTATACGGTTCCATGTTCATGGCCGCAGTCATTGCCGCCGCTTTCGTTGTGGATGACCCAATGGAAGCGGTGCAAATCGGGCTTTCTGAAATCCCGGAAAACTGCCTGTTTGCCGAGGGAGTGCGCTGGGCTTTGGAACAGAATCCGTCTGATTATAAGCAGGCATATGTTCAAAAATGGCAGCAGCAATTTATCGGCGACAGTTTTGACTACGATTACCACATGCTCTGGGACTGGAACTTCGACCTTGGCGGTTACCGCTCTGCCGAAGTGCTGTTCCACGACATGAAGGATCTTCACCGGTTCGGGATCAACGGTATTCGCCTGTTGGAACAGCAGGGAACAATCACCTTTTCCCAGTATCCGCGCAGCGCGGAGTGGATTTTAAACATTCGTGAAACCATCAACCACCTCATTGAGCAGGCGGTCAACAGTTAACGACTGCTTTTTAAGCAATACCTCTCAACACCACAATACCAAAAAAGGCGGGCAGATCATCTGCCCGTCTTTTTTCATCTTCAGCCACAGCCACACAAAATCGTATTACCACAGCAAAGTTCTGTTTTGCACAACTGGCGTATCATTCCGCCGGCGGCACATCAATTTCCATATCGCCAAGCGGATAGGTCACACAGGGATGGATAAACCCGAATTTCCGGTCTGCCTCACGGCGCCCGTCGCGGTTTTCCGCAACCAGGTATTCCCCACTCAGCCATTTGCTGTGACAGTAGCCGCAGCCGCCGGCACGGCATTTGTTGGGCGCGTGGATTGCAGCGCGCTCCATGGCGGTGAGCAGTGTTTCGTTCTCTTTCGCCTTGATGGTATAGACATCTCCGCGAATGTGTACCGTCAGGTCAAAGGTGCGCGGTGTATCCATCTCACGGTCGGCACAGCAGGTGGCATCCTTATGCACCGCTTTGACCGGAAGGCCGTATGGTTCCAGCTGTTTTAACACGAAATTGTACATGGCGACCGGTCCGCGGAGGAAGAAGGTCACATTGGGGATATCCACATACCGTTCCAGAAGCTGCTCGGTCACAAAGCCGTGTTCATAACCTTCCTGCTCCTCGTCACTGAGAACGTAGACTACCTTAAGTCCCTTTTCAGCAAGAGAGTCCAGTTCAGCTTTATACGCAATGTGCGCTTCATCCCTCGCACCGTAAAACAGGGTCATTTCGTAGCATTCGTCCCCTTCTTCCATGCTTTTTGCCATGGACAAAAACGGGGTGATGCCGCTTCCGCCCGCAATGCAGACGATCTGCTTGCGGTCACGCAGAGTCTCATAGTGGAATTCACCGGTAGGCTCAGCCATCGTGAACCGTTCCCCTACCTTCGCCTCACGGTTGAGATAACCGGAAAAGAAGCCCGCGTCTTCCACGCCCAGCACGAGTTTGTTGTCCAGCGCTTCCCGCGGGCTGGAAACAATCGAGTACGGACGGCTTACCACACTGCCGCCCACCTTTCCCTGAAGCGAAACATACTGCCCCGCACGGAAAAACGGGAACTGGTTTGCATCCACCCGGCGGAAGGTCAATTCCTTCATCCGGTCGGTAAGCGGACGAATACCGGTGAGCTCCACCTCCATGGTTCCGGGATGAAGCGCCTTTGCCAGCAGATTGGTGCGGTACTCCTGCGGAAGCGGAGTATCCGGTCCGGACGCGAGCGCTTCCCGACGGTTGGGAACCAACTTTTTGAAGCGAAGCATATCCATAAAACCGAAAATCTGTTTCTTAAAGTTCATCTTACCGCACCTCCCGTTTCAAATCGCCTACCGTTTGACGCCCGGACAGATCGCCGGAAACATACGCGCTGGAATATCCGCTCGAACGCATGGCGTAACCACCCGCAAAACGAAGTCCCGGGAAGAGCTTCGCGTCCTCTTTCATCATCATCATGCGCGGCATGAGGCTGTCCCAATCCGCAGTCTCGTACCCGTAGATCACGCCCTGCGGATGCCCGCAGTAACGCGCGTAAGTGGTCGGAGAAGCGACCGCGATTTCCTCAATCGCGTCACGGATTTGGCAACCGGTCTCCCGCTCAAACACGCGGATCATATCCTCCGCTACACGGTCTTTTGCCTTGAAATAATCGGTTTCGGACACATTGCCCCAGTCGTCCGACATAAACATGGTGGTAAAGTACATCATGCAGGTCCCCGGAGGCGAACACTCCGGAAACGCGTTGTTCAAGCAGACCGTTGCCTGAACATGGTTGGTCTCCACCTTGCGCATCAGGTCATACTGTTTTACGGTATCTGCCGTATCATAAATAAAGTAATTGTGGCTCTTGATGCCCAGTTCCTCCGCCGATTTATTCAGCTCCAAAAAGAGGGTAAAGCCTCGGCCGGAGAAGGTGCGGGCGTTGGTGGCGCGAACCATCTGCTCGGTCACGCCCTCACGCTCGGCATACTGCTTTACCAGACGGGAGAAGGTTTCCTCGCAGGTCACATCTACGCTGTGCAGGTATTCGCTGAGCGTTCCGCTTATCCGCAGGGTAGTCAGCAATACCCTATGGCAGTTTTGCAGGTGCCGGTATTTTGCTCTACCGAAACGACCAAGCTCATAAGCCTTTTCTTCAGGCAATACCAAGTCGGGAAGATAGTAGTCCCCGCAGAGCGTATAGCCGATACCTGTCCGCTCATCTGTGATATGTGCTTTCCGTTCCATAAAAAATCCCTCCTGTCAGATACATTGTACCCGATAGGAGGGAGCTTTGCGAATGTGTTACTGTTTATGCCGGTTATTTGCTGTATTTTCTCTTGCGGCTGTAAACGGCTGTGCCGGTCAGGGCAGCGCCCGCAGCAAGCAGTACCCCAATCCAAAGGGCGATATTGCTGTCGTCGCCCGTCTGCGGGGAGGTGAAATCGCCTGTCTGGCTGCCGCCGGCCGGTTTATCGGTATCTTTCGGCGGCTCGGCCGGAGTTTCAGGCTCGACCGGAGTTTCCGGATCGGATGGTTCCGGTTGCTCCTCTGGATCTGTTGATTCTTTTTCAACGGTAATGGTTTCTCCGGCCTCAACCGTGATCCCGTTGATATTCATATTCTTTCCTGTGCTGTTTGTTACTTCCACACCTTCCGGAAGATTAACAACCGCATCCTCAGAAACGGACTGAAAATCTATCTTATCCCCGGTTTGGAGATTTGCTGCGGCCTTTTCCACAGTCTGCTTACCGATCACCACTTTTGTTTGACCGCCAGAGGTTACGGCAGCCTGTGTATCGCTGTCTATGATATCTGCCGCGATGCTGGAGGAGAAGCTTCCGCCGGTTACTCCAACAACATTCCCAGCTTCGGCCCATTCATCCTCCGTCTTATCCGTATTGTTAAACGAATACGCCTTGACCGCCGTTACATCAGCCGCGGCATTAAAATCACCGCTTTCTATTTTTACTGTTCCCAATTCCTGGTACCCGTCACGATTGATGATGGACACAGCCGCACCATCCGCAACGGGGCCGTCACCCTCTGTTTTTTCCTGAGGCTGCCCTGTTACAGTGATCGCGCTCTCACCTGTTACCGTGAGATCACCTGCGCAAAGCTGTACGCCTACATGTTTCGCATTGATCGTCGAATTGTCGATTATTACCTCACCGTCCGACGGGAAGTAAATGCCAAAGCCGTTTTTCACATTGAGGACGGAATTGTTTTTAAGAGTCACCGTATTGCCTGTTTCCGTGCCGTTTGTAACAATGCCATACGCATTGCCGGGCACTGTCAGTTGCACATTGTCAAGCACAAGCCCTCTGTTGTTCATATTATCCGTGTCCGGCGCGCCGACCAGGACAGCCCCGTCTGCACTTTCATCCGTAACAACAACACTGCCGTTTTTAACCGTCAGCGTTACACCGGGGTAATTTACATCTATGGCGGCGTCACCTCCCGTATAGGTGTATGTATGGCCGTCCAGATCAAGGGCCCCGTCTTTCTGACCGGAAGCAATTTTGTCAGAGCCCACATAATCGTTCAGCAATACAATGTTCCCGTCCGCCGAACGGCCCGCCGCATTCGCAAGATTTCCGTAAATATAGCTGCTGCCGTCCGCTTCTTTTACTGAGAATCCGCCGTTCGGGATTAAGGCGCGGGCACTCTCCGTATCCAGCAGTTTTGCTCCTGTTCCAAGCTTGATCCCAAGCGGTTCTTCCCCGTTTATATTCCGGAAAACAATATCTCCCTCAAATTTCACGACCTGATTGTAACGGCTGTCGCCGCTCTTGGTGGTTACCTGATAGTTGCTGCTGCTCAATACGGACTGCTTGCTCCCGCTGTTTTTTATTGTCACCGTATTGTCATATGCACCGCTATACTTCTGTTCCAATTTAATCGCATATCCATTGGAAGCTTTTGTATTATTGGAAGTAACGCTGTATCCGTTCAAGTCGATTGTAATATTACGTTTGTCTATCGATATTCCGTAATTATAATCCTCAGTCGAAACATAGTCCTTCAAAAGCTTTAATGTATAGCCATCCTGCATGGCGCTGCGTGCATCCTTTACAGTCTTATACCCAGTTATCGTCCCCTCCGGTGTAATGACCTGAAACGCATCGTCCTCCGATGCGAAGGCCGTAAGGGACAAACAGGAAAAAGCCAGCATAACAGCCAGCAACACCGCAAGCCCTTTCTTTGTTTTCATGTGTTTTACCTCCCTGATTTCTTAATTTTTACTGTCCGGCGACATACAAAAAAGGCGCATCCCACCCGTATGGAAACGGGCAGAATACGCCTTCTGTCTTTGTGCGGTTTTCAGCTTGGCAGGAAAAAAGGGCAGAGCTACGCTTTGCTTGCTTGCTTGCTTGCTTGCTTGCTTGCTTGCTTGCTTGCTTGCTTGCTT
>OFMJ01002176.1_pt1 | contig 12033 bp, 11 predicted proteins | sample 1541801 | NCBI WGS metagenome assembly OFMJ01 (sample SAMN04209234, study PRJEB22552) | human gut metagenome | biome: gut; material: feces | host: Homo sapiens | place: USA: Oklahoma
TGCACGGGTGATCTCGCCCATAGGGACAGCCATCACATTCCGACTTGGGTTTCGGTGGCAAAGAGATTAAGTAGTAGCAATTATTTCTACCCAGACGGCAACCCTTTCTGCCATTCGTCCAGTAGTAGCAGTAATGGCAATCGCTCGGCTTGTCTGCGGCATAAACAGGCTTGCTCAATTAAAACACCTCCAATCTCTTGTATTTGCCCATGGTTTTGGGCATAAAAAAAGAGCGCCTATCCATCCCCGGTGTGGGGCAAATAGACGCTCTATGTATATAACGATATTCAATTTTATCTGCTATAACTGCATGGTACTCAAAACATCCGCCTTTTTTGATTAGCAGTTTTTTTAGCACGATTTTGGGGCTGATTAGCAGGAAGGGCATTTTCATTAGCAAGAACGACCTATTTTCTGCTAAAAATTAGCTGGCGATTTTGTCTTATAACAACCGTTCGATTTTGGAGGGGGTGTCAAAAATCAAATTTTGGAGTAGAATTTTATCTCATACAGTGAAAGAGCTTTTTCGTACCTTTTCATATAAGAAAAGCCGAATTCATATAAGAAAAGCCGAAAACCCTTGAAAACAAAGGCTTTCGGCGTTGTTAGCTGGCGTCCCAGAGAGGATTTGAACCTCCGACCCCACGCTTAGGAGGAAAACTTATACCTTGCCCTGCGGTTACCTTACACCTCTTTTCATGCTCTTTCATGTCAAAAGTGTCCTCGTAGAACCCAGTTCATTGTGCTTTTTTATTGCATATTGCACAATTCCATCTACTACTATCAACTTTCATCAAATTAGCAGAAAATTAGCAAAAGCCGTTTTCAGGAACGCCGATTAGCAAAAAATTAGCAGAATCACACTTTGATTTTTATGCTAATACGAGTAGATTAGTTCATTATTAAAGTCTATATTTTGTTGTTGCTGTGTACCCAGGCAGAAACTGTCTGAGTACATCAGATGATGTCATTTTACCATAACCCATGCTGGCTGACAACAAAAACAGATTCCTTTATTCCAGAACAGGCTTTGCTGATACATGGAGGGTTCTATGTCAGAATATCAATTAGAGATCAAACAGATTGTGGATTATCCACGCTGCCGGATTTACCGGCATTTTATCCAGAACTTAATGGCAGACCGGAGCATTCGCGCAAGCGGAGGTTCCGGCCTTTTTTATTATACGGTGCTTTGCAACTACGCAAACTTCCGCACCTCTTATCTCCGCATAGACGGTATCGGCTATACCGTATACCCCGGTGAGTGGATCTGTACCGTGAAGGAACTGGCTGCATGGTTCCGTACCCGTTTCCAGCGCCAGGCAGTCTCCATCCTGGATGAACTGCAGAAACGCCATCTGATCTCCTATCTTTTCCTTGACCGGGGAAAGGTAGTCAAATATAAGGTCCGGGACTGGAAAAAACATAATACTGTGCTGGATTACAACTGCCCCTGTCAAAAAGATACGGGCTTTTTCTTTATGCCTACTGTGGTTGCGACAGAACTGGTCAGCGCCGGCCGCTGCTCTGAAATGGATATCCTGCTGGACCTGTGGATGTCCGCCGTCTACAATGACAGCCAGGTGCAGGGTTCGGAGATCGGCCCGGTGGTCTATTTCCGCAACGGCACCGGCTCCCCGCTGGCAGCTTACAGTGAAATGGCTGTCCGCTGGGGCATCTCCAAAGCCACAACAGGGCGTGTACTGAAAAAGCTTGCTGACATGGACTATATTTCTTTAATGTCATTCCCCGGAAGAACAGGCAGCGTGATCTATCTGCACAGCTACCTTTCCACCATGTTCCAGATATCAGATGTCCTTGTTGACAAGGAGGAGGTTGCCATGGTTCTGAAAATCAATCTTACGATGCCGGATGAAACAAATCCGCAGGCAGATTCCGCTGTTACAGAGCATGAGATATGCGTTTCAGAGGAATTATCCAGCGTTTCAAAATCGAACATGGAAACTGTCATCACAAAAGTGGCGCAGATCCTTGATGCACAGGGCATTTCCTGTTTCCGGTGCCCGAAATCCATATATAAGTTATATCCTTTATCTGACGCCTGCAGGGAAGAGTATATATCCCACATGCAGAAGGGGGCTGTACGGTTCGGGATGACCGTATCCTGTGGGGAGGACAAGCCGGTCTACACCTTTGAGCTGACGCTCTCTCCCACTGAAAAAGACAGGGAAGGAGGTGCCAGGGCATGAAAAAGGATCAGGAAGAAATGAACATTGCCGATAACCCGCTATACCATGATACCTGGAAGCTGCTGAAGAAATACAGGGATGTGGTGTGGAGCCTGGAGCTGTCCGTCCAGCAGGTGCGGAGCCGGTTTGAGATCGAGTATGGGAGTTCCATCGAGGATTTTCTGGAGTCTGTCTATGTGGCTGGTATAGACCTGTCAGACCGCAGTATTGAACATCATGCCAAATGTATCGAGCGGAGCCATCGGATGCTGAAACTTCTGGATACCTCCATCGACCTGCTCCGTACCAAGCATAAAAATGGGGAGAGCTATTACTGGCTGCTGTATTACTCCTTCCTCTCCCCGCAGCAGCTCCGAAATGTGGAGGAGATCATAGAGAAACTGCGCCCCCATATCCGGGATATCAGTTTCCGTACCTATTACCGCAGGAGGCGGGAGGCGATTGACGCACTCAGCTCTATCCTGTGGGGGTATACATCCAAAGATAGTATCGACATTCTGGAGAAGTTCTTTCCGGACGATAAGGATTCCGGGGAACAGAAATAAGCAGCTATATGATATTTATAGGCAATCAGGCCGGATTGGAGGAAATATATGATAACATTGACTGAGGATGAAAAGAGGATGGTGTTCCAGCTGGAGGGCTGCCACAGGTATGATGCGATACAGGAGATTGCTGTGCTCTGCCAGTATACCCGTGACCACGATAAAAGGGCCACTGCAGAAAATCTGTTAAAGAAACTTCGTGAACTTTCAGAGGATGACTGCAAGGAGCTGATCTGTGACATTCAGAGAAATTATCACCTGCCCTGGAAAGCAAAGACCGTTGGGGAGATGGTCGCTGTGGCAAGGCAGGAGTCTGGCGCCCGGAAACTGGAAGGGCATGACATCATGGCACTGGAACGCTTTGACCCGGAAGTGACGCATATGATTGTGTTTGATGTGCTTTCGAGGGAATCTCCCGTAGGAGATAAAGGTGAACGGATGAGGCTGTTTCTGACAGAATCCGGATACCAAAAGGCATTGGAGAACCAAAACAAAGCTTTCATCCAAATTCTGAACCATGCGGGAGTAATACAGGGACATTTACGGTATGACCGGAAAGACAGGGATCTATGATGTGAAAATCTATATGACCGGAAAGAATACAGAGAAAGGAAATTCATTGAACCATACGGGATTTTGTGGTATTATGAATATGGAAAAATATATGTATAAGGCAGGTGACATCATTGATGGAACATAATGCAGAAATTTCAGAAAATACACAACAGGAATCCGTTCCTGTAATGAAACGTACTATTAAAGACAGCGTTTTTACAAATCTTTTTAAAGATAAAAAGTATTTGATACAGTTATATCAGGCACTTCACCCGGATGATAAACAAACTACCGAAGATGATATAAAAGATATCACTATCAATAATGTTCTTGTCGATGATATCTATAATGATCTGGGGTTTTCAGTAGGTAACCGGCTTTTGATACTGATAGAGGCTCAGGCCACATGGACAGTAAATATTCTGTTCCGTATCCTTATGTATCTTGTACAGACTTATCGGGAATATTTTAGAGTAACAGAGCAGGATATTTATAACAGTACAAAATTGAAAATGCCAAAGCCTGAATTATATATCATATATACGGGAAACAGAAAGGAGCGACCCGAGGAAATATCTTTTTCAGAAGAGTTTTTTGGTGGAGAAGATATTTGCATAGATGCAAGAGCTAAAATTATCTATGATGGAAAAGAAGGCGATATTATCCATCAGTATGTGACATTTACCAAAGTATGCCAGGAACAGGTATCAATCCATGGAAGGACCAGAAAGGCTATACAGGAAGCAATCCGCATCTGCAAAGACAGGAATGTGCTGAAGGAATATCTTGAAAGCAAAGAAAAGGAGGTTGTCAATATGATGATGGAGTTATATGATCAGGAAGAAGTGATGCGCTCTTATGTCAAAAGCAAAGAGCATGATACAAAAGTTGAAACAGCCAAACGATATTTGTCGCTTGGGAAATTATCCTTTGAAGAAATTGCGATTGGTTCTGGTTTGTCTATAGAAGAAGTGGAGGAACTGGCTGGTTTACAGTTAGCTTAAATTTGAACTGATATTGCAAAAAAATAAGGGCGGTATATCTTACTCACAAGGTATACTGCCTTTATTTTATTTCGGGATCTTTTTCCTACAATTTCTATTGTACTTCCCCATACATCATTCTCTGGCACGAAATTGGCACGGTTCTGCTCTTTCCCCGTAAAAAGGGATATGTTACACTAAATATGCTTAAAACTGCACCCAAAAGCAATCCGGGCTGGCATGGCACTTTTCCAGAGAGGTGCTTTTTTTGCACCTCTTACCGTATAATCCGGCTTTTCCCCGCCTGCCAGCCCAAAGAAAGAAGACCGTGCCCGTCTCTGTGGCATGGTCTTTTCTTTCCACAACCAAATCTTATTTAAAGGAGGTCCACAAATTGAGACTGAAAAACAAACTGCAGACGCCTGCCACGGCAGGTAAGAAGCCCCGCCGCAGGTTCTCCCCCGCAAAGGCAGCCTATTATGCCTTCCTGAGTTTTATGATGTTCTTAATGACTACCCAGCCGGTCTATGCCACCGATGTGTGGACGAAAGCCACGGAGATCATGAAGGACGTCTATAACCAGATTGTACTGATCTCCACCGTGGCTGCTATTGTCACCGCTTCAGTAGCCCTGCTGATGATGAACTTCTCCCGCTCCGGCCGCACGGTGGATGAAAGCCGCGCATGGCTGAAGCGCATCTGCATCACCTGGGCGATCTTAAACGGCCTGGGATTCATCATGGCCTACATTACCCCGTTCTTTGCGGATGGCAAATGGAACGGCTGACCGTCAGAAAGGAGTGAGAATTTATGGGCATTTTAGACGGCATTGTGGAATGGATCGCCGAGCAGGTGATGAACGCCCTCGACCTTGTGACCACCTCGGTCCTGGGGGCGCTGGGCTGTGACATGACCGTGTTCCTCCGTTACTTCCCCGCTGCCGAGACCATGTATAAGGTCTTTGTGGCTCTGGCTATCGGCATCATCCTCTTAAACTGGGTATGGCAGCTGTTCAAAAACTTCGGCCTGGGAGCCGGCATTGAGGCGGAGGACCCGGTGCGCCTGAGCATCCGCTCCGTCCTCTTCATCCTGTTAGCCTATTTCTCAGACGGGATCGTGGATACTGTCTTAAAGATTGGCGGAACCCCCTATCACTGGATCATGGATTCCGACCTGCCCGCTTTAAGTTTCGCGGACTTTAATTCCGTGATGCTCGCCATCATCGGTGTCTGCGCCAATGGTGCGGTGGCTCTCATCGCGCTGATCGTTGTGCTGGTACTGGCATGGAACTACCTGAAGCTCCTTTTGGAAGCGGCAGAGCGGTATGTCCTCTTAGGGGTTCTGGTCTACACTGCACCTGTGGCCTTTTCCATGGGGGCATCCCAGTCCACCTCCAACATTTTTAAGTCCTGGTGCCGGATGTTCGGCGGGCAGGTGTTCCTCCTGCTTATGAATGCCTGGTGCCTGCGCCTGTTCACATCCATGGTCGGGGCTTTCATAGCAAACCCGCTGTCGTTGTGAGAATACATAGTAGAAAGGAATGGCGATAACCATGAAAAAATATAAAAAGCTGTTTACTGTTCTCTTCCTGATGGCACTTCTTTTCTGCCTGTCCAGCCAGACGGCCTTTGCCTTTTCGGAGAGTGACGCACAGGCCCAGGTGGATGCGGCAGGCCGGGAGGCAGTATCGGGCAACGTCCTGGTCTGGTTCCTGTGTGCCATCGCCTTTTTAAAGGTATCCCAGAAGATCGACTCCTTCATGTCCAGCCTGGGCGTGAACGTGGGGCATACGGGCGGCTCCATGATTGCGGAAGCCCTGGTTGCCGCAAGGGGTGTGAGTGCTGTCCGCAACTTTTCCCGCCAGCACTTCGGTGGCGGCCACAGCAGCAGCTCTTCCCATGTAAACAACGGTTCCGGCTCATCCGGCAGTCCGGGCGGGTTTATGGCAGGCGGCCTTGCGGGAGTAGTCAGCCGCCAGGTCACAAACAGCGCCATCCGCACAGCCACTGCCAGCACGGTGACTGAAAAATCTTCCGGAAAAGGGCCTGGCGGGTTTGTGTCCGCCGTATCTGCCGGCATTGGCGGGAACATGTATACATCTTCCGTTGCAAAGGGCGGTAATTTTGCCAATAACGTCATCGGTACAGTAGCAACCGGAAATATTTCCTCCATGGGCACCATGACCGGGGAAAAGGCTGCCCAGGCCCTCCACTCCTACATGGGTTATGCCGCTTTAGAGGAAGGCGCACAGCATGTGCCGTCCTTCACAGGCGTGGAGATCGGGGGCGGGCGCATCACCGGCACGGAGATCTCGGAGGAACACCCAGAGGGCATTTCCTTCGGCATGTACCACGCAGACCAGTACGCTGCACCGGAAGGGGCTTATGCTACCGTGCAGGCCGTGGACGGCACTTCCTGGTACAAACAGTACGCACAGGACGCCGTGGAGAAATCCCCTTACATGGCGGCGGACGGTTCCATCGCTTATCAGGAATCCATTGTGAAAAAGATGCCCCCGGCACCCAGAAGAAAGGACAGGTTATAAATGGAAGAAAGACAGAAGAACGGGCTGGAAGAAGCCCTTGAGACCGGCGCGTCTGCGGCACACCTTGCCAGGGGCGCCGTAAAAGCAGGAAAAGCGGTGTCCGGAGCCGCAAAGGGCGCTGCCATGGGCGGGCCCTACGGCGCAGCGGCAGGGGCGTTATGGGAAGGGCGTAAGTTTGTCGGAAAGTTCCTGGCCGCCGCCGCTGTCCTGTTACTGCTCCCGGTGCTTTTTGTGCTGATGCTCCCAGGCCTGATCTTTGACGGCTTTTCCTCCGCCTTTTCCCCCTCTGACACGGAAAATCCCATCCTGAACAGTGAAACCGCCATTGTGGAGAATGCCAACACCATCACCTTCACCATCAGCAGCATCCTGGGGGAAGGCATGGAAGATGTCATGGAACGGATCGGACAGGATTTTGCCGCCTCAGACGGGGATGGGATGGAAGTCATCAATCCTTATGAAACAAACCCCGTATACAATGCCAACCTTTTTGTTTCCCAGTACTGCGCGGCAAAGGATACGGAATTTGCGGATATCTCCATTTCGGATATGGCTGCAGTCATGCGCCGGGGGAAATCCCACCTCTATTCCTACCGGCGGACGGAGGAAATGCGGGAGAAAACCGTAGAAGATCCGGAAACCGGGGAAGAGACCACCGTATCCGAGAAATGGATGATCTATACCATTTCCTACAATGGGGAAGATTATTTTGCCGACCAGGTATTCTCCCTCACGGAAGAACAGAGGGCGTTTGCTGCCGATTATGCACAGAACCTGAGCCTCTTCCTTGGCGACGGGCTGGTCCAGAACCTGGAAAACTGGGAAGGGAACAGCATCCCATCCCTCGGCGATGTACGCTTTACGGACGGGGCCACAGAGGTTGTCTATTTCAACCAGCTGGACGAACGTTATGCCGGGAAGCCTTACGGCACCGACCATATCGGCGGTTACGGCTGCGGGCCTACCTCCATGGCGATGGTGGTTTCCTCCCTGGGCGGGGAGACCGTTGACCCGGAACGGATGGCACAGTGGGCCTGTGAGAACGGCTACTGGTGCAAGGGGAGCGGCTCCTACCATGCACTGATCCCCGGCGCTGCACAAAACTGGGGGCTTGCCGTTTCCGGCTGTACCCCTTCGGAACCCCAGCGCCTGCTGGACGCCCTGGCAGACGGGAAGCTGGTGGTGGCCATCATGTCAAAAGGGCACTTCACAGGCGGCGGCCACTTTATCGTGCTGCGGGGAGTGAAGGACGGGAAGATCCTGGTGGCGGACCCCGCCAGCTACAAACGGAGCGGACAGCTCTGGGATCTTTCCATCATACTGAACGAAGCCAGCCGGCGCGCAGGCGCAGGCGGCCCATTCTGGATCATCGGGTAAGACACATGCCCGTATCTGGCTGAAAGAGAGGTACTACCATATGAACAATCAAAACGACCACGACACTTATATCATCCCACCGAATTTTGTAGACACAGGCACCTTTTTCGGCGGCATGTTCCGGGCAAGGAACGTGATTGAAGCCGGCATCCTGGCAGCCGTGACAGGGCTGCCGGTGTTCCTGCTCCTGCCCTTTGGCCTGACCGCGCGGATCATCGTGCTGTGCCTGACTACCCTGCCCCTTGTCCTGTTTGCCCTGATCGGCATATCGGGGGAAAGCCTGTCTTCCTTCCTTGTGATCTTCTTAAAATATTGGAAGAACCGCCGTATCGTGGGCGGCGGTGAAAGCCAGGAAACAATGCGGACGGCTCCATCGGCGAAAAAGGGCAGGAAAAGTCCTGTTTCCAGTGAAACCGCAGCATCTGCCGGCGCCAGCCAGCAGATAAAGGCAGACCGAAATAACCATAAATCCGGCAAAAACGAAAGAATCGGCGGCATATCCGGCTGGCGGCGCAGAGGGGAGGAGGATTTCCCCGCAGAGTTTGACCAGGTAAAAGGATATGAGATCCGCCAGAAGCTCCGCCCCAGCCAGACACAGAAAAAACAGCAGGCCGGAACACAGCGAAAGAAATCCGCAGGTGGAAAGAAACGGAGCCCGCAACAGGATTCCAGAAAAAAGGCTGCCGGAAGACCGGGAGGACCGGACCGCAGAAACAGCCGGCAGAAAAAGGACCGTTTCCCCAGAAAGCCGCTGCACACGCCGGAACCGCAGTTTACCCACTTAAACCCGGTGGCGGACTACCTGCCCATCAGCAGGATAGAAAACGGCGTCATCTACACGAAAGACCACCGGTATGTGAAGGTGGTGGAGGTGATCCCCATCAACTTCCTGCTCCGCAGCGCCAGGGAACAGAGGAGCATCATCTATTCCTTTGTTTCCTATTTAAAGATAAGCCCGGTAAAGCTCCAGATTAAGGTGCTGACCCGCCGCGCGGATATCGGGCGCCACATGGAGACGGTGCGCCGGGAGATGGCCCAGGAGACCAACGAACAGTGCCGGCTCATGCAGGAGGATTACCTGCAGTTCATCCAGCAGATCTGTTCCCGCGAGGCAGTCACGCGCCGGTTCTTCCTGGTCTTTGAATACGAACCCTGGAACAATGCAAGGCGCACGGACGAGGAAGGGGAAGCCATCGGCTCCCTGCAGTCCGCCGTCCACACCGCATCCAATTACCTTCGCCAGTGCGGGAATGAAGTGGTGCTGCCGGACAACGAGGACGAGTTCACCATAGACGTGCTCTATAACCTCCTGTGCCGGAATGAGAGCGTCGCAAAGCCCCTCCCCGTCCGGGCTAAAGAGGTGGTGGCGCAGTACCTGGCAAACGGGCGGGAGGCGGAGATCGGCCATATCCCTGCCGGGGAGTTCATCGCCCCCACAGGCATTGACTTCACCCACGGGCGGTACATCTGCATTGACGGGCTTTATTATGCCTACCTGCTGATCCCCTCGGACGGCTATAAGACCCACGTTCCGGCCGGCTGGCTCAGCCTGATGATCAACGCCGGGGACGGGATCGACCTGGACATGTTCCTCTCCCGCCAGCCCAAGGAGCGCATCATCCAGAAGGTGGGCCAGCAGCTCCGCATCAACCGCTCCCGGATCAAGGACGCCAGCGATACCAACACGGATTTTGACGATATCGACAGCGCCATCCGCAGCGGCTACTTCCTGAAGGAAGGGCTTGCCAACAACGAAGATTTTTATTTTATGAACCTGTTAATCACCATTACGGCCTCCAATGAAGAGGACCTGGAATGGAAGGTCAGCGAGATGAAGAAACTCCTGCTCTCCCAGGACATGCGGGTTTCCACCTGCCACTTCCGGGAAGAGCAGGCATTCCTGACCGCCCTGCCCCTGGTGTCCGTGGAAAAAGGGCTGTACGAGCGCAGCAAACGGAACCTCCTTACCGGGGGCGCCGCAAGCTGCTACCCCTTCACCAGCTATGAGATGTGCGATGACAACGGCATCCTGTTAGGCGTGAACAGATACAACAGCTCCTTAATTATTGTGGATATCTTTAATTCCGCCATATATAAAAACGCAAACATGGCAATCCTGGGCACTTCCGGTGCGGGCAAGACCTTCACCATGCAGCTCATGGCCCTGCGGATGCGGCGCAAAGGAATCCCCATTTTCATCATTGCCCCGTTAAAGGGGCATGAGTTCCACCGGGCCTGCGCTAACGTAGGCGGCGAGTTCATCCAGGTCTCCCCGGCAAGCCCCCACTGTATCAACGTGATGGAGATCCGGCAGGTAGACCGCACCGTGAACGAACTGCTGGACGGCCCCGGCATCCAGCTCTCGGAACTGGCGGAGAAGATCCAGCGGCTCCATATCTTTTTCAGCCTGCTGATCCCGGACATGAACCATGAGGAACGCCAGCTTTTGGACGAGGCCCTGATCCACACCTACAACAAAAAGGGCATCACCCATGACAACGCTTCCCTGGCAGACCCCCAAAACCCGGAACGATACCGGGAAATGCCGGTATTGGGCGACCTTTATGGAATACTGAAGAAATCGGCTGCTACCAAACGGCTGGCAAATATCCTGAACCGCCTGGTAAACGGCTCCGCCAGCACCTTCAACCAGCAGACCAACGTGTCCCTGGATAACAGATATACCGTGCTGGATATCTCTTCCCTGACCGGGGACCTGCTGACCGTGGGGATGTTCGTGGCACTGGATTTTGTCTGGGACCGGGCCAAGGAGGACCGTACCGAAGAAAAGACCATCTTTATAGATGAGTGCTGGCAGCTCCTATCCGGCGCCGGCGCCACAGGCACACGCCTTGCCGGGGATTTTGTACTGGAGATTTTCAAGACCATCCGGGGCTATGGCGGCTCCGCCGTCTGTGCCAGCCAGGACTTAAATGACTTCTTTAACCTGGATGAAGGGCGGTTCGGGAAGGGCATCATCAACAACTCCAAGACCAAGATCATCCTGAACCTGGAGGATGACGAGGCCATGCGCGTACAGAGCGCCCTCCACCTCTCCGATGCGGAAATCATGGAAGTCACCCACTTTGAACGGGGCAATGGGTTAATCAGTACCAATAACAACAACATCATGGTGGAGTTCAAGGCAAGCCCCCTGGAAAAAGACCTGATCACCACGGACCGGAGGGAACTGAAGGATATCGTGGAGCGTATGCGCCGGCAGAATGAAGCCGGGTAACGGACGGGATTCTGCCTGTTCGGACAGCTCCAAACGGCTGGGATTACGCACCATATACGCACGGATTACGCAATATTATTTTTATTACGTCTGCTATACGCACAGATTACGCAATCGGAATACAGCCACGGTCTGATTCCCATACAGCTTTTATGCTATCCAGGCTGCTCCACGGACAAAAGCAAGGGAGGAAATTTTTGTGAAAACCAGAGCGGATATATACGGCCATGAGGCCACAGAACTGCTCCGGATCATATCCATGTATCCGGGGCTTTCAGAAAAACAGTTATGCCGGTTCTACCCGGATAAGGAGGATGTTACGAAAAACCTGCTCTCCCACTTATCCCGGCAGGGGCGCACCCGGCAGACGGATACCGGAGACTATTTCCCATACAGGAGTGACAGAATGGAAACAGATTCCGGCATGGTACGGGCGGCATGGATTCTTCTGGACTTTATCGACAGGGCAGAATACCACTCATCCAGTGAGTTCCCCGTGAAGATTGCCTTTTTCTCCGGCGGAGAATAGTGTGAAAGAAAGTAGAGGAAAACCATAAATGGACGCACTTGAATAAGCTGT
>OFMJ01002184.1_pt1 | contig 11980 bp, 16 predicted proteins | sample 1541801 | NCBI WGS metagenome assembly OFMJ01 (sample SAMN04209234, study PRJEB22552) | human gut metagenome | biome: gut; material: feces | host: Homo sapiens | place: USA: Oklahoma
CTCCCATAAAATCAAGGTTTAACAATAAAAAACGGTAGTGAAACTTGACACTACCCTGTGATGCAGGAGGGGAAATTATATTATGATGCAAACGGATTTCCAAGGCAGTATCCCAAATTTGTGCCGGAGGACTATGTCATCTTAGAACTGGCGCCCCGGTATCAGAACGGAGAATGGGTGATATGGAATCAGGAATTCCCAGAAGAAGCACCGGAGGCTTTGCTGAAGCTGGGAGAAGAATTCAGCCATTTAAAAGTGGGTTATAGAGGGGATTTAAGGTTTTATGAAAATCCAAATGTATATGAGGTTGCAGAACTGCTTCAGGAGCAGACACCGACCACGCAGATGGATATGTAACTGAATAACAAAGAAGAAAAAGGCTGCATTTGTGCAGTCTTTTTTCATGAATAAGGGGCGAGAAGCCCGACAGAGAAAGGAAGATAAGATGAAGAAAAAGAAGTGGTTAGTTATGGTAATGCTGGTATTTGTGCTTTCCTTAACCTTTGGTACAACGGTATGTGCCGCAGGAACCGGGGATGTGGCAGGAGCCATTGAGGGAACGTGGAACGATGCGTCTGAGCAGATTAAGACGGTGGTAAACAAGGTTGTGTTTCCGGCGATTGATTTAATCCTTGCGGTATTTTTCTTTGCGAAGCTGGGAACCGCATACTTTGATTACCGAAAGCACGGACAGTTTGAGTGGGCAGCTCCGGCAATTCTGTTTGCCTGCCTTGTGTTTACTCTGACCGCGCCTGCTTATATCTGGGATATTCTTGGAATGTAGGAGGCAGAGGAGATGAATTTTTTTGAATCGGAATTAAAGAAGATTATGGGAAACAGTAACATACTGAAAGACCAGAAGTATGTGGGGCGCATGTGTTATGGCACTATCAGTGAGGACTTGCGTGCAAGGATTGAGTTTGTAACGCTTGGAGTTCATGACCATTATGCAGGGCTGAAGACTTCCATTATCAACAGAAAAGAGGGTGTGGTAGACAGTATGCTTCTGCGCTTTACAGATATTTGGGGCAAACCGAAAGTAAGCAACCCTAATTTCAGAGAAGGTGTGAACCCTCATATCTGGACAGACAATGGAAAAAGTGACTGGTATGTGTTTCATCCGACAAATGCAGATTATCAGAAGCTGGCAGCCGGAGTGGAAAATTATCTGTCCGTTTTTCAGGATATGGCAATGGTACAGTCGCAGGATTTCGAGAGCCAGCAGATGAGTCCGTAAAGCAGGAAGTCTGCAGGAAGGTGGTGTTATATGTTTATATTTGATTTTGTGGCAGAGACTATCCTGGACCAGATACTTGACTGGATATATGGGAAAATCATTGGTTTCTTAAATGATTTCTTTGTCATGATGAACAACATGGGAGTGGAACTGTTTGACCTGCCTTGGGTGGAAGCAGTTACCACTTTTTTTGGTTACTTAGGCTGGGCATTGTTCGGTGTCGGACTTGTGGTAGGAGCCTTTGAGTGTGCCATCGAATATCAGGGAGGCAGGGGCAGCATCAAGGATACCGCCATGAATTATATTAAAGGGTTCATGGCAGTAAATCTGTTTACGATTGTGCCAATTAACCTGTACTCCCTCTGCGTTTCCCTGCAAGGAACATTCGGCTCGGCGATTACAGGAATCACCAATGCAGAAAGCATCGGACTGACCGCACAGCAGGTGTTAATGTCTGCATCTTTTCCGGGTGTAGGCAATCCTATTCTAGCGATTTTCTGTGCCATCATGATGGGATATGCAGTAATAAAAGTGTTCTTTGCCAACTTAAAAAGAGGCGGCATTCTGCTGATTCAGATAGCAGTCGGAAGCCTTTATATGTTCTCTGTTCCAAGGGGATACATAGACGGATTTATTCAGTGGTGCAAGCAGGTCATTGGTATCTGCATCACAGCGTTTTTACAGTCTACCATCTTAACCGCAGGACTTATGGTGTTCCGTGACCATCCGCTCTTAGGACTTGGACTCATGCTATCCAGTACGGAAGTGCCTCGTATTGCAGGACAGTTTGGATTAGACACCAGCACCAAGACCAATATCATGAGCAGCGTATATGCAGCCCAGACCGCTATCAACATGACCAAGACTGTTGTGAAGACAGTGGCAGCATAAGGCGGTGATGGTATCGGAATGAAATTAGGAAGCCTGTTTGATGGAATCGGCGGTTTTCCGCTGGCGGCCACCATGAACGGTATCAGACCGGTATGGGCAAGTGAGATAGAACCCTTTCCGATGGCGGTGACCTCATACCGTTTTCCGGAGATGAAGCATATGGGGGATATCACAAAACTGCATGGGGAAAATCTGCCGGTGGTGGATGTGCTGGCAGGCGGTTCACCCTGTCAGGATTTGTCCGTGGCCGGAAAAAGAGAGGGGCTCTCAGGGGAAAGGTCCGGCTTATTCATGGAGCAGGTTAGGATTGTAAAAGAAATGAGAAAACAGGATGGAAGGAGGATGAGAAACCATAGAAGACGGACAGATGAGTTTATTCGACCTCGGTATATGCTCTGGGAAAACGTGCCGGGAGCCTTCTCCAGCGGAGAATCCTACGGAGCAGATTTTCACAAGGTCCTTGAGGAAGTCTGCCGCATCAAGGAGGCAGACGTATCTATACCTGGACCGCCGGGAGGGGCATGGACTCCTGCCGGGATTATTATGGGAGAAGGATTCTCTGTCGCTTGGAGAGTATTGGACGCTCAATTTTGGGGTGTCCCCCAAAGAAGAAATCGAATCTTCCTTGTCGCAGATTTTGGAGGATACAGTGCCAGAGAGATACTATTTGAGTCCGACAGCGTGTGGAGGAATTATCAGAAGAAGCGAAAAGAGGGGAAAGGAACTGCCTGCTATCTTAAAGCAGGCTCTGCTGATGCAGGCAGGCCAAGACATACAGAACCCCAAAAAGACTATGTAATCTGTCTCTTAGACCAGGGCGGAGAGAGGATGAATGTGCATGAAAACATCAGCGGAACACTGCTTGCACGGGGACGTTCCAATCCGCCCATTATTATGGCTACCAGTCAGGGAAATGCAGAAATCGGGGTGGGATACTGCCCGACCATAACAGCAGCGGCAGGGATGGCAGGAAATAACCAGCCCATACTGTTTGACAATCATGGACCGGATACCCGTTATACCGGTCCTGTGGAGGTTGCCCAGACTATCACTTCGGCACTTGGTACAGGTGGAAATAATACACCCCTTGCCGTAAATAAAGAGCCATTCTGCATTGCCGGAAACGTTGTAAACCGGAAAGAGAAAAATGGTGGAAACGGATGCGGTTACCAACAGGGTATCAGTTACACCCTGACCACAGAGGACAGGCATTGTATTTATATCCCAAAAGAAAGGGTGGAGCCTTACCTGAAGGTAATCGGAAGCCTGTGTGCCGGGGATGAAAAGATGATAGGCAACCAATATGTAGAACAGGGAAAGTGCATTGTGGATGCAAGCAGACTTGTACGCAGGCTGATTCCCTTAGAGTGTGAACGCTTAATGGGGTTCCCGGATTACTGGACGGACATACCAAGGGCAAGTGACAGTGCAAGATACAGAGCATTGGGAAACAGTGTGGCGGTGCCATGCGTAGATTTTATTCTATGCGGTATCGCTTATTTTTTATCAAAAATGGGAGAGGAGGAAGAGGATGTATATCTATCCCGATAACTTGAAAGCAAAGGCAACCATGTGGCTGTGGGAGTTAAAAGACTTAGCCATTATTGGAATTATTATTTTGTTTTCTGTGTTTGCGTTTGCATACGCAGGGATATGGTTTCCGCTTGTCATTGCAGGAGCATATGCATTTTTAACCATACAGGTAGAGGATACCACCATTATGGATTTTATCCGCTATGCCTGTGCTTATTTTTTATTAGACCAGCAGCATTACGAATGGAGGTACACACCGGATGAGTAAAAAGAACATGGAATCCACCAGAGAACTGATGGGAACCAAGGAAGTGACGGATTACAGCATCAGAACATACAGAAATGATGAGCTGGTGTACTTTTTAATCCAGCCAAGCAACATCTCCGTGCTTTCGGAGGAGAGTCTGTCAGCCAGAATCTATGGACTGATGACGGTGCTTAAGGGCATCACGGAAATCGAGATGATGTGCTTAAATTCCAGAGAGAATTTTGAGGACAACAAGAGATATCTGAAGAAACGGATGAAGGAGGAAACCAACCCTGTGGTGCGAAAACTTCTGGAAAAGGATGCGAATTATTTAGACCGCATGCAGGTGCAGATGGCTACCGCAAGAGAGTTTCTGTTAATTATCCGTCTCCGTAACCAGAAGGAGAATGAGATTTTTTCCTACTTAAACCGCATTGAAAAAATGCTGACTGAGCAGGGATTTACCTCCAAGAGAGCAGAGGAAGAGGATATCAGAAGAATCCTTGCAGTGTACTTTGAGCAGAATGTAACAACCGAAAAATTCGAGGAATTTGACGGAGAAAGGTGGATTATATTAAATGAATAAAAACAGAAAGAAAAACACGGTAATGCAGTCAGAAACCGAGGCAAAGTTGAAAGGCTATTTGGATATGATTGCCCCATCCGTTATCCAGTTTTATACGGACCACTATATCTGTGGAAATACATACCGCAGTGTCTGGGCGCTCCGGGAGTATCCGACAGCTACGGATGAGCAGGCGATTTTAAGACACCTTGGGGAAAAGGATGGCGTTACCCTTAGAATCTACACCAGACAGGTGACACCGGCAGAGGAGAAAAAGATTATCAGCAATGCAGCCAATAAGAACCGCATGAAGCAGGGGAATACAGAAAACTTGCAGGAAACGGTGACTGCGGCAAGCAACTTACAGGACGTGACTACAATTATTTCCACCATGCATAGGAACAGGGAGCCACTTTTACACACCGCTGTGTTTATCGAATTATCTGCGCCGGATATGGAGAAATTAAAACTGTTGCAGACGGAGGTGTTAACAGAGTTAATCCGTTCCAAGTTAAATGTGGACAAGCTCCTACTTAGACAGAAGCAGGGATTTATGTGTGTCCATCCGGCAGGCAGAAATGTGTTCCGTGAGCAGTTTGAACGCGCACTCCCTGCCTCCAGCGTGGCCAATCTGTTTCCTTTTAATTATTCCGGCAAGACGGATAAGAATGGTTTTTACATCGGCAGAGATAAGTTTGGCAGCAACGTGATTGTGGACTTTAACCAGAGAGCCGATGACAAGACCAATGCCAATATCCTAATCCTTGGTAACTCCGGACAGGGTAAGTCCTATCTGTTAAAACTGATATTAACCATTCTCAGGGAGTCCGGCATGAAGGTCATCTGCCTTGATCCGGAGCATGAATACATCGACCTGACAAACAATCTGGGCGGATGCTTTGTGGACCTTATGAGTGGCGAATTTATCATTAACGTACTGGAGCCGAAAACATGGGATGAGAACGGAAGTCCTGAAGATACAGAGGCTCCTTATACATTCCGCTGTTCCTCCAAGTTAAGCCAGCACATTTCTTTCTTAAAGGACTTCTTTCGTACCTACAAGCATTTCACGGACAGCCAGATTGATACCATTGAAATCATGTTAGGGAAGCTGTATGAAAAGTGGAATATCAGGGATGATACAGACTTTAGTAAGCTGACACCTGCCGATTATCCTATCCTTTCAGACCTTTATGATTTGATGGAAGAGGAGTATAAGCATTACGATGCCAAGAAAAAACAATTGTATACCGCAGAATTATTGCAGGAAATCTGTTTAGGACTTCACTCCATGTGTAAAGGGGCGGAGTCCAAATTTTTTAACGGACATACCAACATCACGGACAGCAGCTTCTTGACCTTCGGTGTAAAAGGGTTGCTTCAGGCAAGCAGAAATGTGAAGGATGCTATGTTATTTAACATCCTTTCCTACATGTCCAATGAACTGCTTACCAATGGTCATACTGCCGCCAGCATCGATGAGTTTTATCTGTTCTTAACCAATCTGACAGCAGTAGAGTACATCCGAAACTTTATGAAACGTGTGCGTAAGAAGGACAGTGCGGTCATCCTTGCCAGCCAGAATCTGGAGGACTTCAACATTGATGGTATCCGTGAATATACAAAACCGCTGTTCTCCATCCCGACACATGCCTTTTTATTCAATGCCGGTAACATCGATGCCAAGTTTTACATCGATACCTTGCAGCTTGAAAAGAGTGAGTACAATCTCATCCGTTATCCCCAGCGTGGAGTGTGCCTCTATAAGTGCGGTAACGAAAGATACAATCTGATGGTACACGCACCGGAGTATAAGGAGAAGCTGTTTGGAAGTGCCGGAGGTCGTTAAGTATGGATATGCGGGAGCAGAAATTCGGGATTGAAATCGAACTGACCGGACTGACCAGACAGAAAGCGGCGGGGGTTATCTCCAAATACTTGGGTAACAGTTATCAATATGATGGCGGTTATTATGAGGAATACAGTGTCTATGACAATCAGGGAAGAAAGTGGAAGGTTATGTATGATTCCAGTATTGTGGCAAAGAAAAAGGATGGAAGCCATGCCGGAGATGAGTACAAGGTAGAGTTTGTATCTCCCATCTGTGAATATGCAGACATTCCAACCATTCAGGAGATTGTAAGGCAGCTCCGTCATGCAGGAGCCATAGCAGGGGAAAAGTGTGGCATTCATGTTCATGTGAATGCCGCACCCCATAATGCCAGAACGCTCCGGAATATCACCAACATCATGTACAGCAAAGAGGATTTGATTTATAAGGCTTTGCAGGTGGATGTAAACCGTGAGCATAGGTATTGTAGGAAGGTGGAAGAGGAGTTTTTACAGAGTCTGAATCGGAAAAAGCCAAAGACATTGGCAGAGGTCAGTAACATCTGGTACAAGGGAGCCGATGGCAGCCACAGGCATTACCATGACAGCCGCTACCATTGTCTGAACCTGCACAGTGTGTTCCAGAAGGGAACCATTGAGTTTCGTCTGTTTAACTCCACCACTCATGCCGGGAAAGTAAAGACCTACATACAGTTTTGTCTTGCCATTTCCGGGCAGGCATTAAACCAGACCTGTGCCGCCACCAGAAAGACCACCAGCACCAACGAAAAGTATACCTTTCGCACTTGGCTCTTACGTCTTGGCATGATAGGGGATGAGTTTAAGACTGCAAGAAAGTTCTTATTGGAAAATCTGGAGGGCGGAATTGCATGGAAGGACCCTGCACAGGCAGAGAAACAAAAGGAGAGGCTGAAAGCCAAAAAGGAAAAGGAAGAGTCGCTACAGGCAGCGGAGGAAGCAATGCAGTCAGAGGAAGTAACGGGAAGTGTTGAGGAGGCAGAGGAAAGCCAGGAGCAGGGCATGAATCTGTCGTTATAGGAGGTAATGTGAAAATGGAGAAAAGAAAGAAATATATTGCCTATGGTTCCAATTTAAATCTGGGACAGATGGCAAAAAGATGTCCCACCGCAAAGGTAATCGGGAAGGGAGAAATCAAAGACCATGAACTGTTATTTAGGGGAAGCAGCTTATCTGCGGTAGCCACAGTGGAGCCGAAAGCCGGTGCCAGCGTTCCTGTTCTGATTTGGGAGATTGGATCGGAGGATGAAAGAAATCTGGATATGTATGAAGGCTATCCAAGGCTCTATGGCAAGGTGGACTTGGAGGTGCAGACGGAGGACGGATGTGAATCCATTATGGCTTATACCATGAACGAAGGGCATGAGATTGGAAAGCCATCCATACGCTATCTGGAAACCATTACAGCGGGATATTTAGAGGCAGGGTTTGATGTAAACCGATTGCTTGAAAGTGTGTCCTATTGCAAGGATGTGGTGGAAAAGCGGTATGAGAATGAAGGAATGGAGGAGCAGGCATGGAACCAACAACTGCTGCAATGATAGCCAAAGCCGCCATTGCGGTAGGAACGAATAAAAAGGCTTGGACTGGAATCGCATCTGTGCTTGTGGGGATATGTATTCCCTTCATTCTTGCCATCGTGTGTATCTTAAACCTTGCGTCCGCAGCGGCAGATCATAACAGGGCGGCGGTAAGACTTGCGTTTCACGGAGGTTTTGTCCCTATCAGTATGCCTGCTGACTACAAAGAATACATTTATAAAATGCAGCAAAGCTTCGGGCAGATTGATGCGGCAATGGATGAGATTGATGCAGTGGCAGAGGGAGATGTTCAGGACAGGTATCTGGTCAAGGCGGTGTTTTACTCTCTGTATTTCGGCGAGGACTGGTTCTGGCTTACGGAAGCAGACTATAAACGGTTTGCAGAATCCTTTGTGAATTTTGAGGAGCGTACCAGAACGGTCACAGAGGAAGATGGAACAGAAAAAGTGGAAACCTATCAGGCATCCATTGCCATTACGGACAAGGTGGAATTGTTTGAACGGATAAAAAGCCACTATGGAGTAGCGGCAACCTATGAACAGCAATCCAACGCTGTGAATGTATGGCATCTGGCGAAATATAATACCACAGCACCGATGGAAGGAGATGGCTTTGATGACTGGAGCAACTGGAATGGAGGCGGTGATGTTACCTATTATGACCTGCCTGCAAGTGAGGTGGGAGGAAAAGTAGTAGAACTTGCCATGTCCCGATTAGGACATCCATATTCCCAGACCTATCGTGGAAAAGGAGATTATACGGATTGCAGTTACCTGACCATGTGGTGTTACAGACAGGTTGGCATCACCATACCCGGAACTGCCGCAGAGCAGGGAAGGTATCTGGTGGAAAATAATCTGACCATAGCCAAGGAAGATTTACAGCCGGGGGACCTTGTGTTCTGGAGTTATAAGCCAAACGGAAGGTTTATGAATATCACCCATGTGGGGGTATATGCCGGAGAGGGAATGGTAGTGGATGCATCCTACTCCAAAGGAAAAGTAGTATATCGAAATTTATTTGACAGTGATAAGCAGGTGCTGTATGGCAGACCGCAATAGTTTTTGTGATGCCGTAGGCATCTGTTTTTTGCACAGGAAGGAGGCAGAATGAGAGCAGTTTTTATGAGAAAAGAGCCGGAGATTGAAACTCAAGAATTTCAGGTGGAAAAGGTTATTACCTTACCGGCAGAGCAGTACGCTTATTTCACACAGCATCTCATGAAGGATTATGATTTTATTAAAGAAAACGTGGATTTGATGTGTGAAAAGGACGGTGTATGGCACTGTCTGTTGGTAACCGGTGAGGGAATGGATGAGGGAGTGCTGGTGGAAAGCGAGGGTTCGTCTTATGCAAGATATTCCGCTTTTGTACCATCCGCACAGGAAATCATCCGTCAGTATCAGGACATGCAGGAAGCGCAGACCGCTGGCATGCAGATGAATATGTAGGAGGAGAGAGAAATGGCAGAGAAAGAAATCAAGATTGGGTTTCCGGAAGTGAAAATGGAGGCTTTGGAGTTTTTCTTGCGGGAGAATGATACCACTGTAGAAAAGGTGTTAAAGGAGCATCTGGATAAAACTTATGAAAAAAGTGTTCCCCAGCAGGTGCGAAAATTTGTGGAAAGTAAGATGACTCCCCAGACAGAGGAGCCTGCCCAGAACGATGTCGGAAACGGAAGACAGGGGAGAGGTCAGGGAAGACGAGGAAACAGACAGCAGGCTGCAAGGGAAACTGTTCAGGAGCAGGAAAATAGCGAAGTAGCGCAGCCGGAGGAGCAGGGAGTACAGGAACCGGAGCAGGAGCAAGATGGTGGAATGGTAATGAGTATGTAGGAGGGCGTGGCGATGAATTTATATACGGATGATATCAAGGAACGCTTATTTGTAGAAGTATATAATGCCAAGAAGCTGGAGGAACTTCCGAAAAATGTGCTTTATGAGTGCAGGGAAGACTTGGCTTTGGTGTATCGGCTTAGTGGTTATGATGCAGATTTTAAAAGAGACTGCGACTTGGTAACGGAGGAACAGATAGAGCATTGGGGAGTGGATGCAGACACATTAAAGAGTGACGCATGGACGAATACAATGGTAAAACGACCTCCGATTATGATTGATTTGCTGGATGTCTGCCGTGCTGACTTTGGAAGAAACCATTTGGAAAATGATAATCCGGTGTCATTAGGAATCAGTCCTTTACTGGATATGTTTGTTATTACCAACCGGATGAATGACAATGGTGCCATCTATATGTTTGATGATGAAACCATGCAGAAGGTAGCAAATAAAATGGGCGGCAACCTCATTATTATGCCTTCCTCTGTGCATGAATCAATTGTTTATTGTGAGGAACATGGAATGGATATCCGGAAAGCAAAGGATTTGGTAAATTCCGTGAACCAGACAAAGTTGAGAGAAGAGGAAATCCTGTCAGGGGAGATTTACCGATACGATAAGGACAGCCATACGTTGTCGAAGGCGCAGGTACCGGAGCATGAAGAAATACTGATGCCGGATAAGATAAGTATGGAAGAGATGCACACTTATGGATATGTTTGGGATGGCATGCTGCCGCTTACCAAAGAAAGGGCAATGGAATTGCTAGATGCAGACGTACCACTTTTTAAACTGTATGAGGACGGAGCAGATGCGATGCTGGACACCAAAGAAGATATTCTCTCCCATGATGGTTTGTTTGGCGTGGAAAGAGACTCTTGGATAAATTATTTGGAGTCCCAGAGTCAGAATGAAACCAATGGTATGACACAAGAAATGTGAACGGAAGAAGGAGATAATAAGTATGCAGTTTGATGAATTTAAGAAGTATGTGGCTGACAATATCAAAGCGTATCTGCCACAAGAATATGAGGGTGCCGAGGTATCCGTTAGGCAGGCAACTAAGAACAATGATATTTCTTTGAGTGCTTTGTGCATAGTCGGAGAGCATAAAACCACACCGTCCATTTACTTGGAACAATTTTATGTACATCATTTGTTCGGGATGCCTATGGGTGATGTTATGGAATATATAGCGGATACCTATTTAAACAGTCTCAGACCGGATATTAATATTACTGCGGAAGATTTTGCATATGAAAGGGTAAAGGACAGTATCGGTGTGTCTGTGTGCAATGCGGCAAGAAACCGAAAACTGCTGCAGGATGTTCCCCATGAAATCAAGGAGGACTTTGCACTGACTTATCATGTAAAGGTAAGTCTGGGGGAAGATGGAGAAGGAGTTATACAGATACAGAATTCTCATTTGGATATGTGGGGAATTGATGAAAATACCTTGCGTGAAACTGCTTGGCACAATATGGAGCAGCATTTTCCCTATCAGTTGTCGGATGTTCATGACATGGTAGAGGCAGAGTTTGATGTTAGTAAACTGCCGGAGTATGGAAGGAATGCGACCATGTATATGCTTTCCAATCCGGAGAGATTTTACGGAGCTGCATATATGTTTGACAGCAAGGCAATGAGTGAAATTGCCAAGAAATTTGGAACAGATATGCTGGTGATTCCTTTATCGGTGCATGAGTGTGTCCTTTTGAAAAACGATGAGATTAAGGATGTGGATGAACTGAAAGAGCTGGTGGAGTACATTTATAAAACGAGAATTCGCCCGGAACATGTATTGACAGCAGATATATATTTATTCGATTGTCAGGAGCAGACGTTGTCCAAACTGGATGATATGCAGGGGCAGGATATGGGAATGACTCAGCAGATGTAATGAGAAAATACATAAAAATGGAGGTAAGAGAACATGAAACAGGCAGTAGTAACCATCAAATATGAAGAGGAAAAGCTGAACGCAATCAAGCAGTACATGGGCAAGAAGGACGCAGACTTTGAGTCTGAAATGAACGATGTGCTGGGCAAAATGTATGAAAAATATGTTCCCCAGGCAGTGAGCAGCTCTGAAAGGCGAAAATTTCTCGCACAAAAATTACTGATAAGCACTGAAGATTTAGCCGATGCATGATAAAATAAAAAAAAGTTTTTCGCAAAGGAGAAAATTTATCGTGACAAGGGCTGAACAACGAAGAAACAGAAAATTGTATGAAAGAGATTTTGCAGCATTCTGTAAAATAA
>OFMJ01002188.1_pt1 | contig 11962 bp, 10 predicted proteins | sample 1541801 | NCBI WGS metagenome assembly OFMJ01 (sample SAMN04209234, study PRJEB22552) | human gut metagenome | biome: gut; material: feces | host: Homo sapiens | place: USA: Oklahoma
GCCGCCGTACTGATAGCGGTAATATTTTCCGTCTTCTTCATTATATTCAAACCAGGCCTGCACCTTGCTGTAGCCGTTGGGCTGGTCTTTTTCCTTTCCGCCCGGATACAGCATTTCCGCAGTTTTTCCTTTGCTGTTGTCCGGCTTCTGCCCGTCTGCTGCAAAGGCAAATTTAGTCTTGTGCGCATCATGGTAGGTACGGCTGTATTTCATTTTATCAATGTCTTTCTGAAGGCCTTTAATGTCCAGATAGACATTGTGGGGCATTTTTCTTTCCGTTGTACGAAGAAAAGTATTGGGCGCAGGATGGTTAATCCCGGCAACGGGGCCGCTGATATTGTCCACCCGATCACTGTTGAGAAGCCCGCCCACATAAGGGGTTGCCTGTCCGAAGTGTGCATAAATGGCGTCAAATTCCAGGGCGCAGTATACAAAATAGTCCCGGCTGCTTCTGATATATCCTATTTTGTCCATGTCTCCATAATTCTCAAAAAGGCCCATCAGCCTTGTAATACGGCCCTCAACCGGTGCCTCATAGATAATGGAGGCTTTGGAAGTCCCTGTCTGGGGGCAGCCTTCCAGAATATTGTTAAGCATGACTGCAAGCGGCCTCTGCTTTACCTGTTCCGGATCCATTTTTTCTCCGGTAAGATAGCTGTGCTGTCCGTCATTTTCCACCAGGGCGGCCTGCTGGGTATTAGTCACAGCACCCGTTTCATTCGCCTTCGCCTGTTCGGTGGCGCTGACCGTCTCCTGTTTTGTCTGCGTTTCCGATTCCTGCGGAGGCTCCGTTTTCTTTCCGCAGCCTGTCAGAAGCGCCGCTCCCAATATCAGTGCGCTGAAAAAAACAGCGGCTTTATGCATCCTTTTTCCATCTGTCCGGAATTTTCTCATTCGTCTCTCCTGTAAAAAACAAAACTGACCGGCATCTGCAACACTTTCCGCCGCCTGGCCTGCATCATTTGGCAAATACAAACAGAACCGGCGCAGCATTTATCTGCACCGCCCGGTTCCTGCAATTTCTGTAAATCAGGCATCGGCTGGAAACCGGAATGCCTGTAAAGTCTATGATATTGTACTCCGCGAGGTTCTGAATGTCCAGTATTTTATGAAAATCTTAATGAATGAGACGGCATTTTTCCGCTGCCCTGACCAGAAGCGCTCCTTTGGGAAGGGCCAGAAGATCTTTTCTTCCAACAGCTCCCAGTTTGATGGTCAGCACAAAATATATCGGAACCGCCACAAGGATAGCCGCCGCCAGGCAGATCACGTTAATATGGATCAGCAAATACAGGCCATGATATACGCCGAAGGCCGCCGCCCCCATAATCACTGCGGACCAGCCGGGAAGCAGGAAGGTCTTTATTATCTCCTGCCTGTATTTCAGTTCCTTCCTTACGGAAAAGCCGTTGAGTATGCACATTAAAAGAGAATAAAGCACGGTGGCGATGACCAGGGAAAAAAGTCCCAGATCCGTCACCAGCAGCAGCGGAACCAGAACCACAGTCTGGATTACCAGGGCAACCGCCGCATTGACTACGGGCAGATTCACCTTGCCGATCCCCTGGAGCACCGCATTGCTGATAGTGGAAAGGGCGTAGAACACCACGCTGATGCTCAGTGCCGCAAGCAGCCAGGATACCGTATCCACAGAAGCCTTCTGGGGATATAAAAGCAGTGTGACCGGCTTGGCCAGCACCGCAAGGCCTACGGCGGAGGGAATAGAAAGAAACATGGTTGTTTTTATCGCCGTCCCGATCCGTCTGTTGGTTCCCGCGGTGTCCCCCTGGGCAAAGCTTCCTGAAATGCCCGGTATCATTGCCGAGGACATGGCGGAGGCAATGGCGATGGGGATGTTGGCAATCTGTTTTGCCTTACCGCTGAACAGGCCGTACTGGGTATAGGCCTCTACCTCGCTGAAACCCTTTACATGCTCCATAATCCTGGTGTAAATGGTCAGGTTTAAGGAAGTGTTGCAGTTATAGATAAAGGTGCTCAGTATTACCGGCGTCACCATGGTGATGATAATTTTATACACCTCGCCTGTGGTGAGCAGCTGGGAGCTTCGATCCCTTTTTGTTTTCTGGTTGATATATTCTCTGTTGAGAAGGAATATCCCAAACATGAACAGCAGTGCGATAAGTACGCCTGCCCCGGTGCCTATGGCGCTTCCCGAAGCGCCGAATACAGCCTGTGTGGTGGTATCCTTCCCTGCAACCGCCTTAATCAGAAGAAATGCCGCAAGTATGCTGACCACCGCATTCAGTATCTGTTCCACAATCTGGGAAAATGAGGTGGGCACCATGGTTCCGTGTGCCTGGAAATAACCTCTCAGCACGCCAAGAAGTCCGGAGAAAAATATGGTGGGCGCAAAAATACGAAGCACCGGCACGGAATTGCCGCCCACCAGGATTCCCGCGCCAAAGAAGGTAAACAGGCTGGCCAGGCCGCCCACGACTACCACATAGCCTATGGCACAGCGGAAAATTTTCTGGGCGTTCCTGTATTCCCTCAGCGCCAGCCTCTGGGCAATCACCTTGGAAATGGCCGAAGGGATACTGTAGGAGGATACGAGGAGTATGATGGTATAAATCTCATAAGCGGAAGAATAATAACCATTTCCTTCATCCCCGATAACTGCAGCCAGCGGGCTTCTGTATAAAATTCCAATGACCTTGCAGATGATTCCGGCAGCCGCCAGGATCCCTGCCTGCATGACAAAGCTGTTGCTTTTTTTATTATTACCCATAAATTAATCACCTGACCAGAATGCATTTACTCCGAAAGCCTGAAGGTAAGCAGCGCATCCAGCCTTCTTTCCACAACCTCATATACGAATATATCCGGCTGCTGCTCATCGATCATTGACTGTTCAAAGCATCCGTTCCAATGGGGCATATAGCTATAGGAAAAATTGGATGCCAGCACAGGGGCCATAGCGCCTGCAAAGGAGTCCCTCACCAGGAAAAGCCGCCTTGGATCCGGCGCCTCCGACTGGTAAATCAGCTCTGTGGCGTCGATGGCCTGGATCACCGACAGATTGTTGGTGGCGTAGCCCGTCACATCATAGCTTACTTCCGCGGGCTTGTTCTTTTTATAATAGTTCTTCAGATTCATCATATTCGCAAGGTCGTAGCCTGAGAAGTCATTTTGCGAGATCGTCAGATCCTCAACGTCCGCAATTTCCACCCCCAGCTCACGAAGCAGCGCTTTTGCGCCGATATAGCCGCCCAGATAATTCCAGTGGGTATCATAATGCCAGTAAAGATCGTACTGATCCTTATAAGCCATCAAATCCTCTCTGGGATAAACGATGCGCACGCCCGTTTCCTCACGCAGATAATTAATCACCTGCTCCGCCCTGGTCAGTTCCCCCCGTTTCCTGATATAATCCGGCAGCTGGGCGGAATAAATGTCTTCCTTATTGGAGGGGATCATGAGAATAAACTCTATGCCCCTGGCTTCCAGATAAGCTTTGGTGCTCAGGATGTTGTCCTTTATCACATCCAGCTGTTCCTGGGTGTACAGGTTCGTTCCCTTATAATCCTCAATACTTCCCTCATCTGTAAAAAATAACCAGTCATTTTTTCCCAACACCACGCTGGCGGAGGAGGAATCGCCGAACAGCTTCATGTTCAGGATGCTGTTGGCTTCTATCATCTGGCTCCGGAAAGCCAGGTGGTCGTTATAGTAGCTGTTGTACTGGGATGCATAGTTATGCAGATTGTCTCTGGTCAGCGCCGGCTTCTCGGCAAGCTGCCTGTTTTCCGTATTTTCTTCGGATATATGAGGCTCTGCAAAATAGTAGACAACCCTGGGGCCTGTAATCATCAGGGCAAACAGGATTATCCACACCACCGCCTTTTTTTTCGTCATGTAGCCATTCCTCCATTTTCAGCAAAAACCGCTGTCAGAAACTGCTGTCACACAGACTGACGCTAAAAATCGCAATCATACGGGCCGCCACTAAAATTGCACTCATATGGGCTGCCATTAAAAATTGCAATGTACGGACTGCAGTTAAAAATTCATGTAAATAAATGCGCTGTAGGTGCTGCTGACCATGAGCATAACGCTGTAGGCAAGAAGCAGCATGCAGAAAATCAGCTCTGCCGTACTGTTTTTAAATTTCTCCGCCCGGGGGCTGATTTTCACCGCGCACTTCTGCAGTACGCCGCAGCCCAGGATACCGCAGGCCGCCAGGAAAAAGGCCCTGTTAGTTACCAGCTCCTGCACCGCAAAACCGGACGCCGTATACATCCAGGGAAGGAACATGCGCTTCAGATACTGCAGCGTAAGCCCCACGTCTCCCACCCGGAAGAAGGTCCAGCCCACACAGAGCACCAGTATCGTGTAAACATGCTTGATTACTTTTGTTTTCTCCAGAAGCTTTCCCAGCCCCAGGCGCTCCAGCACCATGAAAAAGCCATGGAAAACACCCCAGCAGATAAAGTCCCAGCTGGCTCCATGCCACAGTCCCGTGGCCACGAAAATAATGGAGATATTAATGTAGGTGCGCAGCTTGCCCTTCCGGTTGCCGCCCAATGAGAAGTACAGGTATTCCCTGAACCAGGAGGTGAGGGAAATATGCCATCTGCGCCAGAAATCCGTAATCGTGGAGGCAATGTAAGGGTAGTTGAAGTTCTCCACCAGGGTAAAGCCGAACATCTTCCCAAGTCCCACCGCCATATCGGAATATCCGGAAAAATCATAATAAAGCTGAAGGGAATAAAAAATAATGGCAATCCATGCCAGCACGCCGTTCACATTTGCCAGATCCAGACCGTAAATCCGGTCCACACAGGATCCCAGCGCATCCGCAATAATCACCTTTTTCGCCAGACCGTATACAAAACGGCGGATACCCTCTCCCATCAGGGACAGGCTCTGCTTTCTTTCGTTGAGCTGTTTTTCAAAATCCCTGTATTTTTCAATAGGGCCCTGGGTAATCTTGGGGAAAAACGCAAAATACAGAGCCATATTCAGAATATTTTTCTGGGCGCCGTATTTTTTCTTATATAGATCGATCAGATAGGACATGGCCTGGAAGGTAAAAAAGGACACGCCCAAAGGCAGGGCGATATCCTTCATGGACAGCAGCTCCCTGCCTGCAACTTTGTTCAGCGTATTGATGAAGAAGTTAAAATACTTATAATATCCCAGGATTCCCAGGTTTGCCAGGATTCCCAAAATAAGGGCGGTGCGCCTTGCTCCCGCCGTCTGCGTCTTATCCATCACCAGCCCCAGCACATAATTAGCCAGTATGGAAACCAGAAGCAGCCACATATATCTGGGCTCTCCCCAGGCATAGAATACCAGACTGGCCGCGAGTAATATCAGGTTCTGAAGCTTCCTGCTCTTCCCGGCGATTTTATCCAGTATAAACACGATGGGCAGAAATGCCCACAAAAATATCATTGAACTGAATACCATTATTTATTCTCCATCGGTAACTTTCCAACTTCTCCGCAGCTCCGGGAAAAACAGTCCGCCTCCGGTAATGGCTGTCCGCTTTGCGCCGCTGCTTTATTTGAAAAGATACCTTCCTCTTCTTTTGTACTGCCCGTATCTTCTGAAACTGTTCACTGTCCTGTAATACTATCTTTTCTTATTATATACGGTGAGGGAGTTTTTTCAAAGTCTTTTTGTCAGATCCTTAATAACTTCCCCTGCCGCAATCAGCCCGGCCACGCTGGGAACAAAGGCCGTGCTGCCGGGAATGGAACGCCTTACGGAGGCTTTATCCTCCTCCAGAGGGCTTTTGGCAGGCGTGCGGGGTTCTTCCCTGGAGTATACCACCTTCAGTTCCTTAATGCCCCTGTTCTTAAGTTCACGCCGCATGACCCGGGCAAGAGGGCAGACGCTTGTCTGATAAATATCCGCCACTTCGAACCGGGTGGGATCCAGCTTATTCCCGGCTCCCATGCTGCTGATAACCGGCACGCCTGCTTTTTTCGCCCTGACAACAAGCTCCAGCTTGGCCGCCACGGTGTCCACCGCGTCCACCACATAGTCAAAGGATGAAAAATCAAACTCCTCCGCATTTTCCGGCAGGAAAAAGCATTCCCTTGTCTCCACCTCAGCCTCAGGATTGATGGACAGGATGCGTTCCTTCATCACCTGCGTCTTGTATCTGCCCACAGTGTCCAGGGTGGCGATGATCTGGCGGTTCAGGTTGGAAAGCGCCACCTTATCGTTGTCAACCAGCAAAAAATGGCCTACACCGCTTCTTGCAAGCGCTTCCACGGTATATCCCCCCACGCCTCCAATGCCGAATATGGCAACGCGGGATCGGTTTAATTTATGAATTCCTTCCTCTCCCAGAAGAAGGGCGGTTCTTGTGAATTGTTCCTGCATGGCATTTCCTCCGCAGTTTGGACTCCGCATGCGCCGGAAGCTTACTGAACAGCAGGGCAAAAGATATCCGGCATATGCGAAGACTTAATTTAAAATATATAATAAGGCATTTTATTATAACATTCTCTCTGGAAATCTGTCTATGAATACATGAAAAGTGAGTGGAAGGGGTAAATGCGGATAAAAGACATGAAAACTGCCAGCAGGTCACAATTCTGCTGGCAATTGACTTTTTTATTTTATTTTTATTTTCTGGACGCTATATTTTCCAGCATTTCAAGTTTCTTATGATAAGTCAGTATTCTTTCTGCGATCTTCTCCCTATGTAGCCGTCCCCAAGCCCCACACCCGGAACCTGCCGGCTAGTCTATTTACTCACCAGGTATTCATGCAGCGCCGTCAGAAGCTGCTGTTCTTCTCCTTTAGGGTTCACCAGCTTTAAATCCAGCGCTTTTCCCGTTCCCAGCGCACAGACGCCCAGAATGGATTTGGCATCTACCGTATAGCTGCCTGCCGCCAGATCATATTCCCCGTTAAATCTTCTGATGGTATTTACAAATTTCCAAACTTCATCCGCATTTCCAAAACGAATTTTTATTGATTCCATGCTGAATTCCTTTCTTTCTTCATTCCATGCCGTTTCCGGCGCCGGAATGCCCTTCAGGTATTGTAGCTAAAGTTTTCCCCTGTGCTTTCAAAATTATACAGGGATTGGAAAAAATTTCTTATTCCCGTAATTCTGGGCGGTATGGCCATTTCCGCTTCAGCCCCCGACTCTCCTCCGTCGGCATCCGCATTTTAAAAACATATATCTCCCGGTCCTTAAGTGTCCAGCCGCCATTTTGGCAAACAACGTCAAGACAAACATAAATGCAAATGATAAATTAAATGAAACAGTAAAAACTCTAAACAGTTACATTTTCATAACACAACCATGCCCTTTATAACGGAAAACAGGAGGAAAACCACATGGAAAGCCGGGAACAGATTAATGCGGTTTGGCAGATGCAAAACTATATCGAAGGACATCTGGATGAACCGATTACGCTGCATGCGCTTGCAAAGAGCGCAGGCTATTCTCCCTGGCACTGCGCCAGGATTTTCAAAGAGCTTACTGGCAAGGCGCCGTTTGAATATATCCGTATGTACCGGCTCTCCAAAGCGGCCATGGAGCTGAGGGACAATGATCTTAAGGTAGTTGATGTTGCGATGGATTTTTTGTTTGACAGCCATGAGGGCTTTACCAGGGCCTTCCGCAGGCAGTTCGGCATGAGTCCGAATGAATATAAGAAAAATACGCCGCCGATTTATCTTTTTCATCCCTGGTCCATACGGGAATATTATTATTGGCTCAGGGATATGCAGGAGGATGCACCGCCGCTTTCCGGGGACTTTTTTGTACAGGTGCGCAATTTCCCCAAAAGAAAGCTGCTGTTAAAACGCGGCGTGTCGGCGGATAATTATTTTTCCTACAGTAATGAAAATGGCTGCGATGTATGGGGCTTGCTGTGCAGCGTCAAGGAGGCGCTGTATGAACCAGTCGGCCTGTGGCTTCCTGATGCGCTGCGTCCGCCCGGTACCTCACGCTATGCACAGGGCGTTGAATTGCCGGAGGACTACGGAGGAACGATCCCGGAGGGCTTTGATCTCATTGATTTGCCCGAATGTAAAATGATGATGTTTCAAAGCGCTCCTTATGATGATCTTCACTTTGAGGAAGCGATATTAAATTTGTCGCAGATCATCGACACCTATGACCCCACCCGGTCCGGCTATGAATGGGCGGATGAAGCCGCGCCGCGTTTCCAGCTGGATCCGCAGGGATGGCGGGGCTATATTGAAGCAAGGCCGGTAAGAGAGCTTCCCTGAAAACATCACAAGGAAAGTCAAGTACCCTCCCATTCCTTCTGCTATGCTTATTCCAGAAACGAAATAAGCCCGCAATAAAGGAGGAAAAAGACATGGAAACACGGAAAAATATCGAAAGGCATTTGAACGTACTTTGTAAGGAAATCGGTGCAAGGCCCACTGGCTCAGAGGCAAACCATACGGCGGTTGAGTATGCGTGCAGGGAGAGCTTCTCTGCGTCAGTTCACGGGAGGAGCTGCGGCGCGCGCCTGTCGCCGGGAAAATCGTTTTGCTTTGTGGTGAGCTGGCATCGGAACCGCTGATGCCCAAAGGCTTTGTATTCTGGAATCCGGAGGAACACAGGGAAATCATCTCCCTGCTGGAAAACGGCGGCGTTAAGGCGGTGCTTACCGTCAGTCTTTCTCCGGAACGCTTTGTGCCGGTCATTGAGGACGGGGACTTTGAAGTACCCTGCGCCGTGGTTCTTCCGGAAAGCCTGCCCCGGCTATGCAGCGGGCTTCCCGCAGCCCTTACGCCGAACGCGGAACGTCGCCCTGCAAAGGCCGCCAATGTAATTGCCGTCTATGGCAGCGGAAAACATAAGGTATGTTTTTCAGCGCATATTGACACCAAACCGGGAACCCCGGGCGCTTTGGACAATGCCTCCGGCGTAGCCGTTTTACTCGCGATGGCAGAGAAGCTGTCGGGCAGGGAGCTGCCCTACCGCATCAATGCCCTTTCAATCAGCTCCACGCATCTGTCATATCCCAGCGTTGTGCTGTTCAGGCACAGATCATAGTTCATGGGATCTCCCCATTCCCTGTCCGTATACTGTTTATAATAATCCCTGCGCTGTCTGTCCTTCATACGGATGTAATCCTCCGTTTCCACCATGGCGATATTGTCAATCTGGTTGGCGCGTTCTTTGCGCTCCGCCATAGAGGAGGCATAAATAAACACATTCAGGCTTCTGCATTTCCCCCGCAGCACCTCGCCCGCGCAGCGGCCGATAAAAATGCAGGGGCCTTCCATGCTAAGACGGCGTATGGTTTCCGCCTGGGCCTGGTAAATCCGGTAAGGCATCATGCCTCTTTCATTTCCCCGGAAATTTTCCACGGCGGACGCCACGGTATACAGAAGGCTTTTATTTACCTTTTCATCGTTTGCCTTGACCACGCCGGGGTTCAGGCCGTATTTTTCAGCCGCCAGCATGAGAAGCTGCCCGTCATAAAAAGGGATGCCCAGCCTCTCCGACAGCCGTTTCCCGATTTCACGGCCGCCGCTGGCATATTGTCTTTCAATTGTAATTGTTCTCAGATGAGCCATTTTTCCGTCTCCTTTTCTGCTGCCGCAAGGCTGCTGTACTGTCCTGTAACTGTGATTTGCAGCCTCTTGCATTACGCAGTGGCATCTACGAACTGCGAATTGTAAAGCTCCGCGTAAAATCCGTTCTTTGCAAGGAGTTCCTCATGATTGCCCTGTTCTATAATATCGCCATCCTTCATCACCAGTATGAGATCCGCATCACGGATGGTGGAAAGCCTGTGGGCGATGACAAAGCTGGTTCTGCCTTCCATCAGATGATTCATAGCCTTCTGGATCTGCTGTTCCGTCCTGGTATCCACGGAGCTGGTTGCTTCGTCCAGAATCATGATTTTATTGTCCGCCAGAATAGCGCGGGCAATGGTGAGAAGCTGCTTCTGGCCCTGGGATACGTTGCTGGCATCCTCATTCAGCTCCATCTGGTAGCCGCCGGGAAGCGTCTGGATAAACCGGTGCGCATGGGCCGCCTTGGCCGCCGCAATAACCTCTTCGTCCGTGGCATCCAGCCGTCCGTACCGGATATTTTCCATAATAGTGCCCTTAAACAGCCAGGTATCCTGAAGCACCATGCCGAAAATCTCACGCAGCTCGCTCCGGTTGAATTCCTTTACATTGTGGCCGTCCACCAGGATAGCGCCGCTGTTCACATCGTAAAAACGCATCAGCAGCTTCACCATGGTTGTTTTCCCGGCGCCGGTGGGGCCTACGATAGCCACTGTCTGGCCCGGCTTCACGGAACAGTTGAAGTTATGGATGATCACCTTATCCGGGTTGTAGCCGAATACCACATTCTGGAAATCCACCCTGCCTTTGGGGAATTCCAGGTGCACCGGATTCTGCGCAAGCTGTTCTTCCTCCTCTTCCTCAAGGAATTCAAAAACACGCTCCGCCGCGGCCGCTGTGGACTGCAGCATGTTGGATACCTGCGCCAGCTGGGTAATAGGCTGGGTAAAGTTTCTTACGTACTGGATAAACGCCTGGATATCGCCTACCGTAATGGTTCCTCTCACGGCCAGGATGCTTCCCAGAACCGCCACGGATACGTAGCCCAGATTTCCTACAAAGGTCATGATGGGCTGCATCAGGCCGGAAAGGAACTGGGATTTCCATGCGGACTGGAACAAAATATCATTGGTATCATGGAAGGTCTTTTCCACATCCTCTTCCTTGTTATACGCTTTCACGATATTGTGGCCGCTGTAAACCTCTTCCACCTGGCCGTTGATTTCGCCCAGATATCTTTGCTGCGCCACGAAGAACTTCTGCGATTTTTTTACCACAATCCCAATCAGGCCTGCGGAAATGGGCAGGATGACTATGGCAATCAGAGTCATCAGGGGGCTGATGCTCAGCATCATGATCAGGACGCCGATCATGGTTGTGATAGAGGTAATCAGCTGGGTGATGCTCTGGTTCAGGCTCTGCCCCAGCGTATCCACATCGTTGGTAATACGGGAAAGGACCTCGCCTACCGTTCTGCTCTCAAAATATTTCATGGGCATACGGTTGATTTTTTCACAGATTTCCTGCCGGAAGCGGTAGGCCAGCTTCTGGGAGATACCTGTCATAATCAGCCCCTGTACAAAGGAGAGCACCGCGCTGAGCACGTACAGTCCCAACAGAAGCAGGAGGATATGACCTATACGTTCGAAATTAATGCTGCCGGTGCCGGAAACCTTGGCAACCAGGCCGTTGAAAAGCTCTGTGGTGGCTTTCCCCGAAATCTTGGGGCCGATGATGCCGAATATGGTACTGCCCACCGCAAAAATAAGCACTGCCACAAAGGCAGGCCAGTAACGGCCCATATATTTCACCAGTTTTTTTATGGTGCCTTTAAAATCCTTGGCCTTTTCACCGCCCATCCGGACGCCCGGGCCATGCATTCTGGGGGGTCTTCTCTGTGTTTCACTCATGATGCGCTTCCTCCTTTCAGCTCCGCCTCAGACAGCTGGAAACGGGCGATTTCCTGATATGCCCCGCAGGTTGCCAGCAGTTCCTCATGGGTGCCGATGCCGGCGACTTTGCCGTCATCCAGAACGATAATCTGATTGGCATGAAGGATGGTGCTGATTCTCTGCGCCACAATAATAATGGTGGCGTCCTCAATTTCTTCATGCAGCGCTTTTCTCAGAACCATATCCGTCTTGTAGTCCAGCGCGGAAAAGCTGTCGTCAAACAGGAATATCTTGGGATCCTTGGCGATGGCCCTGGCGATGGACAGACGCTGCTTCTGCCCGCCCGATACATTGCTTCCGCCCTGAGCAATGGGACTTTCATAGCCTTCGGGCTTGCTGTCGATAAATTCCGTGGCCTGGGCGATTTCCGCCGCTTCTATCATTTTTTCATCTGAAATATGGGAACCGCCGTATTTGATGTTGGAGGCGATATCCCCGGAGAACAGATTTCCCTTCTGGGGTACAAAGCCCAGCAGGCT
>OFMJ01002193.1_pt1 | contig 11950 bp, 10 predicted proteins | sample 1541801 | NCBI WGS metagenome assembly OFMJ01 (sample SAMN04209234, study PRJEB22552) | human gut metagenome | biome: gut; material: feces | host: Homo sapiens | place: USA: Oklahoma
CGGGGCTTTAACCTTCCGGCTGTAAAGTCAGGCACTGTAACTGACGGCAAAACCGTTGTGGGAAATGATTTTACATCGGATGTACAGGTGAGAAGGGCTGTGAACATTGGGATTGACAGGAATGAAATGATTGACCATGTGCTGAACGGCTACGGAAGCCCGGCATACAGCGTGTGTGACAAGATGCCCTGGTACAATGAGTCTGCGAAAACAGAGTATGACCCGGAAAAGGCAGCAGAGCTTTTGGAGGAAGCCGGATGGAAGGCTGGAGCGGATGGAATCAGGGAAAAGGATGGTGTCAGGGCCGGATTTACACTGATGTACCCGGCCAGCGATTCCGTACGCCAGGCTCTGGCAGCGGACACGGCCAACCAGCTTAAGGAAGTGGGAATTGAAGTGAAGATAGAGGGTGTTGGCTGGGATGACGCCTATGACCGCGCCCAGACAGAGCCGCTTATGTGGGGCTGGGGCGCCCATACGCCTATGGAGCTTTACAATATTTACCATACCATGAAGGATACCGGCCTGGCGGAGTATTCTCCCTATGCCAATGACAGTGTGGACCGGTACATGGACGAAGCCCTGGCCAGCGGGAATCTGGAGGATTCCTACGAGCTGTGGAAGAAGGCCCAGTGGGACGGGACCGCGGGAGTGACCCAGGATGGGGATATTCCCTGGATTTGGCTGGTTAATATAGACCATCTGTACTGGTCCAGGGACGGACTAAAGGTGGCGGAACAGAAAATCCATCCCCATGGACACGGATGGTCCATTGTAAATAATGTGGACCAGTGGAGCTGGGAATAAAATCAGACAGAATTGTATGTGGGCAGGAAGGATAAAATCATGAGTTGGAAACAGGCGGGTGTTAATTTCATACGGATGGCGGTTCTGCTGGTGCTGGTGAGTATGGCGGCGTTTTTCCTGGTGTCGGTTTCTCCCCTGGATCCGCTTACCACCAATGTGGGGCAGGCGGCCCTTGGAAGCATGAGCAGCGAGCAGATTGCCAGACTCCAGGAATACTGGGGCGTCAACACGCCGCCTGTAACCCGTTATCTGGCCTGGGCCGGTGATTTTCTTAAGGGAGATATGGGTATCTCCCTTTTGTACCGCAGGCCTGTTGCCCAGGTAATCGGGGAGAAGCTGGCCAATTCCCTTTGGATTATGGCGGCGGCATGGATTTTGTCGGGATTGATTGGATTTCTCATGGGAATCATTGCCGGGGCAAAGAAGGGAAAGACTGCGGACCGAATTATCTCTTCCTATGCCCTGGTAACTGCCAGTACGCCGGCCTTTTGGGTGGCTCTGGTACTGCTTGTCGTGTTCGCGGTCTGGCTTAAGCTGCTCCCCATAGGACTTTCTGTTCCAATCGGGGTGGAGGCGTCGGCTGTGACCATGAAGGACCGCCTGATTCATGGCATACTGCCTGCGGCGGCATTGTCCATTACAGGCATCTCCAACATTGCCCTTCATACAAGGGAGAAGATGGCGCAGGTCATGGAAAGCGATTATGTGCTGTTTGCCAGGGCCAGGGGAGAGTCAGAATGGTCCATTATCCGCAGGCATGGAATCCGCAACATCCTTCTTCCTGCCATGACGCTCCAGTTTGCCTCAGTCAGCGAGATATTCGGAGGATCCGTGCTGGTGGAGCAGGTATTTTCCTATCCGGGCCTGGGACAGGCGGCTGTGACGGCCGGACTGGGCGGGGATGTGCCGCTTTTGATGGGAATTACAATCATCAGCGCGGCCATTGTATTTTTAGGGAACTTTACCGCCAACCTCTTGTATGGAACGGTGGATCCCAGAATCAGGAGGAGCAGGGCATGAGCGCACAAAGACACAGATGGAACCGCCGCAAGGCCATGGCGGTGCTGCTGGCGGTATCGGTCATCCTGCTGGCGGCCATTGCCATTGCCGGCCAGGTATTAAGGGAGCAGGCCCTGGCCACGGATTTCACCAGAAAAAATCTGCCGCCCAGCCTGGCCTATCCCTTTGGGACAGACTGGATGGGGCGGGACATGTTTGTCCGCAGCCTTACAGGGCTATCCATCAGCATACGCATCGGGCTTTTGACGGCATGCATCAGCGCGGTGGTGGCTTTCATCCTGGGAACCATGGCCGCCTGTCTGGGCAGGGTCACGGATGCTGTCATAGGAGGAATCATTGATCTGGTCATGGGAATACCCCATATCCTGCTTCTGATTCTCATTTCCTTTGCAGTGGGAAAGGGATTCTGGGGTGTACTGATTGGGATTTCACTGACTCACTGGACTTCCCTGGCCAGGCTTCTCCGCGGGGAGGTCATACAGCTTCGTGAGAGCCAGTACATACAGATTGCAAAGAAGCTGGGAAAGGGAAGGTTTTATATTGCCTTTAAACATATGACGCCCCATCTGCTGCCCCAGCTTTTTGTGGGCATGGTTCTGCTGTTTCCCCATGCAATTCTTCATGAGGCAAGCATAACCTTTCTGGGCTTCGGGCTGCCGCCGGAGCAGCCTGCCGTGGGTGTTATCCTGTCTGAGAGCATGAAATACCTGGTCATGGGGAAGTGGTGGCTGGCCCTGTTTCCCGGTCTTTTGCTGGTATTTGTGGTGGTCCTGTTCCATTTTATCGGGGATACGCTGAGCCGTCTGCTGGACCCGGCCCAGGCCCATCTGTAAAATCGCCTGTGCCGTGGCAGAGGTTTGTTGTGTAGGAGGTTGTTTTGGAGGAAAAACAAGTCATATTGTCGGTGGAGCATCTGATGATCTCATTTTCCCAGTATGTGGGGGGATGGCGCCAGAGAGAGCTTCCCGTGATTCGGGATCTGAACATAAAGGTACGGGAACATGAGGTGGTGGCCGTAGCCGGATCCAGCGGTTCGGGAAAGAGCCTGCTGGCCCATGCGGTCATGGGGCTTCTGCCGCAGAATGCCGCCTGTCAGGGGACGGTTTCCTTTGAGGGAGAAATCCTGACCCAGAAGAAAAAGGAACAGCTTCGGGGGAGCCGGATGGTATTGGTCCCCCAGAGCGTGTCGTATCTGGATCCGCTTATGAAGGTGGGAGAACAGGTACGAAGGGGACAAAAAGACAGGGAGAGCGTGAAGCGCTGCCGCCAATCCATGGGGCGCTACGGGCTGGGAGAGGATACGGAAGAGCTGTATCCTTTTGAACTGTCCGGGGGAATGACCAGAAGGGTACTTATTTCCACAGCCGTGATGGAGCATCCCAGACTGGTTATTGCAGATGAACCCACGCCGGGCCTTCATATCAGCGCGGCCAGGCGTGTGCTGTCCCACTTCCGGGAGATAGCGGACCAGGGGGCAGGGGTCCTTCTTATCACCCATGATTTGGAGCTGGCTTTGGAGGTGGCTGACAGAATCGTGGTATTTTACGCAGGTACCAATGTGGAGGAGGCCCTGGCAGAGGATTTTGAGGATGAGCAAAGGCTTCGCCACCCCTATACCAAAGCTCTATTCCAGGCCATGCCCCGTCACGGATTTAAGGCAGCATCCGGGACCCAGCCCTATGCGGCGGATATGCCCGCGGGATGTCCCTATGGGCCCCGCTGCCCGGACATGGATGAAGGTTGTCTCCAGGAAATTTCTTATCGCAGTTTTCGCGGCGGCATGGTAAAATGCAGGAAGGCGGGAATATGAAGCTGGAAGCTATGAATATTTCTTTCCAATACGACAATGGGAACAGGAAAATACTGAACAATGTCAGCATAAGCCTGGAGAGCGGGGAACGTGTGGGGCTGACAGCTCCCAGCGGTTTTGGAAAGACGACCTTTTGCAAGATACTGGCTGGTTATGAGAAACCGGACCATGGGACTGTGGTGTTAGACGGGAAAAATATTTCTTCCTGTGCCGGTTACAATCCGGTGCAGATGATATGGCAGCATCCGGAACTGTCAGTAAATCCCCGCCTTAAGATGCGGGAAGTTCTGAGGGAAGGGGATTTTGTGGAGGAACGGGTGGTCCGCGGTCTGGGAATTGAACCGGACTGGCTGAACCGGTATCCGGGAGAGCTGTCCGGAGGGGAGCTGCAGCGGTTCTGTATAGCCAGGGCATTGGGGAAGCGCACCCGGTTCATTCTGGCGGATGAGATAAGCACCATGCTGGACCTTATCACCCAGAGCCAGATCTGGGGATTCCTTTTGGAGGAAGTGAAGACGCGGGACCTGGGCCTGCTGGTGGTCAGCCATTCAGAGGAGCTGCTGGAGTGTGTTTGCGGCAGGGTGGTTGATTTGAGGACGGATTAGGGACGGGGCGGCCGGATGATTTGTATGTGGAAGGATTGGAAACGGGACGGCCAAGCCGTATGGATTTGAGAGAGGAGAACGAAAGATGGATGTCAGGGAATTACTGGAGCAGGTAAAGTCCGGCAGTGTTAACATAGAAGAAGCAGAGAAGCAGCTTAAGAACCTGCCTTATGAGGATTTGGGATATGCCAAGCTGGACCATCACAGGAAGCTGCGATCCGGTTTTGGGGAAACTGTATTCTGCCAGGGAAAGCTGGATGCGTATTTGCTGGAAATATATAAGAAATTTTATGAGAGGGACGGGGAGGTTCTGGGAACCAGGGCTTCTGAGAAGCAGGCTGAGCTGGTGAGAACAGCGGTGCCGGAGGTGGTGTATGATCCCATATCCCGCATACTTAAGGTGGAGAAGCCGGGAAAGGAGCGCAAGGGGTATGTGGCAGTGTGCACAGGAGGCACGGCGGATATACCGGTGGCAGAGGAAGCAGCCCAGACAGCTGAATATTTCGGATGCAGGGTAGACCGTATATTTGATGTGGGAGTTGCCGGAATCCACAGGCTCCTGGCCCAGAGGGAGCGTCTGGACAAGGCCAGCTGCATTGTGGCAGTGGCCGGAATGGAAGGAGCGCTGGGCACGGTGATAGCAGGCCTGGTGGAATGCCCTGTAGTGGCAGTCCCCACCTCCGTGGGATACGGAGCCAGCTTCCACGGGCTGTCGGCCCTTCTTACAATGCTTAATTCCTGTGCCAACGGGATATCGGTGGTTAATATTGACAATGGATACGGCGCCGGCTACCTGGCGACCCAAATAAACAGAATGGCGGTGAGATAAAATGGGGAAGATTTTATATCTGGAATGTAATTCGGGCATCAGCGGGGATATGACGGTAGGAGCCCTGCTTGATCTGGGAGCGGACAGGCAGGTGCTGGAGAATGCGCTGGAGAGCCTGGGAGTGGATGGATACCATCTGCATTTTGGACGGAAGGTTGTGAGCGGTCTGGATGCATTTGATTTTGATGTGCATTTGGAGGAGCATGAGCATGGTCATGAGGAAGGCCACGGTCATGAGGAAGGCCACCGGCATGAGGAAGGTCACCGGCATGAAGATGGTCACGGCCATGAGCATGAGCACGGTCATGAGGATGGTCACCGGCATGAGGCTGGTCACGGTCATGAGGTTGGTCACGGTCATGAGCATGAGCACAGTCATGAGGCTGGTCACGGTCATCCGCATCCCCACATTCACAGGAACCTCCACGACATTTATCATATCATAGACCGTCTGGATTCCAATGAGAGGGTGAAGGAAATGGCCCGGACCATGTTCCGCATTGTGGCAGAGGCGGAATCCAAGGCCCATGGGCTTCCTGTTGAACAGGTTCATTTCCACGAAGTGGGAGCCATTGATTCTATAGTGGACATTATCAGTGCGGCAGTCTGTATCGACAATCTGGGTGTGGATGATGTGGTGGTTTCTGCATTGTCTGAAGGTCACGGCCATGTCCACTGCCAGCACGGCGTACTGCCGGTTCCTGTTCCGGCTACTGCTAATATTGCTTCCTCCTATGGACTTAAGCTGCATTTTACAGACAATGACGGGGAAATGGTTACACCTACCGGGGCAGCAATTGCCGCCGCTCTGCGGACAAAGGACCGGCTGCCTTCTTCCTGCCGTCTGCTTAAGGTCGGAATGGGTGCGGGGAACAAGGTGTTTAAACAGGCGAATGTGCTTCGGGCCATGCTGCTGGAGACTTCACAGGAAGAGGACCGTACCATGTGGGTATTGGAGACGAACCTGGATGACTGTACAGGGGAAATGCTGGGCCTTGCCATGGAGATGCTCCTTGATGCCGGGGCCGCGGATGTGTGGTATACCCCTATTCACATGAAGAAAAACCGTCCCGCCTACATGCTGTCTGTGCTTTGCCGTGAATCATCCATAGAGGCCATGGAGGAAATCATTCTTACCCAGACCACTACCATTGGAATCCGCCGTTATCCGACGGAGAGGACCATTCTTGATCGGAGTGAAATCCAGGTGGAAACCAGTTACGGGCCGGCGGATGTGAAGGTGTGTGCTTACAAGGGCAGAACGTTTTTTTATCCGGAATATGAAAGCATCCGGCGGATTTGTAGGGAACAGGGTGTGGATTTTCAGACCGCATATCATCAGGCACGTATGAAGGCAGAGGAAAGCCGGCAGGATTAAATGTATGGATAATGTCAGATTAGGAGATTCGTATGAATACGGTAAATAACAGTTTCAGTGATGAAATGTCATCTCCGGACCAGATGAAAAAGTGTCTGGAGGCCAGGATGGAGCAGCTGGCCAAAGAGGATATATGCCTTGCATTTTCCGGCGGAGTTGATTCAAGCCTGCTTTTAAAGACAGCAGCAGACGCAGCCGCCCATACGGGAAGAAAGGTGTACGCCGTTACGTTTGACAGCCGCCTGCATCCTTCCTGCGACCTGGAGATTGCCAGGCGCGTGGCAGGGGAGCTGGGAGGAATCCATGAGGTTATTACCGTGGATGAGCTGGAGCAGGAGTCAATAAAAAACAACCCGGTAAACCGCTGTTATCTGTGTAAGCGCCATCTGTTCTCCAGACTGGCAGAGCTGGCAGAGGCCAGGGGAATCCGGTATATCCTGGACGGTACAAATGAGGACGATATGCATGTATACCGCCCCGGAATCCGGGCGCTTAAGGAGCTGGGAATCATTAGTCCCCTGGCAGAGCTGCACATAACCAAGGCTCAGGTAAAGGCCCTGGCGTCAGAGTACGGAATATCGGTGGCATCCCGTCCGTCCACTCCCTGCATGGCTACCCGCCTGCCCTACGGCGCTGCTCTGGACTATGAGGTGCTGAGAAGAATTGGGGAGGGAGAAGCCTATGTCAGGACTATGGTTCCCGGCAATGTACGTCTCAGGCTTCACGGAGATATCGTGCGCCTGGAACTGGATCCGGAAGCCTTTGAGGTATTTATGAAAGGCCGGAAAGAAATCGTCAGCCGTTTGAAGAAAATGGGGTTTGTGTATATAACCCTGGATGCAGAAGGGTTCCGCTCCGGGAGCATGGATGCAGGGCTGAACGGACCGGAAGTCCAATAAAAAAACAGAGTTCCAATAAAAACCGAATATACAAATGAAGGACAAAACATTATCAATAATTGGAGTATGTTTCTGCTGAGAGTGTACAAAGAGTATGAAACCATATTTGTCCTATCTGCTTCGCCTGTATTATCTATATATAGATAATACAGGCGTTTTCCATTTTATCCCATAACATTTCTATTATCCAAAAACGAATATTTTCCTTTGTTTCTTAACGAAATTGAACTTTACTACCATAAAAAACCGTGTTAGAATTAAAATCGTGAGTTTGTAAATTTTACGTAAAGATAAAGTAAATAATTAAGAGAGTAGGTAAAAAAGAATTATGGACATGTCGTTTTCCTTTTTCCTGCGGCAGCTGGTGACAAATCCGGCATTGTTGATTACAGTCCTTCTGACTCTTGGGGTCATCTGTGTCAATGGTATCACGGATGCGCCAAATGCCATTGCCACCTGCGTGTCAACCAGATCGCTGGATGTGAATCTGGCCATTGTTATGGCGGCAGTATGCAACTGCGCAGGGGTGGTTGTGATGACCATGGTGAATTCCACGGTTGCCATGACCATTACCAATATGGTCAATTTCGGGGAAGATACTTCAATTGCTCTGGTTGCCCTGTGTGCCGCGCTTTTTTCCATTGTGGTCTGGTCGTCCTTTGCTGTTTCCATTGGATGTCCCACCAGTGAGAGCCATGCGCTCATAGCTGGCCTTACCGGCGCTGCCGTGGCTATCCGCGGAGGATTTTCAGCCATTAACTCGGCAGAGTGGATGAAGGTGGTCTATGGTCTGATTTTTTCCGTTGTATTGGGATTTTTAAGCGGTTATCTTTCATGCAAGCTGGTGGCCTGGACCTGCCGGGATATGGACCGCCGGAAAACCACTGGATTTTTCCGGTATGCCCAGATTGGCGGAGCCGCCGCCATGGCATTTATGCACGGTGCACAGGACGGACAGAAATTCATGGGAGTCATGCTGTTAGGTATCTGTATGGTCAACGGGTCCAGCAATACCCAGGGAGTACAGTTCCCTCTGTGGATGCTTTTGCTGGGATCCGCAGCCATGGCCCTGGGAACGTCCATCGGAGGAAAGAAAATCATCAAATCCGTGGGCATGGATATGGTGCGGCTGGAGAAATACCAGGGCTTTTCCGCGGATATGGCGGGAGCTGCCTGTCTTCTCGGATTTTCCATTTTCGGTATTCCCGTCAGTACCACACATACAAAGACCACAGCCATTATGGGTGTGGGAGCGGTGAAACGTCTGTCGGCCATTAACTTCAGCGTGGTTAAGGACATGGTGATGACCTGGGTCATGACATTCCCCGGCTGCGGCATCATCGGATTCCTGATAGCGAAGCTGTTTATGGTGTTGTTCCACGGATAAGTAAAGGAGAAGATAAGATGTCTAAGAAAAGTGATAGTTACTATTTTCAGAATTTCATAGAGTGCGTTGAGTGCGGATGCCAGGCAGCCAAAATGCTGGAGGATAATTTAAACCATTTTGATACAGGGCTTTTACAGGACAAGCTGGACGAGCTGCACCGGATTGAACATGACGCGGACAAGAAAAAGCATGAGATGATGGCTGTGCTGGTCAAGGCGTTTATCACCCCCATTGAGCGGGAGGATATTATTCTTTTGAGCCAGAGTATCGACGAGGTGACGGACAAGATTGAGGATGTACTGATTCGTATTTACATAAACAATGTTCAGCAAATCCGTCCCGAGGCCCTTGCCTTCATAAAGGTCATCATCCGCTGCTGCGAGGCGCTTAAGGAGGTTATGGAGGAGTTTGCGGACTTCAGGAAATCCAAGACACTTCACGGCCTGATCATCGAGATTAACGCTCTGGAGGAGGAAGGCGACCGGCTGTTCATTGAGTCCATGCGCAGGCTTCACGCCGAGGTGACCGATCCCATTGAAATCATTGCCTGGAGGGAGATTTACGTATACTTAGAGAAATGCTGCGATGCCTGCGAGCATGTGGCAGATGTGGTGGAAAGCGTTATCATGAAGAATACCTGATGTCTGGTGCTGTCTGAACAGCCCTGGAGTGTATATATAAGAATAAAGGCAGAATGTGAGAAGGCACCGTTCCCGGATTGCGGGGAGCGGTGCCTTTTTATGGGTTGGTTTTTGCGGTGTGGTTTTCTGGTTAATAGATGCTGCCTCCTATATGCACCAGCTGTTCAAGAAGGTTCTGCATCTTGGGGACAGCGGGATGGTTTTCCAGTCCGTATTCACCGAATACCTTGTCCAGGCGTGGGAAGGCCAGCCATGTGCTTCCGGCTTCATCCTCCCATACACTGATGCGCAGGGGCAGTTCCAAGGATACGCTCTGATCTTCTTCCATGAGTCCGGTGCCTACCTGGGGAGAGCCGAATACCAGTACTGTGGTGGGACGGAGGAAAAGCCCTGCACCGGCAGCGTTCTGTCCATGGTCAAATTTGGCAAATACAGGGATACCGCGGTCTTTTAAGGCTGATTCCAGGCGTGATACTGTTTCTGCCGCAGGGAACTGGCCTTCCAGAAGATAGAGACGGTTGTCATCGTACCCGGTGGACAGAAGGTCGCCGTATGCGCCGGCTATCCTGCGCCCCAGATTGGTGAAGTCCACCCCTTCCTTGTTGCACATGAGGGTGACGCAGACCAGCTCGGAGGCGTCTGTGAAGCGGCTCAGGAAGGAAGAATAGCCATGGACGGATCCCTTTATATCCATAAGTCCCCGGTGATGGTAAAACTGCCAGCCGGCTGCTGCAGGTACTGTCCTCCCGTCGGGAAGGTTCCAGGGAGCATATATAAGAGCGCGGTTTTCCGGCTGATGAATCAGGACAGAACCGGCCAGGCCGATGTCCCAGAAGGAAATATCCTGGGCAGAGGCCCAAATGTCGGAAAAGCCCCGGAGTGCCATAGTTTCTGCCGCCGTGATGGGAGTACCGCTGCTGTCATAGGATACGGCTGGCTCCGTGGGATTGATATAGAGTCTGTCCTTTTTGAATAACTGGTGGATATCAGCGGTCCGGGATATGTCTTCGTGATGGAACTGGCCTAAATCCTCCTTGAAGCCCGTGTGCCCAAGGCCCAGGAACTCAATCTGCCTTTTGGTTACAAAATCGTGGTAACTTAGGCCGCTGACCCGTTCGACGATTTCGGTCAGCAGCAGGAAATTGGTAGCGCTCTGCTCCACCTCTGTACCAGGAACAAAGTGCAGGGGATTCCTGGCAGCCAATTGGAGCAGGGCATCAAATGTCCACGGTGTGTCCGGGCTGAATTCAGCCGCCCGGCGGTAATCCGGCAGTCCCGATGCATGGCGCAGAAGCTGAAGAACGGTGATGTCATTCCATGTATCAGGAAGTTCCGGTATATATACGGAAGCCCGGCGGTTTACATCCAGTCCGCCGTCCTCATGAAGCTGCATAACGGCCACTGCCGCAAAGGCCTGGGAGATAGGGCCGGCGGGCCACATGGTGTTGGGGGAAGCCAGGCGCCGCCGCTGGCTGTCCGAATAGCCGTATCCGGCTACCCTTGGTATGTAGGGGGCTTGTACAATGGCTAAGGTAAGTCCGTCAATTTTTTCCTGTTCCATAAAGCTCCAAATCATCTGATCAACGGTATGTCCCAGATAGGAGATATCCGGGTTTCCTCTCATCTTCATGGTTGTGTGTTCGCGGGTGTACATAGGTAAGCTCCTTTCTCGATGCTGTTAACAGACAGGTAATAACTGTAATTCTAAAAGATACATTTTATACTGTAACTATAATACTTACAGATTAATTTGTCAAGGTATTTCCTGGAAGTATTTAATCTTTACAGTTTAATTACAGTTTGAACACACAGTTGCATAAAAATAAAGAATGAATTATAATGTAACAAGTGCAGGATGAATAATATCTGTCTGTGACAGGGCAGCCAGGGGAGAATGAAAGGAGATTCAGAATGAAGAAACGTTTGGCGGTTACATTGGCAGCAGTGGCTCTGAGTGTGGTTATGTCGGTTCCGGCCTATGCAGGTACATGGAAATACGTAAATGATCAGTGGAAGTATCAGAGAGGCGCCAATAAGTTTGCCTACAAGGAATGGATTGAGGATAACGGCAACTGGTACTATATGGATAACAACGGTGTCATGACCACAGGCTGGCAGCAGATTGACGGCCAGTGGTATTACATGGACCAGGCAGGCGTCATGCAGAGGGGATGGTTTAAGGATAACGATAAATGGTACTTCCTGCTTCCCAACGGAGCCATGGCCACGAATACAGTGATTGACGGACGTCAGATTGGCGCGGACGGCATATGGATTGCAGCGGAGGGTGAGGTGGAACCGGCCAATATTACAGACCTGTCCACGCCATATCTGGTGCAGAACCTGTTGGACGGCCTTTCCACCAAGGGATACAATATCATTACATCGGGCAAAACATCTACCGGCGAGCGCTGGAATAATGCCATCCGTCTGAAAGGAAAGGGAAGCTATGTAAAATATGCTGCCAACGGACAGTACAGGCTTTTATCCGGCGTCATAGCTCCATCATCCCAGTTCAGCAGCGGAATCATGGCGAAGGTAACTGTATACGGTGACAATGATACTGTACTCTAT
>OFMJ01002209.1_pt1 | contig 11840 bp, 7 predicted proteins | sample 1541801 | NCBI WGS metagenome assembly OFMJ01 (sample SAMN04209234, study PRJEB22552) | human gut metagenome | biome: gut; material: feces | host: Homo sapiens | place: USA: Oklahoma
CCATTGCGGCCATGGAGGCGGGAAAAGATATCGCGCTCGCCAACAAGGAGACGCTGGTGACGGCCGGCCATATCATTATGCCTCTGGCAAAGGAAAAGGGCGTAAAGATCCTGCCTGTGGACAGTGAGCACAGCGCTATTTTTCAGAGCCTCAACGGCGAGGACAAAAAGGCGGTACATAAGATTCTCTTAACCGCGTCAGGCGGGCCGTTCCGCGGAAAGACGAGAGAGGAGCTTAAAAAGGTGCGTATCGAGGATGCCTTAAAGCATCCCAACTGGTCGATGGGAAGGAAGATTACCATCGATTCTTCCACCATGGTCAATAAAGGCCTGGAGGTGATGGAGGCGCACTGGCTCTTCGATGTCTCCATGGATCAGGTACAGGTTGTGGTTCAGCCGCAGAGCGTTATCCATTCCATGGTACAGTTCGACGATGGGGCGGTGATTGCACAGCTGGGAACACCCGATATGAAGCTGCCCATCCAGTATGCACTTTACTATCCGGAGCGCCGTTTTCTGGCCGGGGACCGGCTGGATTTCTGGAGCATCGGGCAGATCACATTTGAAAAGCCGGATATGGACAATTTCCCGGGGCTTTCCCTGGCGTACGAGGCCGGAAGAACCGGCGGAACCATGCCGACTGTATTCAACGCGGCCAATGAACGGGCCGTTGCAAAATTTTTAAACAGAGAAATTTCTTATCTTACCATCACGGATATGATAGAGGGGGCTATGAAAGGGCATACTGTGAAAGAGAATCCGTCTGTAGATGAGATTCTGGAAGCAGAGGCTTCGGCTTATGACTATATAGAAAGCAGGTGGTAGATTGTCCAGCGTTATCGTAGCAGTTCTTGTATTTGGACTGATCGTGCTGATTCATGAATTAGGGCACTTTTTATTTGCAAAATTAAACGGCATCGCCGTTGTGGAATTTTCCATTGGTATGGGACCGAGGCTGTTCCATGTCAAAAAAGGGGAGACGACGTACTCCTTAAAGCTGCTGCCGATCGGCGGCTCCTGTATGATGCTTGGAGAAGACGAGGAAAATCCGGCGGAAGGAGCATTCCAGAATGCAAGCATCCCGGGCAGGATGGCGGTTATCGCGGCCGGTCCGGTCTTTAACTTTATTCTTGCCTTTTTCCTGGCACTGATTCTGGTGGGAATGGGCGGATACAACATCACTCAGATCAAAGAAGTCACAGAGGGTTCTCCTGCTTACGAGGCGGGGCTTAAGCCGGGCGATGTAATCACCGGCGTAAACGATGAGAAGATGACGGTTTACGGCGATTATATCCTTTACCGCATGTTAAAGCCGGATGAGAAGATGAGCCGGGTGTCCTATGAGAGAACCGATGCACAGACGGGCAGAAAAGAGCGCGGCACGGTTCTGGTGACACCGGAATTTAATGAAGAATACAACCAGTATATGATAGGCATTTCCGTAACTCCGGTAAATGTCCGGGCTTCGTCTTTCCTGGAACTGGTGAAATACGGAGCCTATGAGGTGAAATATGATATTACCGTGACGATCAAGAGTCTCGGTATGCTTTTGACGGGAAAAGCCAGTGTCAATGACTTGAGCGGTCCGGTGGGAATCGTGGTTATGATCGATGATTCCGTGAAGGCAGGGCTGACAGTGAGCGTCATGGCGGCTATAATGAATGTCCTCAGCATGTGCATTCTTTTGAGTGCGAACCTGGGGATTATGAACCTTCTTCCGATTCCGGCGCTTGACGGCGGAAGACTGCTGTTCTTAATCATCGAGGCGGTCCGTGGCAAACGCATGGATCCGGAAAAAGAAGGCATGGTGAATCTGATTGGCATGATGGCACTTATGGCCCTGATGGTGTTCGTTGTATTTAACGATATCAGCCGCTTTACCTAAAGTGGGCATGAAAAACAAGAGGAGGAAAGTGCGATGACGGACAGAGAACAGACGAAGACGGTTTCTATCGGGAACCGGAAGATTGGGGGCGGGAATCCCATTCTGATCCAGTCCATGTGCAATACAAAGACAGAGGATGTGGCTGCCACGGTGGCTCAGATTTTGGCGCTGGAGGCTGCCGGCTGTGATATTATCCGTGTGGCGGTACCGACGATGGAAGCGGCAGAGGCTTTAAAGGAGATCAAGAGACAGATTCATATTCCGCTGGTGGCGGATATTCATTTTGATTACCGGCTGGCCGTGGCCTCCATTGAGAACGGCGCGGATAAGATCCGGATTAATCCCGGCAATATCGGGAGTGAGGACCGGGTCAGGGCCGTTGTGAATAAGGCGAAGGAATTCGGCGTCCCCATCCGGGTCGGCGTCAACAGCGGTTCGCTTGAGAAGGAATTACTGGAAAAGTATCACGGAGTGACGGCAGAGGGCATCGTGGAGAGCGCCCTCATGAAGGTGCGCATGATCGAGGAGATGGGATATGATAATCTGGTGATCAGCATCAAGTCCTCCGATGTGCTGATGTGCATAAAGGCTCATGAACTGATCGCAAAGCAGACCGCTTATCCACTTCATGTGGGGATTACCGAGGCGGGAACCGTGCGTTCGGGGACGATCAAGTCCTCCATCGGGCTGGGAATTATCCTGCATCAGGGCATTGGCGACACGATCCGTGTCTCCTTAACCGGAGATCCGGTGGAAGAGGTGACGACGGCGAAGCAGATATTAAAGACCCTGGGCTTACGAAAGGGCGGAGTGGAGGTTGTCTCCTGTCCGACCTGCGGACGGACCAGAATCGATCTCATTTCCCTGGCGAACCGGGTGGAAGCCATGGTGGCGGAATTTGACCATCTCGACGTCAAGGTAGCTGTTATGGGCTGCGTCGTCAACGGGCCGGGTGAGGCGAAGGAAGCGGATCTGGGCGTGGCCGGAGGTATCGGCGAGGGCCTTTTATTCCGCAAGGGAGAGATTATTCGTAAAGTACCCGAGGAGAACTTACTTGACGCTTTGAGAGAGGAGCTCTTAAAGCTGGATAAGAGGAGATAATGTTTGGCAGAAAGCAACAGGTGATGGAATGACAAAAGCATTTTTGGATGTATTTCCAAATCTGAATATGACAGACGAACTGCGGGAGCTTTTAAATCTGGTGGAAGTTGAGAAGGTCACTTCCACCAGGGATAGAAGCTCTATTCGCATTTATATCGTGAGCCCCAGACTGATCCATAAACAGAATATCTATGGGCTGGAGAAGGGCATTAAGGACCAGCTCTTCCCCTCCAAGCAGGTGTCGATCAAGATTATCGAGAAATTCCGCCTGTCTGACCAGTACACGCCGGAGAAGCTGCTGGATGTGTACCGGGACAGCATCCTGATGGAACTCAAGAACTACAGTATCATCGAATATAATATTTTCAGGAAGACAGAGTATGAATTTCCGGAGCCGGATCTGCTTAAGATGACGGTGGAAGACACCATTGTCACCCATGAAAAGGAAGCCGAGTTAAAGCGTGTTCTGGAGAAGATTTTTTATGAGCGCTGCGGCCTTCCTGTTGAGGTGCGCTACGAGTACGTGGAGCCGAAGGAGAATGCGCTGGCGAAGCAGAAGGAGCTTCAGATGCAGCGCGAGGTGGAGGAGATCGTCAGCAGGACTTCCCTGGCCGCTGTCTTAAACGAGGAGCAGGTGCTGTCGAAAACTGGGACAGAGGACGGATACGGCGGTCCTTCCATGGCGGACGGTGCATCTCTGGAGGCGCTGGCGGCCGGATATTCGGCGGAAGTTCCCTTCGACGAGGGCCCGGCCCGGCAGGGAGCGGCAGAAAGCGGGGCAGGCGCTCCGGTTCTGCGTATGGGCGGTAAGAAGGACGAGAATAAGAAGGACGAGAATAAAAAGGACAGGAACGGGGATTACGGAAAGAAGGACCAGAAGAAAGAATATAAGGATTATAAGAAAAACGGCGGTTATGGCGGCTACGGCGGAAAACGTTCGGATAATCCGGACGTGCTCTATGGCCGTGATTTCGATGGAGAGACAATGGAGATCGAAAAGATCGACGGGGAGATCGGCGAGGTAACCATCCGCGGAAAGATTCTCATGGTGGACAGCCGGGAGCTGCGGAGCGGAAAGACGATTATGATCTTCGATGTCTCTGACTTTACGGATACGATTACCGTGAAGATGTTCGCAAGGGAGGAACAGCTGGATGATCTGAAGGCGGCCGTTGTGGCGGGAACGTTTATTAAGATTAAGGGTGTGACGACCATCGACAAGTTCGACGGCGAGCTGACTCTGGGCTCTGTGGTAGGCATCAAGAAGTCAGAGGACTTCACCGGAAAACGGGTGGACGGAAGCCTGGAGAAACGGGTTGAGCTTCACTGCCATACGAAGATGAGCGATATGGATGGCGTATCGGAGGTTAAGGATATTGTAAAGCGTGCAAAAAAGTGGGGGATGCCGGCCATTGCCGTCACAGACCACGGATGCGTGCAGTCCTTCCCGGATGCCAACCACGCCCTGGACAAGGGGGACACCTTCAAGATTCTCTATGGGGTGGAGGGGTATCTTGTCGACGACTTGAAGCTGCTGGTGGATAATCCGAAAGACCAGACATTTGCGGACTCCTTCGTGGTATTCGATATCGAGACCACTGGCTTTAGCCCGGAAAAGAACCGGATCATCGAGATCGGCGCCGTCAAGGTGGTGAATGGAGTCATTACGGACAAATTCAGCACCTTCGTAAATCCGGATGTACCGATTCCCTTTGAGATCGAGCAGCTGACCGGCATCAACGACAACATGGTGCTCCCGTATCCGAAGATTGATGTGATTCTGCCGCAGTTTCTGGAATTCTGTCAGGGATCCGTTCTGGTGGCTCACAATGCCTCCTTCGACGTGAGCTTTATCAACCGCAACGCCGAGCTGCAGGGGCTTCCCTTTGAACCTACGGTTTTGGATACGGTGACTCTGGCGCGGTTCCTTCTGCCGAACCTAAACAGATTCAAGCTGGACACGGTCGCCAAGGCGCTGAATATCTCGCTGGCAAACCACCACCGCGCCGTGGATGACGCAGGATGTACGGCGGAGATCTTTGTCAGATTCGTCCAGATGCTGCGGGAGCGCGGCGTGGAGACGCTGATCGAGTTAAACAGCTTAAAGACGATGACTCCGGAGATGATCAAGAAGCTTCCGACCTATCACGTAATCATTATCGCAACCAACGATATCGGGCGTGTGAATCTCTATAAGCTGATCTCATGGTCCCACATCGACTACTATGCCCGAAGGCCCAGAATACCCAAGAGTCTGCTGAACCAGAACCGGGAGGGCTTAATCGTGGGATCGGCCTGTGAGGCGGGGGAACTGTATCAGGCCCTGCTTCGCGGCGGCTCCAACGCAGAGATCGCCAGGCTGGTCCGGTTCTATGATTATCTGGAGATCCAGCCTCTTGGAAACAACAGCTTCATGCTCCGTGATGAAAAGAGCAGCATAAATTCGGAGCAGGATTTAATCGACATCAACAAGAAAATTGTGCAACTGGGAGACCAGTTCGGAAAACCGGTCTGCGCCACCTGCGACGTTCACTTCCTGGATCCCGAGGACGAGGTATACCGCCGGATCATCATGGCGGGGCAGGGATTTAAGGACAGTGATGACCAGGCGCCGCTTTACCTGCGGACGACGGAGGAGATGCTGAAGGAATTCGAGTATCTGGGACCAAACAAGGCGGAAGAGGTCGTCATAAAGAATACGCGGAAGATCGCGGACATGTGCGAGCGAATCTCGCCGGTGCGCCCCGATAAATGCCCTCCGGTCATCGAAAACTCAGACGGGGATTTGAGGCAGATCTGTTACGACAGGGCCCACGTGATCTACGGTGACAACCTGCCGACGATCGTTACGGAGCGTCTGGAGAGGGAGTTAAACTCCATCATTTCCAACGGTTTCGCCGTTATGTACATCATTGCGCAGAAACTGGTGTGGAAGTCCAACGAGGACGGGTATCTCGTAGGTTCCCGTGGTTCGGTAGGATCGTCCTTTGTCGCGTACATGTCCGGTATCACGGAGGTTAACTCCCTGAGCCCGCATTATTACTGTACCAACTGCCATTATTACGATTTTGATTCGGAGGAAGTGAAGAAGTATTCCGGTATGGCCGGATGTGATATGCAGGATAAGGAGTGTCCGGTCTGCGGCCATCCGCTCACAAAGGATGGCTTTGATATCCCCTTTGAGACATTCCTGGGATTCAAGGGAGACAAGGAGCCTGATATCGACTTGAACTTCTCCGGCGAGTACCAGAGTAAGGCTCATGACTATACGGAGGTTATCTTCGGAAAAGGCCAGACCTTCCGCGCGGGAACTATCGGTACACTGGCGGATAAGACGGCTTACGGCTATGTGAAGAATTACTATGAGGAACACGGCGTACATAAACGAAACTGTGAGATTAACCGTATTGTCCAGGGATGCGTCGGGGTAAGAAGAACCACGGGACAGCATCCCGGCGGTATCATCGTGCTTCCTCACGGGGAGGAGATCTATTCCTTTACTCCAGTGCAGAGGCCGGCCAACGATATGACGACCATGACGGTCACCACCCATTTTGATTACCATTCCATCGATCATAACCTGCTGAAGCTCGACATACTCGGGCACGATGATCCGACCATGATAAGAATGCTTCAGGATTTAATCGGTTTTGATCCGGTTAAGGATATTCCGCTGGACAGCAGGGAGGTCATGTCCTTATTCCAGGATACATCGGCTCTGGGGATTACGCCGGATGATATCGGCGGATGTAAGCTGGGAGCGCTGGGCGTGCCGGAGTTCGGTACGGACTTCGCCATGCAGATGCTTATTGATACCCAGCCCAAGTATTTTTCTGACCTTGTGCGAATTGCCGGTCTGGCTCACGGTACCGACGTATGGCTGGGAAATGCCCAGACCTTGATTCAGGAGGGAAAGGCGACGATTCAGACCGCGATCTGTACCCGTGACGACATCATGATCTATCTCATTTCCATGGGGCTGGAGGAGGGACTCTCCTTTACCATCATGGAGAGTGTCCGAAAGGGAAAAGGCTTAAAGCCGGAGTGGGAAGAGGAGATGACAGGCCACGGCGTGCCGGACTGGTATATCTGGTCCTGTAAGAAGATCAAATACATGTTCCCGAAGGCCCATGCGGCCGCCTACGTTATGATGGCGTGGCGTATCGCTTACTGTAAGGTGTTTTATCCGCTGGCGTATTATGCGGCATTCTTCAGTATCCGAGCCAGCGGCTTCTCCTATGAGCTGATGTGCCAGGGACGCGATAAGCTGGAATATTACCTGGCTGACTACAGGAAGCGGATGGATACGCTGTCAAAGAAGGAACAGGATACGCTCCGCGATATGAGAATCGTTCAGGAGATGTACGCGAGAGGCTATGACTTTACGCCGATCGATATCTATCAGGCGAAGGCCCGCCATTTCCAGATCATCGGAGGCAAGCTGATGCCTTCCTTAAGCAGTATTGACGGACTTGGTGAAAAAGCGGCTGATGCCGTGGTTGATGCCGTGAAGGACGGCAGGTTCTTATCAAAGGAAGATTTCCGGAACAGGACGAAGGTCAGTAAGACGGTGTGCGATCTGATGGGAGATTTAGGACTGCTGGGCGAACTGCCGGAGTCTAATCAGCTGTCACTGTTTGATTTTTAAATTTTAATGGCAGCATAGCTATTATGTCATTCTGGGTTTTGTATTCTGGACTCAGAATACGGAGTGAAATAAATAATCTGATTTGGCAATACAGCAAAAAGGCAGGTCCTGTGCAGACCTGCCTTTTTGCTGCCAATTATGAAGGGAGAAACCGCAGTGTCTTATTTTTCGTATCCAGCACAGCGCGGCAGCCAACTGGCAGGATGGCGTGATTTTTTCCGTGGCCGAAATCATCGCAGTACGCGACCGGGATGCTGTGTTTCCGGCCGAAACGTTCCAGCCTGCCAAGCAGCAGCTGCGATAAGGTGTCTGAATAGTTGCCGAACAGCAGCCCTGATACCTGATTTATGAAGGAACTCTGCTCAATATGGGACAGATACATGCTCACTGCAGCGACGGAACTAAATTTCTCGTGATCCTCCAGAAACAGGATATACTTCCGGTCTTTTTCTGTTTCCAGATAGCCGCTGTGCAGAGACAGGGCAAAATTTAAGGTATAGCCGCCGATTAAGGTGCCGCTGCAGATGCCGTCTTTCAGGGAATACCAGGTGCTGTTGCTGACGAAATGAACGGCATCCCGGCGAACCAGATGGGAGGAAAATTGTTCATAGGCGTAGGCGTCGATATCCTCGAATAGCCTGGGCGGCAGACCGTAATACGTGACCAGGCCTGTTTTCGTGTAAATCGCATTGAGAATAGAGGTACCGTCGCTGTGACTGGAAAACAGCTTTGGATTCCTCCTGATCGCTTCAAAGTCGATATAGGGCAGCAGTTCAATACTGCCGTACCCGCCGCCGAATAAAACCAGTTTGACGTCTTTATCGGAAACCATCTCATTGAGATCATCGGCGCGCTCCGTCTCGCTTGCCGCGTAGCCGTACGTATGCCGGTATAAGCGGCTCCCCGTTTTCACCCGAAAGCCTTTCGCTTCGATCCCGGAGATGATTTTCGCGTAGTCGTCCGGAGTGACGGTATGGCTGGGGGAAATAATGCCGATGGTATCTCCTGGATTCAATGGATTTGCCCACATAATCAATACCTGCTTTCTCATTTGTTTGTTTTGTAACGCTTTTGCTGAAACAAGACTGTCTAATTCTACCATGAACCTGCGGCTTCTTCAAGAAGCGCCGCGGAATCTGCTTTTTTATTTCCGAAGATTTCCAGCAAGATTTTTCTTTATTGAGAAATAATATTGACAGATACCATTGACAGGGATAAGAAATCATACTATAATGAATATACCCTACAGGGGTATATGAGAAAGGATGATCTTATGAGAACTGAAGTTTACGATATTGAAGGCATGTCCTGTGCAGCCTGCAGCAGTGCGGTGGAACGGGTCACGAGAAAACTGGAAGGTGTGGAGTCGAGTGACGTGAATCTGACGACGAACAAGATGACCATCACCTACGACGAGACGAAAGTCACTCCGGAGATGATTATGGGGAAGGTAGAGAAGGCCGGATTCGGCGCCTGCCCTCTGGCGGAGGAGAAAGATGTAAAGGCCCAGGAGGAGGAAAACTGGGGGAAGCAGGAGCAGCAGCGCGACACGATGAAGAGACGGCTGATCGTGGCCATCTGTTTTGCGGTTCCGCTTCTGTACATTTCCATGGGGCATATGCTCCCGTTTGAACTGCCGCTTCCGCATTTCCTCCATATGGAGGCAAATCCTTTTAATTATGCGCTGGCACAGCTGGTACTCACGGTTCCGGTGCTTATTGCGGGAAGGAAGTTTTACCTGGTAGGTTTAAGGGCGCTGTTTAAGGGCAATCCGAACATGGATTCCCTGGTGGCGATCGGCACCGGCAGTGCGTTTATCTACAGCCTCTGTATGACGGTTACGATACCGGTGAATCCGATGAACGCCCATCACCTCTATTACGAGTCGGCGGCCGTGGTTGTCACTCTCGTCATGCTGGGCAAATACATGGAGAGCAGAAGCAAGGGCAAGACCTCTGAAGCGATCAGAAAGCTGATGGAGCTGGCTCCGGACACCGCGATTCTCTATGAGGATGGTACGGAACGGGAAGTGGAAACGGCCAGTGTGAGAGTGGGACAGCATGTCCTTATCAAGCCGGGCAGTAGGATACCCCTGGACGGTATCGTGGCGGGCGGCAGCAGCAGCGTGGATGAGTCCATGCTGACAGGAGAGAGCATCCCTGTGGAGAAGCAGGAGGGCGACACCCTGATCGGCGGCAGCATGAATTACAACGGGGCCATGGAGATGGAGGTTACCCATACAGGCGGGGATACTACGCTTTCCAAGATCATTAAGATGATCGAGGACGCGCAGGGGAAAAAGGCGCCTATCTCCAAACTGGCAGACAAGGTTGCGGGATACTTCGTTCCGACGGTTATGGGAATCGCACTGGTTGCGGCGCTCCTCTGGTGGCTGTTTGGCGGCAAGGAGCTGTCTTTTGTCCTGACCATCTTTGTGGCGGTTCTGGTTATCGCCTGCCCGTGTGCGCTGGGACTGGCGACACCGACGGCGATCATGGTCGGAACCGGTCTGGGAGCCAGCCATGGAATCCTGATCAAGAGTGGTGAGGCGCTGGAGACCGCTCATAAGGTAGACACTGTCGTATTTGATAAGACGGGTACGATTACGGAAGGGAAGCCGAAGGTCACGGACATCGTGGTTCTGGATCAGACGGAGACCTCCGACGGTCTTCTTAAGCTGGCGGCCGGCTGTGAACAGATGTCGGAGCATCCGCTGGGGCAGGCCATCGTACTGAAGGCCAGAGAACAGGGGCTGGAGCTTGCCATGCCAGAGAAATTTGAGAGCGTGACGGGAGCGGGAATCATCGCATCCATCGGAACGAGCCAGGTGGCCGTGGGTAATGGAAGACTGGTGGAGCAGATGAAGGTATCCATGGGCGATCCCGTGAGAGAGCAGGCCCACCAGATGGCGAACCAGGGAAAGACACCGATGTATCTGATGGTGGATGGCACGTTAAAGGGCATTATCTGTGTAGCCGATACCATTAAGGAGACCAGCGTGGAGGCTGTGGACCAGTTAAAGAGTCTGGGAATCACGGTGTGTATGCTGACGGGAGACAATCAGAAGACAGCGGACTACATCGGCAGGCAGGCCCATATCGACACCGTAATCGCAGAAGTTCTGCCGGAAGACAAGGCCAACGTGGTGGAGTCTTTGCAGAAGCAGGGAAAGACCGTCATGATGGTTGGAGACGGAATCAACGACGCTCCGGCGCTTGTATCCGCGGATGTGGGAACGGCCATCGGTTCAGGAAGCGACATCGCTTTGGAATCCGGCGATATCGTCCTCATGAAATCCGATCTGCGCGACGTCTATAAGGCGGTAAAATTAAGCCGTCTCACGATTCGGAACATCAAACAGAATTTATTCTGGGCATTTTTCTATAACAGTCTGGGTATCCCTGTGGCCGCAGGTGTGTTATACTTATTTGGAGGCCCGCTGTTAAATCCGATGTTTGCCGGATTTGCCATGTCATTGAGTTCGGTCTGCGTGGTGAGCAACGCGCTTCGCTTAAAGACAGTAAAGCTGTAGGGGCATAAGGAATGGAGGTATGATATGGAGGAACGCACATGTGACTGTGCGGTGAAGCACAAGCATCGTCAGGCCGCGGAGGAAAAAGACTTACTGAACCGCTTAAACCGGATCGAAGGCCAGATCCGCGGCATCAAGAGCATGGTGGAAGATGAGCGGTACTGTGTGGACATCTTAACGCAGGTATCCGCGGTTCAGGCGGCACTTAACAGCTTCAATAAGGTGCTGCTGTCGAGCCATATCAAGAGCTGTGTCGTGGAACAGATTCAGGACGGCAATTTAGAAGCGGTCGATGAGCTGTGCATGACGATACAGAAGGTTATGAAGTGATAGACCAACCGCAATTTATGAAAAAGAAAAGGAGATAAAGACTATGAAGACTTATCGCTGTGATGAAATGATGTGTAACGGATGTGTATCAAGAATCAACAAAGGGCTGGATCACGAGGGAATCGGCCACAAAGTGGATTTAGAGACCAAGACCGTGGTGATCGAGGAAGAGAAGGACTACGGAAAAGCAGTGGAAATTCTCGATGATCTGGGCTTTACGGCGGTGGAACAGCAGTAGAATTTTTCTTATATTTTAAAAAATTAAAAAAATTCCAAAATATAGTTGACAATCCATCATTTTTATATTATACTACCAAAGGTATCGAGGCGTGGCTCAGTTTGGTA
>OFMJ01002212.1_pt1 | contig 11814 bp, 8 predicted proteins | sample 1541801 | NCBI WGS metagenome assembly OFMJ01 (sample SAMN04209234, study PRJEB22552) | human gut metagenome | biome: gut; material: feces | host: Homo sapiens | place: USA: Oklahoma
AGTGTACGGATGTTTCTAAGTTCGCTTTACCGATTCCCTCGATTGTCAGACCAACAGCGTTTTCACCTGGATCAAATACACCGTCTTTTCCTGTACAGTCGTCTTTGAATTTTAACATTACATTTCCATTGTCAAGGCTGTATACGTCTTTTGTTTTTCCTTCATAAATCTTCTTCATTTTTAAGCACCCTTTCTGTTCATGTGGATTAAATTCCAATTTGTAAAAAACCTTACCTATATTTTTTAACACAAAATTGGAAATTCTACAATTTATATTAAGAAAAAAATGCGAAAAAATAATTATAACTATTTATAACTGTCGCTAATGCAAAGAAAATAATGACAGATAATTTTGTAAAATATAAAAAATACAGTTGACAAATAAAAATTTAATGATATAATAACAGCATAAACAAAATAAATAAATGAAATAGCAGATAACATTGAAGCGTAGTTGATTGGAAAAGTTATCTAATATTTACTTTATTTATCAGTTTCATATAATTTACGGAAGAGTTATATGAGAAAATGGAGAGAAAGGAAGGTACGGACCACCAAAAACTTAAAAGTAAACAATATTACCCACACAGTAAGATGATTAATTTAAGATAAGTAAATATCTTATGAAAAGCGAAAGGTAAAAAAGAATGATGGAACCATTTCAGTAAGATGGCTGTTGATTATAAAAAGATAATTGGCAGCCATTTTACATTGCGCAAAATTCCATTTCATTTTATACTACTATCATAAATGACAGGAAGGTGATAGCGTGTATAAGATATTAATTGTGGAAGATGATATGGTTATTGCAAAGACTCTTGCTAATCATCTTGCAAAGTGGAATTATGATGTCCGCTATGTGACAGATTTTAAAAATGTAGATGAAGAGTTTATAGAGTTTGAGCCTCAACTTGTATTGCTGGACATTATGCTGCCGTTTTATAATGGATATCATTGGTGTACAGAGATTCGAAAAGTATCTAAGGTTCCGGTGATTTTTATTTCATCCATGTCAGATAACATGAACATTGTGATGGCGATCAATATGGGGGGAGATGAATTTATAGAAAAACCATTTGATCTGAATGTGATTACCGCCAAAATCCAGGCACTTCTTCGAAGAACATATGCGTTTCAAGGGGCAGTGAATGTGATAGAACATAACGGAGTAATGCTAAATTTAAATGATGCTACAGTAATTTATCAGGATCGAAAGCTTGCACTGACAAAGAACGATTACAAGATTTTGCAGATATTGCTTGAAAATGTGGGAAAGATTGTGTCAAGAGAAGAAATTATGACAAGATTGTGGGAAAGCAACGAATTTATTGATGATAATACGTTGACTGTCAATGTAACAAGACTTAGAAAGAAACTGGAAGAAATCGGGCTTTCTGATTTTATTGTGACAAAGAAAGGAATCGGGTATATTATTCCATGATGAAAATTTTAAAATCTTTTTTACAGGAGAGAATCAAAGCTCTCGTTCTGTTTTTTGCCTTTTTTGGCATTATGCTTTTTGTCTTCTTTCTATATTCGTCAAGGCTTGATATGGTTGTGTATGCATTTCTTCTTTGTGCCGCCTTCGGGGTGAGCGTAGAAACGATTGCGTTTTTCAAGTATGTTCGCAAATATAGAGATCTCGAATATGCGAAAAGAAAGATCAAATATGACTATGAAGGGATTCCAAAGGCGGAAGGAGCAGTTGAAAAAATGTATCAGGATATGGTGATCCATTTGTGCGAAGAGAAGAGACAGATGGAATCTTGTATCCAAATTGAGAAAAAGGAGATGGAAGAATATTATATGCTGTGGGCACACCAGATCAAGACACCCATCGCAGCTATGAATATTCTGTTGCAATCCGGAGAACTGAATCCGAGAGAATTGTCTGCAGAACTTTTTAAGATTGAACAGTATGTGGAGATGGTGCTTGGATACTTGAGAACGGAGCAGATGACCTCTGATTTGACACTGAAAAAATATGATCTTTTCAATATGATTCGCCAGGCGATAAGAAAATATTCGAGATTGTTTATTTTGCAGAAAATCAAATTGAATCTGGAAGAGATGGATTATCAGGTGATCACAGACGAAAAGTGGCTTCTTTTCGCGATAGAACAGATTTTGTCCAATGCACTGAAATATACAAAAGAAGGAAGTATTTCTATCTATATGTCAAAAGAGAGAAAAGATACACTCGTAATTGAAGATACAGGAATCGGAATCAGTCCGGAGGATTTGCCGCGGGTAGTGGAGAAAGGGTTTACCGGATATAATGGAAGGGATCATAAGAAATCTACAGGACTTGGGCTTTATCTAAGTAAAGAGATTCTAGGGAAATTGAATCATCAACTGAAGCTTGAGTCGAAAGTGGGAGTAGGAACGAAAGTGTATATTTATCTTGGAAGGCCAGAGTAATTCGATCTTACATAGGGAGAAATGCAACCTTACAATTCTGTAAGATTAGAAAGAGAAATGTAAGCCAAAGTTATGGCAGTATATTTCTCTTTTTTTGTATAATGAGGATGAATTAAGAAAGGAGAAACATGATATGGCAATTTTAGAAGTAAAAAACGTGAAGAAAATATATACGACCCGTTTCGGAGGACAATCTGTACAGGCTTTAAAAGATGTAAGCTTCTCGGTGGAATCAAGAGAATATGTGGCGGTGATGGGAGAATCGGGTTCCGGAAAAACAACGCTTTTGAATATTTTGGCGGCATTAGATAAGCCGACAAGCGGAAAGGTACTTTTGAAAGGAAGGGACCTTGCAAGTGTAAAGGAAAAAGAACTTGCCGCATTTCGGAGACAGAATTTGGGATTTGTATTTCAAGATTTCAATCTTTTGGATACATTTTCTTTGAAAGATAATATTTTTCTACCTCTTGTGCTTGCGGGAAAGAAGTATGAAGAGATGGAGAAAAGGCTTGCCCCAATCGCGAAACAGCTTGGAATCACAGAACTTTTGAACAAGTTTCCATATGAAGTATCGGGAGGACAGAAGCAGCGTGCGGCAGTGGCAAGAGCTCTGATCACAAAGCCACAGTTGATTCTTGCAGATGAACCTACGGGTGCGTTAGATTCCAGAGCTGCAGATGAACTTTTGCGACTTTTTGCGGGAATCAATCAGGATGGACAGACTATCGTGATGGTTACTCATAGCGTGAAAGCTGCAAGCAATGCAGGAAGAGTATTGTTTATTAAAGATGGTGAAGTTTTTCATCAGATTTATAGAGGGAACCTGTCAAATGAAGAAATGTATCAGAAGATTTCCGATACCCTTACGGTTTTGACAACAGGAGGTGAGCTGAGTGAATAAATCCATTTACAGAAAGCTTGCCATTACAAATATCAAAAACAACCGAAGAACATATGTGCCGTATCTTCTTACGTGTGTGGTCACGGTGATGATGTTTTATATCATTTATGCGCTGACATTGAATAAGGGATTGGAGGGAGTTCCGGGAGAAACGTCCTTTCGTATGATGTTGGATATTGGTGTGGGAGTGGTTGCTATCTTTTCCGTGATCTTTCTTTTCTATACGAACAGTTTTCTGATTAAGCAAAGGAAGAAAGAAATTGGAATTTATAACGTGCTTGGACTAGGAAAAAGACACATTGCAAAAATGCTTGGATTTGAAATGCTGCTTACGGTACTGATCAGTTTTGCAGGAGGATTTGCAGGGGGAATCTTATTCGGGAAATTAGTTTTTCTTATTTTGCTCCGCATTCTGCACTTTGATGTAGGAATGGTGTTTGCTATTGAACCGGCTGCAATTGTTGGAACGATTGCCTTGTTTGGATGTATTTTCGGAGCCTGTCTCTTATATAACTTGTTTCAGATTAAACTTTCTAATCCGGTAGAACTTCTGCGTGGAGGAAATGTTGGTGAGCGGGAACCGAAAACAAAATTGCTTATAACAGTGATTGGAGTCCTTACACTTGGCGGAGGATATTATATTGCGTTGAGTGCAGAGAAGCCAATGGAAGTGCTTGGATTGTTCTTTGTTGCGGTGATTCTTGTAATCATAGGCACATATGCACTTTTTACGGCAGGCAGCATCGCTGTTTTAAAATTGATGCGTAAGAATAAAAGATACTATTATCAGGCAAAGCATTTTACTTCTGTTTCAGGTATGATGTACCGGATGAAACAAAATGCAGCAGGGCTTGCGAATATTTGCGTTTTAAGTACGATGGTACTTGTTATGATTTCATCAACGGTTGCGATGTATGTGGGAATGGAAGATATTTTAAGAGAAAGATTTCCGCAAGAATGCATGGTGGAAGCATCTGAGCCAACGGAAGAAAAGATTACATTTGTGAAACAAAGTTTGCATGATATTTTGAAAAAGCATCACGTGACAGCAAAAAATGAAGTCAGCTATTCTTATACGGGAATGGCGATCGTAAAAAATGGAAATCAATTGTCCAGCAAAGAGGAGGGTGTTACTGCAGCATCGGATTATGGTTTCGTATACTTCCTTACAGTAGACGAGTATAATAAAATAGAAGGTAAGAATATAAGTCTTGCGAAAAATCAGGTATTGACATATGGAACAAAGGAAAAGTTAAAGGATAAGACAATCGTTTTAAACGGAACGACATATGACAATAAAGAAGTTTCGCTTGAAGAGGCAGACCAGGATACACAGTCTGTGTATCCCGGATATTATATCGTGATGGAAAATCAGGAGGAAATAGATAAAGTAATCGGAGAAGACAGAGAATATGTAACAACTGCATATTATCAGGCGTTTGATTTGAAAGGAGCAAAAGCAGATAAAAATGCGGTATATAAGGAAATTCAGGATACGTTATCTTTGGATGACAAATCCATCCAACCGGAAATCCGGGAACTTTCAAGAGATGATTTCTATTCCCTTTATGGAGCGTTTTTCTTCCTTGGTATTTTCTTTGGTATTCTGTTTTTAATGGCAACCGTACTGATCATTTATTATAAACAGATTTCAGAAGGCTATAGTGACAAGGAAAGATTTGAAATTATGCGTAAGGTGGGCATGAGTCAAAGAGAAGTAAAACGGGCAATCCGGAGTCAGGTGTTAAGTGTCTTTTTCCTTCCACTTATTGTAGCGGTGATTCACATAGCTGTGGCTTTCACAGTGATTACAAAGCTTTTGGGAATGTTAAATCTTACAAATGTACCGCTGATTTTCCTTTCAACGGTTATCACGGTAATTGTGTTTGCAATTTTCTATGGAATTGTGTTTGGAATCACAACGAAGGAATATTACAGAATCGTAAAATAGAGAAAGAAAAAGTACATGGATCAAAAATTGATTTATGTACTTTTTTGTTGTAAATTGCAAGGCATAATGGTATCATTAAAAGATGAGAAAAACTATCAAAAATGATCGGAGAGACAGATAATGGCACTTGCAGTTTTATTTTTAATATTGGGATTTCTATTACTTATGAAAGGGGCAGACTTCTTTGTGGATGGAGCTTCTTCAATCGCAAAACAGCTTAGAATTCCAAGCCTTGTAATTGGACTTACTATTGTGGCGTTTGGTACAAGTGCTCCGGAACTGGCAGTGAGTGTGTCAGCAGCGCTAAAAGGAAGTAACGATATTGCAATCGGGAATGTAGTGGGCTCAAATATTTTCAATCTTCTGATTGTAGTTGGAATCAGTGCGGTGATCTTTCCATTGCATGTAAAGAAGAGTATGATTAAGAAGGATTATCCTATGTCCATTATGGCGGCAGTTTTACTTGGGATTCTGGTGATGGATCAGTTGTTTGGTAAATCCAAAATGGAAATTGGAAGGTTGGACGGAGTAATTCTGCTCATTGGATTTGCAGTCTTCATGTTTTTGATCATCAGGGATGGTTTGCGTGGACGTGCCGAAATTCTGGAGAGTGAAGAAGAAATCGAGATAAAGTATAATTTGGGAATGAGTATTGTGGTATGTGTGATCGGATTGGCAGCAATCATTTGGGGCGGCGATCTTGCTGTGGACGGAGCCAAAACCATTGCACGCATATGTGGTCTTAGTGAAGCATTGATCGGGCTTACGATCGTAGCTTTCGGAACGTCGCTTCCGGAACTTGTTACATCCATTGTTGCGGCAAGGAAGGGAGAAAGTGATATTTCCCTTGGAAATGTAGTGGGATCCAATATTTTTAACATTTTCCTGATCTTGGGAGTGTCGGGAGTTATTCATCCAATGCGGGTAGCAGATACGTATCTTTATGATATTGCAATTTTAGTCATTGTATCGATTGTGTATTTTATCCCGATCAGCAGAACAAAGAGGGTATCTAAAGGAGCGGGAAGCGCTATGGTTTTGACTTATATAGCCTATATGGTATATCTTTTTGTAAGGTAACAGTTTGAAATACAAAGGAGTTGTAGGAGAACGGAATGAAGAATAAGATTAAAAGAATTTCAAAAGGTGATTTTGAAGCGATACAGCCTGATATCCGGTTTTCGCAGACGAGAATTGTGATGAGAATCAGTGAGGGTGGAGTATATGAGGGAAACTTCACAATCAGAAATGAGCAGGAAGGAGAAATAAGGGGACTTGTCTATTCCTCTTCCTGTCGTATGCAGTGTAAAGAACAAGGTTTTGAAGGAAACCCGGTGGAAATTCACTATACATTTTATGGAGAAGGAATGCTTCCCGGAGATGTAGAAGAAGGGAAATTATCCATTGTTTGTAATGGAGGAGAGTATGAAGTTTCCTTTACAGCAGTGGTAGAGAACCCATTTGTGGTGACGGATTATGGAAAAGTTCAGAATATGAAAGATTTCAAGAAACTTGCCATGACAGATTTCAGTGAAGCACAGAAACTGTTTCGTTCCAAGACGTTCGGAGAACTTTTGAAGTATGAAGACGAGAGGATCAGGGCTCTTTATTCCAATATGAGAAAATGGGCGCTTGATGAGCAGGCTTTGGAAGAATTTCTTGTAGGTACGAAGTTAAAAGAGAAAATTTATCTTTTATTCCCGGAGGAAGAAAAAGAATTTTCTCATCTTTTCGAAACAACGAAAGAAGAGGTAATCGTTTCGAAAAATACATGGGGGTATCTTCCGATTACTGTTCGTGCAGATGGTGATTTTATTGAAATATTGAAAAAGAATATTACGACAGATGATTTTGTAGGAACTAATTACTATCTGGAATATATGATCCATGTGGAGAAATTACATGCGGGAAATAACTTTGGGCAGATTATTGTAGAAACACCTTATGAGAAAATCTGTTATCAAGTGTCGGTATGTCAGGATGCTAAGCATACAGAACATCACGGAGAGGAAGCGCTGCTGTTTGGAAGGGTTTTGAAAAGTTATATGTCATGCATCAGTGGAAGAATGAATTTGGATGTATGGACGGAGCAGGCGGTGAAGCTTGTGAAAGAAATGCGAGAACTCGCTCCGAAAAATGAAATGTATGAACTTCTTCTGGCACATGTTTTTATCCGTGGCGGGAAACTGGAAGAAGGGCAGTGGATTCTTGAGAACCATAACCATAGTCGGTTTGGGATTGGGAAAAAAACAGAAGTCAGTGCATATTATATGTTTCTCATGGCACTTGTACGGAAGGATGAGGCATATACGAAACGAATGGCAGATGAATTGAATAAAATTTATGCCAAAAATCCAACAACATGGCAGATTCTCTGTATGATTTTGAATTTAGATCCGAAATATCGCAATTATGGAGAACGTCTTGTGCTTTTGCGGGAGAAGTTTGAAATGGAAGAATACCAGAACCATATTCTTCCATATATTGAAGCGTATATTTGCTATCAGGAGAGAAGCAGTCTTCTGAAGAAGCTTGGTCAATTTGAACTGAAAATATTAAATTTTGCAACAAAGTATCGTATCATTACAGAAGAACTTGCACTTTACACGGCCAATTTGGCAAGTCAGGAGAAAGTTTACAATGAGACTTTGTGTCAGATTTTGATACGATCTTATAAGATGTATGAAGATCCAATGATTTTATCTGCAATCTGTACACTTCTGATCAAAGGAAATAAAACTGGAAAAGTGTATTTCCCGTGGTATCAGAAAGCCATAGATTCAGAGATGAAGCTTGTACAGCTGTATGAGCATTATATGATGTCGGCAGATGACACGAAGATCAAAGGAGCATTTCCGAGAAGTGTGTTACTTTATTTTTCCCATGGAATGTCCATGGATTATAAAAAAACCGCGCTTCTTTATGCGAATATTCTCACTTACGAGGATGAAAACAGTGAGCTTTTCGCAAGTTACAAAGAAAAAATGGAGACATTTGCATGGAAACAGCTTATGAAACGTCGTATCAATGAGAATCTCCGTATTATATATAAGCGATTCTGCAGCGAGCCGGATAGTGATGTGGATCATATGAAGGCAATTTATGATATTTCCAATGCTTACCATGTGAAGACGAAGGCGCCGAACATCCAGTATGTTCTTGTGATAGAGAAAGATGGAAAGATTAGTCAGAGAGTGGCATATTCGGAAGAGGGTGCGCAGGTCATCATATATAATAAGTCGTCCAGAATCGTATGGGAAGCTGATGACGGACGCCATTATACAGATTCGATTCCATACGAAATGAAGAGGCTTTTCTATGAGTCTCAGTTTATAGAGATGTATAAGGAAAAAGAGGCGCTTCTTGAACACAATGAAAAAGAGAAAAAAGTGGAATTGTGTTATGAGAATATTAGACAGTATGGGGTGGATTACTTTGAGGATGAGCAGGTATTTCGTTTTTTAAGTAAAGACATTCGTGAGGATGGAGACGAGGAGGACGAATTTAAAGTATACTTAGCTTTTGAACTTCTAAAAAGAGGACAATTTGATAAAGTTTCCTTAGCTTATCTTGCAGATTATTATTGCGGAGCCACAAAGGATATGAAGATGGTGTGGCGAATTGCACGAGAATATGAAGTGAAGACACATAGCCTTGCAGAACGTATTATTACGCAGATGCTCTTTTCTGAAACGCTGTTCAAAGAAGAAGAGATTTTCATTGACTATTATAACGGCGGGGCATACTTCCGCCTGAAGTTAGGATATCTTGCACTGGCTTCTCAGGAATATGTTGTGAAGAACCGCCAGATGAAAGAAGAAATTGTCAAAATCATTTTGAAAGAGTTTCGGGAAGAAGAGAATTTGGCAGATATCTGCAAGATTGCCGTATTGAAATTCTATTCAGAACATGATTGTGCTCTGGAAGACAAGGATATGATTCGATCATTTTTGCAGGTGCTTTGCGAGAAACAGCTTGTATTTCCATTTTACCTGAAGTATGAAGAGGCATGGTTGCGGGAAGTTATGTTGTATGATAAAGTTATGCTCTGTTATCAGACGAAAGATGACGGGAAAGTAAGGCTGACTTATGAACTGAAGGAGAAACAGGAAGAGGAAGGCAAGGAGTGTGTAGAACAATTGACACCAATGTATGCCAATATTTATGTAAAGCAGTTTGTTCTATATGATGCGGAAGAGATAAAATTTTCCATCGAGGAAAGTAATGAGCGAAAAGTAATCCATGAAGAAAGCGGTACTTTAAAGAGGGAAGTGGGAACGGCTGCAATAGGAAAGTTTGGCAGGCTAAATGCTATGGGGCAAATGGATGCTGCACAACTGGATCAGGCAATGACAAAATACAGACTGGAAGAAAATCTTGTGGGAGAAATATTTAGGATTTACTAAGAAACAAGGGAGAACGATATGAAACGCGGACATATAATAGGGATAGAATTGAATGAGAAGATGTGTCAGGTAAGCTTCTATGATGAGGAACTGAAAGAACCTCATACGATGGAAGCAGATGCAGATAATTATCAGATTCCGCTTGTTATCGGAAGGAAAGGTGGAAGTTGGGTTTATGGAAAAGAGGCGCAGAAGGAAGCAGCGGTAGGAAATGCAGCTTGTGTGTTTGATCTTCTGAATTTTGCAAAAAACCAAGAGCTTGTGCAGTTAGGAGATAAAACGTACGAAGGAATCTGGCTTTTGTCCATGTTCATTCAGCTTGTGCTGAAACATTATGAGTCAATAGAAGCGATTGCTTTTACAATACCCGTTATGGATATGGATCTGGCACAAATATTAAAAAGTGTCGGACAAAAGCTTGGGGTTGAGAAAGAACATATTTATGTGCAGGATTATAAAGAAAGTTTTTGTTACTATATGTTTTATCAGCCAAAAGAATTATGGCAGTATGAGGCGGCATTGTTTTACTGCGATAAAAATACGGTAAAGGCATATATGCTTCGTAAATTGAAAACTGCTTTTGGAAAAGGTTATGGAAATTTTGTGGCGGTAGATGAAGTGGCAAGTGCAGAGATGGAAGAACTGGAAGAAGTATATCCGGTTTTGAATGTAGATAAAGCAAGAGAAGCGGATGAGGCATTCAAATGCTTTATACAGGGAGTATTTGATAAGCGTCTGATTTCTTCTGTGTTTCTTACCGGAGAAGGATTTGAGAATAACTGGTATCCGAATTCCTTGCGCACACTTTGTAATGGACGCCGTGCATTTCAAGGCAACAACCTTTATAGCAAGGGGGCCTGTTATGCCGCTTATAATCGTGCGGTAGAGCGTCAGGAGATTCCGGTATATCTGGATGAGACAAAGATGACAGAACAGATTTGCTTGAAGCTTCGTGTAAAAGGAGTGGAGAAATGGTATCCGATCGTGGCTTGGGGAACTAGATGGTATGAAGGGGATCGTCAGTTTGAAATACTTTTGGAAGATACGGAAGATATCGAGATTCATATAGAATCTTTAGAAAAGAAAGAAGTGGAAGCAATACGGATTTCAATGGAAGAACTTCCCAAAAGAGGAAACTATACATTGCGTCTTTTAGTAAGTGTTGTGTTTGATGATGAAAAAACATGCAGGATTACGTGGAAGGATGTGGGATTTGGAACATTTTTTGAACCATCCGGCTTCTGGACGGAGACGGTCATTCATTTAGGAGGAAATCATGGGCAGTTTAATTCTTTGTCATGAAAAGAAAGCAAAACAATCGTATGAAATTACAAGAATCCATAAGAAAATATATACAATTGAAGAATTGTGTTATTATATCAGCAACAATCTTTATCTGATTGATGAGACGATTGTGAATAAGCAGCTTTGCGATTGGATTATGGAAGAGCTTGGAATGGATAATCTTGCAAGAGATTTGAGCATGTGTATCAGAAAAAATGGTTCTGTGGAACAATTTATACTTTTGATTTTAAAAGCTTCTGCCATTTACACGGAGCAGGAAATCCGTAAGATTGAAGAGCTTATGAAACATTTGAAAAACCAGAAGGATGTGGAGCGGAAAAAGTGTAAGGCAGACAATCTCTTGGAGAGTGGAGAGGTGGAAGCTGCTATTCTGGTATATTTATCTATCATCCATGAAACATGGGATGAGAAACTGGATCATAAGTTTTATGGAAGGGTGTACGCCTGTCTGGGAGCGGCCTATGGAAGAATGTTTCTCTATGAAGAGGCTTCAAAAATGTATGAAGCCGCATATCAGATATGTGAAGAAGAATGCATGGTCAAAGCATATCTGTATTGCTGCCGCCATTATATGAGCGAAGAAGAATACGAAGAGCTTCTTCTGCATAATGGAATGTATGGGAAACTGGATTTCGAAATAAGAGAAAGTGAGCAAGAAATTCTGGATCACATGGAGCAAATTGATGCTGCAAAGCAGTTCAAACTATATAAGAATAATTATCGGAGGGTGTGCTAAAAGGCGCACCCTTTTTTGAAGTGAAAAGTTATTTTTAGTATGTCAAGCGTTTTTGAAAATGTCCCGAAATAATTAAAAGATTTGCACCGGATTT
>OFMJ01002224.1_pt1 | contig 11759 bp, 15 predicted proteins | sample 1541801 | NCBI WGS metagenome assembly OFMJ01 (sample SAMN04209234, study PRJEB22552) | human gut metagenome | biome: gut; material: feces | host: Homo sapiens | place: USA: Oklahoma
GCACCCTCGGGGGTGCTCCCGTTTCTCTTATGGCCCGCAGGCCATGAACAACCGCATCTCTCGTCCCCTGTGGGCCAGAGGCCCACCTTTTGAACAACAGAAAGGAGCGTGGCAGCATGGCCATTTCTGACATTATATCGCTTTACGTGGAGTGTATTACGATTGCTCTTCCAGTGACGATCTGCTTTTATATGTGCGATCTTATCGTGACGACCTTCCTCCGTGCAGCCTTTGGCGGCAAGCTGACTTTTAAATCTTTTTGAGGAGGTACGAAATGGTAGATTTGTGTTTAGATTGTAATGTGCCTGATCGAGATTATGACCCAGATGATCCTGATCTTTTTACTTGTTCCGACTGTGCTTGTTTTTCTTGTGAGTTTCTTCATTGTTGTGAGGGGCAGTGTGTAGGTAATGAAGAATGAATTATTGGAAGGCTCGAAGAGTCCGGTCGGCCTGCTTCGCAGTGCTCGGTATAAGTCGGAGTTTCGTGTGGCTCATCCGGAGTATTTTGACCCGGAAGGGTTGATGGTCTTTTGTGGTCCGCAGGGGAGTGGTAAGACGCTTTCGGCGGTGCAGTATTGCCGGAAGATCATAGATCGGTATCCTGGATGTAAGTTTGTAACGAATGTTGAAATATCGGGTTTGCCGGATACGTTGGAGGTGATTGAGTATGATGGATTGGATTCTCTCTTTAATATTTCCAACGGTTATGCCGGGGTCCTTTACCTTATTGACGAAATCCATCTGGAATTTAATAGTCTCGAAAGTAAAAATATGTCTATCGAAGAAATGACCGAGTTTGCGCAGCAGCGGAAGCAGCGGAAGCATATAGTCGGTACAAGTCAGGTTTTTATGAGATTGGCAAAACCATTGCGGGAGCAGATAAAAAATGTGGTTTTGTGTCAGGGGTATTTCGGTTTGATTCAGCATAATCAGTTGATCGATGGAACGACGGCTATTGAGGAGAACGGTAAATTACAGTGTGACGTCCTGGGTAATTACTGGTGGGTTCATTCGCCGGAGCTCTATTCCTGTTATGACACTTATGCCAAGATGAAGCGATACAAGAAAGAATGGAGGGGGCGGACTCGTGCGCCGACTGCTTTGCCTTATGATACTCCTGCCGTTGTTGAGCGGTCTCAGCTGGGTCGTGGCCGCTGAGGGGGATATCATTTACCAACTGGGAGATACGGCCGTCTATGTGGCTCAGGAGGGTGAGCTGAGTGGTGATTTTGCTCTTGTCGCCGTTCCTTTGGCTAGTATCGATTCTAGCTATGGGGTGGGGACCTCTAATATTGCTATCTTTGGACCTGTTGCTGCTAAGCTGCCTTACGGTACGCATTATGTGTACTGGAGGGAGGGACAGTATACCTATAAATTTGCTTATTCGGCTTCGTTGGCACTCAGCGGCAGCCGATTTACTGGATCGGATGTTACCGTACTTACGTACCAGACGAACAATTCCTATAATTCTCAGGCTACGTTCATTCGTTCGTCGGAGGCGTCTTTTTCATTGGCTGCGGGTAATTATCTTGTCTGGTCAGATTTAGGGGATTATCCGACTTTATATGAGAGGGGAGGGGAGGACTATGCAAAGACGGCGTGTGTTATCCTTTGCTCTTTTGGTCTTTTTTATCTGTTTCGCTCTTTGTGGTACAGCATCCGCCAGCGGTATATTGACCATTGATGAGATGGATATAGACCCATGGGGAGATCTCGCGGAGATACAGGACGGTGCTGAGTTGCCCGGGCCTGTGGTGCCGATCGGCGTGGATGACCCGGTATATGCGCTGAGTCGATCTCCTATGGCGGTGATGTCAGCTGCGGCTGTGTCTGATACTGCAGAGTGGCATATTGAGAAGACTGGCCGTCAGTATTTCGGGTTTTCTACTCATTATACTGGTCAATGGGGTTCTATGGGTCCAGTTACTAAGGATGTTATAAATCTGTCTTATTTGTCTTCTGGGGCGATTTTATTGGCTACTTATACCAATTCGGACAACATGAAATCTACAATTGCTTATCAGGCTTCGGAGGAATTTTATGTTGATGTCTATAAGGATGTAAATGTTTCGGAGAATGACACGGCTTATATTTATGTGAATGGCAATCCCAATCTTTATTTGCAGGTATATAACGGTTATAACTCATTTTTGGTGAGTCCTAAGTCAATTCATGTACTTGTAAATGACTCTGAGTATGTATCAGATATAGAACCGGGGTCTATTGTTCGTCAGGAAATCCCGTTGGGGGCTGAATTTCCTCAGATTACAAAGGCGGGTTTTCGCTTTTATTTTAGCGCTCGTGAGACTCAGAAGGATACGGGTACTGTCTCGGATAAAGTGTATTATCAAGTATTGCCGAGGATTGGCAATATGTCTATTACAACGTCAGATCAGGCTACGGGCCTTTTATCTGGTATCCTGGCTTTTTTGCAGACGATTTATAATGCTATTGTTTCGCTTCCGTCTAATATAGCCAGTGCGATTATAGAGGGTCTGAAAGGGCTTTTTATTCCGTCCGAGGAGGATATCACGGGGATTAAGAGTCAATATGAGTCTTTGTTCTCGCAGAGGTTGGGATTTATTTATCAGGCGGCGAGCTGGATCACGGATTTTGCTCAGACAATGCTATCCACTTTACAGAGCGGTAATACCTATCAATTTACGTTCCCTGGGGTGTCCGTCCCGCTTCCGGATGGTACAAATATGGTTTTACTTCAGGAGCAGCAAGTCAGCTTGGAGAATGGTCTTATGGATGTGTTGCGTCCGGTGTTGGGTACGATTGTTTCGTTTATTTGTGTGGTGAGTTTCATTAACATGGCTCATGATATGGTCTCGGCTTTGATTAGTGGGACAAGCTATTTCGAGTTTATGAGAGGAGGGAAGCACGATGATAATTAGTGGGCTGCTGAATCTGATCTATACGGTTCTGTCGGTTTTGCTGGTTTTTGAGCTTCCCAATATGCCTGATTCGATTATTACGATTCTGACCCAGATCACGGGATATTTTCAGACGGGTATTCAGATCATAGCCTCGTTTATTGGTTCAACGGCTATGGGTGTGATTGCGCTGTTGTTTCAATTGGTAATTTTTCTCAATGCGGCGTATTTTCTGTGGTCGTTTGTGTTCTGGGTGATTCGCAAGATACCGATGCTCAATGTGAGAGAATAAGCACGCGCACACGCCGGGAGGCGTGCGCGTGCTTTCTCTGCGTGAACTTTTTTGCGACGAAAGAGGTCCTTTCGTCTGACCCCCCTCCGCTAACAGGGGGGTACTACCTACACAAGTGGGTGAAATAGTTATGAATTTGGTTATGTATGATTGGGTGTCTATAACTTCAAGAATACATAGTCCTCAGAATTTTATAGAGTTGCTTGGTATGCAGCATGTTAGCTGGGAATTGGTGAAGGGTGCTCGGGGGTATATGGACCGGCTGTATTGGGGGAGCATTAGTATCCATTATAATGGCAGGGAAGATATGGGTGTTTGGCTGGAGATGTCCGGTCAGGGATGTCGATCTTTTGAGACTTTTGGGAATGGAGACTATGAGTCTCTTTTTGATGAGGTGCGGGAGAATCCGGGAGAGATGAATTTAACGCGCCTTGACGTCGCTTTTGATGATCATGAGGGGCTATTGGATATAGATGTCTTGGCCGAAGATACGAGGTTACTTAGTTATGTTAGTAAAGCCCGGCAGTGGGATGTAAATGAGCATTGGGATGATCTTAAGCGTGTTAAGGGCCTTTCTATTTATCATGGCCGGAAGGTGAGTGAGATATTGATCCGTATTTATGATAAGGCTGCGGAGCGCGGTTTTGATGATGGGCGTCATTGGATTCGGGTGGAGCTTCAGCTTCGGGATAGTCGTGCTTTGGCTTTTTTAGATGCTCCGGGTGAGATTGGTGATAGGTTTTCTGGTGTGCTGCGGAATTATCTCAGGTATGTGGAGGAGGATGATCTGGACTCCAATAAGTGGCGGTGGCCGATGAAGTGGTATTGGGAGAAGCTGTTGGGTGCTGTGGCGCCGATCCGGCTCTATACAAAACCAGGCGCCGAGTATAATTTATCGAATTTGGAAGATTTCGTTTATAAGCAGGCTGGCGGGGCTGTGGCCACTTTGCTGGAGATTGTCGGCGAGGAGAAGTTCCGGGATGGCCTTCGCCAGCGTGGTACCCAGCTTAACCCGAAGTATAAGCAGCTGCTTGACCAGTATGGTATAATGTCTGAAAGGAAGGAGGCTTCTGGCGGCAGAGTTGGGGACCTCTAAGTAAACAAAATAAAGATTTTGTTTACTTCGGGAGAGGAATTCTTTGATCTGTATGCCGAAATACCTATGGATTATCGTGCCGAGGCTCCACCAATTCTTCGCGATTTTTTGATGTATCATGAGACCATTCAAGGTCATTCGCGAAAAACGGTTGATGAGTATTACCTGGATCTGAGGAATTTCTTTCGCTACATAAAAATTGAACGCGGTTTTGTTCCGCGCAGTGCGGAGCTTGATGAAATTTCTGTTGAGGATGTGGATCTGTCTCTCGTCGCATCGGTAACGCTCACAGACGTATATTCTTATATGGCTTATCTCAGCCGGGACCGGGCCCAGCATCCCAACAGTTCTGCGACCAGCTATGGTTTGGGTGCGGCGGCCCGCGCACGAAAGGTTGCAGCGATCCGGTCGTTCTATAAGTACCTTTCCAATAAGGCAAAACTGATTCCGGAAAACCCTATGCAGGACTTGGATTCCCCACGATTAAAGAAAACCCTGCCGCGATATCTGGATTTGGAGGGCAGCGTGGCGCTTTTGCAGGCTGTAGATGGCGCTTTTAGGGAGCGTGACTACTGTATTTTGACGATTTTTCTCAATTGCGGTCTGCGGATTTCAGAGCTGATTGGACTTAATCTAACAGATGTTCGAGAGGATACCCTCAGAGTACTAGGGAAAGGAAATAAAGAGCGCATCGTCTATTTAAACGATGCCTGTAAAACAGCCATCGACGATTATTTGGCCGTCCGCGGTCCGGAAGGCCAAATAATCGACAAAAATGCTCTTTTTCTCAGCAAACGTCGCACCCGAATTACAAAATCCGCTGTCGAAAAGCTGGTCAAGAAGCATCTCTCCGCAGCAGGATTGGACAGTGCGCAGTATTCGCCCCATAAGCTGCGCCATACGGCGGCCACATTGATGCTCCAGAACGGAGTTGATGTACGAACGCTTCAAGAAGTCTTGGGCCACGATCATTTGAATACCACGCAGATTTATACCCACGTAGAGAGCGACAATCTGCGTGTGGCGGCGAAGGCCAATCCTTTGGGGAAATTAAAAAAGAAGAGGAGCCCCCCGGCTCCTCCAAAGAGAGATTAGGACATAGGAGGTCCGTTCTCCGGAGGCGGTTCCATCGGCTCTGGAGAATATGCGCCCAAGATGTGTAGAAAACGGATCTCCTGAAAGAAATAGGTGCTCAGAGGTCTCCAGTCGGCATCGTAGGAGTGGGCGGCAATCAGTGTGTTTTCTAATGTGGGGGGATCTCCCATGGCCACGATGATCGGCGTATGTCCAAAAATCTCTTTATGAAATCGGAGCTGTACGAAATCTCCAGGCTCTAAATTCTCGAGCGTTGTCTCCAGTCCAAAAGGGCCGGGACCGTTCCAGTCCCGTGTGATAAAATTATAAAAATACGGAACCCCAGTCCACGCGGGCGCCTTCCGATTGGCATCGATATAATACCAGCCCAGGTCGGGGGTAAAATTCATAACGCCTGTGCCCGCATACAGACATTGCGAGGCGAAGTTGGTACAGTCCCCTCCCAGCTCTTCATAATCGTAATAGGCCGGGTTGCGGCCAAAGGCCCATTTATGGGCATAGCGCAGGGCTGCCTTTCGATCGTATGGGATAACAGGCTTGGGCGGCGGCATAATGGGTCCCTCCTTCCACACGAGTGTTTTCGCTACATTCTATGTCTCGGCCCACGCAATGTTCTCAGGTTCCCTCCCATCTTTGAATAGTATGGGCGCTCAGAAAGAGAGGAACAAAATATGCTTTTATATGATTCCGTCCTGTTTGATTTGGACGGGACGCTTCTGGACACCCTGCAAGACCTGGCCGAGAGTACAAACTACGCTTTGGTGAGTAGCGGCTTTCCAGCACGCAGCTTGGAAGAGATCCGAGCGTTTGTTGGAAATGGCGTAGCACGGCTGATCCATCTAGCTGTGCCGGACGGGACATCGGAGTTTTGCGAAGAGCGGTGTCTGGCACTGTTCAGACACTATTACCTCGACCATATGAGCTGTAAAACAGAACCTTATCCTGGAATTCGGGAACTGTTGACCGCACTTCAACAGTCAGGCTGCCGAATCGGTGTGGTCTCCAACAAATTTGACGGTGCAGTAAAGAGGCTCTGCAGGCAATATTTTGGAGATATCCTCTCTGTTGCCATTGGAGAGCAGGCCGGCATCCGAAAAAAGCCGGCTCCAGATCTGGTGGAGTGCTGCCTCCAGTGCCTTGATGCCGATCCGGGACGCGCAGTTTATGTGGGAGACTCGGACGTAGACATTCAGACCGCCAAAAATGCAGGACTCCCCTGTATTTCTGTCTCCTGGGGGTTTCGCAGTAGAGACTTTTTAATAGAGCATGGGGCGTCCGTGGTCATCCCTTCCCCTTTGGAACTACAGAAGCTTTTGGTATACTAAAATAACATCCACCCCTGACGTGCACTATGCATGTCAGGGGTGGATGTTTATACCGCCGCTGTTTTGTTTACTTGAATAGGGACTTGGAGAGCGCTTTAGAGACCGCTGCGACAACAATGCAGGATACGATTGCTTCCGGAATACCGGCAGTGGTCGCAACCGTCATCACCATGGCACCTACGCCGCTTACGTCAATACCATAATAAGTGGCAACGACATTGCTGGCCAGCAGCCATAGCGCGCCCAGATAGAAAATCGTATTGAGCATGGAACCTACAAAGCCCGTAATAGCGTAGCCGACCATACCGCTTTTGTCAAACGACATTTTTTTCAGACCGACCGCCAGCAGCCCGGCCAGCCACCCCATCAGAATACGGGGAATCATGGCAATGACAATATAGAGGAAGGGACTGTAGGTCATGATGGTGGTGGCAAAGAGATCTGCGCCGGGCATGGTGATGACCTTTAAAAGCGCAGACAGTCCAAAAAAGCCACCCAGAATCGCACCGGCAGTCGGCCCCATGAGGACCGCGCCGATGATGACGGGCATTTGAATGGTGGTGGCGGCTATGGGCCCGATCACCAAATAGCCCAGAGGTGTAAAGGCCAGCAAAAAAATGATGGCCACCAGGACAGCCATACGTACCAGCCGCCTGGTATCATAATGGGTACGGGAGTGGGATACTGCTTTTTCCATGGTTTGAACCCTCCTGCTACCGCTCCCCTGTGGCGGGGATGCAGCGCAATTTATTTACCCACGGCATGCAGCCGTTGAGCACAAGAGAAACATGATATTAAATTTTGCGTCCGCCCTTCCCTTCGGTGTTCTTCCGATAAATCAGATAGAGCCCGTTCATGAGCAGGTCGGCATCATATAGAATGTCTCTTTTGCAATATTTTAAAACGTCGGGCGCATTTCCGCCTGTTGCGACTACAGCGGCGGAGGATATCCCGGCCTCCTCTTCCAATCTGCCGATCATTCCATCCACCATGCTGGCGTTTCCGTAGAGTACGCCGGCTCGCATGGCATCCACTGTATTGTGTCCGAAAATCGAGGGCGGAGGCGTAATGGAAATGTGGGGCAACGCGGCTGCGCGCTCCGAGAGCGCCTCCAGCGCCACTCGGACCCCTGGCATAATAACACAGCCTTCATAGACATTGCCCCGCAGAAACGACATAGTAATCGCCGTTCCCATATCGATTACAATGACGGGAGAAGGATATTTGTCAATCGCAGCCACAGAACAGGCCACAATGTCGCCGCCCATCTGAGTGTGGATATCCGACTTAATGTTAAGTCCTGTTTTCAGTCCGGGGCTCATCATCATGGGTGGCTTTCCGGTGAGCAGCTCCACACTGGCGCTAGCGGCATGAGTCACAGAGGGCACCACACTGGAGATGACGGCCCCGCCGATCGCGGTGAGGTCGGCATGATACAGGTCAAAAATACCCTTGAGCACGATAGCAAACTGGTCGCGCGTCGTATTCCGTCTCGTCGCAGTATCGGAGCGGAAAGCAGGCTTCCCATCTGGTCCGAACAGGGCGATTGTCGTTGTGGAATTCCCAATGTCGATTGCCAAAACCAATTCTGCCACGCTCCTTCTCCGTTGTCAACTAGGATTTTATCAGAGACAGCACAAATATGCAAGGGATTTCCCGCTGTTTAAAAATACCGGCACATCCGCAAGTGATCCAGCAGACGCTTTGAGAGGCGGGCCATAACGGCCCGCCTCTCAGCTCGATTCATTCAGATGTGCTCTCGAATGAGACGTCCCATCTCGCGGGTCCCAATGGCGGCAGTACCCGGTTCGGCGATATCGGGAGTGCGCCAGCCCTCCGCCAGAACAGCATCCACAGCGTGTTCAATGGCGGCGGCCTCCTCCGCACACTGGAAGGAGTACCGGAACATCATCGCCACAGACAAAATGGTGGCGATGGGGTTGGCTTTATCCTGACCGGCGATATCCGGTGCAGAGCCGTGAATCGGCTCATAAAGGCCCGGAGCGGCATCTCCAATGGAAGCCGAAGGCAGCAGCCCGATAGAACCTGTGACCATAGACGCCTCGTCGGAAAGGATATCCCCGAACATATTCTCTGTTACCACCACATCAAACTGTCCGGGATCACGGACCAACTGCATGGCACAGTTATCCACCAGCACATCCTCATACGCGACGTCGGGATACTCCCCGGCCAACCGGTGCATGACGGAGCGCCACAGGCGGGAGGTCTCCAGTACGTTGGCCTTGTCTACCGAAGAGACCTTGCCGCGGCGGAGGCGGGCCAGCTCAAAAGCGCGGCGCCCAATGCGCTCGATCTCTTTCTCGGAATAGGCCATAAGATCGGTACATTCCACGCCCCGGTCCTCTGTCTGATACCGGTCCCGCTTACCAAAATAGACGCCGCCGGTGAGCTCACGGACCATCATAAGGTCGATCCCCTTCTCTGCGGTCTCCTTTTTCAGGGGACAGGCACCGGCCATAGCGGAGCGCAGTGTGGCGGGACGCAGGTTTGCATAGAGTCCCAGGTCCTTCCGAATGGCCAGCAGCGCTGTTTCGGGCCGTTGTTCAGCCGGTTTGTCGGAGCCCCACTTGGGCCCGCCTACCGCGCCCAGGAGGACGGCATCACAAGCCCGGCAGACCTCTGCAGTCCCATCTGGGTAGCTCTTCCCCACCGCGTCGGTGGCACAGCCGCCCAGCAACACGTCCACAAAATCGAACGTATGCCCGAACCGCTTCCCGACGGCCTCCAGCACTCCCACGGCCTCGCCGACCACCTCAGGCCCGATGCCGTCGCCCTTGATCAATGCGATTTTGTAGTTCATTTTGCCACCCCCTGGGCTTTCAGAGACTTGAGCAGTCCCCCGCTCTCGATGATCTCTTCGATAAACGCGGGGAAAGGCGCGGCCTGGAAGGTCTTTCCCAGGGTCTCATCCGTGATGACGCCGGTCCCGAAGTCCACAGCTACCATGTCGCCAGCCCGAATGGCCGCTGCGGCCTCCGGACACTCCAGAATGGGGAAGCCAATGTTGATGGCGTTGCGGTAGAAAATGCGGGCAAAGGAAGCCGCGATCACACATTTTACGCCACAGGCCTTCAGGGCCAGAGGGGCATGCTCCCGGGAAGAGCCGCAGCCAAAGTTGGCCCCGGCCACCACGATATCGCCCGGCTCCACCGTTCCGGCGAACTGCGCATCGATATCCTCCATGCAATGCGAGGCCAGAGATTTTTCATCCGGCGCATTCAGATAACGGGCGGGGATGATAACGTCGGTATCCACATTGTCCCCATAGCGATAGACTTTCATGCCTGTGTACCTCCCATCACGGTTTCAGGATCTGCGATGACGCCGACCACGGCGGAGGCGGCGGCTACCGCGGGGCTGGCTAGGATGATTTCAGAGCTCACCGGACCCATGCGGCCCACAAAATTCCGGTTTGTGGTGGAGACCGCCCGTTCACCGTCCGCCAGCACACCCATATGGCCGCCCAGGCAGGGTCCGCAGGTAGGGGTGGATACGGCACAGCCGGACTCAATAAAGGTCTGGATGAGGCCCTGGGCCATGGCGTCCATATAGATCTGCTGGGTAGCCGGGATGACGATGCAGCGTACGCCCTTTGCCACCTGCCGGCCCTTCAGGATATCGGCGGCCTCCTGAAGATCTTTGAGCCGACCATTGGTACAGGAACCTATGACCACCTGCTGAATGGACATACCGGCCGCCTCGTCCACCGTCTTGGTATTGGAGGGCAGATGCGGAAGAGACACGGTGGGACGGAGCGCGGAGAGATCAATGATCACCTCGCGCTCATACACGGCGTCGGCATCGGGCTCTACGGCTTCCCAAGGGCGGTCCACCCTGCCCTTCAAATAGGCCCTGGTCCTGGCGTCCACCGGGAAGATGCCGTTCTTAGCCCCTGCCTCGATGGCCATGTTGGCGATAGTAAAGCGGTCGTCCATGGTGAGCTCCGCCACCCCGTCTCCCGCAAATTCCAAGGACTGATAGAGCGCGCCGTCCACGCCGATCTCACCGATAAGATGGAGCACGACGTCTTTTCCGCTGACATACTTTCCCGGCTTTCCCGTAAGGGTCACTTTGATGGCGGAGGGAACCTTGAACCAGGCAAGACCGGTGGCCATGCCGGCGGCCATATCGGTGGAGCCCACACCGGTGGAGAATGCGCCCAGGGCGCCATAGGTACAGGTGTGGGAGTCGGCTCCGGTGATGACCTCACCGGGGGCGGCCAGCCCCTTCTCGGGGATTAGGGCATGTTCCACTCCCATCTGCCCCACGTCATAGAAGTGTGTGATCCCAAAACGCTGGGCAAAGCTTCGGGCCTGGGCGCAGAGCTGCGCCGCCTTGATATCCTTACAGGGAGTGTAGTGGTCCAGGACGATGGCGATCTTGTCCCGGTCGAACACCTGTGTAAGCCCTGCCTTGTCAAATTCCGTGATAGCCACCGGTGTGGTGATGTCGTTGCCCAGCACCAGATCCAGCCTGCCCTCGACCAACTGCCCTGCCGTCACAGAAGCGAGTCCCGCATGCTTTGCCAGAATCTTCTGGGTCATGGTCATGCCCATCTTTGGGTCCCTCCTTGTTTTTGATTGTCTTTATTATGAAGCCTGTGGTAGAAAAAGAATGTAAAGTGTGATACAATTAAAAAAAAGAGGTGAAAAAGATGGCGTATCATTGGGCCCCACTGGCTGAGGGCCAGACGCCGCGGATCTATGCGCCAGGGCAGCTCATCTACCTTCAGGGCACGGAAGCGGATGTGTTCTATTATCTGCTCTCCGGTAAGGCACGCAGCTATATCAGCTCCGCATCCGGCGGGGAGCGGGTACTTGCCACCCACCGCTCCGGAGACCTGATGGGCGAGGCATCTTTTTTTGACGCTTGTCCCCGGGTGTCCTCCGCTGTGGCGGTCACGGAATGCCGTGTGGTCTCGGTGGACCGCGACCGCCTGGACCGCATCTTCCGTGCTCACCCGAGTCTGGCTCTCCCGATGCTCCAGTACCTGGCCCGCACGGTGCGGATGCTCTCCAGCCACGTGGATAATATGTCCTTCCTCCA